>Ga0114931_10007486_pt1 | contig 13343 bp, 12 predicted proteins | sample 2SBtaG_FD_89579 | JGI IMG/M metagenome (GOLD analysis project Ga0114931, IMG submission 89579) | Deep subsurface microbial communities from Kolumbo volcano to uncover new lineages of life (NeLLi) - 2SBTROV14_V59a metaG | ecosystem: Environmental > Aquatic > Marine > Volcanic | place: Kolumbo... | reverse complement strand
GATGGCGTTGCGCATGTCGCGCTTTCTTGCCGATCGCCGAGAGCAGCCGCAACGTGGTGATATACCGCTCGTCGACAGCAGTCCGCCGAGCACGCCTGCCAGAGCGTCGCTCAAACGCCCGCGTCCGCCAGATATGGGCGTCACCACGTACAGCGTCGTCACGCCGGCGCCAAAGCGCCGAACTATTTTGCGCAGTCGCATCCGCTCGGCAAGTTTCTTTGACCAATCGAGTCGTGAAGCAAGTGAACTTGCACTGAGCAGCGCGTCCGAGTCCGCGACGCTGCACGAGGCGCGCATCAGCACGGCAACGTTTGACGACGAGTGGCGGCATCGGCAGTCAGTTCCCAGTCGATACGCTGCCGATGACAGGATGTCAGTCGACAGCAGCGCACTGCGCAACAATGATGTTGGTCAGCAGGCCACCGGCGTCTTTGACGACCATGATTCGAGCAGTTTGAATGCGTTTGACGACGAAGGCGTGGACCATGCTGCTTTGGGCTCATTGTCGCCGTACCGCGAGCCGATGCGCCAGCGGCATAGACAGATCAGTGCGCATCGAGAGCCAAGGCAGCCGTACGACGACGAAGATGGCGATTACAGCGACAAAGATCCCGTTGTGCGGCGCGGCATGGTAGAGGCGGCTGCTGCGCGCCAGCAGCGTTCACCGCCGAGAGGTGGCGACGAACAACGGCAGCGGCGGCAAAGTGGCGCTGCAGAACGGCACGCTCTTGATCCGGACTTTGAACTGAGCGTGGCGGAGCGCCGAGCCGGCTTCGAACAGCAGTTGCGTGCAGTCAATGTGGCGCCACCGTTGCAGCAGTCGATGTATGGCGACAGCATGGTGCGACCGCTCGACACACACGTGCAACAGTCGAAAATGCAGGCAATGGGCATTGTGATGCAAAAACTGGGCTGGCCTCCGCTCAACGAGCACGACAGCAAAGAGGAGTGTTTATGGGTGCTGCAATTCCTCGAAAACGCGTTTCGCATCGTGGACTATGCAGACGAACAGGTCGCGTTGCTGGCACGTATCAACAGTCGCCAGAATTTCGACGACTTGGACGACGACGCAAGCGCCGATGCGGAGGCGGCTCGCGACCGGCTCGCCAATGCGCGTCGCGGACCCGGTTCGTTGCGCGACTACACGTTTCTGCACACCGATGATGATTTGCGTCGCATGTCACCGTACGAGTTGTGCTTGCGGCGCTTTGGCCTCGGCTCGCTATTGCACGCCGCTCCGCGCGAGCAGAGCAGTCAAGAACGCCAGCATAACGCCAACGCCGCAGAACTCGGCCAGCGACGCGCACGCGACGGCCAATTCGTGACGGTTTCGGGCGAGTACGTCGACGTCGCCTATGTTGAGACAATAACGGCTGGCATGCACGCCTATTTGGCGATGTTGAAGCGCAACATGCTGCAGCACTTTGTTTTGATGCCCTATCAGGCGCAGCAGCGCCGCATTCGCGCTATCGGTCGTGCGCTCGAGTCGGCGCGAGCCATTGCTCGACATCGACAGCGCAACGGGCTCGCCGACGCGATGGGCGAAAGCGACGACGACGACGAGGACACGGTGCTGGTGCCGCGTCATCTGAATCAGCGCCTGCAGCAGTTGCACAATCATGTTTCAAACATGCGCGTCATGTTGCGCTCGCTCAATCAGTTCGGCTCGTCGTCGGCGCGTCCGCGCGGCTTGCCGCTTGATTTGCTGGCGCAGGGCATGCAAGATGCGCCCACCAACACGCAGGCGGCGATTGCCGATCCAAAGTCGGGCGAAGAGCGGCAAGAAGCGCTGTTGATGCTGTTGCAGCAGTGCTATGTGCGCAATTGGCGCCGTTGCGGTGATCAATTGTACGAAGAGGTGCGGTGCAACGGCTACTCCACGCAAGCGTACAAGCAAGTCATGTCGATTGGCGAATTGGTCTGGAAAATGCCCAATCCTCTGACGTCGCGCGCCGAGTGGATCCGGCGCACCAAGGAGCGCGGCGCTCAAAAATGGATGGAAGAATATTTGACCAATGCGCATCACGACAACGAAATGTTGCCCGATCTTGAGCGCTCGCGCACACAATGGTCGTTCCGCAATGGCATTTATACGGCACACGACGATAAGTTTTGGCAGTATGGCAGGACGTATGCCGACCAACCGCACTGTCCATTCAACAACGGCACGATTTCGGCCAAGTTTTTTGATCAAGAGTTCGACCCAGACTGGCTGACGGTGCCGCCAATTGAGTTGAAAATCAAATCGATGGAGACGATTTTTGCGACGCAAAAGTGGTCGAAGGAGGTGATTTATTGGGCCTACGTGATGTTTGGTCGGCTCTTTTTCGACGTCGGCACGCGCGACAATTGGCAAGTGGCGCCATTCTTTTTGGACATGGCAGGCACTGGCAAATCGACTATCCTCGAAGCGCTCATGCACATCTACGATCCAAGCGCCGTAGGAACGCTGTCCAACAACATGGAGGAAAAGTTTGGTTTAATGTCGATGTACGACAAGAATGTTGTCTTTGCGCCCGAGGTGCGCAACAATTTTCGACTCAGTCAGGCCGACTATCAGTGCATGGTGAGCGGCGAGCGCATGGCTATCCCGCGCAAGAACAAGGAGGTCAAGGAAATTCCTCGGTGGACTGCGCCGTTTGCTGGGGCCGGCAACGAAGCGCCGTCGTGGGGCGATGCGGGAGGTGCGCTGGCTCGCCGCTTCCTTGTATTTCTGTTCAACGAGGTCGTGCCGAGCGATGCCTCGCGGCCGAATTTGCGCGGCGAAATTCTACTCGAGTTGCCGAAACTGATCCTCAAGGCGAATCGCTACTATAAGGCTGCCTGCCTGTGGTACCGTGCTTTCAATATCTGGAGCGTCTTGCCGCCAGAGTTTTTGGCGTCGCGCAAGACGATACGCAAGGCGACCGACCATGTTGCTCAGTTTATGACCGACAGAGTCAGAGTGCTGGAGAGCGACGCGGACGAATGCGTCATGCTGCAACAGTTCATCGACGCTTTCAATGCTTACGGACACCAGCGCCAGTGGGAAAAGAAAGCAATCGACTCCGACTCGATTGTCCGTTCACTCAAGCAAACGATTGCCGACTTGGATGAGGAAAAGCGCAAACAGGTTCGAATCGAAAACCGAACCAACGCCAATGGCATCAACGAAATTGCCATTTACGGCATTCGGATCGTTGAAACGCACAATGCGCTTGCTGTCCGACTCAGCGCTGACGCGTCTGTCGAATCGACACCACCACAACAGCAATAAACGCAGATATGCAAGTTCTATCGTGCGAGTGCGCTTTATTGGGCATCTTGTTGCTCGTTTTCGTCTGTGTTGTTGTCGCTCTCGCGCGCGCTGCATTGTTCTTCTTGTGCAAGTTCGTTGCGCTGTGTTTTGGACAATTTCAACTGCCCAAACGCGGCCGCACTTTCTTCCAAACTCATGACAGCGGTGCGCTCGTCGCCTACGACGTCGTAAATCATCGAGCCAGCGTCGCCGTTCACCAGAGGTGTAAAAATGGTTGGTCCGTCACTTCCGTCGTCGCGTTCTGCGACTGCCGACATGTACTGTGCTGGACCGGTTTCAGCCCGCGCTGTTTGCTGCTGCGGCCAATGTTCAGAGAAGGAGCGCTCATCTACGCCGTCACTGTGGTTGTTAGACTCTTGTAGCGCTGACTGCCCAGTTTGTTGGATGTGTTGCTGCGAGTCGTTGACAGACGTGCGGGCGGCAGCCAGGCGCTCTTGCTCGCTGGCATACTCTTGCCACTGTGTTAGCGCTGCAGCGTATTGCTCGTTTTGATCGACCAACTGTTCCATCGCTTCCATTTGAGCCTCATTTTGCATGCGAAACTGTTCGTTTTGTTGTTCGTACGCTTGCATCATCTCTGCAAAGCGTGTCTGTTCGGACTGCAGGCGTGCGTTTTGTTCGCGCAACTCTTCCAGTGCATAGTCTCGTTCGTGCTGTACTTGTTCTTCGTCCAGCAGAGCCTGCGACGCCACTTGCTCGCGCTCGCGCTTGTCTTTCTCGCGATTGCCGCGAAAGAGCATAAAGACACCGACGCCAACGAGCACAAGCATAACTACCATTGCCACAATGAGCATCACGTTGCGCGAAAAAAACTGTTTGACTTTGCCCCAGAACGACTTGGGTGCCACAGTTGCTGGTTTGTCAGCCTTTTTGCCATTTGGTGCCTCCTTTTGTCGATGCTGCACGGTTTGTTGTTCTTGTTGTTGTTGCGTTTCAGCCAAGCCATTGCGTGCAGACGTCAACGGCGATTGTTGTGCTTTGGGAGGCGAGCGCGCCGCGCGCATTGTCGATGCGCCAAAACTAACTGAGCGCGACTGCTTTCTGTGTCGGTGTGCGCTGGAATCACGCAGCGGCGTCGTGTCGCGGCCATCCTCTTCTTCGGTGTCTTCGTCGTAATAGTCATCACTGGCAGAAGGCGTCGCGCTCCCGTCGTCATTGGCCGTGCTGCGCTCGCGCTCAGACAAACTTGCGCTGTGACTGCCAAACGATTGCAGTGGAACACGGTCGCGGCGACGTCTGTGACTGTTGGCCGACTGCTGCTGCCGGCGGCCGCTGGACGTTTGAGTTGGAGCGCGTGATTCATTACGCGCGGATTCGCTCAGCCGCTCGCTTTGCGATGCAAATGCAACGCCACGGCGCGCTGCCGCTTTGTGCATCTCCATTTCTGCCTGCATACGATGCACGTGACTCAACTCTGGCTGCTCACTGATGGCGCCTGGCTCTGGCGGGACTTCGCTGTCGTCGGGCCGCAACACCGCGCGACGCGTCATTGCGCCGTTACTACCGCCAGCACTGCGGCCGCTTTTGTGAGGCTGTGTGCGATGAAGCGCGGGCGGGCGTCGGTAATTGTCGGTCGGCGAGTGATGCGCCGCTGCGCGTCGATGCGCTGCATCTGAAGCCACATTGTATGCCGAACGAGCGTGCACGTCGCCTCCACTCAACTGGCGCTGTGCTGACACAAGCGACTCCTCTGTCGGTTGCACAGATACGAGCAGTTCCGCCAAGGGCGGCGGCGCAGAATGGCGCTGACGACCAACTGCTTCTTGATCGTTCGGCATCGTAACCAGTGGGCCGGCGAGCGACATTTCTGTTTTCTTCAATTGTTTGCGTTCGGAAGCAATTGGCTCGCTTTATTCAACACCGCGTGCTACTAAAAGCGCTCACGCGTTTCGAACGCAACTTTCACGGCTGCCCTTGGTAGACATTTTCGCTCAGAACAATTGTCGGCACAAGGCTGTCGTTTGTTGCAGCCACACCTTCAGTGATCGCCGGAACGTTGACAGATGTTTGGCCTTTGTGTGTTGCGGTGCTGCTGCTGTGGCTTTTGTTGCCACTACTATTGCTGGCGTTGTCACTGTTGCGTTTGCTGTCGCTACCACTGCTGCTATCAATGTCGCGCGACTCATCGAGCGCTGCAGCGCCTTGCGTCGTCTGCAAATGTTGTTCGCTGGCAGTTGGCTTGAGTGGCAGCACAACGAGTTGCGGTGACGGCTCGTCTGGTTCCGGTTGACGCGGTATAAACATTGCCGGAGTCGATGCAGACAGCGAGTCAAAAGCGTTGCGCGACGATGGAGTAGTGGGTTTGCTTGAATAATCTGTTCCCGTGCGTTGCATCAGAATCGCCGCCGACTTTCGGCTACTGCGGGAGGTAGATTGACTCTGCTCGCTTGCAGTGCCACATTGCTGAACGGTGCTTTTTTCGTGAGACAATGCGCGTTTGTTATGCGATCTGCTTGCACGAGACGACACTGATTTTGTTGGCTGACTTGCACTGGCGGACGATGTCGCAGTCCGATTCGTTTCGTTTGTTGCAGATTTTGACGCTGCCAGCGACCGATAGGCGGCGTCGTTTGTCGATTCTGTGGACGAACGCGACGTTGCGAATTTCGCCGTCGGCTCTGTGACTGTGCGCGGCACTCGCTGCGCAATTTCGCGCCACAGCCGATTGACCATCGCGTTGCACTTGTCAAACAGCACGCGTTCGACACATTGATCTATGCGCGCCAAACAACGTCGCCTATTCTCAACGTAGGCGAGCGCACGCACGTCTTGCACAAACAAAAACGGATCGTCGTAGGCCGCTTGTGCGGCGCAGAGATAGACGGCGTGCAAAAACTCGGCCGGCGTCGAGTCGGCTCGAACGCGATAGCGCACGCGGTGTTCGCCGTCATCATCGTTGCCGCCGCGGGCCTCGTTTGTTTGCTGCTTCTCTTGTTGCGAACCAGCAGAGTCGAAAAGAGCGCCCAACTCGGGGTGCGCGGCGACGAGTACGTGGACGCGCGTGTGCATGGCCTTTTGCAATTGATCGACATACTGAACGCCGGCGCGATCGTCTTGTGCGACAAGCAATTGTGCCAACAAGTCGGCGCGGGCATCTTGCCACTGAGCGGCGCCGCTCAGACGCTCTTGGAAACGGCGCACCAACTTGTTGCGTCCAAGGCCGAGCGTTTCGCTGTCGGCACGAACGTATGCCTGCTGCAGAACATTGTAGATCATTGGCGACAAAAGACGTTGCAACGCACGCACATTTGTGTGCTCGGCATTGGCCAACGCTGGCAGCAAGCCGGCACCGAAGCGCACTTTGACACCGATGCGTTCGTTCATTGTGCGCTTTACGAGCGTCCGAAGTGCGGCAAAAAGTCGACGCCGGCGGTCTACGCGGCCACCTTCCACGGCGCCCAAGACTCGATGTACGGTTTCAAATAGCGCCATGCAAACGGCGCCACGCCAGCGGTAAGTCCGGCCACGGCCGAAAATGCGGCCACTTTCGCATAGTCAGGCGGCGCATCGACAATGCTGGCGTCGACGTTGAGCGGCGACGCTTTTTGCACAAAGGTCGGATTGAGCAGCGCAAGCAGCGTGAAAACCGCCACAGCAGTTATCAGACCGCTAACGATCGCAACGACAGCGGTGCGCGCCTGTGGCGACAGCGCTGCAAACTTGCTCTTTTGCGGCGTTGCGCGGGCCGCCGCGGCACCGCTGCGCGCCGGTTGCATAACAACTGTGCGCGGTTTTGTCGATAACTGTGGCTCACGTTTGATGCGACGCCCAGACGATGTCGGAGAAGCAGATGCGCCACGGGCTGCTCTTTTCACACTCTCACTTTGCTTGGCACTATTGCGCTGCTGTTGCTTGCCGACGCGTTTGCTGCGACGCGGTGACGCTGAGCGAGACAAGGCAGACGGCGACACCGGCGATGCGCGCGAACGTGGTGGTGTCAGAACTGTGTTTTGGTTTGGCTGCGATTGTGCCTGCGCACCATTATCGCTCAAGCGTTGCAAACGCGCCGCTTCTTCGCTGCTCGGCGACAAAATGGGTCTAGTTGACTGCTAATGTTGCGTGACGTCTGGTGTACGCGGCGCGTCTTGTAACGTGCGCACATTCTTTTTGTCCGAAATGGCCGGCCTCGTGCGCACTGGACTCGCTCGTGGCGTTTGCTTGTGCATGGCCAGCGGCAAACGCATCTGATGAACCGGCCGCTGCGATCCGTTGTGATAGACAGCCGACTCGTCGCGTTGCTGAGGAGCCTGCTTGCTTGTCGCGTCGACGTCGACTGTTCTGCTCATTGTCGTCGCTCTTGCTACGGCTTTCGACATCGGCGCGCCGCCGGCTTTCTCGCTTCGTTCGATTTTTTGCGCTTTTTGCCGCAGACTTTGCTCCGCTTTGCGACGTTCGTAGAGACGCCGCTGTTCGGCATCGTGCATGCCAAATGTACCGGGCATAAACATTTCGTACGACACGTCACCGCCCGCCGGCGTGCGAGCCGGTGGCGGCAGCATTGCACTCGCGTTGGTCCAATCAAGCGAGCGAAGCATTGTTGGACGCTGACGATTTTTTGCTAGCATCGAAAGCGCGCACAAAAAAGTGATCCCTGCGTACGCATCGACCGCTGTGCCGCGCCGCGTTGGCGCGCTTCACAATGAGATTTGTGGCAGAGTTGAGTCATGTCAATCTATTTATGAACAAAAAGAAGAGATCAATTGGCGGCGATGACGCAGCGTCAACAAATGACCAAAGACGACACGACGCAGTCTGGTCGCGATTTTGCCGAGGTGCTGGCCGAGCGCTCCGAATACAGCGTCGGCGCAGTTTTGCGGCGCGCTTTGCTGGGATCAAACGAAGCAAACGTTGCGCGTCGAGAACTGTTGCGCCGCCACTTGTTGCGCGCAGCCGACGAAGGCGAAACGTATTGCACTGTTGATTTTATTAATTTGTGCAATTTGTCGCTGCCGCTGCACAACGTGACGCTGCGCACGCTGGCCGACAGCGACGCACGCGAACATGCGTTGCACTTCGTGGCGCACGAAACGCTCGGCTGCAGCAAACGACTAAAAGTGCGCATCGTCGATTCTGAACTGAGCAGCGAGCGACAGCAAGACGACAGTCAACGGCGGCTGGACATAGATTTCGACTGGTCTTCTTTGCGCAGTATCGACGAATGCGAACTACTGCAATCCTCGTCAACATCTTTGGAGCAGCACCAGCAGCATACTACCGATGTTTGTCCTCTGACCAACAATAGCCGCCACGATGCGACAGTTTTGTCAGCAACGCGCTCGACAGCACATTCCATCGGTGTGATTCCACGCAACAATGGCCACGGCTCTTCATCGGCTGTTGCGGCACGCAACACTTTGCCTTTTGACGTTGGTGCTAATCGCATCAACGAATCGCCGCAAACAGCGGCCTCCAGAGCAGACAAAGTGCACTATTTTTAGCGCTGCAAAGCGCCCAACGTTTGCTGTGCGACGTTGCGCGCATCTGCATAGCGGTGTCGATCACTGCAGTACCAGCGGACTTCAGAGGTGACGGCAATTGCCATGGAAGCGCCCAGCGCAAAATAGACCCAGCGATCATCGAAAGTTGGCGACAGTTGCGGCGCACTTGCGCTGCTCGACGCCGACGACAAGTAAGTCTTGGCTGCAAAAGAAAGAGCAGACATGGCGAAACCGCCCAACGATGTACTTTTGCGAGCAGCATTCAACGTTTTGTACGTGTTGTAGGCCATCGAGAGCGTTTGTACGAGCGTTTCAGCATCGCTCTTTGTCCCATTGCTTTCGTCATCCAATGACGAACCGCGCGCGCGCTGTTTTGGCGCCAAATGCTTTCGCAGCGTTTGTTCCACTTGTTGATCGAGCGTTTCGCTCATTAGTCAACAGTAATACTACATTGGCAGGCACATTATTTTTATAGCGATTCACGACCGGTGGCAGTAGGCGCGTTTTGCAGCACGTCGCGTAACGTTTGCAAACTCTCTGTCCACGAGCCGGAGCCGGTTGCACTTGCGCCACCACTGGACCATCGCAAACTGTTCCACCAATGGCGCGCTGTTGGACTGGGCGGACTATTGGACTCCGAAAGCGTCGGCGGAGAGCGTGCCGTACTGCTTGGTCGCCGTCGACAAGCATTTTGCACTTCAAACCAGTCCTGCTCCGCGCTGTCGGTCAATTGCAACTGGCTAACTGTCGCATCGTATTCGGTACGAGTGACATGGCGACGAGCGGCGTCGCGTCCGCCGAGCGGTATGTCCATCGGACGCGATGCAGGCGGACGACAGCCAAGGCCGGAAGCAGACGCAAAATCATCGGCAAAATCGTCGACTGAAATTCGATCGTTGCTCGAGCGTGCCGGCGAGGTCAAATTCTGGCCAGTCTGTTGATGTCGATGCGGCTGCTGCACTCTGGACTCGTGCAACGACGGTTGCAATGCTGTCACGCCGCGCACGTGCGTGTCAAAGCGATACGATTCGATTCGATCGCCACAATCGGGCAGTCGATCAATCAATGTTCCATCGTTGGCCAGTTGAACGACTTGCGAAAGCGTGTCGCTGAGCGAGCGGTAGCGCCGTTGAGCCAATGAGCGATCGACAATGTACAGGCGAAATGTCCACGACTCGTACGACTGCAGACGCTGCGATTTGTGATCGAAGACTGCGTGCGAACGCGTCTGGTGCGACGAAGCGCGGCCGAGCGAGTTGGTGACCCAAGTGGCCCACGAATTGACACTGCCTATTGGCTCGTCGGCAAGATCGATGCTATCATCGGCAGAAAGGCCACCATAACCAACGTCGTGACTGGTGCCCAGGTCGAGTTGCACCTGGGCCACGCGGGCCAATGTAGCGTCGCCAAGCGCACGCTTCACCTTGTGGATCACACGCTCTACGCGCTGCTCGACACGACGACTGTGCACTGCGGCGTACGAAACTTCTTCGTCGTTCATCGATAGAACACACCATTGCTCGCGCGGTTCACAGAGGCCAAGCAAGCGCAAAAATAGAATAGTGTGCAGCAGCGCACGCGTCCACTCAACGGCGTCGTTCAGCGTCGGCACATAGATGCCATGCAAATTGTGCACCATCGTGCCGCTAAACGTGGTGAGAGGCAGGGCGATGCCCTCTTTACCGCTCATTTTTAATTAAGCACGGATGAACCGTTTTTTAAAATATGAGAAACGAGATCGAGATGCCCTGCACTTGTCTGAACGACATCACCAAGTCACGAGATCTTATTCTGCTGCCGAAATTGTTTTTGCTGTACGATTGCGATAATTTTTGGCGCAATGGATGGCTGCTGCAAGGCTTGAACGACGAACAGGTCAAAGAATTGTGGACAAAAACATTCAACCTGTCGCCATCGCGCCATGTCCTCTGTCCGCAGCACGAATTGACTCCACTGCAAGTCATTCGCGTCTTTGCGGCGATCGATCTCTACAAGCGGAATCTTGTGTGCGCTCTCAACGAGTCTACTGGCGATTTCGTCATTTTTGATCGGCGCATCGAACGCTTGATCGGACTGTCTTTTACGGGAGTCTCTGTTCTATGTCAGTGTTCCGATGATGCTGCCTACTGCGATTGTGAACCCTATTACGTGGAGTGGGCTCAATGGCGTCGCGATTCGTCCAGTCGTATCACGCTTCTCGATTTGACGCTTGATGAACCGGAGGAATCCGACACGGAGGAAGCCGACACGGAGAAACCCGATACAATCAGTGTTTTTTATGCCGGCGAACGGACCGCTGCCGGCGTCGTTTACATCTTGCGCGCCATTATTGCCTGTTTGGTACCCTTCCCTCTGCCAGTCTACGTTTTGGCACACATTGTTGAACAACTGATCGGTCCTCGCATTACGAAAGCCCTGCGTTACTGCAATGTGATCGGTGAGCCGCTATCAAAAATGCAACTGCGCAAATTTCGTGCCTCTGGTGGCCGTACCGGTCTTGTGCCTATTATTGAAAACGTAAAGAGCATGTTTGATGCGCACAAACACCATCGCGCCGACATCAAACGCCGCCGCAAAGAATAAAGTGCTGTCGTTTGTATCTGTGCTATTCACAGTAACAAGGCTCCGCTTTTTCGCTCGCTGCACGCTTAAGATGATGTCTGCAAACGCCAAATTCTGCTGAATTTGTCTGTTTACAAGTGAACAAACAAAGTAAACCGTACATCGGTGCGGCGCGCTACGTGACGAAATGAAAGTCAAGGCCGACCAAATGACAGTCGATCTTTTGAGCGGCTTGAGCGAGGCAACTGAGCCGAGCAAAGAGCCGCCTGTATCGCAACAGATGCAAAGTACATTGGACAGCCTCGTCGATTGGGACGACAGCGAACCGGGCGCTCTGTTGCCATTGGTGAGCGTTGGCAACTTGCGTGACGAACGCCGCGACGACAAATGGTCAACGGGCGACAAAGACGACGACGAACCGCTCGAAGTCGTCGTCTTAGCGCAAGCGCCTGGCAGCCAAGATGAACTTGACGAGAGTTATGATCATGCCGCAGAAGACAACATGGAGGACGATTATGACTCTGACGATTGTGACTCTGAGCAGCAGGCGTTTGACGACGACGATTTGGCAGACGAGCCACTTTTTGAAGCGCCAGTATCGCCTGCTGTCGATTCTGATCCGAACAGGAACGACAAAGCCTTATTCAGTGTAAAAAATTTTCGTTTCTTTTAAGAATTGACAAGCAAAATGTGCTAATTTACCCTTGCATAAAGCAACCGATTGCACAGTTGAACTTGGCCACAGCCGTTTGTTGTTTGGTTGCATTTCAGCCTTTGTTTTATTGTTCCGCGACGTTTGTCAGAGCACAATGAGTCGTCTTTCTCTCGAGCGCAAGGCAAAGCAGCCGACTGATTTTTGGAAATTGGCCAACAAATGTCAGATTGATTACAGCATGGATTTCAGCAGCCGGACCAGCACGCCTCCTTTGGCGCCAAAAAAGCACAAAAAGGCGAAAAAAGTCACGAGCGGCGCCGCCACGACAAGCACAAAGACGCAAACTGCGGTTGACGTGGCTGATGACGAACAGCAACGTGCAGATGCGCAAGTCGGCGCTGCTGGCACAATCAAAGTGTTTGACAACGACACTGTGGTGCGTGACACGTTTGAGAATGTGATTTGGCAGTACGAACACAACGGCTGGCAAGACTATGATCGAACGGCAAGCGACGTTGTCGAAGCGGCCTACCAAGAGTGGTTGGCCACCCCCTACACTGACGTGCGCGCCATCAAGAGCGGTGAGTGGCAGTACCAAGTCGACTTCAACGCATTGCAACAAACCAACATTATCCATGCCAATCACACGCAACGCAGCATTCGCCGACGACTGCTTGCGCAAGAAAACGAAGATGCGATGCAAGAAGATGTGATGCAACAAGAGTGATAAATTTCGTCGTCAGTGCAACTTTTACTGCTGCTCGGCTGCCAGCCGCATATACAGGCGTCGATTTTCAATCCACAGCGCGTCAGGCACTTGGTCGCCGCAAGTGCGCAATGCGTCGCGTTGTCGCTCGACCTCTTCGAACCACTGATTTTGATCAATGCTAAACAAAGCGTCCATGTCTTCGTCGCTGATGTCCAGGCCTGCAGTGTTCAGTGCGCCGCGGCCGGGCAAAATACCGATTGGTGTGTCGACGCCCTCTGCTTCGTTGGCACAACGCTTGGCAATACAGTCGAGCACACGAATATTGTCGCCAAAGCCCGGCCAAAGATAGCGACCAGAGTCGGCGTCACGTCGAAACCAATTGACCAGAAAAATGCGCGGCAGCGCCGTCTGCTGTGGTGCCTGTGCGCCAATGCGCAGCCAGTGCGCAAAGTAATCGCCCACATTGTAGCCAATAAACGGTCGCATTGCCATCGGATCGTGCCGCAGTTTGCCCACGGCGCCCTCGGCGGCCGCAGTTCGCAAACGGCGACTGGACCGGTGCCATAGAAAACGGCACAACGTACATGGTGCGGCCGCTCATGGCGCCGTCCAGCAGCGCTGTCAGCGTGCGGTCCATTTTGTCGGGCGCGCACCAATTGTTAAGCGGTCCGGCGTTCGGCT
>Ga0114931_10007485_pt1 | contig 13344 bp, 9 predicted proteins | sample 2SBtaG_FD_89579 | JGI IMG/M metagenome (GOLD analysis project Ga0114931, IMG submission 89579) | Deep subsurface microbial communities from Kolumbo volcano to uncover new lineages of life (NeLLi) - 2SBTROV14_V59a metaG | ecosystem: Environmental > Aquatic > Marine > Volcanic | place: Kolumbo... | reverse complement strand
TTTTTCCGAAGTTACTACGCCAATTTTTTGGATAATAAAAGTAGCCGGTCCTAATTTGCTTAGGCTGTTCTCTATCGAATTGGTCATTCCTTCTAAAGCAGAAATAATAGTCATCACCGAGGTGACACCAATGAGAATCCCCAAAAAAGTAAGCCCACTGCGAAGTTTACTACTTTTAATAGCATCAAAGGCAATCTTTAAAAGTGAACCGGCAATCATATTTTAATAGACACCATTTCGTTGATTTTCAGCAACTTTTTCATCGGTATCAATTTGTCCGTCAAGAATGGAAAGAACCCGATGAGCATGTAAAGCAATGTCTCTTTCATGGGTAACAACAATGATAGTATTTCCCTGACGGTGCAATTCATCTATGAGCTTCATTATTTCAATCGAGGTTTTACTATCAAGATTCCCTGTCGGTTCATCAGCCAACAAAAGTGAAGGATGATTAACCAATGCTCTGGCAATAGCTACTCTTTGACGCTGTCCTCCGGAAAGTTCGGTGGGTTTATGTTGTACACGATCTCCCAACTCCACTTTTCGTAAAGCTTCCATAGCCTTTTTTCCTCTTTCTTTGGTTGGGGTGCCATTATATATCAAAGGCAACTCAACATTATGTAAAGCGGTGGCTCGAGGTAAAAGGTTGAAAGTTTGAAAGACAAAACCGATTTCGCGATTGCGGATATTAGCTAATTCATCATCATTCATTTTACTGACTTTTTTACCATTAAGCAAATATTCTCCTTTGGTGGGAGTATCGAGACATCCAATCAAATTCATCAAAGTAGATTTACCTGAGCCGGAAGGTCCCATAATTGCCACATATTCACCTTTTTCTATTGTAATAGACACTCCTCTGAGAGCATGAACCTTTTCACTCCCCATAACGTATGTTTTCCACAAATTGTGTGTTTCAATCAATATCATAATTATTTTTTCATATGTTTTTTCTTTTTAGTAACTTCCACGTAATCACCATTTTGAATCGTGCGTAAGGCATGATAAGGACCGATAATGATAGAATCTTTGGATGATAAACCCTTAGTTATTTCAATATACTTCTGGTCGGCTATTCCCGTTTCCACCGGAGTAAACAAGGCTTTCCCGTCTTTAATAACAAAAACACCTTTTATTTCTTTTTGTTTTTTATCAGATAATTGGTAGGGGTTCTCTTCTTTCTTTTTGTTTCCAGCAGCTTTAACTTTCGAAACATTTGATAAGCTGTCATCCTTCTTTATCTTAGATCTTTTGTGTTTTAAAGAGTCAGTATGAATCGCACGCATTACAATAGCACTATAGGGAACAGACAAAGCATCTTCTTTGCGATTGGTAATAATGTCAGCGGTAGCCGACATCCCCGGTCGAATTTCGGCATTGGGGTCTTTGAAAATAACTTTCACATTAAAATTAGTAGCTTGATCTTGAGTGCCAGCACCGCTAACAACCGCCGTATTGCCGATTTCCACCACCTCACCTTCAAAAGTTGAATCGGGGAAAGCGTCAACTTCGATGTCAGCCGACTGGTTAAGTTTTACCTTATTTATCTCTGTTTCGTCGACAGCAACCTGTACTTCAAACACACTTAGATTGGAAATAGTCATAAGGGTTTTACCTTGAGTAAAGGCTGTTTGAGCGGCAGCTATTTCCCCTACTTCACAATCCAGAAAAGTAATAATACCGGACATGGGAGCAACAATTTTGGCTTTACTCAAATTATCCAACTGTTTTTCATATTGCGATTGAGATTGCTTTGCCTGAGCCAAAGTGGCATCATAGGCTGCTTTGGCGTTTAAGTAAGCATATTTGGCGTTGTCATATTCTGTTTCCGAAGTGAGCTTATTTTTAAAAAGTTTTTTCTGACGATCATATTCATCCTTTGCTTGGTCTAAAGTGACTTTGGCACCCTCTAAACGGGCGTTAATTTCTGAAACGGCATATTTGGCTTGATCGACATCGGAATATAATTGCACCGTATCCAACACCACCAGCAAATCACCTGACTTGACATAGTCGCCTTCTTTGACCGGTAAGGAAATAATTTCGCCATTCACTTGGGAAGTGATATTTACTTTCGTCTGAGGTTGAATGCTACCGGAAGCCGAGACGACTTCCACCAATTCCCGTTTGGTTGCCATATCAGCTTGGACACTCACTTTTTTTTGGGTATCCATAGCAAAGTTCAGATACAAGATTACACCAACGACAATAACAATCGCAATAATTAAAAGAATCTTCTTATTTTTGGACATGTTTTCATTTACCTCTAAATATTATACACATTATACACATTTATTTAAATTATCACTACATCTTTCCCATTGCATTTTCCAGTTGAGCAATGGCTAAATTCAAGTCGAAATCAGCTTGGATGAAAGATACTTGCGCTTGTTTCAGTGATACCTGAGCATTTAATAAATCCAAGATAGTAGCAGAGCCTAAGTTATATTTTTCTTTGGTTATATTCAGGTCTTCTTGAGCGGCTTTTACGTTCTCGTTAGCAACGTTCTTTGCTTCTTTTTGCTGTTCAATGTTATAATAAGCTGTTTTTATATCACGTATTAAAAGATTTTTCGTATCAGCGACCGAAGCCAGAGCATTGTTTCTATTTATCTTAGCGCTGCTTAATTGTTTCTCTCTAAAAAAACCATCAAAGATATTTAAACTGACTCTAAATCCATAAGTTACCGTATTTGAAGAGTAATTAAAAACTTTCGGAAAAGCTTGAGTGCCTTTAAAAACATTGTAATTCAAAAAAGCGGAAATTTGAGGCAGATACTGAGTAAACGAAGAGCGGACACCACTTTTGGAAGCTTGATAATTCTTTTGAGCTGAAAGAAACCCCGGTTCGTGTTTCAACCCGAAATTCATAGCGTCATCGATTGTTCCTTCAAATTCATGAGTAGTATATTCCGTGGAGAATTCATAATCTTTAGAGGGGTCAACTCCAATGGTATAAGCAAGTCCGGCGCGAGCAGTCACCACCGCATTTTTTGCCTTTAAAAGAGATAATTTATCATTACCAAATAACACTTTTTGTTTTAAAACATCAGATAAAGCAGCCGACCCCAGATCATATTTCGATTGTATCAACTTTAGTTGCTCTTCGCTTCGAGTGACAGCATCATTTTGGACATCAACATTTTCATTGGTAGCTAAAAAAGCATAATATGCAGTCTTGACAGCGTATATTAAATCCTGTTCGGAATTGATAACATCAAGATGAGCGGCTTCCCTTTCTGCCTTTGCTTGTATATAAGAAAAAATATTGGGTAGATTAAAAATGGATATCCCACTTGAAAAAGTCAGACTTTTACTGGGACCTTTATCCTGACTGTCAATTGATCCGGTTGGTTTAGGATTAAAATCTTTAGCCGTGTCGCCATTAACAACAAAAGTATCAATTGACGGTTCATATGCAAACGGAATGGGCGGACTAATGCTTGTTTCCCGACCTTTTGAATAATTATATGACGCCGAAAGGTTGGGCAAAAAAGCTCCCAAGGCGGAACGTTGGGTGGCTTTTGCCAATTGTTCCGAACCTTGGGCACGAATTATCGAAGCACGGTTTTTTAAAGCTAAGTCTATACAATCGTTCAAAGTTAACTTTTTTGCGAAAGTACTGCCCATCATTATCATTATCAACGCCAAAACAAAAGAAACTCTTTCCAAAAACAATTTCATTTATGAACTCCTTTAAAAAAACAATTTTCCAATTCCTGTGAATATAATATGTAATATGGATAACATCCCTACCGATAAAAATGATAAAAGATAACCTTTATTTCGTGAGATACCATATATAATAGAAAGACCGATACCAACGGCGATTATCTCCCAGATTAGAAATAAGTTAATCTTGGAAAGAATCAGATAAAACATGCTTTCCGGTCCTTGACTGGCGACCAAGGGCGCTAATGAAAAAGAAACCAAGGCGGAATACTTCAAAAGCATAAATGGCATCGTTATAATCCAACCCAAAGCATAAATAATCTCACCGTAAAGCATAACCGATAATAATTTTTTAAACTTTGCTTTTCCCGCTAAAACGAAATTCCCCCAAAATAGGGCAAATACCGCTTCTATCAGAGGAGTTAATAACATCCCTATTATGCCAAATCCAAGGATACTAATCTTTATCATTTGTTTTATCTGCGGTGTCAATTCTTGTCCTTGCAACCGCTGTTGAAACTGGGATGAACTCATTTGAGCTTGCATAATTAAATTTTTTGTTGAAAACAGAAAGATAAAAGCTAAAACTCCTAAAACAATATAGGGAATTAATACTTTTGGATTTTCATTTATTTGTTGAAAGAAAGATGATGGTTCATATAAAACCTGAATGACACCTTTTAGGGATAATCCTTTGGGACTCGACACTTGAGTTTCTATATTTTCGATATCAACTTGTTCCAACTTACCTCCTTCATACTTTTCAATAAACGAAACTTATTAAAAAAAGTTTCATCATAAATATATAACATTTTAATTGATACTAAAGATTAATGTTATTATTCAATAAAAAAAAATAAAAAAGGGCATATCAATAATAATGATATACCCTTGAAATCAAATGTGAATCTATTATTTAAAAAGATATGGTCCTACGACCAATGACACGATAGCCATTAACTTAATTAATATATTCATTGATGGTCCCGAGGTGTCTTTAAACGGATCACCAACAGTGTCGCCCACTATGGCAGCTTTATGAGCATCTGAGCCTTTACCTCCCAAAGCTCCCGATTCGATATACTTTTTGGCATTGTCCCAAGCGCCACCGGCATTAGCCATCATAAGAGCCAACATCACACCGGACATGGTAGCACCAGCCAACATTCCTCCTAATCCCTCCTTGTGAAGTAAAAAACCGATAATTATTGGCGCCAAAATAGCAGTTAGACCGGGGAGGACCATTTGCTGTAAAGCTCCTTTGGTCGCAATATCAACACATCGCCTCGTATCCGGTTTGGCTTTACCTTCCATCAAACCGGTAATTTCACGAAATTGTCTCCTTACTTCATCAACCATACGAGAAGCAGCTTTACCAACAGCGGTCATCGTTAAAGCCGCCACAAAAAAGGGCAAGACACCCCCGATAAAGAAACCAATAACCACTCGAGGTTCAAGAATATTTATACTTTTCAATCCAACGGCTGTGGAATAAGCTGAAAACAAAGCAAGTGCCGTTAAAGCGGCAGAACCAATAGCAAATCCCTTACCGATAGCGGCTGTCGTATTACCCAAAGAATCAAGGCGGTCAGTAATTTTTCTAACATCAGGACCCAAACCGGACATTTCCGAAATCCCACCGGCATTGTCAGCAACAGGACCATAAGCATCAACCGACATCGTAACACCGATAGTAGCCAGCATTCCTACTCCGGCAATACCGATACCGTAAAGACCGGCAAAAGAAAAACCGGTGTAAATCGCCACGCAGATAACAATAATTGGCAATAATACCGATTCCATCCCCACCGCCAAACCCGAAATGATATTAGTTGCCGCTCCCGTACTGGAAGCTTCCGCAATATTTCTTATCGGTTTTGCGGCGGTATAATATTCCGTTAACAGACCTAATAAAATACCGGCGAAATTACCGGCTAATATAGCCCAAAACACTTTATGATCAAGACCAAGTTTATCGATAATTATCCATGACGCCACTAACATAATGATTGCCCCAACATAAGTAACAAGTCTTAAAACCGAAGCCGGATTAAGTTTGGTAAATATCTTAACCGATATCACCCCCAGCATGGAAGCAAGAGCACCAAAAGCCACGATTAAAAGAGGTAACTGCATATATCCAATACGATGCAAATTAATCATCGCCGCTGATGAAGTAGCACCTATGGCAATCGTCGCTACCACGGAACCCACATAAGACTCGAACAAATCGGCGCCCATACCGGCGGTATCACCGACATTATCACCGACATTATCGGCAATAACAGCAGGATTACGAGGGTCATCTTCGGGAATCCCCGCTTCGATTTTACCGACTAAATCAGCACCGACATCAGCAGCTTTGGTAAAGATGCCACCACCAACACGAGCAAAAAGAGCAATGGATGACGCTCCCATAGCAAAGCCATTGATAATGCTGGCATGGACGGGATTATCACCAAAAAGATAAAACACTATCCCTAAACCAACCAATCCCAAAGATGCCACAGACATACCCATTACCGCTCCACCGGAAAAAGCAATGGAAAGAGCTTTAGATTGTCCAAAATCTTTTGCGGCAGCGGTTGTTCTCACATTAGCTCTGGTAGCGGCATTCATACCAAAATAACCAGCCAACATCGAACAAGCAGCTCCTCCTAAAAAAGCAAATCCCGTTTGAAGTCTGATTTTCCAAGCTAATAATGCAAAAACGACAATTACAAAAATTAACAAAATCGAGTATTCCCGCTTTAGAAATACCATTGCACCATGATGAATAACATCAGAAATTTCTTTCATCAGTTCCGTACCGGTAGGTTTGCTTTTAATCCAGACAAACAAAAAAAGCGCAAAAATAAGACCGACAATTCCGATGCTTGTTGACATAATACCTGTGTTCATTAAATTAAGCTCCTGTCAAGATAATATATTTGAATAAGTTACAATCATTTACTTTTTTTAAAAAATCAGAAAGGAATATATCATTTGAAATATTACTTGGCAAGTTAAATTTCTTATTATAATCCACAAAAAAGCCAGCATAAGCGATATTTATGCTGGCTCAAAATATATTGAAGAATTTATTAGAATCTTTTTATCATTACCTCAATTTTAGGGAATCCTCTATAGGGGTCATTGGAAAACATCCAACCTTTTAAAGTAAACTCTTGAGTCAAGGAATCTACAACTTCAGAACGGTTATCAGGCAAATTACCTAAAAATGCAATTAACGGGAAATTAGTCGTATCGGTAACAAAATTATTAGGTTCAAGAGTAACAAAAACATGGCCGGGATTACCACCGGAAGAGTTCGGAACTAAGTTTACGGAATCCAAAGGAGCAGGCAAGTTTTGCAAAAAGTCTTCACCCGGATATGGTGGCACTCGGGAACTCACGACATAAGGATTAGCATCGTCGGGTTTGGCAATGTCTGAAAAGGTTCCGGTAGTCAATAGACCACCACCCGAATTATTAAATTCATCTCCGATGATAGACCACCCGGGTAAAGTTATCTTCCCCACAGCGGTAGTATCAATATAAGGAGAAACTACCCATCCTTTATAATGCCATCCGAAATTGGTAAGAATTGGCAAACCATAATCATCCTGAGTAAAGGTGTCAATGACGATACTACTATCCTTAACCGTATAATCGATATCAGCGGAATATGTATAATAAGGGGGAATGGAATCAATTTTAGTTTCCACATCAAAGCGTACGACAGTACGAGTAAAAGTATCTAATCCTCTCACATAAGATGTGTCTTTAACAATAAACGAAGAATCCCTGGGAAGAACATGCCCCCCAGAAAGGGTATCAGGTATAATAACTTGACTGGTATCATAAACAAATAAAGATTCAACGGAATCAATAGCATAAAAAGTATCTACATTGGGCGGAGTGGAAGTATCCGAAACTATGCTATCAATAAAATATAAAGTATCTATATAATCTAATATATTAGTATAAAAAGTATCGGTAACCAATGGATCAGTAGAAGTAGTATCAATATGATCAATTACAAAAATAGTATCTATATTATCAATAGTAAAAAAGGTGTCAGTCATAACATTTTGCAGGGAAGAATCAATAGCTATTTCAGCATCGGTGGTATCATTCCAACCAACTGTTTTTTCCACGAAGTTTGCAAACCATACGGAGTGACCGTTGTTGCTTTTATCTACTCCATCGGAAGTGCATTCCATTGAGTATCTTACCGTTCCATTCCAAAGAGTGTCAATTAAGGGGAAAACCATTTTTATCGTCGGGTCAGAGGTTTTATCAATTAACATTATGGGACCGGGAGAAGAAATATCATTATCGGGATTAGTCTCAACCGACACAAAAATCACATCATAAGCCATAATATCCTTATCGAAAATAAAGAGATTGGAATCAGCTCGAGCAACCATATCAACATCAAAATACTTACGCATCTTGTTACTATAAGCAAATTTACCTAAAGATATCGTGTCATTGTCATTGGCTACCCATAATTCATAAGCCATACCGGGGGGATTATCGGGAAGATTCGTTTCATTCAACCAAATACTTGTTTCCGATTTGGGAGTCAATACGTCATTAGGTTGAGAACATCCCCAATAAAGAAGACCAACAATACCTGTTAAGAACAAAACTAATAACAACTTATTACGTCTAACCATCTATTAATTCCTCCTCGGACTTCTCCGTTTTTATTTCAAAACACAAAATGAAATAATAACAATATAAATAAGCTATTGTCAAGTGCTTATTCAAAAAGATTTTATCAAAATATTAGACGAAAGACCGATTTATTATATGTAAAGAAATATTCCAAAATAGTCGATATTATTATCATAAAATATGATGATTTAAAAACAAGGGAGTTGGATCATTGAAAATTTGTCCCAATTGTAATACCGAACAACCACAAGACGATGTAAAATCCTGTTATGTTTGTGGTTATCTTTTTGATGATAATGCCGGTTTTTCTTCTAATACACCATCAAATGACGATTCATCCGATTTTGTAGTAAGAGAGGCACACGAAGACGACCGAGAATTTGTTGGTGAACATAATAAACCAAAGACAAAAGAACAAGATAATGATCTTGAGATTGAGACTAATTCGGATATTATGGAGCATGAAGCAACAAATGAAATACAAAATCATTCTACTCCTCATGAATCAAAACAATTGGAAGATGATGTTGTTACTCAACCTATCGGAAAAAGCTCTCCTCCTCCACCTCCTTTATCGGAAGAAATACCCACTAATAACGGTATCGATGATTTAACAGATAATATCGATAAAAGGGAAACATCTTCTCCCACCAAAAAAATCGAAAAACTATCGGAAGAGAAAATCAAACAAATTGAACAAAATCTATATCATTCCGATAATTATCTCAGTGATAAAGAAAAAAAAGAACTAATCAGCAAAATTGATAATTCTAACAATTCCACTGATAAACCTTTTGACAACACCCCCATAATTCCCCCTAAAAAAGAAAAATCTGAAAAGGTAACCGTGACTGATTCCACTTCTTCCCTATCAGAACCTAAAATATCCAAAAAAAGTAAAGGAATAGCCTATTTCTATAAAAATTATATTCAACTTATGGGACGGCAGGAATTATTGATAAATGACGAGTTAACCGTCAACAAACAAATATATCTTTTAAAACCCAAAAGAATTAAACCTGTTTTTATTTATGGACCCTTGGCTTTAGTATTTGTTATTATATTGTTTGTTATCGGTTCTTTCTTCATTGCCAACGTTAATAATGGTCAGGGACAAGTAATTGGTTTGGTACTTAATGGCAATAATCAACCGTATATTGAAGGAGCTACCATTAGGTTTACCGATTTGGGCAAATCAGTCAAATCGAATCCTCAAGGTTTTTTCCTGTTAGATGACATTCCTATCGGAACTCAAAAAATTGAATATATCGTTAATGGTCACATTATCAGAAAAGATTTTGTAACGATCACAAGCAATAATACCAGTATGATTCTCCTTCGTCCCCAGAAAACTAATCAATTGGCTACGCTTGAAAAAACATCTGTTGCCGTACAAAAGCCTACCGTATCGACTCCTATTCACCAATCTTCAGTACAAAAGAAAAGCAGTATATCACCTCCCCCAACGCCTAAGAAGAAGAAAACCGCCAAACAAACCACTTACAAAAAAAGCAGGAGATCAAAATACGCTAAAATTACGCTTGCTGCCAATATTGACGGAGCTCGATTCAAATTGGACGGTTCCGTTTTAGGAGCGGGAAATTTGACATATTCCAAAATTAAAACTGGCACTCACAATTATTATGTATCTTCGGATGGTTATCAATCCGTAAAGGGTAAAATAAAGCTATCTCCCGGGGAAAATAAAAAGTTAGTTGTTACCTTAAAACCTTTGAATAATGCCCAAAAAGAGAAATCATACAAAGCCGATTATTTTTATTTTTCAGGCAAAGCCGCTTTAGAAAATAGTGATTATAAAACCGCCGTTTCAGATTTAACAGCAGCTATCAAGAAACAACCCAATAGCGCTACTGCTTATTTCTATCGAGGAAAAGCATACATGGGGTTAAAAAATAATAAAATGGCTCTCGATGATTTCCTCCAAGCAGCTGATATTTATCAATTTAAAAAAGAATATAACAAAGCCATTACTTGCTATAATCAAGCCATTGAAATAGATAGTAAATCAACAACAGCTTATTTGGGCAGAGGCAATGCATTTTTGAACAAAGGTGAAGAACTGGCGGCTTTGACGGATTTCGACAAGGTGACCAGACTTGATAAACGAAATTTTCAAGCATATTTTGGTTTGGGTAAAGTACGATTTCAAACAGAACAATATAAAAGGGCAATTAAAAACTTCAAAGATGCCCGCTCTATTGACCATAACAATCCTTATGTATTGCAATATTTGATGCTCTCCTACCTTGCTGTGGATGATTACAAAAATATGAAAAAGAGTTTTAATAAATTCAAAAGTATTGCCTCTGATAAACAAATGAAAACTTTTAAAAATAATAGCAAATACAGTGCTGTTTTAAAGATTATTAACAAATAATAAGGGTAATATGTCTCGGAAACTGAATTGCTGGGAATTCAAAAACTGTGGGAGAGAAAAAGGTGGCCTAATGGCTTCCGCTTTAGGTGAGTGTTCCGTATCTTCAATGATGAAATATGACGGAATGAACGATGGGCTGGCGGCCGGACGTGCTTGCTGGATGGTGCCCAATTCCGCTTGTTACAACAATAATTCCCAAAGAGATATTAGAGATTGCTATAATTGTGAGTTTTATAAAAGAGTGGTCTTCGAGCAAGAAGAAAAAACTTATTTCAAATTTACATCGATAAAGAAATAAAAACTTTTTCTGTAATGTGGCAGACGAGATATCTGCCGACCACATAATTTTTTGAAGTAAAATCACCAGCTTAACTCGTCATTACCGTGAAAATGATAATCTATCCTTAGATTTCTGCTTTCGCAGAAATGACATTGTGGAATTTTTTGAAGTAAAACCACCAGTTTAACTCGTCATTACCGTGAAAACGGTAATCTCTCTTTGGATTCATGTTATGCAAGAATGATCCTTTTCTCTTAGGTCTATATATTTTACTCCCTAATATTTTCTCAAGATAATTCTTGCTAATAATTTCATCCCCTTCTATGTTTCCATAAATAATATTTTTCTATCGCAAAAAAGGAATTTTTTTATGAAACATAAGTTATTCCCCCCCCTTTTGATAGCTGTTTCATTTAGTCTTTTGTTAAGCACTATATTGATAGCTCAAACAAACACTCCCAAGACATTATTACAAAACGAGGAATATATCCCCGATATCGGAACATTTTTACAAATTGGAGCCAATATCCCCGCCGGTTACAGTTGGGACGGGAGCAAAGTATTTTTCTTTTCGTCTATGTCCGGAGCTCGGCAGGTTTATCGCCTTACCAAGGAAGGCTGGCCTTATCAATTATCGACTTTCAAGGACGGGATTGATTTTTTCGTTCTTTCTCACAACAGTAATTTAGCTATTGTGGGAGCCTCGGTGGGCGGTTCAGAGCAATCACAACTTTATCTGATGGACACTGAAACGGGACGGGTTTTGCAATTAACCGATTTCAAAGATATTCAATTTGGCTCGGTTGTCTGGGCTAATGACGACCAATCTATATTCTTTCGCTCCAACGAAGAAAACGGACGTGATTTTTTTATTTATCAATTAAATATTATCTCCGGCAAGCAAACAAAAATCTTCGGGGATACTTCCACCGTAAAAGGTTATAATGTCATTGCCGACATCTCTGCCGATGGCTCCAAAATGATTATTTATCATTCAACCTCGAATGTTAATGATGACCTTTATCTGCTGGATATCAAGACCGGTAAATTTCAACAATTGACCAAAGACAAAAGCGATGTTGTTTACAACGCTCCTACTCTTATGCCGGATAATAAAACTATTTGGTTATTATGTAACAATAATAAGGACGGTATTTCTCGGCTTGCTAAACTGGAAGTTGGCTCACCTAAAATTAATTATATAAATGATGGTTGGATTGATCCCAAATGGGAAATTAGCTCTTTAATTTTTTCCCGTGATTACAAATATATGATGGCAATGGTTAACGAAGACGGTTATGTGCGAATGAAAATCCGTGAAGTTGACAATCAAAAAACTCTGCCCGCTCCTCCCCTTGATGGTATTGTTGGTGATGGTTTTTTTGATGAAAACGGTAATTGTATCTTTTCTTTTACCGGTCCTACTCGTGCTCCCGATGTATGGCGCTGGAACCCATCAACTCAAGAACTCAAACAATTGACTTTTTCTATTTATGCCGGTATTGACCGCACTATTTTTCAAAAACCAACGCTGATTCATTACAAAAGTTTTGATGGATTGGAAATTCCGGCTTTTATCTATTTACCCCCCGATTATAAAAAAGGCACCTCTATTCCTTTTATTATCCATGCTCATGGCGGACCGGAAAGCCAGTTTCAGCCTTATTTTTTGCGTAATTTTCAATATCTGCTTTTAAATGGTTATGGAATATTAGCGGTTAATCCTCGCGGTTCTTCCGGATATGGCCGTAAATATATGAGCCTTGACAATTATAAGAATCGTAAAAATTCCTTAAAAGATTATAAAGCCAGTGTCGATTGGCTTATCAAAAATGGATATACCCAACGCGGAATGGTGGGAATTAGAGGGACTTCTTATGGTGGCTATGTGGTGTTGGGAATGATTACCGAGTATCCCGATTTATTTTCTGCCGCTGTTGATGTTGTCGGAATTGCCAATTTCAAAAGCTTTCTTGAGCACACCAAAGCTTACCGACGCGCTATTCGTGAAGCGGAATATGGACCTCTTTCCGACCCTGATTTTCTTAAGTCAATTTCTCCTATTACCAAAGCCAATTTAATAAAAACCCCGTTGTTGGTTGTTCATGGTGAAAATGACCCCCGCGTTCCTATAAGCGAAGCACGACAAATTATTGCGGCGGTGTCTCAAAATGGTGGTGTTGTGGATTCGTTGATTTTCCCCGATGAAGGTCACGGACCCAGAAAACGGGTTAATGTCATCGCCGAATACCGCAAGCAAGTTGAGTTTTTTAATAAATACTTAAAAGGGATAGATAAAGCCAAAAAGTAATACAATATCAATCGACCA
>Ga0114931_10007484_pt1 | contig 13344 bp, 12 predicted proteins | sample 2SBtaG_FD_89579 | JGI IMG/M metagenome (GOLD analysis project Ga0114931, IMG submission 89579) | Deep subsurface microbial communities from Kolumbo volcano to uncover new lineages of life (NeLLi) - 2SBTROV14_V59a metaG | ecosystem: Environmental > Aquatic > Marine > Volcanic | place: Kolumbo... | reverse complement strand
TCGATCGTTTGATCGTCGCCGACAACGCCAAGGGGCAGATTCACCGTGACGAGAACGCCTTGATTCTGGGTGTTCCGCGTTGACGGCCGCCCGTCAGGCAGCCACGCGTTTGCGGTCGATCAGATTCACGATTTCTTCCATGATGGTGTCGAGGGCGAAATCTTTGGGGGTGTACACAGCGGCGACGCCTCTTCGTAGGAGAGCCGCGGCATCGTCATCGGGGATGATTCCGCCGACGACGACGACTGTGTCACCGAGACCGGCGGAACGGAGCTGATCCATGAGTTCGCCGACCAATTCCATGTGCGACCCCGAGAGAATACTCAGACCAATCGCATCGGCATCCTCGTCGGCGGCCGTTGCGACGATTTCTTCCACCGTCAGTCGGATACCCTGGTAGATGACGTCCATACCACAATCGCGTGCACGTACGGCGATTTGCTCGGCCCCGTTGCTGTGACCGTCGAGCCCGGGTTTGCCGACGAGGAAACGCGGCGGGCGGCCTAATCGCTCGGAGAGTTTCGCGACGCGCGCACGTAATGCCGCTCGCCCGGCAGTGGGATCCTTGCCGGGACTCGGAGCTACACCGGTGGGGGCTCGGTACTCACCGAAACAGTCTCGAAGAGTGTCAGCCCATTCACCGGTGGTTACTCCTGCGTGGGCCGCTCGGATAGACGCCGGCATGATGTTGTCGGCATTCGATGCTGCGTCATGCAGACCCGTCAGTGCGGAGGCTACCTCGGCGGCGTTACGGGCGCTGCGGTGGGCTCGCAACCGTTCGATTTGGTCGCGCTCGGCTTGTGGATCGACCCTCAGAATCGCCGAGTCGATATCGGCGGTCAGGGGCGACGGCTCGCTGTCGGTCCACGCATTGACGCCGACGATCTTTTGTTCGCCGGCCTCGATTCGCCTCAACCGGGCACTGTTCGATTCCACCAAGGCCTGTTTCATGTAGCTGCTTTCGATCGCCGCTATGGCGCCGCCGAGCTTCTCCACGCGTTCCATCTCGGCCTCAACATCGGCCACGATCGCGCTGACGCGCTCCTCGACGACCGCGGAACCGTCGAAAAGGTCATCGTATTCGAGTAGATCGCTTTCGTAGGCAACGATCTGTTGGGTTCGCAGCGACCACTGCTGGTCCCACGGGCGGGGTAGGCCGAGGGCTTCGTTCCATGCCGGCAACTGTACCGCCCGCGCACGCGCGTTCTTCGAGAGAACGACGCCGAGCATCTCGAGAGCGATACGAATGGCGTTGTTTTCCGGCTGCTGCTCGGTAAGCCCGAGCGAATTGACTTGCACGCCGTAGCGAAAGCGCCTCATCTTGGGGTCGCCGACACCGTAACGGTGCTCGCCCAGGCGATCCCACAGGCGTGCGAACGCGCGCTGTTTACACATCTCTTCGACGAAACGAATTCCGGCGTTGACGAAAAACGATATGCGTCCGTAGACGCGAGCGAATTCGTCATCGTCGATGCCGCGGCGGCGAACCTCGTCGAGAACGGCTACGGCGTTGACGAGAGCGAATGCGACTTCCTGTACCGGCGTCGCTCCGGCCTCTTGCAGATGGTAACTGCAGATGTTGATGGGGTTCCACTTTGGAATGTTCTTGACCGTATAGGCGATCACGTCTCCCGTGAGGCGCAGCGAAGGCCCCGGCGGAAAAATGTATGTCCCGCGGGAAAGATACTCTTTGATGATGTCGTTCTGGATCGTTCCCTGCAGAACCGCGGGGGCGACGTCCGAGCGCTCGGCGACCGCGACATAGAGGGCGAGAAGCCAGGCCCCGGTGGCGTTGATCGTCATAGATGTGTTCATGCGATCGAGGGGAATCCGGTCGAACAGCGTCTCCATATCGACGATAGCCGAGATCGGTACCCCCACCTTGCCCACCTCCCCCCTCGCCAGCGGGTGGTCGGCGTCGTATCCGGTCTGCGTCGGAAGGTCGAAAGCGACACTCAGTCCGGTCTGGCCTTTTGCCAGATTCGAGCGGTACAATGCGTTTGATGCCGCTGCGGAACTGTGGCCGGAATACGTGCGGAAAATCCACGGGCGATCGCGTCCGGCCCGTTGCGATGGGGAAATGGTTTTCATAACGGAAGCAAAAATCTATCAGGCCGGCCACGATGCCTCAATTGCGCAAACTCGGCGTCTCGGCACGCTAGGATATGGCGGCATTCGGGGCGGCATGCGAGGGGGCGTTCGCCAGGGGAGTCGGTCAACACCGTGAGATCGCTGCGCGACTACCTGTTCTATGTTTTCGTACGTTGCGCTTGGTGGGTGGGTGGGCGTATTCCGTTACGCACACTACGGGGCTTGTTGGTTGCGATCAGTTCGATCGGATACCGTCTCGATGTACGTCATACGGAGCGGGTGCGTGTCAACTTGCGCATGGCGTTTCCCGAGTGGCCCGAATCGCGCGTCGATTGCTATGCGCGTAAGGCGATCGCCTACTGGGGGAGGCTGGCCGCCGAAATCATTCACGCCCGTGAACTTGCTCCCGACGATCAGTCGGGCGACTTCGAGGTTCTGGGCGCGCGGGTCGACGCTGCTTTGTCGCGTGGAAAGGGATTGCTGATCCTCACCGCGCATTTCGGCAACTTCGAGTTGCTGGGCCGGGTGTGCGCCTGTCGCGGCGTCCCTTTGGCTACTTTCGTGCGCCCGTTTCGAAATCGATTTTTTGACCGCTTTTTCGTCAAGGACCGGCGTTCGATGAACCTCGGCATGTTGGGCCGCGGTTCCGGGGTCCGAGAGGCGCTGCGGATGCTGAACCATGGCGGCATGGTCGCCGTGCTCCTGGACCAGAATCAGCGTCCGGGGCGCGGTATTTTCGTGGATATGTTTGGTCGTCCGGCCTGTACTTCGACGGTGCTGGCCCGTCTTTCGTTGGCTACTGGGGCTACGGTACTGCCGGTGTTCGCGGTGTGGAGGGGCGATCGTACCGTGCCGTTGATCGGCGAGCTCATCGAATCCGCAGGACCCGGCTCACCGGCCGACGGGCGGACCGAACGCAGCGAAAAGGTACGTGCGTTGACCGCGCGCTACACCGCAGAGATCGAAACCGTCGTGAGGCACCATCCCGAACAGTGGAATTGGGTGCATCGGCGTTGGAAGACCCAGCCTAGCGATCGCCCGATCGGGCCCGCCGGCGGTGTCGGCGCCGGCTCGGCCCCGCGCCCCATCGCGGCCGCGTGAGGCCTGTGGGGGCGGTATCGCAAGGATCCGAGCAGGGATAGACAAAAATTAGAAAAACTGACGAAACAGGCGTCAAAGGATTTGAAATTATTATACCTGGAGCCTAAATTGGGCATTCCGGGTTCGACCTCGCAAGCACCACGGGTGAGCCGAGAGTTGGCACCCGAGAGTAGCCACATGAGCGGTAAGGAGAGTTCGTCCATGGCAGAAGCGATTCCCTCGGGTTCGAGTAAGCCCATCGAGGAAAAAACAACCGTCGTCATCCGTTTCGCGGGCGATTCGGGCGACGGCATGCAACTTACGGGCACCCAGTTCACCAATGAGTCGGCGATCGCCGGGAACGACATCGCGACTCTTCCCGACTATCCGGCCGAAATCCGTGCGCCGGCCGGTACGCTGGCCGGCGTAAGCGGCTTTCAGCTGCATTTTGCCAGCGACCGGGTCTTTACGCCCGGCGACCAGCCGCAGGTCTTGGTAGCGATGAACCCGGCTGCTTTGAAGGTCAATCTGGGCGACCTCGAAGACGGGAGCATTTTGATCGTTGACACCGACGCGTTTACCAAAAGCAACCTCCGCAAGGCCGGCTACGAAGCCAACCCGCTGGAGGACGGCTCCGTCGACCGGCTGCAGGTCTTGCAGGTACCGCTTACGAAACTGACGACCACGGCGCTGGCGGATCTCGGCCTGCCGAACAAAGCGATGGTACGGTGTCGAAACTTTTTCGCGTTGGGTCTGTGCTCGTGGTTGTTCAATCGTCCTACCGAAGAGACGCTCGCTTGGATAGCGAAGAAGTTCAAGAAAGCGCCGCAGCTCATCGAAGCCAACACCTTGGTGTTCAAAGCAGGCTGGAATTACGGCGAGACCACCGAGGCTTTTACCGTAAGTTACGAGGTCAAGCCGGCATCCTCCATAGAGCCGGGGCTCTATACGAGCATCACCGGCAACAAGGCGTTGGCCTACGGTTTGATGGCGGCAGCCGCCAAAGCGAACAAACAGCTGTTCTTGGGCAGCTATCCGATCACCCCTGCGTCCGACATTCTGCACGAACTGGCGGCGCACAAGGAACTCGGCGTCATCACCTTCCAGGCCGAGGATGAGATCGCGGGTGTGTGTTCCGCGATCGGCGCATCGTTCGGCGGAGCGATCGGGGTGACGACTTCAAGCGGCCCGGGCATCGCCCTGAAAACCGAAGCCGTAGGTCTGGCCGTCATGGTTGAGCTACCGCTGGTTATCGTGAATGTACAAAGGGGAGGGCCGAGCACGGGGTTACCCACCAAAACCGAACAAGCCGATCTGCTACAGGCTCTCTACGGCCGCAACGGGGAGTCGCCGGTTGCGGTACTGGCGCCTTGCACGCCTGTCGATTGCTTTCGCGCCGCGTTCGAGGCGGTCGCAATAGCGATCCGCCACATGACGCCGGTGTATCTCATGTCGGACGGCTATCTGGCGAATGGAGCGGAGCCGTGGAGCATCCCGAAATTCGACGATCTCGATGACGTTCCGGCCAAGTATTGGACTCAGGCCGTCGGTTTTCAGCCGTACCTGCGCAACGAAGACACGCTCTCGCGGCCGTGGGCGGTACCGGGCACGCCGGGATTCGAGCACCGCGTGGGCGGGCTCGAAAAAGACTACGACAGCGGCAACATCAGTTATGATCCCGCCAATCACGAGCGTATGAGTAGGGTGCGAGCCAGTAAGATCGCGGCCATCGCCGACGATATTCCGCCGGCCAAGGTCGAGGGGAGCGAACTCGGTGAGGTGCTGGTCATCGGCTGGGGGTCGACGTACGGCGCCATTAGTGAGGCAGTGCAGACGCTCAACGCGGAAGGCGTCTCGGCCGGCCATCTTCACCTGCGGTGGATCAACCCGCTACCGAAAGACATCGACAAAGTGCTCAAGCGTTTCAAACACGTGATAGTCGTCGAGATGAATCTCGGGCAACTCGTCCGCGTCTTGCGCGATCGGTTCCTGGTTGATGCCGTCCCCTTGAACAAGATCCAGGGGCAACCTTTCAAAATACGTGAACTGCTCGAGCCCATCCGAGCCATCGTGGAGGCAAGCAAATGAGTCCGCAAGCGGCGCAGAAACTGACCCGCAAAGATTTCGTCAGCGACCAAGATGTGCGCTGGTGCCCGGGTTGTGGGGACTATTCGATCTTGGCGCAAGTGCAAAAAGTCATGCCGGAACTCGGCGTTCCCCGCGAGAACATCGTGGTGGTCTCGGGCATCGGATGCTCGAGCCGGTTCCCGTACTACATGAACACCTACGGGTTCCATAGCATCCACGGTCGGGCGACGGCGATTGCAACCGGATTGAAGACCGCGCGGCCTGAGCTTTCCGTCTGGATCGTCACCGGCGACGGCGACGGCCTGAGCATCGGCGGCAACCACTTGATCCACATCCTACGCCGCAACGTGGATGTGAACATCCTGTTGTTCAACAACCAGATCTACGGACTGACCAAGGGACAATACTCACCGACCTCGCGCTTGGGCCAGATTACGAAATCGTCACCTATGGGGGTGGTCGACAACCCCTTTGATGCGGCTTCGCTCGCCCTGGGGGCGGAGGCGACGTTCGTGGCACGAACGGTCGACGTGCAAGCGGCGCATCTTCAGTCGGTGTTGCGCCGGGCTGTTCAGCACAAAGGCACGTCCTTCATAGAGATTCTGCAGAATTGCGTGGTGTTCAACGACGGCGCTTTCGGCGACGTCACGGATCGAAGCGAAGCCGCGGACCACCAGCTGCTGCTCGAGAACGGCAAACCCCTCGTGTTCGGAAACGAAGGCAAAAAGGGGATTCGGTTGAACGCGAACATGGAGCCCGAAGTCGTGTCGCTGGATGACGTGCCCATCGAGGACGTCCTCGTGCACGACGAAAGCAACGATGCGCTCAGCTACTTCCTCACGCGCCTAGAACGGCCGAAGTTCCCGTTGCCCCTCGGGGTCTTGCGTGCCGTCGACCGGCCGACCTACGAGGGCCAGGTGCACGAGCAGATTCGCACGGCGGAGTCGGGCAACAGCGGTACCGACTTTGACGCACTGTTTGCAAGCGGGGATACTTGGGTGGTCGACTGACCAGGGTCGTCATAGGAAGGAGATGTCATGCCGGAAAAAGAGCCAGTAGGCGAATTTATCGAGGAAACCATCCAGGTGCTCGAGACATCGGAGACAGAGCGGGTTTTTGACGCCGACATGCTGCGGGAGCCTCTCTCGGTTCTCAAACCCAGAAGCCCCGTACTCGTCGAGCCGCAGACGTCGGTCATCGAGGCCATCGGTACTATGCAGAGCGAACGGATCGGCTGTGTGTTGGTGGCCCGTACCAACAAACTCAAGGGGATCTTTACTGAGCGCGACGTGTTGATCGAGGTGGTGGGCAAGGGGATCGACGCCGCGAAGACGCCCGTTCGCAAGCTCATGACCTGCGATCCCGAGAGTTTGCGAATGAGCGATTCGATCGCGTATGCCCTCAACAAGATGGGGCTCGGCGATTATCGGCACATCCCGATCGTCGACGGTGCCGGGGCGCCGGTGGGAATCATCTCGGTGAAGGATATCGTGAACTATCTCGTCCATTTCTTCCCCAAGGAAATCATGAATCTGCCGACCTTGCCGAGAGGAAATTACACCCAGGAGCGTGAAGGCCCTTGAGTCGAATCGGCGCGCATGCTGAAACCGTACTTGTAGTCGTTCGCCAGCGACACTAAGCTCCGTGACCGGTCGAGGCCGTCGGGCTTCGCGCTGCGGTGAGGATGCGAGGGCGGTTATGAAGAACCGGAAATCCGCGGAGCTTGAGTAATGGGTAGCGGACCCTCGAGGCCGTGGGGCGACGAACTAGCCGAGGTGATCGGCCGCTTGAGTGTGAGCGAAACCGTCGAACAACTCCGTCGAGAGATGGAAGATCTCATCGAACGGCTGGCGCAGGCCGAGCGGCGGTCACCGGCGGAAGGACCCGACGCGGACCGTTCTTCGGCGACGGGACTCAACGCGGAAATTGAAAATGTCGGGCGCAAAGTCGACCAGGCGAGCGTGATGCTGGGCGATCTGACCACGTTGCTCGAAGCTCAGGCGGAACGCATCGAAACACTCGAGGATTGTGTCGCTAGCCGCCGGCAGCCCGTCGAGGAGCCGGCCGTCGACCAGGGAGTGCCCACGCTGCAAGGCTACAGGCAACGCTTACAGCGACTCGAGGACAAGCTGGCCGCTGTGCTCGAGGAAAGAGCGCCGGGAATCGAGCCGGCCGACCTCTCCGCGGCGAGGGCCGAGCCGACGACGGGTCCCGACGCCGGCGCGGAGCGGGCGGGCGATTCCGCCCTGCCGCCGACGGAACCCGCTGCCGAACGGCCGATGGAACCTGCCACCGCACCGCCGACGGAACCCGCTGCCGCAGCGCCGGACCAAGCCGCAGGGTATGCCGGGCAGTTTGCTTCCATGGAAGTTGCCTTGGCGGGACTGGATCGACGCTTTGAGCAATTCTCGATTGCTGTGCAGGAGCATTTGGTTGAGTTGAACCGCCGCCTGCAATCGGCCGAGGGCGCTTCGGCCGCCAAGGACCGACGCATACGCGAACTCGAGGAGCGCTTGTTGATCATGGTGGAGGCAGCCGTGCCGACCCAGGAGTCTTTGCAAAGTCGCCCGCCCGTCTGGCCTCAGGAACCGGCGGTGACGGAATCACCGGCGGGTGCCGCGCTGTCGGCTGCCGCCGCTTCCACGGGCGCGAGCATCTTTGCGCCGACGATTCGCGCAAGCTGCGAGAGCGCGGAGTCCGGGGTTCCGGCTGCGAGTTCCTACGGCACGGCTGAGCTGCTCGAGGCGGGCCGAGGTGAGGCGGCCGTCGGCATGGCAGGGCGAGGCGAACAGTCGTGCGGTGCCGAGGCACCAGCGCTAGCAGGGGATAGTGTAGGGAAGACCGCGCTCGGAGAGCTTGCGGAGCTGGAGAAGATCGTCGACCGCGAACTGAGTGTACGTGAGCGTGGGGTGAAATCGTCGACCGCGAACGGAGTCGCAGGGTTGGGGAAAGAGCACCCCGTTGTCATGGTCGTCGACGACGCGGTGGACGCGCGTACGGTTTTGTCGTTGTATCTGTCACGAACCGGTTTTCAGGTCGTTACGGCGACAAGTGCCGAGGATTGCCTTGCCAAGCTTCGTTACCACGATGTCGATGCGATCGTCTTGGATGCCAGTCTTCCCGGGGCCGACGGCGGCCACGTCTGTCGGGTGCTGCGCAGCGAAGAGGCGTACGCTTCCAAACGCGCGACCCCGGTGATCGTCTATACCGGCTATCCCGATGAATATACGCGAAAGCTAGTGGCCGAGTGGCGAGCGAATGACTACGTAGTCAAAGGTGGTGACATGCTACCGCTTATGACCTCGTTGATTCGGCACACGCGCCGTCCGGAGCCGTTACCGGCGTGATCCCGGCCCTGGTAGGCAAGTGGCTCCGGCCCTCGGAACAACTCGCGTTTCGAAGCGCCCTCGCTGTTGTGATCGTTTCGGTCGGCCTGGTCGCCGTCGGCGCGGGCTCGGCTGTGGCCGTGGAACAGGTACTCAGTCCTCCGTCGCCGATGTATCGTTTGGGCAGCTTCGTGTATGAGCCGCCTACGGCTGCGGGATGGAGACAGCTCAGTTCCTCACCTTCGACGCTCGAGCTTGTGTACGTCGAAATGGTCTCGGACAAGCAGATCAACAGCCGCGCACATGTCGTCGTCGAAGCCTCCAAAGTTCCCGTGGGCGCGCACGTGGATGGTCCCGAGGCTCTCGCACGACTGAGTCGTGATCAACAGGCCGAGGCCAGGCGCGGTTCTCTCGTCAAGAAGAGCGGCGTCTCGCGTGTTCCCGGCGACTCGGGATTTTACGCCTACACGATTGCGAGTAAGTTGAAAGGGGTCGATTTGATGGAATTGTTCTACGTATTGCTGTCGGGCGATCGCTCTGAGTACGTAGTGCTCAAGCTCGCGACCCGCGAGCCCGATTATAAGAAGACCCCGTATTACATCGACATCTACGGATCACTGGCTTCCTTCCGATTTAGGCCTACCGGCGGCAACCCCGGCGACGACACCGGGCCGACCGTTCCGTAGCCACTCGTTCGCGGCTCGTTTGCCGTCGGCCATGAGCCGCTCGGGTACACCCGAACCCGGCAAGAGAAAATCGATCGGCCGCGCCCGGTGCGTGGTCCGCAAGGCGATGCAGGCGAGTTCGGCACCGGCTGCTTGCGCCGATGCGGCAGCAGCCTCAGGCAGGTCGGCATCGATGTTCCTATCGAAACCGAGCAGAACGATTTGAGTGGCCCCTTCCGCGATCGCGGAGTCGATGGCTTTTCGCCAGGTTCGAGGATCGGTCGATTCTTCACGCAAGGCGCTTTCGGTAAACCTCTGCAGTTTTCGTGCATCGCTCGGCACACCGACGCTCCGCAGGCAGACCGTACGGCTCCCCAAGTGCAGCGCGATCGGAGTTGCCGCCGTCGCCGTGTACGCTCGCTGTCGTGCGAGCATCCAACCGATACCGCGGGTGCGGGTGGCGAAGCGCCGGAGAAACGGCATCTCCCGTAAAGCTTGGTTGAAGAGAAGTCTTCGCGATCGCAGTAGCTCCCAACCCCTATCAAGGGCGCGACGCCCCCCGCTCGCGAGAAGGACTGCATTCAGGGTCGAGAAACCTCCGGCGTACAGCGAACGCGGTAGGCGGCCGTGGTCGGCGAGTGCCAAGCAGACGCCGGCTTGAAACAGGCTCGCGGCGGCCGGGCCGTACATGATCCATGCCTCCCATGGCGCGGGCACGGCCGCCGCCTGCTCCTGATTATTGCGACAGTCCGGTGCCTGCACGGCGGCGACCTCGTCTTGCGCCGCCGTGCCGGCGCCGGGTTGAGCGTCGAAGGTGCCGGGACCAGAAGGATCGGTCGCCGCCGCTTCCGTGGACTCGTCGACCGGGACTCGGTCGGTGCGCGGCGGGCGAAGTAGCATCCAGGGCATTGGTTCCGACACTAAGGCTGCCCTCGTCAGCCTGCAAGGCAGGGTTTCCCGGGCGCCAGGCAAATGCAGTGTCGCTTGCAGTAGCGGGAGGACAATTCCGGGCTCTGCGGATTGTTCGGTGGGCGGTGGGGGCTTGAAAGCGCCTGCTTCGACGTTTTTTGCAGCGAGGGCCCCCTCGAGCGTGGCATCATACTTAAACGGACGGCTCGTACGCGCCTAGCTCACGGATTCGGCTTGAACGGATCGGGGCGGGGAAAATCGCGAGTCGCCGACGAAGGTGTATGGTGCAGGTAGATCTCAAAAACCGGATCGTGCTGGTTGACGACGAACCGAACATTCGAGAAACGGTCGCGTTCATTCTCGAGGCAGAGGGCTTTGACGTCGATACGGCTGTCGATGGGGTGGACGGGCTCGAGAAAGTACGCGCGATCAAGCCGAAGCTCGTGCTGCTCGATGTAATGATGCCTCGTATGGACGGATACGAAGTCTGCCAGACGATTCGGGCCGACGAAGATCTGGCCGGCGTTTTTATCCTCATCCTTACGGCAAAGGGGCAGAAGTCCGACGAACTCAAGGCTCTGGAAGTCGGCGCCGATCTCTATATGTCGAAGCCGTTCGACGATGAAGTCGTCGTTCACGTCATCCGCGACGTGTTCGAAGGACGACTCGTGTCACAAGCCGGAAGCGCAGGCGGCGACCCGGTCGTACACTACCAGAGGGCCTGAGGCCGGCGACGGCGAAGGCCGTCAGCGCGACGTGCGTGAGATGCCCAGCGTATCTCCCTGATTAACCAGTTCTACAAACACCGCAGCGAGTTCGAGATCGCCGGAGATCTCGATCCGTTCGCTCTTTAGCGCCAGTTCGCCATCGAAAGTACCGTCGGCGAGCCGAAGGAAGTCCTCCACGCTCAACGCTACGGTGATATCCGGTTCGAGAGCGTCGGTGTCCTGCTCCCGGCGGATTTCTTCCGGAGTTACCCGGACCACGAAGCTTCCTCCACCTCCGCCCTCCAGATCGAAGCGGCAGAGGGCGCTCCGATCGGCTCCCGTGGGCCCCGGCCGTGCAAACGCATTGAAGATTTCGTCGAGCCGGACGGCGGGATCAGGCGGCTGGGACGACTCGGTATTCTCGGCGACCGACTCGGAGGCGGGTGCCTCGGCACCCTCGTGGTTGTGATTGCTTTCCATCCCCGTGTTTCTAGATCGCTCGGCATGGACGGGCAAACGCGCACTTTTCGGGCCTCGGTTGCCTTGGGGCAGGCGGTTGCTACCATAGCGCGCATGAAACAATCGCGTATTGGGATCCTTGTCGGTGTTTTTCTTGTCGGGCTTGCTGCGTGGCCCCATTGCGCGTTGTCGACGTCGAATTCCGAGCGCGGCCCGGAGGAGACGGTTCGCACCTACCTAAAAGCCATGCAGGCCCATGAGTTCGGGAAGGCCTTCGATGTGATCTCGACCGGCTTTCGTGCCGGTAAGACCCGGGAAGTGTGGGCGAAGGAGCAAAAAACCATCATGGAGATGGGCGAGGTGAAGATCTTCGGCTTCAAAGTCTACCCGGCCATCATCGACGGCGACAAGGCGAAGGTCCCCGACGTTCTCAAGTCTCAGGACAAGTTTCTCAACAAGTTGGGACTCGACGAATACGAAGTCTACGATCTTATCAAGGAAAGCGGTGAGTGGCGTGTCGACGACCAATTTTTGGTGCAGACTCCCGAACAAAAGGCGATGTATTTCCCCGAACAGAAGCCGGCGAAGTAGGAAAACTCAATCGCCTAGTCGCACCCTCAGAGAGCGACGGGCAAGTTACGGTGGGCACGTTTACTCTGGAGAAGGCTGGAGTACCTTGACATGTTGCAGGTCGGTCGATAAATGGGCAATCCCTTGAGGGTTTTGTGGGAGGGGTTCGTGCGTGCATAGGTGGGCCTCGCCTACTGTTGCCTGCTCCACCGACGAAGGAGGAACCATGCAGATCGGGAAAGTCGCCTTGCGCTATCCGATGTTAGCTCTTTTTGCCGTCTGCGCGGCGATGAGCGCGGGTTGCCACGGCCACGGGGCCTACGCTCCGCTCAACGAGCAAAAAATCTACGTCTCCGACAAGTTCTACGACCTCGCCATTCGCGGAGACAAGGAAGCTCTGGTCGTCGGTTATGCCGGCAAGATCCTCCGGACCAAAGACTTTGGGTTCACCTGGGAGCAAATTGAGAGCGGCACCTCCGATGCACTCTACAACATCGATTTTGCCAAAGACGATCCCCAGACCGGATGGATCGTAGGTCAGGAGGGCTTGATTCTGAAGACCACCGACGGTGGCAGCACGTGGACCAAGCAAGATGCGCAGGCGTGGATGGGGGACGACTGCCGCGACGATTCCTACCGGAGCCGCAACGAAGAGAAGTGCTCGCAGGCGTATCTTTTTTCGGTGAGCGTCGTTGACCATAACACCGTCGTTGCGATCGGCGACCGATCGACGTTTGTCTACAGCTCGGACGGTGGCCGGACGTGGAGGGTCTCGACCGTCAAATCGGCGGCACAGTTGGCCAACGCAAACGATGAGTTCGCCATCGTGTTCGAAGATCCGGTTCTTTACGATTTGACTTTCAGCGACGCGAACACCGGTTTTGTGGTGGGCGAATTCGGCAAGATCTTCAAAACTACGGACGCCGGGAAAACATGGAAGGAAAAACAGGACTCGTTGATCGGCGCCGAGATCGTCGACCCGCTTGATTTGCCGACGCTGTTCGATGTCTCCTTCGACGGCAAGGGCGATGCCATGGCGGTGGGGCTGGACGGGCGCATCGCCGTTTCCTCGGATAAGGGCGATACGTGGAAATTCACCCCCAACAACGTCGCCGATTTCACCGATCCGATGTATGCAGCGACCTACTTGCCGAACGGTACCCGCTGGGTGGTGGGCGCAGCGGGTCAGGTGGTGACCGCGCAGCCCGGTCAAGGATTTCAGCGCGGAAGCTTGGGATCGGCCATCAACAGCTGGATCCGGCGGATCCGCTTTTCCGACGACCAGCATGGCTGGCTGGTGGGCGGCTTCGGGTTGATCATGAATACCGACGACGGCGGGAAGACCTGGTATCGCCGCATAGGCTAGGGAGTTGGAAGCAAGATGAGTAGAGAGACCAAACCGGCCCTATACCTGCTCGGCGATCAACTGATCCGCCACAGAACTCCGGT
>Ga0114931_10007483_pt1 | contig 13344 bp, 11 predicted proteins | sample 2SBtaG_FD_89579 | JGI IMG/M metagenome (GOLD analysis project Ga0114931, IMG submission 89579) | Deep subsurface microbial communities from Kolumbo volcano to uncover new lineages of life (NeLLi) - 2SBTROV14_V59a metaG | ecosystem: Environmental > Aquatic > Marine > Volcanic | place: Kolumbo... | reverse complement strand
GTGACCCGCCCCGAGCGCAGCGCGCTCGCCGAAGCCGAGCGCACGCGCGTCGAGCTCGCGAAGCAGGGCGTCACCAACCAGTTCCTGCTGGTCAATGGCGTGTTCCGTGCGAGCGATTCCCATGACGCGCTGGCCGCCCGGCTCGAGGCGATCGGTGCGGCCGCGCTCGACGCGATGGCTCCCGGCCTACGAGCGCTGCCGTCCTTTGCGGTACCGCTCAAGCCCTACAACCTCGTCGGCCTCGATGCCCTCGCCGGCTTCTTCGCACCGGCCTCCACCCAGGAGCGTCGCGACGCCCCTGGTCGCCCGGTCGCGCTCGACCAGAACATCGCGCCGCTCTCGGCGCTCGCCGACGAGCTCGCCGCGGCCGGCCATGGGCTGGTGATGTTCATGGGCAAGGGCGGCGTCGGCAAGACCACGATGGCCGCAGCCCTCGCCGTCGAGCTGGCGAGCCGGGGGCTTCCGGTCCACCTGACCACCACCGATCCCGCCGCGCACCTCGAGGGCACCCTCGCCGAGCAGGTTCCCCACCTGCGCGTGAGCCGAATCGACCCCGCCCTCGAGACCCAGGCCTATCGCGAGCGGATCCTCGAGCGTTCGCGCGAGTCGCTCGACCAGGATGCGCTGGCGCTGCTCGAGGAGGACCTCCGCTCGCCCTGCACCGAGGAGGTCGCGGTGTTCCACGCATTCTCCAAGGTCGTGTTCGCGGCCAAGCGCGAGATCGTGGTGATGGACACCGCCCCCACCGGGCACACGCTGCTCCTCCTGGATGCCACCGGCTCCTACCACCGCGACACCATGCGCCAGGCGGGCAGCAGCGGGTTGCACGTCCGCACCCCACTCATGCGCCTGCAGGATCCGTCGGAGACGCGGGTCGTGATCGTGACCCTGGCCGAGACCACGCCGGTCCAGGAGGCAGCGCATCTACAGGAGGATCTGCGCCGCGCCGAGATCGAGCCCTATGGGTGGGTCGTCAACCGCAGCCTCGCGGCGACCAGGACCACCGATCCACTCCTCCGCGCGCGGGCGGCGGCCGAGCTCGGTGAGATCCGGCGGGTCACCGAGCAGCAGCACGCGAAGCGCGTCTTCGTCGTGCCCTGGTCCGCCGAGGAGCCCACCGGCGCCGGTCCGCTCCGCGGTCTGATGAACCCCGCACTCACCCAGTCAACCACAGAGAAGCCATGTTCCATCACGCTATGATCGCGGTCGATCTCGACTCGCAGGTCCCCCTTCTCGCCTGCGCGCCCGACCTCGCGGCCTGGCACGTCAAGCGCGTGGCGCTCGTCCATCTCATGAAGGTGGGCTACGCGCAGGGGCCCGGCCTCGGCGACGATGCCCGCTACCGCCAATCCTTCGAGTCGCTCGCCGAGCGTTCTACACCTGGCTCCTCGGTGTCGCGCCGAAGGAGTGGACCCACCGCGCCGCCATGCGACGCACATATGCGATTTGGCGAGCGGTCGCAAACCGGTCGCCGCTCTAGCACCGGCGTCCCATTGCATCGCGGCGTTGCCGAAGCCGCGCTTCGTCATTGGGTGATCAACGCGAGGGTCGTGGTCGCCTGGCTGCGGCAGCTCGCCTGCGCGAGCGCGAGCCCTGGCTGCTCTTCGGCCTCTACGCCGGCGGCGCGCTGCTCGGCTTGGGCGCGATCACGGTCGCCGCGACGCAGGGCATGATAGGGTCCCCGGCCGGTTCGCAGCTAGATCGAGGACACTATGATGCCAAATCACGATCGCGATTTTCGCAAATGTGCGTTTCTTCCACTGGTTATGGCCGCATTGCTGAGCTCTGCGTGTACCGGGGAAGACGCCAGCGAAAGCGGCGTGGATGCACCACAGGTCGTGCCCGGCGGCAAGGCGGATGGCGATAGCGCGGCCATTGACGGCCTTGCGCCCCATCAGCTGGGCGCCGGCTATTCGCTGTTCCGCCTCGCCGAGCGCAGGCGGCCGCGGCTTCGCGTTATCGCCCAGGAGACGCCCGTGGCACTCTGGGCGTGGTCCGGCCGATGGCGCTATCTCGGGCGTTTCTCCGGTTCCTCCACCGTGTTGGATGCCGATGGAGCCACGTACATCGCGGCGATTGCCCTGGGTGGCGACACGCAGATAAGCCTCGAGTTGCTGCCGGATCCGCGTCTCGTCCTGCGACGGGTGTTTGATCGAATCGAAGACGGCGCGACGGTGGCGGGCCGGGGCGCGACGCCGGGAGCGAGCATGTCGGCGCTGGCTCAGGCGGTGACTCTAATGGAAGATGACGAACTTCCCGGCGACTCCGCCGAGGCTCGCGTATTCCTAAGTGACCCGGCGGATGCCGCTGAGGCCATTGAGCTCGACGCCCAAATTCAGTGGGATAACGAACTGCCGGGAGACACCGTTGCGGTTCGATTCCAGGTTCCCGAGAACATTGAACCCTCGTTGTATCGACTGCATGTGCAATGGGCCGGCATGACGTCCCAGCCTGTCGAATTCGAAGTTACCGACGTGGCAATGGCGGAGACCCGTGACGAGATGGCCGGTCTGGCACGCCAACGCATGGCCGAATTCGATCAGCAGGACCTTGCGCTGATCGGCGGATATCGGCCGTTGCCATCGGGGGCGGCGCTCTGCTCGGGACTCGACAACACCGTCGAGACTATCGTCAAAGGCGATAGGACCTGGTTGTTCTACGCCTTCGACCCCGACGAAGGATTTTTTCAATCGCGCTCTGCATGGCTACTCGTCGATGAAAAAGCCCGTGTCGTGCAAAAGATCGACGTGAATGTGTGGCCCAAAGTCAGCGTGGCTCTTCCAGGTGATCCCGCCGTTGGCGCTGATGGCACAACGTGCGGCGGATCGGCATTTGGTCCCGACTTTGGCAACTTCGACAATCATCGCGACCAGTACTTCAACGCAGATAAAATCACCGACCGTTCCCATGCGGTGCCACGCACACGCGCGCGGGTTCCCGTATCGCCCCCATTCAAGCGCATTCAGCGCCGCACCGGATCGCCGCCGCCTCGCGCTGGCAAGAGCTATACAGGGCTCGTTAAAGGCCCTTGCAAGAAGGTCACGAAGATCGCGCTGCTGATTCAGTTTGACGACAACACCGCCGAGATCAGAGAGAACGGTAGAGCGATTCCAAACTTCGATGACCTGCTACGCGACGAGCGCAGCCTCATTGATGACCTTGGATTCGACGGCGTGAAAAAACTGGGGCCCGACGACTTCCTGCGCGACAGCGATTTCGGATCGAGCGGGCTACCCACGAGACACATTCCAACCAAGAAACTGGTGGCCCGTTTGAAAGAGAGCATTGAGGCTGTTGTCAAAGGCTTCAACAAGCCGTGCTGCACCGAGCTCGTGGTTATTTTCAACTCGCACCAAAAGTACAACGACGTCAAGTATCGCAATCGGGACATCCCGATAAAGGGCAAGCCCGGCAAGGTCGCACGCAGGATGACCAAGGGCTCGATTCCCGTGGATACCCTCGCGCTCGCGGTCTCCGAGGCGATACGAGCCGCGAATCCCAAGGACAAGCGATGCCCTGCAGCCGAGCTAATCATCCACTCGTGCTACAGCGGCTACCTCTCGGGCACGAAATTGACGAAGGCGCGCAAGAATGGGCTGGGAATCATTACCTCATCGAGCAGCACCCAGACTACCAAGGGCAGGCGTGACGGTGACGACACCAAGTATTTTCTGATTGAAGCACTGCGTTTCTGTGCCACGGAGCACCCGGGCAAGACACTGGCGGACACGGAGATGTGGGCCTGCGTCGTGGCAGAGACGGCTCGGCTATCAGGCGGCAAACAGACGCCGCGCAAGCACGCGCCCCTATAGCGGGCTCACCGGGGGTGCTGGGAAGAGCACCCCCGGTGGCACCAATGAAATTTGGTCAATCAGCCGGAGCCGAGCTCAGGGACGGGCTCAACCGCACCATTGCGAAGGAGGGCCTTTGCTGCCTCCGATGCGGCCACAGGCTACCCGTTCCTCGCCCTCGAGATCTCGGCGCCCGCGCAGTTCTGGCTCAGGACGATCGGATCGACGGAGTCGGGACGATCAATGACGATCGGATGTGGGGCTACCGCCCCGAGTCGGCGACCGGGACGGGCTCGGGGACGGCCAGCTGATCGGTTGTGACGGCGGCGTCGGTGCGGCGCTGCCTCAGGTAGACCAGGCGCAGGGCGACGAAGAAGCAGAGCAGCGACCAGGCCATCCAGGTGACGGCCCAGAAGGTGGGGGTGCCGAACGATGCCTTGGCCATGTTGTGGGCGTCGGAGGCGCCGATGCTGTGGCCGTTGACGACGAGATTGGCGCGGAACAGCACGCGGATGTCGAGCACGGCGTTGATGCACGCCTGGGCGGCGATGAAGTTGACGAGGAAGACGGCGACGCTCTCGCGCACGAAGAGCGCCAGGGCGAAGCAGGCGACGGTGCCCACGAGCATGGCGCCGATGCCGAAGGTGTTGGACACCCACACCGCGGCGCTCAGACCCAGTAGCCCGCCCAGCGCGAACAGCACCGACCGCGCGCCGCGGCGGGTCTGGCCGACGATCAGGAACAGGGCGCCGAACACCGGGGTGCCCATGTAGCCGGCGGCGGCGATGCAGGCGGCGCCGGGGGAGCCGATACCGTGGCGCATGTACGCCAGGCCGCTGGTGTCGCGGTAGATTTCCATGCGATCGAAGCCGGCGCCGGTGATCAACATGACCAGGCCGTGGCTCGATTCGTGGAGCCAGGTGGCGAGCAGCTTGAACGGATAGAGGAGCAGGCCGCCGAACGGCAGGTTCCACAAGATCAGCGAGGCCAGGAGGGCGAGCACGAGCGCGCGCTGCTTGGCGATCGCGACGGTGTCCACGCTCGAAGCATAGCGGACGCGGCTACCGATTGCCGACCACGGCGCCGATCGCGGCGCCGACCGCGGCGCCGGTCACACCGCCGGCCGGTAGGTACCAGAGCCACGGCGGCCACGAGTCGGGGAGGCCGCCGACCGGGAGGGCGACCAGGATGATCAGTCCGACGCCTGCGACGGCCATCACGCTGGCGCCGGCGCGCAGTGGGGCCAGGGCACCGCGGTCGGCGGCTCGGGCGGCGACCCGGCCGACGCCGCCAGCGGTCAGGACGATCGGTGCGCCGGCAAAGATCAGGGCCAGTCGCAGGACGTCGGCGTAGCTGCGGCCGGTGTCGCCGAGGCCGGCGAGGGACAGGAGGTAGACCGCCGCCGAGAAGGCGGGCAGGCCGACGACGAAGCCGATGGCGGCGCCGAGCGCGAAGGGAGCTCGGGAAGCACGCGTGGAGGCCATTTGATTTCGCGGGGTTGGGGCGCGGGCGTGGGGCCGATCGCGCGTCCGCGCGGGGAAGAGTCTGCGAGGAGTTAGCGTATCATGCATGACGATCGCGGGCGCCCGGCGGCCCCGCCCGGAGAACGCATGGCTCAGAACACAGTCGCTCGCGCCTACAGCGCTGCCCACTTCGCCCTGGTGTTGGGCGAGACGGAGATCGTCGGCTTCCCCCGCTCGGTGGAGGGCGGGAACTTCAAGGCCGAGATCATGACCTACCAGTGGGGGGACAGCCACGCGATCCTCCGCCAGCTCGGCGCCAAGCCCAAGATCGAAGACCTGAAGTTCCAGGTCGGCATGGGCATGGGCAAGACCTTCTACACCTGGCTGGAAGGGTTCTTCACCGGCAAGGTCACGCGCAAGCACGGCAGCATCATCTCCGGCGACTTCCACTACAAGGAGCGCGCCCGGCGCGACTTCAAGGACGCGCTGATCGCCGGCATCCAGTTTCCCAAGCTGTCGGCCGACGACAAGAACGCCGCCTACATGACGGTGACCGTCACCCCCGAGGACATGGAGTTCAAGGTCGGGGACGGCGCCGAGCTCGACCAGAACGTCGGTCCGATGGTTCAGAAGCTGTGGACCGCGGCCAACTTCCGCTTCAACATCGACGGCTTCGACAAGGCCTGTGAGCGCACGGTCCAGATCGACGCGATCGACATCAAGCAGAAGATCCTCGACTACCCGGCCGGCAACCTGCGCCGGCCGCTGCGCGTTCCCGGGCCGATCGAGTGGCCCAACATCACTTTCTACATTCCCGAGGTTGATGCGGGTCCCTTCATCGATCACTTCAAGAAACGGATCGTCGACGGCGAGCTGCAGACCTCCCGCCTGACCGGCGCCATCCGCTACCTGGACATTGAGCGCGACGAGCTGGCCCGGGTCGACATCGACGGGATCGACATCGCCAGCATCGAGCCGGACAAGAGCGACACCCAGAGCGACGATCTCAAGAAGGTGAAGATCCAGATCTCGGTCGAGAGCCTGAAGTTCGTCTGGGGCGAAGTCGCCAAGCTCGAATAAATAAGCGCACGCCGGAAACTTGTCCCCCGGATCCGCCGCGAGTACGGTGTGGCCATGACCAGCGTCTATTCGTCGGGGTTCGAGCCGGATCCGCTGGACGCACTCGACGTCCTCGCGTTCGTTCTGTGCCCGGTCGAGGTCTTCGCACCCTCCGGTGACGAAGAGGAGCGCCAGGCGGTCGAGGAGCTGATCGGACCGGCCAAGGCCGAGGCGGTCAAGCGCTGGTACAAGGCCCACATCGAGGGCAAGCGCAGCTAGCCTGCGCCGCCGGAAAAACTCGATATGTTTTCGGCAGGCCGCCTCGCCAACGGCAACCTTGCCGGACGGCTCGCCGCCGAGTAGCCTGCGGCCATGAGTCGCTCAAAAGTGGCCGTGCTCCGGGTCTCGCCCGAGAGCGTGCTGAAGGACATCGACCGCCTGCACGAGCTGGCGGGGGTCGAGGCAGCCCTGCAAAAGGGCGCCCAGACCATCCTCAAGGACAACATCTCGTGGCACTTTCCGTTCCCCGGGGCCAACACCACCCCGTGGCAGCTGGAGGGGACGGTGCAGGCGCTGCGCGCGCGCGGCTACGACGACCTGGTCTGCGTGCAGAACAAGACCGTGGTCACCGACGCCTTCAAGGGCGAGGACCTCAACGGCTACGTGCCGATCCTCGAGCACTACGGCGTCCCCATCACGTACAACTTCAAGCCCGAGGAGATGAGCTGGTCGGTTTACAAGCCGACCGCGCGGATGAACGTCCTGGACACGATCTTCCCCGAGGGGATCCTCATCCCCGACGACTTCCACGGCACCAACATCGTTCATCTGCCGACGGTCAAGTGCCACATCTACACCACCACCACCGGGGCGATGAAGAACGCCTTCGGCGGGCTGCTCAACACCAAGCGCCACTACACCCACTCGTGGATCCACGCGACGCTGGTCGATCTCCTGGCCATCCAGAAGGAGATCCACAGCGGCCTGTTTGCAGTCATGGACGGCACCACCGCCGGTGACGGCCCCGGTCCGCGGACCATGCGCCCGGTGATCAAGAACGTGATGCTCGCCTCCGAAGATCAGGTGGCGATCGACGCGGTGGCGGCCTCGATGATGGGCTTCGAGCCGATGGATCTGGAGTACATCCGCCTGGCCGACGAGCAGGGGCTGGGCCACGGCCGCCGCGCCGACATCGAGGTGGTCGGCGACACCGAGCTGGCCGATCAGCGCTGGGGCTTCTCGGTGGGCGACAACGGCGCCTCGAGGGTCGGAGATCTGATGTGGTTCGGCCCGCTCAAGCGGTTCCAGAAGCTGTTCTTCCACACCCCGCTGGTCAACGTCTTCGTCGCCGGCTCCGAGGTCTATCACGACTACTACCGGTGGCCGCTGCGCGACCGCAAGGTGTTCGACGCCTGGTGCCGCGACACCGCCTGGGGCCATACCTTCGAGGAGTACCGCAGCCACGGCGTGCTCGGCGACGCGGCGGAGCAGGTCGAGAGCGCGTAGCCGCCGGGCGTCATGGGCCGCTTCACCGAGCTGACGGACGCCGACGTCCGCGCGCTCGCCACCGCGCTGGAGCTGGGGGCGGTGCGCGCGTGGCGGCCGGTCGACGCCGGCACCATCAACAGCAACTTCGCCCTGGAGAGCGACCGGGGGCGCTTCTTCCTGCGCATCAACGAGGGCAAGCGGGAGGAAGACGTGCGCTACGAGGCCGAGCTGGTGGCGGCGCTGGCCGCCCGCGGGGTGTCGACGCCGCTGCCGGTGCGCGCCGGCGACGGCCGGCCGTACGCGCCGTTCGGCGATCGCTTTGCCAGCGCCTTCCCGTGGGTCGACGGTCACCACCGCGACCTGGGCGAGGTCGGCGCAGACGATGCCCGCCGGGTCGGCCGCGAGCTGGCCCGCCTGCACCGGGCCGGCGCCGACCTGGGGCCCGAGCACCGCCGCGCCGGCATCTACACCACCGCGCTGATCGCCGAGCGCTACCGCGGCTTTTGCGCCGATCCCGACCCGGTGCTGGCGCCGGCGATCGCCGCGATCGGCGACGAGCTGGCGTGGCTCGAGGCGCGGGCGCCCGCGCGCGCGGCCGGCACGCAGGGGATCATCCACGGCGATCTGTTCCGCGACAACGTGCTGCTCGGCGCCGGCGCCGTGACCCTGCCAACGGTCACGTTGATCGACTTCGAGCAGGCGTCGTGGGGATCGTGGACCTACGACCTGGCGGTCACCCTCTGCGCCTGGTGTTACACCGACGACTTCCAGGCCGACCTGGTCGCCGGCCTGGTCGCCGGCTACGCCGAGGTGGCCCCGGCGCTGGCGCCGGAGCTGCTGTGGATCGAGGCCCGGGCCGCCGCCATGCGCTTCACGGTCACCCGGATCACCGACGTCTACCTGGCCCGGACCGGCCAGGAAGGTAAGGATTTCCGCCGGTATCTGGCCCGCCTGGAGCGGCTGCGCGCGGCCGGTAGCCACGGATTTGCCGCCTGGATGGCGCCGATGTAGCTTCGGGAATACCCGCGCTGCGGCGGGCGTTTCACTACGGCATCCTCATGGTTTCAGCCACATCCACCATGCGCAACACCATCCTCCTCGCCACGTCTCTGGTCCTGGTTCTGGCCGGCCTCGCCGGTTGCCACCCGCAGAAGGCGTTCATCCCCGGCACGCAGGTCGCCGACGACCCGGTCAACCGCGAGATCGTCGAGGCCGTCGAGAACTACCGCATGGCGGTCGAACGCCAGGACGCGGCAGCGCTCTACCTCATGGCCTCGCCAAAATACTGGGAGGACGGCGGCACGCCCTCGGGCAAGGACGACTACGGCTACAAGCAGCTCAAGGACGTCCTGACCGGCCGCTTCACCAAGGCCGCCGACATTCGCTACTCGATGCGCTACATCAGCGTCGACCGCAAGTGCCCGCCCGACTCGCAGGGTCGCGAGGGCTGTCGCGCCTACGTCGACGTCCTGGTCGACGCCAGCTTCAGCGTTACCGACGCGCGTGGCGCCGAGACTCGCCGCGACATGCGCGACCAGAACCAGCTCGTTCTCGAGTGGAACGGCGAGGCCTGGAAGTTCCTGTCGGGAATGTAGTCAGCGGCGGGCCGCCCGCCAGGCGACGCGCTGGCGCCAGTCGGCGCCCCTGAGACGCACGACCTCCGGCTGATCGGAGGCCGACAGGATGCCGGCCGCGCGCAGCACCGCGGTGTCGTCGCCGGCCAGGTAGGCGGCGCCGGCGAGCAGGCGCGCGCACTCGCGGGTGAGCAGCGGGTCCGACAGCCCCAGGTCGAGGGCGTGGGCCAGGGTCTCGGCGGTCTCGGCCGGTGCGCCGTGGCCGGCCATGTTGCGGCCCAGCAGGTAGTAGCCGATGCTCAGGTTCGGCTCGGCCATGGCGATCATGCCGGCGCGCGCCGTCCACAGCAGCGGGTCGACCGGCCTGCCGTCGGCGGCGCCGAAGAAGTAGGCGCGCAGCGGCGCCCGCGCCGGGCCCTGGTGTTCGAGGGCGAAGCGGGTGGCGATCACCTGACGCCGCTGATCCTGCGGTAGGGGCAGGGCGGCCGCGCGCTCGAGGGCCGATCGAGCGGCGGCGTCGTCGCCGCGGGCCACGGCGCTGGCGGCCAGGTCGAGCAGCGCGGCGGCGCGCACGGGCGCGGTGGTGTGCTGGTCGTCGCCGGCCAGGCGGTTGCGGATCTCGCGCGCCCGGTCGGCCTCGCCGGTGCGTGACAGCAGGCGCGCCAGGGTCAGCTGGTAGCTCGGCTCGCCCGGCGCATCGGCGCAGATCTCGCGCACCAGATCGAGCGCCTCCTTCAGGCGGCCGCCGGCCACCAGCGCGGCGGCGCGGTCGCGGCGCCGGGCGACGGCGATGGGGCAGGCGCGCTCGAAGATGCCGCCGCGGTGGAACGCGTCCTTGACCTGCGCCAGCGCCTCCGGCGGCAGCTGGATCTGATCGATCATCTTGCGCCAGCCGCCGATGACGTCGTCGCGCGAGGCGCCGAGCGCGGCGCGGAAGTCGCCGCCGGTGTAATAGAGGGCGCGCAGGCGATCGGCGCCGTAGGTCTCGAGGATGTAGTGGACGAACGAGCCGGCCACGGTGTAGCTGCGCGACGACGAGAAGGCGAGGAACTGCGGCGACATCAGCTTGGCCACCGGCGGCGCCATGCCCAGCTCGGTCAGCGCCTTGACCGCCTGGTCCGGTGTCAGCTCGCCGGCGCGCTTGTCAGGCCAGTCGGCGGCGACCGCCGTGCCTTCGATCAGCCCGACATTGAACGCCAGCGGCATGCCGACGATGTGCTGGGCGCTGACGTCGAACCAGCCGCCGGCGAACTCGCCGGCGACCACGTGGGCGATCTCGTGGCGCAAGGTGTCGTGGGGGAACGGGTGGGCGTCGATGTAGATCTCGTGGCGCCACGGCTTGGCCATGTGCACCCGGCGCGCGCCCATCCACCGCGCCTTGCTGTCGGGATCGGGAAAGTAGTAGGAGCGGATGAGACGCGGCGGCTTCACGCCGAACGTACGGCAGTCCTGCCACAGGCGGAACTCGTGGTCCTCGCCGATCGCCTCGATGTCGCGGGCGATGTCGCCGCCCAGCGGGTAGTAGATGATGAAGTGCTCGGTCCGGTAGCGGCCGCCGAGCTCGGCCTGGATGTCGCCGGCGTCGATGTCGAAGCCGAGCTGTCCCGACCGCGCCCAGATCAGCGCGGCGCAGGCCACGGCGACGGCGCCGAGGATCGCCGGGACCAGCCGCCGCGACTGCGGGCGCCGCAGACGGAAGCGCACGGTCAGGGTCGGAACGTCGAGGAAGAACGCCAGCGCCGACAGCGCGGCGATCGCGACCGCGGCCTGCAGCAGACGCGACCACAGGAACGGCGTGCCCAGCTGGATCAGCTCGTCGTACAGGTTGCCGGGGAAATAGCCGGCGAAGGCGTTGTACACGAACACCGGCGGCTCGGCGTAGAAGTGCCACAGCGCCCAGACCAGCGAGGCGGCGAAGAACAGGTAGGGCAGGGCGTTGGACCAGCGCCGGTGGGTGCCGGCGATCAGCCCGGAGAACAGACCGATGCTCGTGCCGCACAGCGACGACAGCACCGGCAGCGCCAGATAGCAGTACACGCCGAAGGCGAAGTCGCAGTTGCGCACCCGCAGCGCGTTGAGCGAGATGATCAGCAGCGGCGGAACCAGCAGCGCGACGTGGCAAGTGGCGGCACTGAGCCACAGCCACCAGACCGTGTGCCTGGCGCTGGCGGCACGCTCGAGGCCGGTCCTGTCGGCGGCCCGCGCCCGGCGGACGAACGCGGCCCCCATGTCGGCCGCGCCGAGGGCACCGGGGATCCCGAGGGCGAACGCAAAGGGAAACCCGAGCACGCCCAGCAGCGGCAACAGCGCGAGGACGATCGCCAGGATGGCGAGGAGTGACGCCCAGATGATGAAGCGGACGGACCGGAGGTGAGCCCGGATCACGTTCCGATGCCACGCGCCGATCATCGCGGCATTATGACATTGCCTCGCCGGAATGAGTTAAAGTCGGCCAGAGCCAATGGCGGGTGAGAACGACGAGGCTGCCGGGCCGGAGGACGAGGAGGACGAACGCCGCAGGGACGGGCGAACTCCGATCGAGCTGAAAGTCGAATATCAGCGGCTGAACTCGTTCTTCTCCGACTACACCAAGAACATCTCCAAGGGCGGCACCTTCATCAAGACCGGCAAGCCGCTCGATGTCGGCACCGAGTTCGTGTTCAAGCTGTTCGTGCCCAAGCTCGAGGAACCGATCCGGATCCGCGGCCAGGTGCAGTGGACCATCACCGAGGAGGAGGCCCGCAGTGGCGATCCGCGCTCGGATGAACCGGGGATGGGAATTCATTTCGTGTTTCGCGGCGACGACGAGCGCCGGGCGGTCGAGAAAACCGTCGAGAAGCTCATGGTCGACAGCCTGGGACAGCTGCTCTATTCCCGGTTGATGGAGCACAGCGGCGACCCGGATTCCCCGGACGCAGAAGAAGAGCCCGACGATTGAGCGGAGCCCGGCCATGCAGATGAAGCGCGCCCTGCGCTACCTGGCGCCCAACCTGTTCACGACCGCCAACCTGCTGTTCGGCATGCTGTCCCTTCGCGCCAGCATGGAGGGGCGGTACGTCGATTCCGCCTGGCTGATCCTCTACGCGGTGCTGACCGACAAGCTGGATGGCTTCGTCGCGCGGCTGGTCCACGGCACCAGCGAGCTGGGGGTGCAGCTCGATTCGTTCGCCGACTTCCTCAACTTCGGGTTGGCGCCGGCGGCGCTGTTCTACGCGTCGCTGTCGACCGACCCGCGTCTGCCGTTCCACGACGGCTGGGGCAAATGGCTGTTGATGGCCAGCTGCGCTGCGTGGGTGCTGGCCGCGGTCTTTCGTTTGGCCCGCTACAACATCAGCACCGGCGAGACCGAGTACCCCAAGATCTTCTTCGGCGTACCGACGACGCTGGTCGGCGGCACCGTGATCATCTGGTACCTGGCGCTGCTCAAGTACACCCCGGACGGGGCGCCCATGGCCCAGGGCGCGTTCGGTGGCGGGCGCCTGTTCGGCGACCTGGTGTCGACGCCGGTCGGCGTGTGGCGCTTCTTTCCGGCGGTGCTGTTCATCGGCGCCTACCTGATGGCTTCGGCCCTGCGCATGCCCAAGCTCGGCCTGCTCAACTCGCGGTCGGCCAACATCTTCATCTTCACCAATGTCTTCCTCGGCTACGTGGCCGGCTTCGCTCGCGTCTACCCCGAGTACATGGTCTGGCCGCCGACGCTGTGGCTGATCGTCTTCCTCTCCTGGGGCGCGCTCAGCCCCACCGCGCGGGCGATGAAGCCACCGCCGCTGTTCCCCGAGACCGATCACCCGGTCGGGCACCCGATCCGCCCCGAGGACGATCTCCTGCCCGAGCACGAGATCGCGCCGCTGGATCCGCCCGCCACCGACTGACCTGGCTCGTGGTCCGCTCGCCCTGAGCTCGTGGTCCGCTCGCCCTGAGCTCGTGGTCCGCTCGCCCTGAGCTCGTGGTCCGCTCGCCCTGAGCTCG
>Ga0114931_10007482_pt1 | contig 13344 bp, 12 predicted proteins | sample 2SBtaG_FD_89579 | JGI IMG/M metagenome (GOLD analysis project Ga0114931, IMG submission 89579) | Deep subsurface microbial communities from Kolumbo volcano to uncover new lineages of life (NeLLi) - 2SBTROV14_V59a metaG | ecosystem: Environmental > Aquatic > Marine > Volcanic | place: Kolumbo... | reverse complement strand
CCAAGGATGACCAGTCCGAAGAGTACCTTCGGGACCTGGATCGCATGATCAAGCGAGCCCGACGGCGTCTCGAACGCCAACAAGGAGGCGCCTCATGAAATGCTGGGCTTTGACCGTACTGCTTGCTCTGGGCTTGTTGGCTGCACCGATGCCCGCCGCGCTCGCCCAAGGCGCCAAGAAGCGCCACCCGCGCGTCATTCAACTCGAAGAGATCGTCATCGAGGGTCGCGTCCAAAAACCCAATGCGTTTTATATCCTCAATCGATCCAACTTGGGCTATGAAGTTCTCGAGCTCCGCACGAGCTTCCTCCGCAAAGTGGTTCGCAGCGTGCAGAAGGAACCGTTCTAATGCCCCAACCGCAGACTACCGGGCAGGGAAAACGTCCGGGCGCCATGACGATGGCGATGCAAGCCGTTCCGATTAAGCGCTCGGGCCCAAGGGTTCTGCGCATCGGCCTCTTTCGGGACAAGAAAATCATCGAGGAGCGCATTGTCCGGAGGCGGGAGACCATCTCGGTCGGAACGGCGGCCAAGAACCATCTGATCATCAAATCGGGGACTCTGCCAGCAAAGCTCGAGTCGCGCTTCGAGCTCTTTCAGCTCGTCGGCGACGACTACATCTTGAACTTCACAGCTGATATGACCGGCAAGGTAGTGCTGCCCGGTGGCGTACAGAAGCTGGAGCACCTCCGCGAAACGGGGGCCGCACGAAACGCCGGCACCCACTATCAGATCAAGCTGGCCGATACGTCGCGCGGCAATATCCGAATGGGAGACTTTACGGTCTTCTTCGAGTTCGTGTCGGCACCGCCGATCACGCCAAAGCCGCAGCTTCCAGCCGCTGTTCAGCGCGGGTTCGTCAAGAACATCGATTGGACATTCACGACCTGGATCGTCTTTTCGTACATGCTGTTCTTCGGATTCATCATCTACATGGAGAATGCCGACTGGGAGGTCGGCAAGGGCGTCCAACAAGTGCCGGACAGGCTGGCGCGTCTGGTCTTCGAAGCGCCGGTAGAGCCGCCCGCCGCCGCGGAAGAAGAGGTTGAAGAGGGCACAGCCACAAAGGAAGAAGCCGAAGGCAAAACGCCCCAAAAGAAGCCGGTCAAGGCGGAGGGGAAAGCAGCCGCTCGAGCCCAGGAGGAGGCGGGAGCGAGCGTTGAAGGGCGCGCACGGATCGCGCAGGAAGCCGCGGCACAAGCCGAAGCGATGCTGTTGGGCGCGCTCGGCGGGGAGGGCGGCGCGCTAGGCGACGTTCTGGCTGGCGGCGCCGTGACCGGCAACGCGGCCGATGTCTTGGCGCAGGCCTCTGGAGTTGGGGTGGCCACCAAGAAGGATGCCGGCACGCTGCGTACGCGGAGCGGCGGCGGGAGCGGACAGAAGGCAGGCCTCGGCTCCCTCAAGAAGACCCGGGGCGCCGGTAAGGCGGCAAAGGAAGGCCAAGCGGTCAAGGAGCGTGTGGTCCGTGGCAACGTGGGGCTTCACGGCGGGGGCGACGTTGGAGGCAGCGGTGAATTCGATGCGGCGCTCGTGCAGCGGCAGATCAAGCAGCGCTTGAAGTCGATCACACGCTGTTACGAGTCCGAGCTTAGGAAGAATCCGAGCCTGGCCGGCAAGGTGACCGTGACCTTCACCATTCAAGAACGCGGCAACGTAACCAACGCCAAGGCAACCGAGAATACGACCGGGAGCCCTTCGGTGGCAGACTGCGTGACGCGGACCATCAGCCGTTTCCGGTTCAATCCAGGGCCGGAGGGAGGAAGCGTCACCTTCCGCTACCCCTTTGTTTTCCAGCCGCAAAATTAGTTTCGACACAGAGATATTCTTCCTGCTTAACTGTATTGTACGTCCATTGACACGAGAATCACGCAGCGTATAATCGCTGCAAGTTGGGGGGATCGTTGATTTTTAAACGGATAGGGACCGTGGGACCAGCGCTTTTCGCCGCTTTGCTGACTGGAGGCGGATTAGGCTATGCAACGGCTCAGCAGGCCGGTGACTCGACGGTCGACGTCGTCAAGGTCGCACCGATCGGCGAATCCGCCGAGAAGAAAACCCTCTCGCCGGCGGGGCAGGCCAAAGCTGCACAAGCCGCGGTCGCTAGCGCGGCCGCGAGTTGCGACGCCCAGTCGCAGGCGCTTCAGACTGCCAAGCGCGAGAAGGACATCATCCGGGCCACGTGCTTGGACGACAAACTCAGCCAGTGCGACGCCAACTTGCAGAACATGAAGCGCCGGCAAGGCGCATTGACAGAAGCCATCGCCCACGGGGACACCGGTCGCAGCAATCACGAGTTCACCGTGATCAGCGTCCTCTCGCAGAAGTTCAAGATGTTGGCGCAAGCCGCAAATCAATGCGTGGGTCAGGACCTATTCTACACCGGTGACACCCATGTGAAAGAAGAGGTCGACCTCTTCGCGCCAGATGGAGACCCCGCCGTCGTCACCGCCGTCCCGCACTGGCCGATCCCATACATCCCCCCTCCCGTCAGTGGAGTCAACTAGCGAACGGAAATGGTTTTAGAATGCCCGGGGGGAGCAACGGATCATGGGTTACCGCTCGAAGTTAGAGCTTCCTCTGGCTTTGGCGGCTGTCTTTGGCCTGGTTTTGGCCCCAGCAACTGCCGCCGCCCAGGGTTTTAGCCCCGACCGTGCGTCCCAGGAGGGTCCTGGGTTCAAGGCTGGACGGCTCGTCTTGCACCCGGGCCTCGCTCTGCAGGGCGGTTACGACTCCAACGTCTTCCTTCAAGACATAAACAAAGAAGACTCGTTCATCCTGCGCCTTCAGGGGTATCTCGACGTTGCCACCGAGGGCACTCAACGGCAAAGCCAGGGCGATACGAACAAGGCCGAGCCGCAGAAGATCCAGTTCCGTGGCGGCCTCGGCGCGAGGTATTATCACTACTTCACCCAGCGGGTTCCCGATAATGTCGGCGCCGACGCGTATGTCGACTTTTCCTACAATCCTTCGAAGGTCTTTTCTCTACAAATACAAGATCGATTCCTGCGAACCGTACGCCCGTTCTCCAACCCGAACACCGTTCAGGGGAGCACGACTAGCTACGGCAGCAACCACAATACCGCTTCGCTCGATCTCGTGGGCCGTAGCAAGAGCCAAGTGCTCGAAGGCCGGCTGGGATACACCAGCGTAGTGGGGTTCTTCGATTCGAACATCTACCAATACGGTAACAACATAACCCACCGGGTACCTGCGCAGCTCAGTTGGCGGTTCTTTCCGACCTCGGCCTTGGTCTACACCTTCGACTACGCCCACCAAGAATACCAAAATCCAAGCGAGATCCTCGCGTCTCCGACACTGCTGTCCGATAACAACCGAGTCTCCAACTGGATCGGCTACAATGGTGCGATCACCGAGCGCCTCTCGCTCACGGCGATGCTTGGATATGCGGTCGGATTTTATCAGATCGGGCAAGACTTCGATGACGTCGTCGCCCGGGTGGACGCAAGCTGGCAACCTCGGCCGACCGTATCGTTCAGCGCGGGCTACGATCGCGATGTCCGTCCGTCGTACATAGGAAACTTCGCCTTGTTCAACCGACTCCATGCGAACCTGCGCTTCATCGTCTCTGGGGCTCTGCAGCTGGGCCTCAAGACCTGGGTGTCGTTTGATAAATCGGGTCTTGCCCTCAGTCCCGATGGCACCCTGCTTGGCGAAACGCCGTTCCGGAAAGACACGCGTGTGTATGCTGGTATCTTTGGGCAGTACCGGTTCAAGGCCTGGCTCGCCTTGTTCGGCGAGCTCGGTTACTTGGCGGACTTCACCAATTTTCGGTACGTCGGAGTGGATCCGCTGCTCGCTCCTGCTGCGCAGTATCAGAGGTTTGAAGCATGGCTTGGTCTCCGCGTCTTTTACTGATCATCACAGTCGCGCTGTTCGGATTTGGATCGCTCGCGTGCAACAAGCGCGGGCTGCAAGCCACCGAGGTACCGCCCCCGGCGACCAACGACACGACGCTAGGACCTGGTGACGCGTTCACGGTGCGCGTCTTCGGCGAGGACGCGATGACCGGGAGCCACCAGGTAGCCCCGGACGGCACGATCAACTTCCCTCTGCTCGGGTCCGTTCAGGTGAGCGGCCTCGAGCCCACCGAAGTGGCGGCAAAGATTCGAGCCGAGCTCCAAAGCCGGAATCTCATGCCCGACCCCAGCGTGTCGGTGTATGTCGAGGAGTACGCATCCAAACGTGTCAGTGTGGTGGGCGCTGTCGCCAATCCCGGGACGTTTCCGCTGGAGCCTGGCATGACGGTCGTCCAAGCGATCAGTATGGCAGGGGGCTTCTCGTCGCTGGCGGACCGCGACGGAACGGTGGTGACGAGGCGGGTAGGCGGAGAGACCATACGCTATCGGGTGCCGGTCGAGCGCGTCACCAAAGGTCAGGCCGAGGACATCGAGGCCGCCGCGGGAGATATCATCTTCGTCCCCGAGCGCCTGTTCTAGTCGCTCAAAGACTCCAGTAGAGCAGGTCCGCTCTCAGGTCGGCCGCGCAAACCGACGACTTCACGTCGACAAACAGGCCACCTTTGCGGATACCGCGCACGATGCGGTCCAAGTGATCGACGTATTCACGGTGGGGTACCGCGAGGATCACTCCGTCGAGATCGCTCAGCGCGTCAAATGGCCGCAGCTCGATGCCGTACTCACGGAGCGCTTCATCGGTCGAGGCCCTCGGATCGTGGACGAGCGGGGCGATGCCGTACTCACGGAGCTCGTTGCTGATGTCTGGAACTCGGCTGTTCCGCAGGTCGGGCACGTTCTCTTTGAACGTCAGTCCGAGGACGCCTATCCGGGCACCCTTAATCGCACGATCCTGTTTGCGAAGCAGCTTGACCGTTCGCTGCGCCACGTAGTGCCCCATCTCGTCGTTGATACGCCGTCCGGCGAGAATGACCTCGGGATGGTATCCAAGCGCTTCAGCCTTCGCTGTGAGATAGTAGGGGTCGACGCCGATGCAGTGCCCGCCAACCAGACCAGGCATGAACCGCAAGAAATTCCACTTGGTCCCCGCGGCTTCGAGCACGTCTCGCGTTCGAATACCCAGTCGGTCGAAGATCAACGCCAGCTCGTTCATCAGCGCGATGTTGACGTCGCGCTGGGTGTTCTCGATGACCTTGGCGGCCTCGGCGACTTTGATCGAGGGCGCGCGATGAACCCCCGCGTCGACCACGCTCTCGTAGGCGTGAGCCACTCGAACCAGCGTCTCGGCATCCTCTCCCGAAACGACCTTGATGATTCTTTCCAGGGTATGGAGCTTGTCACCCGGGTTGATGCGTTCGGGCGAATAGCCGAGCTTGAAGTCCCGGGACTGGCGCAGGCCCGATGCTTCGGCCAAAAGGGGCCCACATTGCTCTTCGGTTACGCCGGGATACACCGTCGACTCGTAAACGACTACGCTCCCCGGAGCGAGTGCGCTGCCTACGATCCGCGTCGCAGACAGGAGCGGGCCCAGATCCGGCCGCCGATCCGAGTCGATCGGGGTCGGGACGGCCACGATGAAGAAGGTGCAACCGCGCAGATCACTGGGATCATGGGTGAGTTGCAAAGTGCTCTTGCGGAGCTCATCGTCAGTCACCTCTCCGGTCCAATCATGGCTCGAGCTCAGCGAGCTCACCCGGACCTCCGACACGTCGAAACCGACCGTGTCCTCGAACCTCCGCGCAAAGGCCAAGGCCACCGGAAGACCCACGTACCCGAGCCCGACGACTGCGACGCGCTCGGTCACGATGATCGCACCTGGTCGCGGAACCAGTCTGTCGTGGCGGCCAACCCGCTTTCCAAGGGGGTCGGTTCCCCGAGCATTGAAACCATAACCGTGGGGTCGAGAACCGATCTCTCGAGGTCGCCAGGCCGGTGGGGGCCGTCCTGGACGATGGCTGGCTTGCCGACGAAGCTAACCAGTCGCTCCGCAAGCATTCGCGTCGTGGTGCCAATGCCGGTCGCGATGTTGATCGTACGGCCGTCGAGTGCGCCTTCGAAGGCCGCGAGATTGCCCCGCACCGAGTCGCGGACGTAGACATAGTCGCGAACGCAGCCGTCGTCGCCCTGCCGAATGCGCGCGTTGACCTGAATCGGCTCGCCACTAAAGAGCCGCTGGAGGAAGATCGAGACGACGCCAGCTTCTCCATGAGGGTTCTGGCGGGGCCCGTAAACGTTTCCGTATCGGAGGATGGTGTAGCGCAACCCGGAGGACTGACCGTAGGCACGCAGGTAGAGCTCGAAGCTGGCCTTGCTGCACGCGTAGGGGCTCAACGGCAGAGCCGGCCACTCTTCGCCGGCGCGTTTCCCCTCGGGAACCTCGCCATACAACGCTCCCCCCGTGCTCGAAAAGACCAGCCGGCTCCCGCACTCCAGCGCGACGTCGGCGACGTTCAGTGAGCCGATCACGTTGACATCCGCGTCTAAGACCGGCTCACGCACACTCACGGTGACGCTCGCCTGGGCCGCGTGGTGGCTGATCGCGTCCGGTTTGAAGTGCAGCACGAGCTCGCGCAACGCGTCCCTATTCCGGATGTCGATTGGATGAAAATCTACATTGGGAAGCAGGTTTTCGGTCCGACCCGTGCTCAGATCGTCGACCACCATGACCTCGTGTCCGGCGTCGAGAGCGGCTTCCGCAACGTGGCTTCCAATGAAGCCCGCGCCGCCAGTCACTAAAATCTTCACGCGCTCTCCACTGGGTTGAGCTCTGCACGCAGTTGGCTGGGCCGGGCCGGAGGCTCACTATCGGCGCGGTCATCTCCGTACTCCGGGACGAGCTGCTCGAGGGCCTGCTGTACACGCGCAGAGCTGGCAGTCTTGCAAAGCCCGTCGAGCGTATCGAATTGCGCACGAAGCCCGGCCAGGTGAGGCGAGTCATAGGTTCCGGTGAAGATCTTTGGATGGGAAGTTCGCTCGATGGCCTCGTTGACCGTCGAAAGCTCCTCGAACAGCTTCTCGCCCGGACGAATCCCGGTAAACCGAAGCTCGATGTCCTTGTCGGGCTCGAGGCCGCTCAACCGAATCAGATCACGGGCCAGATCGACGATACGAACCGGCTGCCCCATGTCCAAGATGAAGGTCTCGCCACCGCGGCTCAATACGGCCGCCTGCACGATCAACTGCGCGGCTTCCGGAATCGTCATGAAGTAGCGGGTCATCTCGGGATGCGTCACCGTGATGGGTCCGCCGCTTTGAATCTGCCGGCGGAAGATCGGAATGACGCTCCCCGCAGAACCGAGCACGTTGCCGAACCGTACGGTGGCGAAGTGCGTGGCGCTACTGCAGGAAAGGGCCTGCACGTATAGCTCGGCAGCGCGCTTGCTGGCACCCATCACCGAAGTCGGGTTTACCGCCTTGTCGGTCGAGACCATGACGAACCGCTCTACCGCGAGGCTGTCCGCCAGATCGGCGACCACTTGGGTGCCTAGTACGTTGTTCTTCACCGCCTCGACTGGATTCCATTCCATCATCGGAACGTGCTTGTGAGCCGCCGCATGAAAGACGATCATTGGCCGGTGCTCGCGAAACACCTCAGTAATGCGCGGAACATCGGTGATATCGGCCACGCAGGGGGCGACCTCGATCTCGGAAAAACGCGCGCAGAGCTCCGAGTGAATTTCGAACAGACTGTTTTCCGCTCGCTCGACCAGGATGAGACGGGAAGGGTGGCAGGTTGCGACTTGGCGACAAAGCTCCGAGCCGATGCTTCCTCCTGCGCCGGTCACCATGACCTGCTGCCCGCGGACGACCTCAGCGACCTCCCCGGTGTTCAGCTTGACCTGCTCACGCCGCAGGAGGTCCTCGATGGCAACGTCACGAATGCGGGATAGGTTCACGCGCCCACCGACGATTTCGTAGGTGCCGGGAACGATCTTCGCGGTGAGCCCCGCGTTCTTGCAGCTCTCCGTGATGCGACGAATGGCCGAGCCCGGCGCATTCGAAATCGTGATGAGCGCTTGCTTCGCCTCATACCGTTGAGCAAGCCGGAAGAGGTCTCCCGTGGTGCCCCTGACCTTGATGCCATGGATGACGGCGCCTTGCTTCACCCGGTCGTCATCGACGAACGCAACCGGCAAAATCCCCAGGTCTGGGCGGCGCGCGATCTCTTGGGCGACTAGGACGCCGCCCTGACCCGCACCGACGAGCAGCGTTGGCTCGCAAAACTCCTGGCCGCCTTGGTGCTGCTTGGACGCCACGCGTTCGCCCAGCATCCGGCGCAGAGCGCGGACCCCCGTGAGCCCCATGAACGACAACACGAAATCGCCGAGCAAGACCCCAAGCGGCACAATGCCGTAACGCATCCACGCAAACCGGTCGACCAAGACCGGGCTCAGGAACCGCAGCGCGACCAGCAATGCCGTCGCAAACGCGACGGCTATGAAGATCCGAACGGCGTCACGAAGACTGATGTAGCGCCATGAAAAACGCGTGATTCCGAAGCCGGACAGGAGGGCGTACTGCAGCAGCACCACGTACGGGAGCACAAACATCAGTTGCCGAAAAATCGGCCTAGGTATGCTCCAGTCGAAACGGACCAGCATCGCTAGAAAGAACGCGAGCATCAGAACGCTGATGTCGATCAAGAACTGGGAGGTGCGCGTTTTGAGCCGGCTCATGACCCACGCCCCTCCATGACGGCGTCCCGATACCACGTCCAAAACTCGTGCACGCCTTGCTCGACGGTCACCGTGGGAGCATAGCCGAGGAGCTCTTTCGCGCGGTCCACGTTGGCGTAGGTGTATTCTACGTCGGCAGCGGGCATGGGCTTGTCGACCAGGCTCGAGCGCTGACCCGCTTGCTCTTCGATCAGCCGAACGAAATCGGCGAGAAGCGTTGGCTGCCCTCGGCCCAAGTTGATGACCTCGTAGCCGAGGGGTCGATCCGCGGCGGCGATCAGGCCCTGCACGATGTCATCCACGTAGGTCCAATCCCTGTGCATTTGACCGTGGTTGTATAGAGGTACCTCCGTGCCATGAAAAATATTGTCCAAGACTTTGTAGGCCATCATGTCAGGACGGCCATGTGGGCCATAGACGGTGAAGAACCGAAGGGCAGTGAAATTCTGCGCGAACAAGTGGAAATACGAGTGGCCGAGGAGCTCGGCTGCTCGCTTGCTGGCCGGGTAGGGAGCCAACGGACGGTCTGCTCGGTCGGTTTCGACGAAAGGAATGACCTTCGTCCGGCCGTACACAGACGAGGTCGAAGCAAAGATGAACAACGGCTGCCCGTGATGCTGGGCCGCTTCGAGAAGGTTGAGAGTTCCGCCGAGGTTCACGTCCAGGTACAGCTTCGGGTGTTCGATCGAAGCGCGGACGCCCGCCATCGCTGCAAGGTGGATAATCACGTCAAAGCCATGCTCAGCCAACAGAGCATCCATCCGATCCCCATCGCGAATGTCGGCGCGATGGAATAGGAACCGCTCTGGCTCGGGAGCCGATGCGCGAACCATCTCTAAGTTCGCGTGCTTACGAGCCGGGTCATAGTAGTCGTTCAGGTTATCGACCCCGACGACGAGATCGCCCCGGCGAAGCAATGCGGTTGCCGTATTGCTTCCAATGAACCCAGCAGCGCCGGTCAGCAGGATCTTCTTCATCGCCCCCTCGTGCCCGTCTAGTATAGGCCCTTGTCCGCCCAGATTGCTTGGTCTGATTGCACAGGGCCGATTACCATGCCCCCGTGCAGGCCATGCTCTTAGCAGCCGGCCTCGGGACGCGCCTCCGGCCGCTCACCGATCTCCGGCCCAAGCCCATCGTCCCCGTTGCAAACCGGCCGCTCGGAGCATTTGCAATGGAGCATCTGGCGCGCAGCGGGGTGCGCAACATCGTCGCCAACGTGCACCCGAAGCCGGACGCTGTGGAAACTGCCCTAAAAGCAGCCTGTCCGCGCGATGTAGCGCTGCGGTTTTCACGCGAAGTCACCCTGCTTGGCACCGGCGGGGGCCTCCGACGGGCTCAGCATTGGTTTGATGACTTACAGTCTTCCGTCATCGTCATGAATGGGGACACGCTGTTCGCACCGGACCTGCGCCGCGCCTATGCCGAGCACCTCGCACGGGGCGCAGTTGCAACGATGATACTCCGGCGAACGCCCGAGCCCGAGCGCTTCGGGGCGATCGGAATCGATGAAGAAGGATGGGTTCGCGCCCTGCTCGGCGTTCCCAAGAACGTACGGGTACGCGAGTCGCTCATGTTTACCGGGGTTCACATCCTGGCGCCGGAAGCCTTTTCGGCGATGCCCGAACGGGGCTGCGTCATCCGAACCGCGTATCGCCAATGGGTCGACACGGGCGCGGCGGTCCTCGGACTCATCGACGAATCGCCGTGGGCGGACCTCGGAACGATCCCGGAGTATCATCGTCTAAATCTAGAGCTGGCCTCAGGTTCTTTGCTCTGGCCCGGGGTCGAACCACATGACGGGTGCATCCTGGGAGCCTCCGTCAAGCCTTCCCGAAACATCCGGCGAAGCGTCATCGGCCCGGGCGCGCAGATCGAGGAGGGCGTCGCGCTGGATGAATGCGTCGTCTGGCCCAGTACGCGAGTCACCCGTTCCGCCACCCGCGCGGTCATCACGCCACAGCACCGAATCGAGGTCAGCTGAGTCCCATCACCTTCGCGAGCACCACGGTGATGTTGTCCGGACCGCCGGCTTCGTTCGCACTTTCGATCAGCTTGTTGGCCGCCGTCTGAAGGTCTTGATGGGACCCGACGATCCGTTGGATCTCGGCATCGGACACCGGGCCGCACAAGCCGTCGCTGCAAAGCACGTAGATGTCACCGATTTCCGGCCGGTCGAGCACCGTGTCGACCTTGACGGTGGATTTCATCCCGAGCGCTCGAACGATGACGTTCTTGAGCGGAAAGTTTTCGATCTCCTCTTCGGAGAGCCGCTTCATCTTGATGTAGTCATTGAGAAGCGAATGGTCGCTGGTGAGCTGCTCCATCTTGCCGTCGCGAATGCGGTAGACGCGGCTGTCGCCAACATGCGCGATGAGCACACCATCTTCGACGACGAGGATACCAACCACCGTCGTGCCCATGCTGTGCATCCGCGGATCTTTTTGAGCTGCTTCATAGATGCGGAGATTCGCTAGCTTGATGCCGGTGATCAGACGGTTTTCTTCGTAGCCGCGGGCCTTGTCCATCTTGTACGGCCAGGTGGCTTCGGCATCGGCGCTCGTGGCGCGAAAGAACTCGCGCAGCGTGTCGATCGCCATACCGCTCGCGACCTCACCGGAGGCATGTCCTCCCATCCCATCCGCCACTACGTAGAGGTTGTCCTCCTCGGCCAGCATGAAGCTGTCCTCGTTGTGGGTGCGCTTCATCCCCACATGCGTGTCGCCGATAGCTAAGACCCGAGCCCGTGACATGTGCCCCTTCGTATCCCCCTGGAACACGAGATTAGCGAGCCGGCGGCGGCCAAGTCAACGAAACCGGCCTATACTCGCCACACGGTGCCCGGTGACCGCGAAAACGAGCTCGCCTCGATTGCAGCCAGCGCCCAGGAGCTTCTGCGCTGGGAGGGTGCGCTCGGCGGCTCGGGATTTCCAGCGTCCGATGCAGCGGCAGGGCCTCAGGCGTCCTGCGGCGCCTCCGAAGCGCCTGGCAGCGATCCGGGGGTGGTGGCTCGCCTGCAGGTCCTCGCCGATGAGGCCGCGGAATGCACACGCTGCGAGCTGCATCGTGGGCGAACCAAGAGCGTCTTTGCGCGCGGGACGCCGGACACCGATCTGGCATTCGTAGGCGAAGGCCCGGGCATGCATGAGGACCAGCAGGGCGTGCCGTTCGTCGGACGAGCGGGCCAGTTGCTCGACCGCATGGTCGCGGCAATGGGTTACGAGCGTGAGGGGGTCTACATCTGCAACGTGGTAAAGTGCCGCCCGCCCGACAACCGCACGCCGCTTCCGGCCGAGGCCGCGGCGTGCGCGCACTTCTTGGTCCCGCAACTCGAGCTGGTGCAGCCCAAGGTGATCGTCGCACTCGGGCGCTGCGCTTCGGAGAACTTGCAATGCGTGCCTCCGGCCGGACGCTGGCGAGGGATCTGGGGACAATGGCGAGGCATCCCCGTCATGCCAACCTATCACCCTGCATTCTTGCTACGCAGCCCGCAGTTCAAGAAGCCGGTCTGGGAAGACTTGCAAGAAGTGCTACGCGTCCTGAATCGCGAAGCGCCGAAACAGTATCGCTGACACGGACGCTGGCGCCAGCGCGGCGACGCTGTTGGATCTCACCTGTCGCTGACCGGGAAGTGCGACCGGGAACTGGGACCGGGAACTGGAACCGATGCAGGGGTCAGGGCGGAATTGCGGGGAATCTGGGGCTGATTAGGGGGGGACCCCCTCCGCTGTCTATTCTGAGGATAGTAACGTGACGCAGCGTGTGGAAGCTGATTTGAATCTGCTCGAGCTTTGCCTCCGCCAGGGCATTGCGGGCAATGAGCACACCGACCCCCGCGAAGCACTGGGCTGTCCGGCGGATGCGGAGGACAGCGCCGTCGCGCGGGCTCTGGTGAGGCAGCTCGCAACGAGCGACCTCGAGCGGTTAGGAACGCAAAGCATCGATCCGGACGCCGCGCGCCATCCATCGGTCCGGCCGCCCACCGCAGTGGCCGCGGACCCTTCATTCCTCGGGCGCCTCAGCACGAGCGGTGACGCTGGGCTTTCCGTCGAGCGGATAGATGACATACCGACACTGCTTGCCGTGCTTCGCGCGGGCTCGCGACGTCAAAGACGCGCTGCTTTGGCTCGGCTACGCGAGCGACTGGGCGACCGCCGCTTGCTGCAGACCGAAGCGCTCCGCAAGGCCGTCCAAGCGATCAGCGAGCTTCGCGATGTCGAGCTCGGGCACGAGCTGGCGCAGATACGCGCCGAGCTTCCAGGGGCCCGGGGTCGGCAAGCGCGCCAGGAGGGCGAGCAATGGAAACGCTTAGCCCAAACCGCTTCGGCGGCGATTCGCGCCTTCTGGGACGGTCAATCAAATGTCGAGCCGATCCACGTCTTGCCCGGTGACCGAAGAGCTCTGCTCCTGATGAGCATCTCCGGTCTCCCCGATGCCGTCGTACATCACATCAACGCGATCATCGAAGGCACCGACGGCTGTGTGCCCTTGGAATCGCGGATTGGGCTCCTTGCCTCGCTGCGTTACGCCACCGATCGGCGCTTGGTGCCAGCCCTGATTTCAGTCGTGGAGGCGGAACGGGGAGAGCTGGTTGCCCGCGCGGCGCGTGTTCTCGGAGGCATCGATGATGCCAGAGTCCATCCCGCGTTGGCCGAACGCTTCGAGCGTAGCTTCATCAACGAGGAACGCATCGCGCTCGCGGGGGCCCTCGGAATGCACGGAGACTGCCGCGGTCT
>Ga0114931_10007481_pt1 | contig 13345 bp, 12 predicted proteins | sample 2SBtaG_FD_89579 | JGI IMG/M metagenome (GOLD analysis project Ga0114931, IMG submission 89579) | Deep subsurface microbial communities from Kolumbo volcano to uncover new lineages of life (NeLLi) - 2SBTROV14_V59a metaG | ecosystem: Environmental > Aquatic > Marine > Volcanic | place: Kolumbo... | reverse complement strand
GAAATTTGAGACCCCAGAAGAACTTCCTGACGAGTATGCAAGCCTTTTGAAGAAGATGCTCTTTGTGCAAGCAGATACTGAATTTGCAAGTGTTCAACAGCATTTGGAGTGGCAAGAGAAAGCGCCTTCTGCAGAAGATAAATGGATCCTCTCAAGAATAGTTACTGACGAAGTAAGACATGGACTAACCATGACAAGACTGATGAAGGAGTTCGGTTCGGAAGGTGAGGCTATGGTCGAGAAGGTACTGTCCCGTAAGATTGGTGAGCATACCTTGGATTCATTCAATATAGAATTTAAGAATTGGGAATCTGTTGTGGCATTTACCTGTCTTGTTGATAGGGTAGGGATTTACCAACTTGAGGCATTCCAAGAGTGTTCCTACGCTCCACTTGCACGACAGATGCCCCTTATGCTGAATGAAGAGAAATTGCACATCGGATTCGGTTACAATGGACTCAAGAAAATTATCACCGATTCCAAATATCCTGGTGATCGAAATAGTGCTCAGGAAGCGGTCAATTTCTGGGTTCCAAAGGCACTTGATATGTTTGGACATTCACACTCTAAAAACGCTCAATTGGCTGTAGAATTGGGTATTAAGAGATGGGATAATATTGAGATGAGGGACAGATACTACAAAGAAATTGATCAAATCTGTAAAAATCTTGGTCTGAATACACCTCCAATGGATGCGAACAGGAGCATAAATTAGTCAAGCAATTTTGTTATTATTCCAATCCCTCTTGTACGACCTTCCCTAAATACTACTCGAGAACCCTCTTGTATGTACTCTGGTCGGTACATAAATTCAAAGGTGATTTTTGCTTTATCACCAGTACGAAGGTACTTCCGATCAATATTAATAATTCGGGCGCTCTGTCTAATAGATTGGACATGCACAACTGGAGAGTATCCCTTCTTGATAGTTGTTGAGTGATAGAGTACATAAACATCTGCCTCGAATTGAAGAACAGATCCAGGTTTGTGATCCATTTCTAAGAGTATCATTCCCTTTCTGACATCTGACTTCTTGAATCTTGCAAGAGCGAAGGTGTAGTTCTTACCTGTCTTTGCCTTACTCGTTGGGACTCTCTTGTACTGAATGGACTTCACTCGTACTTTCTTGAATGAACCATCACCAAATGGGCCAATTTGTACGAAATCGTTCTGGGCAATAGTACCAGAGTATACTAGGGCTGTCACTACTGTGCCTACTCCTGAGACACTGTAGATGTCATCAATATATGCCTTGAATGGATCGTCTTTCCTGTCGGGTTGTGTCTCCTTAATTGGGAGTAATCTGAGGAAATTCTGGAGATATTCCAATCCTGTTCCCTTATTATTGGATACACTAAAAACTGGAATTACGTTCCCGGTATAGATATTTCTTGAGGCCAGTACGACATCATCGAGTCCGTCAATCATCATGGGTATTTTAGATACCCCTGGTATTTTGAGGATTTTCTTGATAGATTCAATTGTCTTTTTTGTGACAGGTGCTGGAGTCATATCTACCTTTGTGAGAACGACAAAGAATGGAATTCTCAGAGCGATCAGAAGTCCTAAATGCTCTTTGGTCATAGGAAGAATCCCCTGATTAGCTGCCACCACCAACATCCCAAAATTAGGTTGAAGACCTGTCAATCCGAATACAGTGGTCTTCAAGTATCGCTCATGTCCTGCAAGATCGAAGAAAGTAATGGTCTTGATGCTCCTCTCCAAAATCTCAAGATCGGTTGGTGGATGCACTTTGTCATGGGTGACAATATCCCCCCTCACATCATATCCAATAACAGTAACACTTACAGAAGAAGTTCTTCCTGATTCAAGCTCATGGAGATACCGTACAACATTACTCCGTGCAGCTCCTCTACCATCATCCAACTCTCCTCTGAGTAGGACTCCTATCAGCGTGCTTTTTCCAGCATCTACATTACCTGTAGATGCAATTCTGATATCGTTCGGAATTTCATTCGGATTCTTCTCTCGAACCACAAAAATCTCAGCAATTGTTCCCTCCTCACCTTGAGCCTCTCGGAGAATCCGTGTTCTCGCTCCTGCAATATCAGCTACCTTCTTCAAGACTTGAAGGCTCATCTTCAACTTTGTTGACTCAAGACCTAATGGTATACCATCATCAGTTACTCCTATGTAATAAATAGCTTCACCATTTCCTTCAAATAGGCGGTAACGCATCTGGGAGGCTAATTCCTCAATCCTCTCTTGATTCTCATTCTTGTCCGAGAGCGTCAGCTTATACTCAATGTTACCGCTATCAGATTCAGGAGGAAGGTACCTCATCAAGTTTTAATTACACCTGAAATATAAAAATACTTTAGAATAAGAGAAGGAAGATTTCTTTCCGAGATACTTAAAAAATCATTCGGATTCTTAGATGTATGGGAGTTACAAATCTCTCTTCTGTTCTCAAAGAACTAAGCACAATCCCAATTATCAAGGAGAAAAGTGTGGAAGATTATGGTGGTAAGATATTGGCATTTGACGCATTCAATGTGCTCTACCAGTTTCTGGCCACTATCAGAGATCAGAGAGGTATGTCACTAACTGACGCTGAAGGTCGGACTACTAGCCATCTTATAGGGCTCCTTACCCGTAATTCCCAACTCCTATCTAAGGGCATCAAACCTGTCTTTGTCTTCGATGGAAAATCACACGAATTAAAAAGGTCAACAGTTGAAAGGAGATCTGAGATTAAGGAGAAGGCAGAACGGGAGTACAAAGAAGCACTCAAACAGGATGATATGCAACGTGCGAAGAGTCTTGGACAAAGAATCTCGAGATTGGACTCCAACATGATAGATGATTCCAAAAAACTACTTGAATTGATGGGTATTCCCGTTGTCCAAGCACCGGGAGAGGGAGAAGCGCAAGCAGCTCAAATCGTTGCAGAAGGTAATGCATATGCAGTGGCAAGTCAGGATTATGATTCGCTCCTCTTTGGAGGAACGATACTAGTGAGAAATCTAAATATTTCGGGGAGAAGGACTCTACCTTCAGGACATGTAAAGACTATCCATCCTAATGAACTTCTCTTGGAGGATATGAAGAAAGGACTTGGATTCACCCGAGAGCAGCTCATAGATCTTGGCATACTAATGGGTACTGACTTCAATCCAGACGGATTTAGGGGAGTAGGTGCAAAAACGGCTTACAAATATCTCAAGAAGTATGGTGATTTTCTCAGCATCCAGAAAAATGAGAAGAAAGTCCATGATGTTGTGTTTGAGAACTATGAGGAAGTTCGTTCTATTTTCCTCTCTCCAAATGTAGAGGAAGGAGTCAATTTTTCATTTGGAAATTACGATGTAAATGGAATTCTCAAATTCCTTGTAGATGAAAGAGGATTCAATAGTAATCGCTATAAAAATCTTCTCAGATCAACTGCGGAAGCTATAGAGACCATAAATAAGCAAACTTCACTTAATGACTTCTTTGGTTAATTACGCAAGAGCTAATGCTTATTACATTTCAAGATTGATTAAAATTGTGAAGAATCCGTTCAAGAGACAGACACCTGTAGCACCTGATTATAATGAATATGGTTCACTGTCCAAGAAAGAGAATAGAGAAAGAGTTCCACCCGGACAGCGGTTGGCTAGAAGGTGGCCCATCTTATCTGCAGAGTCTACCCCTAAATTTGATGGTGTAAACTGGGATGTTTCAGTCGAAGGTTTGGTAGAAAATCCAGTTAGTTGGTCTTGGAAAGAGTTTAAAGAACTTCCCAGAGTAGATCAGGTCAATGATTTACATTGTGTCACCACTTGGTCACTCCTTGACCAAAAATTTGCTGGAGTCTCGTTCAAGTACATTCTAGATCTGGTCAAACCAAAACCTGAAGCAAAGTATGTGACATTCGAGGCAAAATCTGGTTATACAACCGCTCTCCCTCTTGCGGAGGGATACCTTCTTGAGAATGATGTCCTCCTTGCATATGAGCATGAGGGAAGTCCTTTAGAACCCGATCACGGAGGACCATTGAGATCAATAGTTCCCCAATTATATCTCTGGAAATCAGTCAAATGGTTGCAGAAAATCATCTTCACAGAAGAATGGGAGAGAGGTTACTGGGAGGTGCGAGGATATCACCAGCGTGGAGATCCATGGCTTTCCGAGAGATACAGCTCCCAAGAGAGAGTAAGTCGAAGGAAGTAATACTGCTTCAAAATGATCCGGGATGTCTCCATTATTCTATTAAATTGAAAATAGTTTAATATACATCTCCACTACTTAGGTTTCAATGGTTAAAGTCACCATAGATCGAGAATTGGCTTATGAATTGGTTGATTCAAAAGTTGATCAACTCAACAAAAAAATTAGGAACATCCTCGAAAATTGGGACTACGAGGATGTTGGTAAATTTCTGTCTGATATCCAATATAAGGAGATTGAGAATGCAGAACTCTCTGCAAAAGATATCCGAAATTATCTCAATAAAATCAGTTTTCTCGTCTCTCTGAAGTCAAATTGGGAAGAATTAGCTGTGGACAGTTTCATTCCTGATTTTGAATATGAGGAACTGGATGAGGATGATGAGATTGATTTTCAAGATCCAGTCATAGATGGTGAGCTAGTCGATGCAATAGATGATGATTTTTCTGGGGACTATCTTGAGATTGATGACTACGATGAAGATAACCTTATCCTGAATGTTGATGATGACGAGGAGTAATAGGTAAGTGTCTTACTTCGGCTAGATCGAGTAATTTTCCTTCATTTCTTGGTTCGAATAGACAGATGAGTCTTAACTTTCAAATAAGTCAATACAACTTGATAGATAGTAATGAAAATATCGGACTATATCTTCAAGATACTTGTCTTGGGAAAGGCTTCGTCTGGCAAAACTTCTCTTGTCGATCAGTTCGCAAAAAGTGTATTTTTCAAAAAATACAACCCTACTCTTGGATTAAATCTCGTTTCCAAAATTATTATGATAGATGACAGATCCATAAATCTGTCAATATGGGACACAGGAGGCTCCTATGATTTTGATAAATTAACATACTTCTATTTCAAGGGATCGTCTGGGGCCATTATAGTTATAGATTCTACAGATCCTAAGAGTATCCAAAAATTGGATAAATATATCCGTAGTATCGAAGCTCAATGCTCTCATATTCCCATAGTTATCGCTCTCAATAAGTCAGATATTGGTGTCAAATCTCAGGAAGAAGTTGAAACAGTAATCAAACCTTGGAGAAAGCACTGGAGGAAATCTATCGAGCTCATAGAATGCTCTGCCAAACTTGGTGAGAATGTCGTTGAGATTTTCACTAGTATCAGTTCAGAAATTCTTCAGGAAGTCATAGAAGATGAGAAATTCGATGTGAATGAGTATATTTAAGAGTCAGAAATCGCGTTGTATAAATCTTTCAGAGACCCCCTATAATCTGCTTTCACTCCGTCAAAATTGCTAGTTAGCCAAGTCTTGATCCCCACTTGAGCCGCTCCCATATCCATCTTCGGATCATTCCCGATCATTAATGTCTCTTCAGGTTTAGAATCAATCTCACTGAGTAGCCAATTGAAGTATCTAGGATTTGGTTTACTTGCCTTTGAATTGAGTGCATGTGTAATTATCGAGAAGTATTCAGGTTCTATTCCTGCCCACCTTACTCTCTTTACTGTAGCCAATTCATAGAACATAGGCTGAGTTGCAAGTACTAACTTGAAACCCTTATTTTTTGCCACTTCAATGACTTCCTGAGCATAATCGACCTTACCAGACACTTTCTGTAACTCGTCAAAATTCGTCTCATAGAATTTTATGAATCTGTTCATAGTGGTCTGCCTGTCCAAATCAACATACTTGCAGAAGTAGTCGAAGAATGCCTCAACGACATAGTTGTCATTGTCACTCTTCAACATCTCCTGTGTTCCAGCAATAAGGTGATGCACAAACTTCTCGAAGTTATCAAATTGATCATAGAAATTTTTGTAAGCCTCTTCTGCATATGTCGTCATAAAATGACGATCCTCAAGTTCATTGAGGGTACCATCCAGATCAAAGAAGAGGGTGGTAATACCTTTGAGCATAAATGTTGAATGGAAAAGAGATATTTAGCTATTTTTCTATAGTGGAAGTGCAGTTGATTTATCCTTGGACTTACTCCGTCCTCTAAGCACATAAGCTAGGAGTCCTATTATTCCCGATATCGCTGAGAATCCGTATAGGTACAAGAATTTGGGTTGAAGAAGATCTTGTGGTACACCTGAAATGTATCCCATTGAAGCAGGAACTCCACTTACAGCCATTGCAATATAAGAGATCAGTGTGGAAGCTCTGTGTGTGATTACAGATGATGGCAATAGCAACTCTGAGATAGCAGTATCGTCCTGTTCAAGCACTATTCTGCAATCCATCTTACCTTTAGACATGGGAGTGGCGTAGAATCTAACTGAGACAAGATCCTTCTTTGGATCTACCAATCTAGTACTCGGTTGTGTAATACATCCGGGGAAGATTGCACGAACCAGTACAGGTCGATTCAAATCAACAACTGCTTTACCCACCTTCTCTGTCTTCCTCTCTCCAGATAAGACATTGGTAGAATGTTTCTGTGCTCTCAAACTCCCAGTGGATATCGTCACGTCAACTGGGTAGGTTCTGTTTATGACCATTTTGTCGAACCACTTCACCTTCACTGATTTAAGTACATTCTTCTGTTTAGTCTTATCCATAGACACTGGCATTAATCCATCGATGTCATCAGCTATCATTCCTCCACCAGTAGCCCTCTCCGCTGGCATCAATTCATCAGCTCCAATAAGGCCTTCAAGATCATCTTCTACTATCTCCTCCTTTTCTACAACTGCGGGCATTGGTGGTAGTTTTCTAGATTTCTTCCTCTTCTTCGGTTCTGCTGTTGGCTTTGGTAGAGGCATAGGAGATTTTTCTTCTGATTTCATCTCACTTCGGGATGAGGCACTTACAGCTTCTGGTTTCTTAACCACTGGAGGAGAAGATCGCTGTGCAGATTTTCTATTTCGTGCTGGTGAAGGTATTGCCTTTGGTGCTGCTCTTGGTGGAGGTCCGGTAGCATCTGCAATTTCTTTAGCATGTGCTGATGAGACTGCAGGAGGACCACCTGGGGTTTCTCTGTACTCTGCTATTTCCTCTTCCTCTTCTATTGAAGGGATATCAGGATAATTCTCTTCAGTGGGCACCTCAAACTCCTTCTTGATATCCTCCGGAGCCTCTGATTCTGAGATGTTCATAACTTTAGCTCCCTCAAATCTCAGACCAAGCATGCCAAATTTCATCAGGATTTGGAATGAATTTTCCGGTAAAGGCATTTCCTGACCCACAAGAACTCCTTCTAGCAGCTCTCCACCGATATACATTGTGGTCACTATATCCCTTATCCGTTTGTTCAATTCTCTAAAAAAGTTGACAGGTGTAGTACTCTTTAATGCAATATGTAATGCATCTGATGATGAGGCATCACACTTAACCACAATATCATACCTCTTCCCGTCAAGATAAATGTCCAACTCAAATTCTGCAAGATGGGGGATAATTACTCCTCCCTCACCTTCCTGCTCTGCCTCGACAAAGTAAGCACCGTCATCCTTGATGCTCTTCCACTTCAATTCAGATTCGTTTGTATCATAGAGGAGAATGGTACTATGACCATCTTGGATCATCCCGTAGGGACCTTTTTGTCCATTTTCTTTAGAATAAATCCAAATCCCGGGTGCATTGAATGAGTCAAAGATATCCTGAAACATAAGATGCTCATCTGGTAAAGTTTGACCAGATTCCTCAGTTACTTTGATAATTTTCACAAAGTGAATTCTACCTTCCACTAAATTAAACTGTTGCAAAGAAAAATGACCTATGGTGAAAAATAATATTTTAGAATTTCTTTTAAATAATTAAATGGCTTAAATTATTTCTTAATTCTTGCAATTCTTTTGCTAATTATTTGGATTATAGGGATAGCAATAAATGTAATGATCATCACAAGGAATACAGAATTGAAATCTGAGGGAGACGTACTAGAATTTATTGTGCTGGTTGAAGTGGTCAATGAGGTCTCCGATGTTGTTGGGAAATCAATCAAGTTCAATGGTTGTGGACAATTTACAATATTTGTGTAAATGGTTATTGCTTTATATTCACTGTTGCTCACTGATTGATCCATTATCCCGTTCTGAGCAGCACCTGAAACTACATTTGACAGATCGCTTCCTCCAATTAGATTGAAAGTTTGCACTCTATAATATACGGTAACTCCTGCTCTCATCGAAGAGTCGTTGTATGCAAAACCATTAGTCACAGCGACTTGAATAAACCCAGTGTCTGGGAATATAGATCTTGCGATTGTTGTTCTAGTAATAGGGCTTCCATTTGGAGAAGAGGTCCAATTCAGACTAATATAACCTACATGTGAGCTTGCATTCAGCACTGGCGCTGATGGTTGATAGATTCGTCCATAACTACTATTCACGTACATATATCTTGGAGAGCCATAATTCCCATTTACGTCCGCAGGCACAATCCAATAGTGATACAGTACGTTTCCCGTCACAGAATTGTCAAGAAAACTTGTAGCTGTCTTGTCAAGCTCTGTGATAAGACAGTCATCCTTCCAAATCTGGTACTTGAAAATATCTTTTTCTGTATTTGAATCCCAGATTACTTTGACTGAATCCGATTCTATACTTGCATTCAACCCACTTACTTGAGTTGGAGGTCTAAGATCAAATTCATCATATCTCATGTTGAAGGTTGAGAGAAGAGGTCTGTGATCTGCTCCATTCAACCCAGCTTTAGTTGTCACAACTGTTGAATTGACAAGTGTGTCGGTAAGCTCTTGGTTAACGAAAGTATAATCAATTCGACTTGCATACTGCAGATCTACGTATGTATATCCTTGCGAAAATGGGTTTAGAGTCCGGTATACATCAGTGAAGGTATGTACCTTAGATGCATGAGGATTTGATGAATTGATCAACATGTCGATTGGTTCTGTACCTAAATTTGAGTCATTTGGTCCGATGTCTCCTGTATCCTGTGGAGAGTGTGAATTGAAGTCACCTTCATAGATGATTGGTACCGCTCCTAGGTTATCTAGGTAGTTCATCAATCCTTCTTGATCCCTGACCCGCTGTTTTATTCCACCTGAGCAACATGCAAGATGGGTGCCAATGAAATGCACATCAAGCCCATCAATCTCCACAATTGCATGTAGAAAGTCATGAGCTGGTTTGAAGGAAGTTCCATCATCAAGTGTGAGATTGTCAAGTTGTTCCTTCAATCTGATTGGGTATCTTGAGATTAGAGCCTCACCATCAGTCGACGAAACTGCATCAGTAGCAAATCCTTGGTAGGGTTTCTCTAAAGGATTTAATGCGTTCATCTCAGATAAGGCAGTATCAAATGTACCATCAGAAGAGGACCATTTGCCTGTTTCAACAAAAATTGCGATATCTGGATTCTCTTCCTTCACTACGTTGATCCATGTAATATTCCTTCCTGTTTCCCAAATATTGTAAGAGAGAAGTTTGAAAACTCCTTCTGGACGACCAATTGTGACTTGATCATTAGTCATTGAAGGAGAAGAATTCTCACTTACTGCTGAAATACTTTGAATTGGGATTAGAAGAAGTACGAAAATCAAAGTGTACGACGTGATCCTGAGCACTTTAGTGTACTTCATTGACTCGCATATTGCATAGAGAATTATAAGTGATTGTATAATTCAGTAGTCTTTGGAAATTCTCTTCGAGTAGTAAATGAGATCTTTCGACTCAACATAATCCTGAGAATTGAATAGATTGCGGGATGCTATATTATCTTCCTCGATAAGGGCAGCCCATAGTCCTATTCCTTTTGTACGAAGAAGATCTTCTGCCTCTCGCATAAGTTTCTTTGCTATTCCTTTCCTCTGATAATCTGGATCAGTTGCAAGTCTGTTTATCCAACCTCTTTGTCCATCATGTGTAGCGACAACAGCCCCCACCAATTTTTCTCCTATAAATGCTCCTAGGATCCAAGTAGGTGTCTCCTCTAATCGTGCTTTGAGGGCATCGTAGCTATCCCTCCCACTTGGTTTGTATGGAAGTCCTGACATCTCCCAAATCTCACAGATTCTCTTGTAGTATTCCAATCCGATAGTAGTAATTTTCATCTCATTCACCCAAGTGGATTCTGTTGCTGCATGAAGTTTCCTCTCGGATTTAATCCCAGAATTTTACTTAGAAGTGTAGAGGTTACTGACGCTGAAAGAAGATACATCGACCCAAATCCAGCAACACTTATCGCAGGTAATGCTATATACTGGGAGAACCATCCTCCAATTAACGGAAAAGAGATAGGGACTCCGAATGGTAGGACTGCTACTATACCCCCACGGTCTGGTGTAAGATTCAGTGAGCTATTTCCCATGACATTTCTCAAGAAACCAAAAATAATGAAGAAAGGTACAGTAACCATCAACTGAGGGATTATTCTTTTCATCGCCATGCTCTGATTGATTTGCTGGATTCTCGTCTCATTGTATTTGAGCTTGACAAATAACTTTGGATCCTGTTTTTCCAGTACTTCACTCTTGAGTTTTTGATGTTTCGATACAGTCTCATTAATCCTCTTCATCTCCTCCTCGTTAAGAAAGAGCTTTGTCAACCATGCAGAAAGGTAAGTAATGAAAACTGATACAAAAATTAGAAATATCATTGCATATGGTGGTTCGTGCAGATGAAGATTCAAAATGATGTCATGGAGTAACTCAGTAACTCCCATAACTCTAGGTCTCTACATTCGTTTATTAATACAATTATTAACACTCAATTTAGAACAAAAGGTATTTTTGTTAGATGACGTATGGTCACATGTATGAATCGTTATGCAGTGTTTGGACTTGGAAGAATGGGTGAGGCGATTGTATACGATCTTCTTCAAAATGATTCAGATTGTGTTGTACATGGATTAGAGTACAGTGAAGAAGCATTGAACATGATCTCGGTCAAGTATTCTGAATATGTAAATACTGGAAGATTGTGTTTAGATCAGGTAGACGTTAGCTCTCTTGACGAACATCAGATTTCTAAGTACCTTGAAGATATCAATGTTACATTTGGTGCGATTGACTACTCCTTCAATTATAAACTTACCAAGGCTTGTATCAATGCAATAAGTAGTTTTCTTGATCTTGGAGGTAATCCCACAGTAGTAAGGGAGCAGAGGAAACTTCAGAAGTTAGCACTAGAGACGAATGTGACAATTATTCCCGATTGTGGTCTTGCACCTGGAATGGCTGATGTCTTAGCAAAAATCAAGATTGATGAGATTGGAGATGTGGAGGAGTGCCATATTAGAGTTGGTGGACTTCCACAAGATCCAAAAACCCAATTGAAGTACCAGCAGGTATTTTCTATTCGAGGATTGACCAATGAGTATCTTGAGGATGCTATAGTTCTGCGGGATGGAAAGATTACAACCGTCCCCTCACTGACTGAAGTCGAGGAATTATCCTTTCCGGAACCCTATGGGAAATTAGAAGCATTCCAAACTGCTGGGGGGACATCATCTCTTCCAGAGATCTACGAGGGAAAGGTCAATGAGCTTACTTACAAGACAATTCGTTATCCTGGGCATGTTCAATACTTCCAATTCCTCAAAGAATTTGGTCTCCTAAGTTCTGGTCAAATAGAAAAATATGCAATTGATCCCAGAAAAGTTGTGGAGTACTGCTTGGAGCTTACACTTCCTCAGAATGAACCAGATGTTGTCCTGGTGAAGATCAGAATTGTCAATAAAAAATCTAAGGTCTTCGAGTGGGTTATCATTGATAAGGAGGATAAGAAGACCGGTTTTTCAGCTATGGCGAGAACTACTGCTTTCCCTATTAGCATTCTGGGACAAATGATCGCCAATGGTAAAATCACAGAACGTGGAGTAGTTGCAGGTGAAACTGTCACTCCACCGGATGAATTTATTAAAGAATTAAAGAAGAGAGACATTGTACTCAATGAATATAAAGAATGAAGAGAGTTATTGAATAAGTATTGGACGAGATTTTCTATCTAATCCTTTTGCTGTCCTTGAAGAGGAAGGACGCAGGTTCTGGAACTTGTAACTTAATAGAAGATCCAAGACCCATACCCATCACCCTATTGAGATTTTCACTAACATTTACCGTGAATTTTGAATCATCAGACAACGTTACGACTAGCTGTACCATTGTCCCCATATATGCTAGATTTCTGATCTTACCCTTGATGATATTCTTCTCCGATTTCGGTTCTACCTCGATATTATCATATCTGCATACCATATCCACCCTGTCTCCCACCTCTAATTTTACAGGTTCCTCTTGATCTTCAGGAACATCTGTCTCAAAAGCCTCCTTGAGGTTATTGTAGACCATGATATCACCTGTGTCAAAAGTGACTTCAATCTCTCCGTTCTCCACTTTTGTGATCTTTCCTCCAATCTGATTATTCTCACCAACAAATTTGGCGACAAAGAGAGTATTTGGATCATTAAAGACCTCAATGGGGCTACCCACCTGTTCAATCAGTCCTTGGTTGATGACGGCAATCTTATCCGATATTGCTAATGCCTCTGACTGATCATGTGTTACATAGACTGTAGTCACACCCAATTTCTTTGTAAGATGACGTATCTCTGTTCGGAGTTCTACTCTAAGTTGGAAGTCTAGGTTCGATAGTGGCTCATCACAAAGGAGTATCGTCGGTTCAATAACTAGTGCCCTTGCGAGTGCTACTCTCTGCTGTTGTCCTCCTGAGAGCTGACCTGGTGTTTTATCTGCCTGTCCTTCTAGCTGGACTTGAGAAAGAATTGTCATAGCCCTTTTGTGTCTCTCTTCCTTGGGAACATCTCTCATTTTTAATCCATAAGTGACATTCTGTTCGATAGTCATATGAGGCCAGAGAGCATAGTTCTGAAAGATCATTCCAGCGTCTCTCTCCCTAGCTGGAACATGGGTAATTACTCTTTCTCCCAATTTTATATCTCCAGTTCTTGGTTCGATGAAACCAGCTATGCTTCTCAAGATTGTAGTCTTCCCACAACCTGAAGGACCAAGTAAAGTCAGGATTTCTCCGTCGTTAACTGTGAGGTTTATCCCTCTTACTGCGTGGAATTCATCGTAGAATATGTGTAGGTTCTCAATTTTAAGTTCGACCATAATATGTCACTCCTATATACCGGAAATTGCGTCTGCCCTGTTCCTGAGAAGAACATTGGTGACGAGCAAGCTGATCACTTGCAAAATCATCAGGAAGACACCCATTGCTGCTAATTCTGCAATCTTTCCGGTTTCTTGTGCCATCTTCCATGTTATTGTTCCATTTG
>Ga0114931_10007480_pt1 | contig 13345 bp, 12 predicted proteins | sample 2SBtaG_FD_89579 | JGI IMG/M metagenome (GOLD analysis project Ga0114931, IMG submission 89579) | Deep subsurface microbial communities from Kolumbo volcano to uncover new lineages of life (NeLLi) - 2SBTROV14_V59a metaG | ecosystem: Environmental > Aquatic > Marine > Volcanic | place: Kolumbo... | reverse complement strand
GCGCGTCCCGGCGATCTCGGTGACGAGCAGTTGCCGCGAGGCGAACAACTCGGGCAGGTCGGGAACGGCGGCGGTGAGCACGGCGTAGCGCCTCGGATTGATCTGGTCGTACGCCCAGGGCGCCCGCATTCGCTCGTCGAAGAACTCCAGGCTCCAGCGGGATTCCAGGTCCGAGAAGACCCGGTCCAGTTGCGCGGTCGTGTCGAACCAGTTGGCGTGGACTGGCGCCATCGCGTCCCACTTGGCCGCCTCGCTGAACAGACGCAGGGGCCGAACCGTGCTGCCCAGGCGGGCCATCGTCCGGGCGAACGTGTCCGTGTTCACGCCGGCGCGCGGGATGAAGACCATCGAGACGATCTGGCTGGCGGCGATCCTCTCGCCGGCGGGGAAGCGCAGGCGGGCCGTCCCCAGGTACCCGCGGCCCGGATCGATCCGGCGCAGCAGCGCCACGACGCGATCGGGATCGACCTTGCGGCCCCCGTAACGGAAGTCCAGGTACGCCACGTCCCGCATCCGAGCCAGCGCGTCGCGCATCGCCTGGTATGCCCACGCGACCTCGGCCATGAACTCCCGATCGGCCATCTCCCGGCAGAAGAACAGCCAGTCGCCCAGGAGATCCAGCGCGTCGTCGATCCGTTCTTCCGAGGCCAGCCTCGTGGCCTCGACGTGGACGAGGCTGGCGGCGCGATCCAGGATGGGCAGGTACAGGTGCTGGGCGGCGGCGAGCAGGGGCGGATCGCCCAGTTCCGTGTACAGCCCGAGGCGGATCAGCTCGAAGTCTGCCGACTGCCCGTAGCGCTGCCCGAAGGCCATCGCCCGCCGGTAGTCCTGTTCCTGCGTGACCCGGTGCAGGGCGTCGAGGAACTCTTGCTGTTTCGCGCCGGTGGCCCACGCCCGGGCCGACGACCAGATCGGCTCGCTGGTGTCCACGAGCATGGCCTGGGCCGGGCTGGAAACGCCCGGCGGCGGGGCGTCGGTCTGGGCCAGGATCGGGAGCAGGACCAGGTCCGACCGCTGCTCGGGCCGGATGTCGCCCAGCAGCGCGTTGACCCGGTCGGTGAAATCGTCGCCCTGGACCAAGGGCGCAAGCAGCAACACCACCGCCAGAAGATGCACAGCGGCGCAACGCCCCCTCAAACCCGCACGCATCGTCATCGATTCGGTCTCCGGGCGGCTCCTCAAACCGGGCGGATGGTAGCAGCCCCACCATCATCCTGCACCGACCGAATCCGACGACGAACCGGCCCGGCGGCTGTGGCCGAACTGGGATCGGGCGTCCATAGAATGCTCGCTCCCGCGGAGGCGGCGTTTGCCTCGCGGGTTTGTGGTGCGAGGAGGTCGTCCATGATCGTCGGTGTGCCGGCAGAGGTGAAGGCGGATGAGTACCGGGTCGGACTGGTCCCGGCTGCGGTGGAAATGCTCACGCAGCGCGGGCACGGCGTGCTGCTTGAGCAGGGTGCCGGCGTCGGGGCCGGTTTCGCCGACGAGGCCTATGAATCTGCCGGGGCCACGATCACCGATTCGCCCGAACAGGTCTGGGCGAAGGCGGACATGATCGTCAAGGTCAAGGAGCCCCAGTCCCAGGAATGGCCCCGGATGCGCGAGGGGCAGGTCGTCTTCACGTACTTCCACTTCGCCGCCGACCGCGACCTGACGCTGGCATGCCTCGATCGCAAGATCATCGCGGTTGCCTACGAGACGCTCGAGGCGCCCGGGCCCGATGGGCGGGTCCACTTGCCGCTGCTGACGCCCATGAGCGAGATCGCCGGCTCAATGGCCACGCAGGAGGGCGCCAAGTACCTGGAAAAACCACAGCAAGGGCGGGGGGTTCTGCTCGGGGGCGTGCCCGGTGTCGAGCCGGGGAAGGTGCTGGTGCTCGGTGGCGGCGTCGTGGGAACAGCCGCGGCCAAGATCGCCGCCGGCATGGGCGCCGACGTCGTTCTCATGGATATCGACCTGCACCGCATGCGATACCTCGAGGACACGATGCCCGCGAACGTCACAACGATCTATTCCGATCCGCACGCCATTCGTGATTACCTGCCGTGGGCGGACCTCGTGATCGGGGCCGTCCTCCTGCCGGGGGCCAAGGCGCCCCACCTGGTCCGGCGCACGGATCTGGCCGCGATGAACGACGGCGCGGTCATCGTGGACGTCTCGATCGACCAGGGCGGGTGCGTCGAGACCTCGAAGGTGACGACGCACGGCTCACCGACGTACATCATCGACGGCGTCGTGCACTACTGCGTGGGCAACATGCCCGGAGCCGTGGCCCGGACCTCGACCAAGGCGCTCAACAACGCCACCATTCCCTGGGCGCTGCGCCTGGCCGACGAAGGGCCCGAGGCCCTGGCAGAGCAGGACCCGGGCTTCAGAATGGCGATCAACGCCGATCGCGGGCGGCTGCTCAACGCGCCCGTCGCCGAGGCGCACGGGCTGGACGTGGCCCTCACCTGATCCACGACGGGGAGAGCGTCATTCGAGCGAGTGCACGAACGTCTCCAGGCGATCCATGCCGGCGTTGATCTGCTCCTCGGAGCAGGCGAAGGACAGGCGAACGTGCTCGCGCCCGCACCCGCCGAAGTCTTCGCCCGGGACGACGGCGATCTTTGCCTCGGCCAGCGCCGCCTCGGCAAAGTCGAGGGGGGAGTTGATGCTCCGGCCCGCGGGCGTGCGCCGGCCGAAGTGTGCGGCGATGTTCGGGAAGATGTAGAAGGCGCCGGTGGGCCGGGGCGTGACCAGCCCCGGGATCCCCTCGACGCGCTCGTGGATGAGCCCGGCCCGGCGCGCAAAGGCCCGACGCATGCGTTCGACGTGCTCGTCGCACTCGCGCAGCGCCACGCGGATTGCCGGGTAGTTGAACGACGTGATGTTCGTGGTCATCTGCCCCTGGAGCGTGCCCATGGCCTTGATGAGGCGCAGCCCGAACTCTCCAGCCGCGGCCGCATAGCCGACGCGCCAGCCGGTCATCGCGTAGGCCTTGGACAGCCCGTTGATCGTGACGGTGCGATCGCTCAGCCCATCGATCGAGGCGAGGGAGAGGTGCTCGATCCCGCCGTAGATGATCCGCTCGTAGATCTCATCGCTGACCACGACCAGGTCCGGGGCGATCGACTCGCCGGCGCCGACGAGCACCCGAGCCAAGGCCCGCAACTCGTCCGGCGTGTACATCGTCCCGCAGGGATTGCTCGGGGAGTTGAGGATCAGCACACGGGAGCGCGGCGTGATGGCCGATTCGAGTTGCTCGGGCGACATCTTGAAGTCCCCGGCGGCGGTCGTCGGGATCTGGACGATCTTTCCGCCGGCCAACGTGGACAGGGGTGCGTAGCTGACCCACGCCGGAACGGGCAGCAGCACCTCGTCGGGCGGGCGGTCCGGCGTCGGCGGATCGATCAGGCACTGGAGCGCGACGAACAGGGCGTGCTTTCCCCCGGCCGAGATCGCCACGTGCTCGCCCGTCAGGCCGGGGATCCCGTTGACCCCGACGAGTTTCTCGGCGATGACAGCCCGAGTCTCGTGATCGCCCAGCGTGGGCATGTAGCGGGTCTGCCCGGCCTCGAGGGCCTCGATCGCGGCACGCTTGATCGGCTCGGGGGTGTCGAAGTCCGGCTCGCCGGCGGCGAAACTGAGCACGTCCTGGCCTTGGCGGCGCAGTTCCTTGGCCCGATTGGCGACGGCGACCGTGGCCGAGGGCCTGAGTTGATCCAATCGCCGGGAGATTCGCGGCATCGTTTGAGGCCTCCTTTTGTCATCCTCAGGGGACGTCCCAGCGGTGGAATCGGCTCATGGGGCATACGGTCTTGTGTTGATCGCGCCCCGCGGGCAGGATACGATCGCTCGGCCCGCCGTGGATGTGTTCGGTCTGCGGGCGGGTATCGTTACGTCAATCGTGATCATCAGGAAGGAAGACCGGCCCATGCCCCTGGCTGCCGAGCAGAAGAACCGAATCGTCGAGGACTTTCGTCGCCAGGAGGGGGACACCGGCTCGCCGGAAGTCCAGATCGCCCTCCTGACCCAGCGGATTCGGGATATCTCGGATCATCTGAAGAACCATCGGCATGATTTCCATACTCGGCGAGGGCTGGTGATGCTCGTGAGCAAGCGCAATCGGTTGCTCAAGTATCTGGCCAGGACGAATCGTCCACGATACCTGGACACGATTCGCCGCCTCGGCCTTCGCAAGTGATCCCATGAGGAACTCCGGGCGTGCGGCCGGGCGCCGCGGGCCCGTGCTTTGGAGCGAACCGTTCGTGCTCGGGCCCCCGACCGGCTTGGCGGCAGTGGGCACGCGGCAACTGCCCCGCCGGTTGCCCCGTGCCTTCTGCCACTGAGACCCGCGCCGGGCCCCGGCGAACATGGATACGGCTCCGCCGGGTGACCACGGCTGGTCTCCACGGGCGGCGCCCCTTTTCAAGGGTCGATCGATGGCAGAACAGTACATCAAAGTTGAGAAGCAGATCGGCGGACGCACGCTGACACTGGAGACCGGCAAGGTCGCCAAACTCGCCAGCGCCGCGGTCGTGGCCACCTACGCCGGGAGCACCGTCCTGGCCACCGTCGTGCGGGCCGAGCCACGTCGAGGGCTGGACTTCTTCCCCCTCACCGTTGACTACAGGGAGAAGACTTCCGCTGCCGGCAAGTTCCCCGGTGGGTTCCGCAAACGCGAGGGCGCCCCGAACGAGAAGGAGATCCTCACGATGAGGATGATCGATCGGCCGATCCGCCCGCTCTTCCCCGATGGATTCGTCGATGAGATCCAGATCCAGGTCTGGGTCATGAGCCACGACAAGGAGAACGACACGGACGTGCTGGCCGGAACGGCTGCGGCCGCGGCCTTGGCGATCAGCGACGCCCCCTACAACGGACCGACCGCCACCGTCCGCGTCGGTCGGGTCTACACCGACGACGGGCCGACCTACGTCATCAACCCGACCGTCGCCCAGATGGAGTTCTCCGACCTGGACCTCGTTCTCGCCGGGCACCGCGACGGGGTCAACATGATCGAGGTCGGGGCAGCCGAGGTCGATGAGGCCGGCGTCCTGGGGGCGATCGAGTTCGGCTATGACCACATCAACCAGATCCTGGACCTGGTCGACGAACTGATCGCCGGGGCGGGCCGTGAGAAGGTCCCCGGGGAGTTGCTCCTGCCCGGCGATGACGTCACGGCACAGGTCCGCTCGGTGATGGAGGGCGACCTGACCGAGGCCCGCCAGATCGTGGGTAAGGCGGATCGAAGCCAGCGGATTCAGGAACTCCGCGAGACGATGCTCGAGACGCACTTCCCGATCAACGACACCGGGACCGTCGCCGAGCACGAGGCGTCGCTCAAGCGCCGCAGCCAGGCCAAGGAGGCCTTTCGCCGACTGGAGAAGAAGATCATGCGCCGCCTGATCCTCGAGTCCGGCACGCGTGCGGACGGACGGACGCCCACACAGATCCGCCCCATCACCTGCGAGGTGGGCGTCTTCCAGCGCCCGCACGGGTCGGCCATGTTCCAGCGCGGCGAGACCCAGTCGCTCGTCTCCTGCACGCTCGGGACCGCCCGCGACGAGCAGATCGTCGACGGGTTGCTCCCCGAGTACTCCAAGAAGTTCACGCTGCACTACTACTTCCCCCCGTTCTGCGTCGGCGAGGCACGCCGGATCATGGGTCCGGGTCGGCGTGAGATCGGGCACGGAGCCCTGGCCGAACGCTCCCTGCTGGGCGTGCTGCCCAGCCCCGACGAGTTCCCCTACACGATCCGACTGGTCAGCGACATCACCGAATCCAACGGATCCTCTTCCATGGCGTCGGTCTGCGGCGGGTGCCTGGCGCTGATGGACGCGGGCGTGCCGATCAAGGGCACCTGCGCGGGAATCTCGATCGGTCGATTCACCGACGAGAACGGGGAGGGGGAACTCTTCGTCACCGACATTATCGGTGAGGAGGACTTCTTCGGCGACATGGACTTCAAGGTCGCCGGCACCCGCCAGGGGATCACAGGCATCCAACTGGACCTCAAGGCCCGCGGGTTGAGCACCGAGCAGATCAAGCCGATCTTCGAGCAGGCGCGCACGGCACGCCTCCAGATCATCGAGGCCATGGAAGCGACGATCCCCGCCCCGCGTCAGGACATCTCGATGTTCGCGCCGAGGCTCGTTACGCTGACGATCGACCCGGACAAGATCGGCAAACTGATCGGCCCGGGCGGAAAGATGATCCGGGCGATCCAGGAACGCCATGGCGTGAACATCGACGTCGAGGACGACGGAACTGTCATGATCTCCGCCCCGACCGGCGAGACGATCCAGCAGGCGCAGGCCGAGATCGAGGCCCTGTGCGAGGAGATCAAGGTCGGCGCTGTCTACACGGGCAAGGTCGTGAGCACCAAGGACTTCGGGGCATTCGTGGAACTGGCCCCGGGAACCGACGGGATGTGCCACATCTCCGAACTGGCCGAGGGATTCGTCAAGAGCGTCACGGACGTCGTCAAGGTAGGCGACATGGTGAAGGTGAAGGTGATCCACGTTGACGACCAGGGGCGGATCAAGCTGAGCCGAAAGGCGATCCTGTCCGAGCAGGAAACGGCCCCGGCCAAGGCCTGACGCGTTACCCCCTGGATGTTCGCCACACGAACGGGTCCGCCCTCGCCCCGGAGCACCGCTGCTCCGGGGATTTCCATGGGTTCCGTGGACATTCGCCTTGACGCCTGTTGCGGATCTGGTACCGTATGGGGGCCAGAGAAGAGAAGGTGAGGCTATCCGCTTGGCGAAGCGGACGACTCGTGGGTGGCGTGGGATGGCCGGCACGGTCAGGCCACGCATGGACCGGTGGAGAGCGAGTCTGTCGGGGATGCCTGATGAGGTTCGAGGCATCTGGGCGTGGACGAACTCGTTGGGACGCGTTGCCGGGACGTGCGACGGTTCCTGATGGTGTGGCCGGGGGCTGCGATGAGTGACCAACCGGAAAGTCGGATTGTCGGGGCCGAAGGTGTTGTCAAGTGGTTTGATCCCAAGAAGGGGTACGGCTTCCTGATCGGCCCCGACGGGCAGGACATCTTCGTCCACTACACGAAGATTCAGGGCGAGGGGTTTCGCGTGCTCAAGGACGACGCGCGGGTGGTTTACGACGCCGAGCAGACGGAGCGCGGGTGGCGGGCCACGCGGGTTGTTCGGCCCGATCCCGAGGTGACGGTGCCGGCCAAGCAGGGGTACACGCGCTCGCCGCGCCGATGAACCCCGCAATCGGGTCGGCCTGCCGTCGGGTGCGTGCCGCGTCGGATTCGGCGCCCGTGGCGACGCACGATGGGAAACAGACGAGGGGAAGTTGTTGCTCGACGGGCTGGCGCTTGCGACTGGGGGCTTCGCGCTGGGCGCTGCCCTCACAGCCATGATCTCCAAGTGGGCCATCGGGCGTCATCTCCGGCGCGAGCGCGCCGCCGAACGCAGGGCCCGCGCCGCTGAGCGACTGGCCGAACTGGGGTCGATGACCGGCGGGCTGGCACACGAGATCAAGAATCCGCTGTCCACGGTCGGGCTCAACGCGCAGCTGCTCAAGGAGGGCATCGACTCGCTCCAGATCGACGAGGCGGACCGGACCCGCCTCATCCGGCGTGCCGAATCGCTCCAGCGAGAGGTCGAGCGCCTGCGAGGGATCCTGACCGACTTCCTTGAGTTCGCGGGCCAGACCCGCCTGGACACGGCCCCGGGCGATCTGAACCAGATCGTGGCCGAGTTGGTCGATTTCTTTCTTCCCCAGGCCCAGCGCGTGGGCGTTCGCCTCAGCGCCCGCCTGGCGCCGGGCCGCCTCGAGGCGAATCTGGACGCACCGCTCATCAAGCAAGCCGTGCTCAATCTCCTGCTCAATGCGGTCCAGGCGATGGACTCCGGCGATGCGCCCGGATCGATCCCGCGCGGCGAACTGATCCTCAAGACCGAACGGGGCAGCGACGCGGACGGCCGCCCCACCGTGATCCTCCACGTGATTGACACCGGTCCCGGCATGGAGCCGGAAACGATCAGACGCCTGTTCGAGCCCTACTTCACGACCAAGAGCGGTGGAACGGGGCTGGGGCTCCCGACCGCACGCAAACTCATCGAGCACCACGGCGGACGCATGGAGGTCCATTCCGAACCCGGACGCGGCACGGACTTCACCGTGACCCTTCCGGCGGGCTGACCGCCGGCGGCTCCAGCGCGGTGCGCACGTCCCAGAGTTCGGGGAAAAAGACGTGGTCGATCGCCTTTCTCAGGAAGGCGACGCCCGAACTGCCACCGGTCCCGCGCTTGAACCCGATGATCCGCTGAACCGTCTTGAGGTGCCGGTAGCGCCACAGCGAGAACTGCTCCTCGACGTCCACGAGTTTCTCGCACATCTCGTAGGCGTCCCAGTGCTCGTCCGGGTGCTCGTAGATCGTCTTAATGACGCTCAGCACGCCCGGATTCCGCGGGTGGGGCTCGGCCACGTCCCGTTCGAGAATCTCCCGTGGGATGGGCATTCCCTGACGCGCGAGGTAGCGGAGGAACTCGTCGTAGAGGCTCGGGGCGTCCAGGGCGGCGCTCAGGGCGAGGTGGGCCTGCTCGTCGTGCCGGTGCATGGGCAGCAGGCGGCGGTCCTTGTTCCCGAGCATGAACTCGACGAGGCGATACTGGGCCGACTGGAACCCGCTGGCGGTCTGGAGCACGTGCCTGAACTGCATGTACTCGCTGGGCGTGAGCGTTTCCAGAACGCCCCACTGGTTGAACAACTGGGCCTGAACGTGTTTGACGCGGGCGAGGATCTTGAAACACGGCTCCAGTTCGTCGCGGCGAATCCGCTCGATCGCGGCGCTCAACTCGTGGATGATGAGTTTGAACCAGAGTTCGGTCGTCTGGTGCTGGATGATGAACAGCAGTTCATCATGGTGCTCGGGGCGGGACAGCGGCTCCTGGGCCGAGAGGATCCGGTCAAGGCGCAGGTACCGCTCGTAGGTCAGCCCGCCGCCCGGGTCGGTATGGATCCCCTCTTCGAGCCCTCGCTGGGACATGCGCTCACCCCGTGCGGACGCGCCGAATCGGCCCCGCGACCAAGCGTAGCAGAGGACAAGCCCGCGCAGGCCCTTCGCCGGTCAGGGATCGGGCTCATCGACCCCCGCCAAGGCGCCAGACGGGTCGGGCAACTCGCCGGCGCCATCCTCAGGATCCGGATCCGACGGCAGGTAGACCATCGCGCGAATCCCGTAGAACCGGTCCAGCGGCGTGAGCCCGCACCCGCCGAGGGCCGATGCCGCAACTGCGGGCACCGACGCCAATGCGATCCTGACAGATCGACCACACCCCATGATCCTCCCCCCTCCCCATAGGCGTCCGCTCGGGACATCCCGAGCCCGGATCGGCCCACGGCGCCTGCGGATCAACTCCGGGCGATGCGGGACGATCGATCGGTCGGATCTGGGGCGGGTGTGCGGGCCCGGCGGGCGTTGACGCAGGTGCACCAGTCCATACGATGGGCGAGCCACCGTCGCCAGCGGGCGTCGGCCCGGACCGGTGGCGCCGATCGGAAGGTTCATGATGATCAGATCGTCCATGAGCACCGTTGCCTGCCCGGAGTGGTCGTTGAGCCGGGTTGCCGACTCGGCCGCGGCATTCGGGTACGACGGGGTGGAACTGCGCACGTTCGGCCCGGGTTCGACGCGGTTCGCCTGCGATCCGGCGCTGAGCAGCACGACCAAGACGCGCCGCTTGTTCGCCGACGCGGGGGTGGAGATCGACTGCATCGCGACGGGATTCGCCTTCGACGAGCCGTTTCGCCCCCCCGTGATCGGACGAGTGATCGGCGATCCGGAGCACCCGGTCCGGCAGATCAAATGGGCAATCGACCTGGCTCGCGAACTGGAGTGCCCCTTCGTCCGGGCGTTCGGCTACCACGTGGAAAACGGGGCCAATCGCAAGCGAACCGTCGAGTGCATCGCGTGGCGTCTGTCGCTCGCGGCCGACGCCTGCGACAAGACGGGCGTGCGTCTGGCGATCGAGAACGCCGGATCCTTTCCCACGGCGACGACGCTCTGCGAGATCCTCGACGCCGTGGACAGCCCGCTGCTGGGCGCGTCGTACTCGATGGCGGTCGCGACGGCGGCGGGCGAAGACCCCGTCTCGGGGATCAACGTTCTGGGCGATCGTCTGCTGCTGGGCAAGGTCAAGGACGTCTCCGATGGTCGCCCGTGCGTCCCGGGGGCGGGCTCGATGCCATGCAGGGCATTCCTGCGGGCGCTGGATTCGGCGGGGTTTGCGGGGCCGACCGTCTTTGAGTGGGATCGCGCGTGGTTCGCGGACCTGGTCGAGATCGAGGGCGTTCTGGGCGCCGTGCCGCGGCTGTTCCACGACTGGACCGTGGGCCCGGCATCGGCTGAGGCGGCCCCGAGTTCGCCCGAACCCATCGGGTCGGTTGGATAGGTCTGCCCGATCGATCTGCCCGATGAGGAACGGGCGTACGATCGCCCGTGGATCTGAGCCGTGCAGATCTGACGCGAGACGTGCTCCAGCGAGCGCAGGCGCAGGGCTTTGCACTCTGCGGCGTTGCATCGGCCGAGCCGTCGCGATGGGGCCGGGTGTTCAGGGATTGGCTCGAGGCAGGTCAACACGGTTCGATGTCGTACATGGCCAGGAACGTGCCGGTCCGCCTGGACCCTCGGCGGCTGCTGGACGGCGCCCGGTCCGTCGTGATGGTCGCGGACCAATACTGGACGCGAGAGGATGCCCGGGACGAACCGACGCCGGCCGGGCACGGGCGCATCGCCCGCTACGCGCGCGGGCGGGACTACCACGCCGTCATCAAGCGCCGCCTCCACGCGCTGTGCGATGATCTGCGCCGGCGCTATCCCGGGAACGCCCTGCGTGCGTTCGTCGATACCGCGCCCGTCATGGAGCGGGAACTGGCCCAGCGCGCGGGACTGGGCTGGATCGGCAAGCACACGCTGCTGATCCATCCGCGCCTGGGCTCGTACGTCTTCCTGGGCGGGTTCGTTACGACGCTGGACCTGGAGCCGACGCCCGAGGAACAGCGCATTGAGGACCATTGCGGCTCATGCACACGCTGCATCGACGCCTGCCCGACAGGGGCGATCGGCCCGTACACGGTCAACGCCTCCCGCTGCATCTCCTACCTGACGATCGAGAACAAGGACCGGACGCCGGGGCGGTTCTTCGGTGCCATCGACGACTGGGTCTTCGGGTGCGACGTCTGCCAGGAGGTCTGCCCGCACAACTCGCCCCGGACCGACCGCGTTGATGTTGGAGCCGCACGCGGGGAGTATCACCCCGGGCGATCGACCATGGACCTGCTCGACGTGCTCGGCTGGCGGCGGGAGGACCGTCAGGAGGCGTTCCGCGGCTCGTCCATGAAACGAGCCGGGCTGGGCATGATAAAGCGCAATGCTGTCATCGCGGCGGCAAACGCGATCAAGTCCGGCAGGGCGCCCGAACTGCTCCCCCACGTGCAGCGCGTCGCCGATGATGAAGATGAGACCGATCTGGCCCGTCAGACCGCGCGGGACGTGCTGGCGTCCATCGAGCCCGCCTCCTGATCTCGCGGCAGCGCCAGCCGAGCCAGCAGAACGATGAGCAACCCCGGGCCCAGCCAGGTCTCCTGACGCTCGATGAACCCCTTCCAGAACATCGGGGCGGCCACGCCGACAGCCAGCGCCCAGATCAGCCGCTTGCGTCGCCCCCGGTCTCCACCTGTGCCGCTGTGCCCGTCGCGGGTGGGGATCACGATCAGCCAGACGTACGCGGGGAAGACCAGCCCGTAGAACGCCATGAACACGCGATAGCCCACCTCCGTGAACCGCAGGCCGAACATCTCCGGCACGAACGACGCGGCGACGCCCACGAAGGATACAGGCACGACGAGGACCATCGTCAAGACGATCGCCCGGATCGGTGAGTCCGGCCCGACCGATCGCCGGTCCCGGCGCTCAAGCGTCGCCGAATGGGCCGCAATCGTGAACGCCAACTGGATGAGCAGGTGGACAGCCAGCGCGATCGCCACGCCGATTGCTGCGTATTGACCCAGGCTTGAGAGCGGATCCCGGGCCGCGTAGGTCAGCAGGATCATCACCGGGAACAACGCAGCGAAACCGATCGCGAATGCGGCCCGCCCCGCCGCCGGCGACGTTGCCTGCCGAGCGCGATGAAAGGTGGCGTCCAGGTACGGGCACAGCACAAAGCCGAACGCCATCACCGGCGCCAGCCAGATCAACCCGCTCCCGAGCGGATCGGCGCTCTCCGCCTTCCAGCGGGGCTCCCACCCTGTGGAGCGAACGATGAGCGCCGCAAAGACGCCGACCGACACCGCGAAGACGACCAGCGCCGTCACGTTCGTCCGCCCGCCATGGGCCGCGATTACGAGCAGCAGGAGGACGCCCAGGAACCCGGCCGCCAGCCACGCATCGACCGCGGGACCAAAGGCAGTCAAGACAACGCCCGCGAAATAGCCCTGGAACAGGATGGTCACCGCGGAGAACGCTCGGCAGGCGAATCGATGCCGCTCGACCAGGCGTCGGCTTGCGGCCGCGTCGCGGAGCACCCACGCCAGCGCCCCCGCCCCGATCACGTTGGGCACGCCAAAGGCGATGAACCCGATCAGCCCGTAGTCGCGCACGAGCAGCACCGGCAGGAACATCCCGATGCACCACGTCCAGGAGCAGGCCAGGTAGACGCTCCAGCCCAGCGTGGCCAGCCTGGCAAGCCCGTGTTGGCGTGGATCTGACATTGGCGGGCCGGGAGGAGCGGGTGAGAACGCGTCGGGGTGGTGCGGGCGACGGGACGAGCTGGCTCAGGCGCGGATCCTTCGGCCCTTCTTCTTCTGGTGGGTCTTGGGCGTAACGTGGAACGTGGCCACGCATCGCCCGATGCGGCGTTCACGCCCCCCGGGCCGGCTGATTGCCTGCACGATGTCCATGTCAAGGACGACGTTGAACTCGGCGCCCGCCGCCACCAGTTCCGGAACGTCCTGGCGCGGGTTGATCCGGTACAGCGCCGGCCCGAAGCAGGGACGCAGGAACCGATACTCCAGGTTCTTGCAGACGACCGTGTAGTCCCCGCCGCAGAGACCGAAGACGTACATCCCCCCGGCGATCTCGGAGTTGCCCAGCAGCGCAGCGCCGGCCATCGCGTTGTACCAGTTGCGGTTGAATCGCCGGAACGGCAGCACGGCCGTGAACGTCCGGGCATCCACCCGCTTCATGCGGATCCCGCTCCGGAAGGCGTACGGGAGCCAGATCATCGAGCAGACGCGGTGCCAGAAGTTGTTGCGGGCACTGAGCCGACTGATGAACGCGTCCACACGGTCCATCAGGGTCCGCCTGGGCCGACGCCGGCGCGATGGCGAT
>Ga0114931_10007479_pt1 | contig 13346 bp, 11 predicted proteins | sample 2SBtaG_FD_89579 | JGI IMG/M metagenome (GOLD analysis project Ga0114931, IMG submission 89579) | Deep subsurface microbial communities from Kolumbo volcano to uncover new lineages of life (NeLLi) - 2SBTROV14_V59a metaG | ecosystem: Environmental > Aquatic > Marine > Volcanic | place: Kolumbo... | reverse complement strand
ACGGTGTTATGATGAGCCAAGGCTTAAATCTCCTTCTATTACGGTGTTTGCTAGCACTTATATTGTAACAGTTCATTGAGATTTAAGCCTTTTTTGTTTCAGTTAACGGGACAGCAGTGATATACAATACAAATAAATATTTGGTTATGATTTAGATCAATACAGACATAATGAGTCTGTTAAACCAGCTCAGAACAGAGTCAGAATAAAGTAACCCGATTGCCTGTTTCCCGGACTCCTATTTTATTTTAATTGTACTCAGCACCTCCGGTGATGGCAGATTCATAATCGAAGGCGTCAATGCCATCAGTTCGGCTTTAGTAATGACGCTTGCACCCGAACGCACCCGTGAAATCAATCGGCGGCTCGACGCCATTCTCAGGCAACGTCCGGCATCCGAATCAAAATAACAACCTTCACCGGGCAGGATAATTTTTACCGGTTTTACCGAGCCGTGATGATTTTGTGACAATCTCATGCTTTCCTTATCTAAGGAAACTCTGATTAACTCAGAGTTTCCGCAGCACAAGGCTGTGCTGCCATATTCAATGGCTATTAAGCATTGAATATGAAGAAAAAGGTAAAATCGCATTTTACCTTTTTCGTGCTCTGATCATTCACGGATGAATTCATCAGAGCTTCCCTAATAAGTTTACTGTAATTAGAATCATCGGGAGAAATTACGTGGCACGCCGCATTCTGGTAGTAGAAGACAACCTGGACCTGGCCGGGCTGGTGCAAATGCACCTGCGGGATGCCGGCTATGTGGCGGAACATTGCAGCGACGGCCAGCTAGCACTGGAGCGACTGCTGGCAGAACCCTTCGACCTGGTGATCCTGGATTTGATGCTACCGGGCATGAATGGCCTGGAGCTGTGCCGGCGCCTGCGGGCGGCACCCGATTACCTGCCCATCCTCATGCTCACCGCCAAGTCCACCGAGCTGGACCGGGTGCTGGGACTGGAAGTGGGTGCGGACGATTATGTCACCAAGCCCTTCAGCATTCGCGAACTCATGGCCCGGGTCAAAGCCCTGTTCCGGCGCGTCGACGCTCTGGCAGAAGCACCGGATACCACCAGTGAGGTGTTGCATATCGACGCCCTGGAAATCGACCCGGACCGGCGCAGGGTGATGCTGGACGGCAACGAAATCCGCCTCACCGGACGCGAATTCGATCTGCTACTGCACTTCGCCAGCCACCCGGGCCGGGTCTACAGCCGCGCCCAGTTGCTGGATACGGTATGGGGCTACAGTCATGACAGCTGTGAGCACACAGTGAATTCCCACATCAACCGCCTGCGAGCGAAAATCGAGCACCAGCCGGACCAGCCGCGCTACATTCTCACGGTGTGGGGCGTAGGCTACAAGTTTGCGGAGCATGTATGAACAACTCTAACCCGGTGGAAAGTCCGTTAGCCACAAAGCGTTTAAACAGTCTCTACACGCGTCTGGCCCTGGGCCTGGTGTTGCTGGTGTCCGTCCTGGGAGGGCTGTACCTGATGGTGACCCTGCATGCGGGACGATTGTATTTCCAGGAACTCAACCAGCACCTCAACCAGCAACTGGCCGCCAACCTGATTGCGGAAAACCGCTTCAATATCGAAGACGGCGAATTCAACCGAAATGCCCTGGAACAGATTTTCCATGCCTACATGGTGGTCAACCCCAGCATTGAGGTTTACCTGCTGGACAGCAAAGGCCGTATCCTGGCCTACGACACCCCACCCGGTAAGATCAAGCGCAAGCAGGTGAACCTGGCTCCCGTGCATGCTTTCCTGCGGGGTGGCGACAGGTCCCCCATCACTGGCGATGATCCGCGTGATAGCCACGGCCAGAAAGTGTTTTCGGTCGCCCCTATCGGCACAGTCAACGATCCCCATGGATACCTGTATGTGGTGCTGGCCGGACAACAGCTGGATTCGGTGGCCTCGATGCTGCAGAACAGCTACATCCTGCGCCTGTCCCTTTACACCCTGGCGGCTGCGGCCCTGGTGGGCGTGCTGGCCGGGCTGTGGTTACTCCGTCGCATCACCGGGCGATTACGTCGCCTGGACCAGGCCATCACCGCTTTCGAAACCGATGGTTTCAGTCATTTCACACCACCGGTGGACCTGGATACCAAGTCCCAGGATGAACTGGGACGGCTGGGTCACAGCTTCACCCTCATGGCAGAACGCATCACCTCCCAGGTGGGGAATCTTAAACAGACCGATGCCCTGCGGCGTGAACTGGTGGCGAATGTGTCCCACGACCTGCGTACCCCCATCGCCTCGTTACAGGGTTACCTGGAAACCCTGCTGATGAAAGACGACAGCCTCAGCACCGAGGAGCGCCGCCAGTACCTGGCCATTGCCCTGCGCCACAGTGAGCGTCTGGGTAAACTGGTGACGGAACTGTTCGAACTGGCCAAGCTGGACTCCGGTCACACCGAACTGCACCGGGAAGCTTTCTCTCCCGGCGAGCTGGTGCAGGATGTGGTACTCAAGTTTCAGCTACCGGCACAGCGAGCCGGCATCCGCATCGAAACCCGTATCCCACCCGGCCTGCCGTTTGTGGATGCCGACATCGGCCTGATCGAACGGGTACTGGAAAACCTGCTGGATAATGCCATCCGCCACACTCCGAAAGGCGGCCGCATTGAAGTCAGCCTGACCACCCATAACAACCACGTCGAAGTACAGGTAACCGACACCGGTTGCGGTATTCCGCCCGAAGAACTCCCCTACGTGTTCGACCGTTTCTACCAGGTCAACAAAAGTGAGCGGGAAGCCAATGGCGGCGTCGGCCTGGGGCTGGCCATCGCCAAACGCATCCTGGATTTGCATGCCAGTTCCATCAAGGTCATCAGCCAGCCCCAGAGCGGCACCCGTTTCGACTTTTACCTGCCAGCCTGCGCCTGATATTTCATTTCAACGCCGACTGCTGAATAGGTTCGGCTGCTGCCGTCGAGCCGCCTTGCACATCAGTTGCATTTCCGTCAAAACCTGCCACATTTAATCATGACCCTCTCAGGTCAGGGCTGGCATAACAAGCCGGGATAAGGACCCGGCATAATCGATGGAGAAAAACAATGAAGACGATGGGGATCTTGCTGTCATTTATCTTGCTTGGCATCACTCACGCGGCCCTCGCCGACAAACCGCAATTAACACCGGAACAACAATTCCTGGTACACGCCAAAAAAATCTGGGACTCCCTGGATCGCCAGCATGGCGAAATAAAATTACCCAACGGTGTTGCGACACTGCATGTCCCGGATAATTTTTACTACCTCAATCCCAAAGACACCGAAACCGTACTGGTAGACGTCTGGCACAATCCGCCGGGTGCCGCAAAGGATACGCTCGGCATGCTGTTTCCCGAGAAAATGACACCCTTCGATCGTGGTTCCTGGGGCGTCTCCATCGAGTACGAAGAAGACGGTTATGTCTCGGATGACAATGCCGATGAAATCAACTATGACGACATATTATCAAAAATGCAGCAGGGCACCCGCGATGCCAGCAAGCAACGCGTCAAACAGGGCTATGAACCTATCGAACTGGTAGGCTGGGCCGCCCGACCCTTTTACGATAAAACCTCACACAAACTGCACTGGGCCAAGGAAATCAAATTTGGCGATGAGGCAGTGAATACATTGAACTACAACATCCGGGTGCTGGGAAGAAAAGGTGTACTGGTACTTAACTTTATTGCCGGCATGGACCAGAAACCACAGATTGATGCCAACATCGACACTGTGTTGCATCTGGCGGAATTCAACCAGGGCTTCCGTTACGATGAGTTCAATCCCGATATTGATAAAGTGGCGACCTACGGTATCGGTGCATTGATAGCCGGCAAGATGATTGCAAAAACCGGCATATTGATAACCGCACTGCTGTTCCTCAAAAAATTCGGCATTATGTTGCTGGTCGGCCTTGGCGCCATTTCGGGTAAACTGTTCAAGCGCAAACAGGCCAGACGGGTTTAGTCACTGCCCTGAATATCAGATCCGGTTACCATGACGCATGAACGTGAAATGACGGTGTACTGAGTGGATAAATTCGCCGTGTGGCTGTTTGTCCTCTTGGGACTGGCGCTGATGCTGGTGGCGGTATGGAAAACATGGTCCGCCTACGATTTTTCCGCCCATGCCAGGCATGTACCCGGCGTGTTCATGGGTTATCACACCACAGAACACCTGGACAGGTTTCGTGACTCCAAAACCAGTAACATCAGCTATCGCAAAGCCAGGAAAGACTCCCCCAGGTTCAGCTACCACGATGCCAGCGGTAGCATCCAGCAGGTAACCGGCCTGGAACGTTACGCCAAACGTTATCACAAGCAGGCACTGTTGCAGCAGGTGACGACATCAACGCAGTAAAGCCAGCCGCATTACCTCCCTGACTGACACTAAAAATCTGGACCGGGGCTTCCCTGGCCAACATCAATACCATCAATAAATATACCGGTAACATAATCACCAGTCCCCGCAATTCCGCGGCCACCCTGGTGACGCATCCCCTGACAGGATAAAAATAAAGGAATCTCTGATTCATTCATCCGTGAATGATCAGAGCACGAAAATGGTAAAACGCGATTTTACCTTTATCTTCATGGCAGCACAGCCTTGTGCTGCGGAAACGCTGAAATAATCAGAGTTTCCTAAAATGTTAACACTGACAATCTGTCCTTAGCGGTTGTGTTTGTGACTTTCATCCTGCCAGCAGGCTCATCGGCAATATCGGCCGGGAAATTTTTGGTTGATTATTATTGATGATATGACCGAGCTGTTTTCAATTCGCGCCAGGTGCAACTCGCAAGCCGCTTAAACTTCCGGCTGGCACGCCTGTCTGCATGGTACCAACATGGCGTGGTACTGGCATTGCGTGCAGAAATACAACCAGGACACAATAAATACTGCAGGCCATGTCTGTTATCATGCATTAACAAAAACCAACAAAATCAAGCGAGGAATTCGTGAACAAAAAAGTAGCAATTCCCATTATCGTCATTCTCCTGGCCGTTGCTGCAGGCATCAGCTACTGGTGGCCAGGTCTCAATGGCAACATAGACAGGAATGCGGCACTGGTGCTGTATGGCAATGTGGATATTCGTGAAGTGCGCCTGGCATTCAACGGCAGCGAGCATGTTGAGCAACTCCTGGTAGATGAAGGCGACCATGTATCTGCCGGACAGTTACTGGCGACACTTCACACGCAACGATTAAAAGCCGCCTGGGAGCGGGTGCGCGCCGATCTCGCCGCCGCCAAAGCCTCAGCCCATGCCGCCCATCTCAGCTATCGACGGGTCAAGGACCTGGCTGCGCGTAAACTGGCATCCAAGGAAGATGCCGATGTAGCCCAGGCCAAAAGCCGTGTCGCCACCGCCCAGGTGACCGCCGCCGAGGCGGCACTGGCGGAAAGCAGCCAGGCGTTAAAGGATGCCAGACTCTACGCACCGGTGAGCGGCGTGATTCGTGAACGCATCGTCGAGCCCGGCGACTTCGCCACGCCCCAGACGCCGGTGTTAACCCTGGCACTCACCAACCCGGTATGGGTACGCACCTATTTGCCGGAAACTTACCTGGGCCAGGTTAAAACCGGTACGCCGGTGGAAATTCGCACCGACAGCTTCCCCGACAAAGTTTACACAGGCTGGATAGGCTCCATCTCCCCTACTGCCGAGTTCACCCCCAAAAATGTCGAGACCCCGGAACTGCGTACCCGGCTGGTATACCAGATGCGGGTGTTCGCCTGTAACCCGCAGGACGAATTACGCCTGGGCATGCCGGCCACGGTCACTCTCCTGTCCGAGCAGGCCGCTGCAACTGACGCCTCTCCCGAAAAACACTGTGGCGGCGAGAGCCCGGCACAACCATGAGCCTGCCCCCGGCCCTGATACTGGATGACATCAGCCGCAGCTTTGCCTTCGGTAACGGCCGGGTTACCGCATTAGATCACATCAGCCTTAACATCCTGGCCGGCAAAATCACCGGCCTGATCGGTCCGGACGGTGCCGGTAAAACCACCCTCATGCGTCTTGCTGCCGGTTTGTTATTACCGGATAGCGGCAGCATCCGGGCACTGGATATCGACGTGGTGAAATCGCCATTGCAAACCCAGTCCGCCGTGGGTTACATGCCGCAACGCTTCGGCCTGTACGAAGACCTGAGCGTGCAGGAAAATCTCGACCTGTATGCCGACCTGCAGGGTGTCGATAAACAGCAACGGGAAACACGCTACAAGGAACTGATGCACATGACCGCGCTGGGACCGTTTCGTAAACGCCTGGCGGGGCGCCTGTCCGGCGGCATGAAACAGAAACTGGGACTGGCCTGCACCCTGGTAGGCACACCGCGGTTACTGTTGCTGGATGAACCCACCGTCGGTGTGGACCCGGTATCCCGGCGCGAGCTGTGGGCCATCATCGATCGTCTGGTGCGGGAAGACGGGCTCAGCGTGTTACTGAGCACCGCCTACCTGGACGAAGCGGAACGTTGCGACGACCTGATTCTGCTTCACGAAGGAAAAGTGCTGGGCCAGGGTAATCTGGAATATTTCAACCGACCGATGCAGGGCCGCAGTTTTCACATCAGTAGCCACAGCTTGAGCAAACGCCAGTTACAACACCGGCTCAGCAATATTGAAGGCATCATCGATGCCGTCATCGACAATGAAAAAATTCGCGTAGTCACCCGGGATACCAGTCCTGTCGACTACCACACGGCACTGGCAGATGTTCCCGACCTTCGTATCGAGCCCACCCCATCGACGTTTGAAGACGCTTTTATCGCCAGCCTGAAACGGGAACAGCCACCCATGGATGCCTTTTTAATGACGCAGCATTCCATCAGCACCAGTGCCGACACCGTGATCGAAGTGCAGCGGGTACAAAAACGCTTTGGGGATTTTTACGCGGTGCGCGATATCAGTTTCAACGTCAAACCGGGAGAAATTTTCGGTCTGCTGGGGGCCAACGGTGCCGGTAAATCCACCACCTTCCGCATGCTATGCGGATTGCTGCCCGCCAGTGCCGGTGAACTCACCGTGGCCGGTCACGACCTGCGCCACTCCAGCGCCCAGGCTCGCAGCCGCCTCGGTTACATGGCACAATGTTTCTCCCTGTACGTGGATCTTAGTGTCAGCGAAAACCTGAATTTTTTCGCCAGTGCCTACGGCCTGAATCGGGCACGACGCAAACAGCGCATCAACTGGGCGCTGGAGACGTTCGAAATGGCGGAGTACGCCGACAGCAGCAGCGGTGATTTGCCCCTGGGTTACAAGCAACGCCTGGCCATGGCGGCGGCAGTGTTACACGAACCGGATATCCTGTTCCTGGACGAACCCACGTCCGGCGTCGACCCGCTGGCACGGCGGGAATTCTGGCAACGCATCAATGCCCTGGCGGAGTCCGGCGTAACCGTGCTGGTCACCACCCACTTCATGGATGAAGCCAACTACTGCGACCGGCTGGTGATCATGGCAGAAGGTGAAGTCCTGGCCCAGGGTACACCGCTGGAAATGAAAGACCGGTTCCGTACTGACGCCCTGCCATCCCCCAGCATGGAAGATGCATTCATCAGCCTGATCGAAGGTCGTCAGCAACAACAGCGAGCCAGCGCATGACGCCACACGCCGCCACCCGCATGCGCGTGCGCGCCATGATCCGTAAGGAAAGCCTGCAGATCCTGCGGGACCCGTCCAGCATTGCCATCGCTTTCATCATGCCGCTGGTGCTGTTACTGCTGTTCGGTTTCGGTGTATCCCTGGATGCCAGACATGTGCGCCTGGCACTGGTGGTGGAAAGCGCCGATGCCAATAGCGCCAGTCTCACCGGCGCGTTTCAGCAGTCGGATTATTTTGTGCCAGTGTCCTACCAGAATATCCAGCAGGCGGAACAGGATCTTGCCAACCACCGGGTGGATGGCATCGTGTGGCTGCGTAATGATTTCAGTGCGCGCCTGATCCATGGCGGTGATGCGGTGATGGGCGCGTACGTCAACGGCGTGGATGCCAACCAGGCACGCATTACCCAGGGTTATATCGAAGGCGTGTGGCAAACCTGGCTGGCCAGTTATGCCCGCGATCACGGCCATGAACTCAAACCGCCGGTGGTGCTGGAACCGCGCATCTGGTTCAACCCGGCGGTACGCAGCCGCAACTTTTTAGTACCCGGTCTGATCGCGGTTATCATGACCCTCACCGGCGCCATGCTCACCTCCATGGTGGTGGCGCGGGAATGGGAACGGGGCACCATGGAAGCCTTAATGGTCACGCCGATCCGCATCTGGGAACTCATCGTCGGTAAACTGCTGCCCTATTTCGTGCTCGGCATGGGTGGCATGTTCATGACCGTGGCCATGGCGCTGTGGGTGTTTAAAGTACCCTTGCAGGGTTCGTTCTGGGCCCTCACCGGCGCTTCGGCCCTTTACATGATGGTGGCGCTGGGCATGGGCCTGCTGATTTCCACGATTGCCCGTAGCCAGTTCGTGGCCGGGCAGATCGCCCTGGTGGTGACGTTCCTGCCGGCGTTTATCCTGTCTGGTTTTATTTTCCAGATCAGTTCCATGCCGGAGCCGGTGCAGGTCATTACCCACATCGTGCCGGCGCGTTATTTTGTTGCCATCCTGCAAACCGTTTTCAGTGCCGGTGACATCTGGCCGGTGCTGTTGAGTAACAGCGCGGCGCTGTTCGTCATGATGGTGTTACTGCTGGGAATGGCGCGACGTAAATCAAGGAAACGACTGGATTGAAAGCTTCGTTACTACGCATCCTGGCACTGTCTATCAAGGAACTGCTCGCGGTCCTCAAGGACAAGAAAAGCCGTATCGTGCTGGTAGTGCCGCCGATCATGCAACTGCTGGTGTTTGTTTACGCGGCCACCTTCGATCTCAACGATATTCCGGTAGCGATTTATAACAAGGACCAGGGTGCGGCATCTCGCCAGCTCATCGCCAAGGTGATCGGCTCACCCCATTTCCACCTGGTGGGCTATGTCGATCACGACAGCCAGATTACACCACTGATCGATAACAAGGACACCTTGATTGTGCTGCACTTCGGTCCGCGCTTCAGCGCCGATCTCAGCAACGGACGCAGCGCCCCGCTACAACTGATTATCGATGGCCGCAATTCCAACACCGCGCTGCTGGTGCAGGGTTACCTGCGCCAGATTGTCGGTGACTTCAACAATACCTGGGCCGAGTCCCACGGCCAGCCAACACCACCGGCAACGCTACGCGTACGTGCCTGGTTCAACAGCAACCTGGTATCCCGCTGGTTTATCGTACCCGGTATCGTCGGCCTGCTGACCCTGATCATTACCACCATTGTGACCTCCTTATCAGTGGCGCGGGAACGGGAAGCCGGTACGTTCGACCAGTTACTGGTGACACCTCTGCGTCCGGTTGAAATCCTGATCGGCAAATCCTTTCCCGGTGTGCTGATTGGATTTTTTGAAGGCTCGTTTATTTTATTCATGGCGGTGAACTGGTTCGACGTGCCGTTTCGCGGCAGCCTCGGCGCACTGTATATCGGCATTGCCCTGTTCATTCTTTCAGCCGTGGGCATAGGCCTGATGATTTCCTCCCTGGCAGTGACCCAGCAACAGGGTATGCTGGGCGCTTTCCTGTTCCTGGTGCCGGCAGTCATTCTGTCCGGTTTTGCCACCCCCATCGCCAATATGCCGGAACTGGTGCAGTGGTTAACGTATGTCAATCCGTTGCGTTATTTCCTGATTATTTTGCGCGGCGTATTTCTGGAAGGCGACTCTTACGCTATCCTGATGCACTACTACTGGCCCATGGCCATTATCGGCCTGGTCACTTTGGGTTTTTCCGGCTGGCTGTTCCGTCATCGCATGAACTAAGTCCGTGGACGGACTGTCACCACCATGATGCAGCATTGTACATGGCTCGTTCAAATGCCATGTGTTTCTAAGCTGAGTCACACAGCGGGTTTCTAAATCATGCAAATCAGTCACTATTTACCGCGGGAGTTACCGGAACCCTTACAAGACCTGGCGATGCTGGCGCTGGCACCATGGTACAGACGAATTATGGCGCGCCGTAGACCAGGAACTGTGGCAGGCCAGCCATAACCCATGGCTGATTCTGGAAACAGTGTCGGACCAGCGCCTCAGGGAACTGGCGCAGGACCAGCAATTCCTGCAAGACTGCCTGACAGAACATAAGCATCGCGTCAACAGGTCGACCACTACCATTTTGAAGTGCAGGTATATCTCGATGATATCGACGCGGAACAGGTGCGCGTGCAACGGTATGCCGACGCATCCGAAGATACCGAACCGTTCTGTCAGGACCTGGAAAAAATCACCCTGCTCGTCGGTACCCTGAATGCTTATGTGTATCAGGGCCAGGTCAGTGCCCGGCGGCCCGTGGCGGACTACACCCCGCGTATTATCCCTGCTCATGCCAACGCCAGCGTACCGCTGGAGGAGGATTTTAACCTGTGGTATCAGTAGAGAAACGGATTAGAAGAAAACGCGAAGAGCTAGTACGCTCGACAGGTTGTGGTATTCGTTCACCATAATGCAGGGTGGGCATTGCCCACCAGACACGCTAACAGGATAACCGCAAAGATTATTCATGCTTCGGTGTGAAATGTAACCTGGGTAGAGATACGAGATTCATGGTGGGCAATGCCCACCCTCACCATCACTCAGCAGAATGGCCGCACCACCTGGAAAACCTGATGTTTTTTTCAACAATGGCCTGATCAATAAAACCATCACCATTAAAATCGCCTGCCACGCTACCAACCAACAGTGTAGACAAAGAAGACAGTCACAAGGTCTGCGGAAACAGTGGTTTTGCATTGACCGAAAAAGCAACAGTAAGTAACGATATGGCTGTTAATAATATTGTTTTTTTATATCTAAAACACCTTATGCATTCCCACGCAAAGCGTGGGAATGAGTACACAATCGGGGTATTATTTTTTGCGAATCAGAATAACCAGGCTGGATAACAGCATCAGCAGGTAGAGGTTTAATGAACCACCACCGCCGCCATTACCAGTGTTTGTTGTATTAACGGTGCCTGCGCTGCTCAGGATAGTGCCATCCCAGCCTACTGCGACCAGTTTTGTTTCGCTGCCGGCTACTGCGGTAAGCACGTTTGTGGTGATTGTTGCTTGCGTTGTCCAGGTCACTGCATCCGGGCTGGTGATGATTTCACCTAGACCACTGACTGCAGTAAATTGAGAGCCATCCCAGTTTATGCCTCTTAACCTACCATTAGCCCCTGATACCTGACTGACCCAGCTGTTGCCATCGGCACTGGTCAGAACGGTGCCATTATCACCCACACTAACAAACTGTGAGCCATTCCAGATAACATTGGAAAAACTGCTGGAACCAATGGCAGGTAATGTGGGTGTCACCCAGTTTGCGCCACCATCACTGCTGATTTTAAAGCTAGCATTATCGCCAACAGCCACCAAAACCGTGCCATTGCCTGTAACGGCGCTAAAACTATTACTGGTACCTGATGGCTGCAGTGCCCATGCCAGTGTATCTGTACTGGTGTAGATAATTCCACCCGTTCCGACAGCGACATACTGCGTGCCATCAAAATAAATGTCTGTCAGACTAATACTGGCGGCTACTGTACTAACACTCCAGCTTGCACCATCATCACTGGTGTACACAAAATTATTACCAACACCAATATACTGTGAACCATTCCAGACAACATCATTCGGTGCACCGGTTGCCGAATTGTGGGCGACCCAGCTCACACCATCACTGCTGATCAAGGTCTTGCTACCACTGCTATCAGATAATAAACCCACCGCCAGAAACTGGCTGCCATTCCAGATCACATCTTCAATACGTTCGTTACCCAGGTTTTCGGTGATACTGCTTTGTGGTAAGCGCTGTGTCCAGTTAATGCCATCATTGCCGGATAAAATTTGCCCGCCGTTACCTGCGACAAGAAACTGACTGGCATCGCTGGCCACGCCTTGCAGGTCCGCTCCCAGGAACTTTTCCGTCCAGCTTGCTCCCCCGTTTGTGCTGGTTTCAATACTACCGAATTTCCCGACCGCCACGAGTGTCGCACCCTGCTGCGCGATACCTGTCAGGGTCACGGCGCCAGGTGAAGTCTGTAGATTCCAGTTGGCCCCGTTCGTACTGGTCTCGACAATACCGGAAACACCCACAGCAACAAACTGGTTGTTAGTACTATCCTAGGTCACAGCTCTGAATCCATTGGGTGCAAGCAGACCGCCAGCCGTGAAATTTTCTTTTGTCCAGCTGGTCCCATTGGGGCTGGCGATTATTGTTCCGTTATCACTTACCGCAACAAATATTGTGCCATTCCATACCACTGCGGTAAGGTTGCCAATACCATCAGGAACGGGAACCAATGTCCATACATTACTACTACCATCATTGGTCAGAACAGTACCGTTATCACCCACAACAACAAAGAGATCACTGCCAACAACATTTCTTTTGACAATGCCGTTAAGATTCGCCGTTATGCTGCCATCAGTAAAATCAACCCATGCACCCGTTAACTGTGGCGGCGAGCCTGCCATACCTTCAGATATAATCGTGCCACCATCACCGACAGCAATAAATGCGGTATCCGCATCGGTATAAATCGCATGGAGGTTTTTGCTGGTGTTTGATGTCTGTACGCTCCAGTTCACACCGCCATCGCTACTGGCAGCAATATTACCCAGATCGCCCACTGCCACGGTAAACCCAAGCGGGTTATGCGCCACCGCATTAAACGGATTGCCCTGCGGTGTTGGATTCGCCCATTGCCAGTTTACGCCGGCGGGTACAGCCAGGCAGGTTCCAGTAAATGCTAAAAGAAAAATGCTTAGAAAAAAACGTTTAATCTGTTTCATTGCTCTGACTCCTTGTATGTAATTTTACCGATAACCTATATCATTTATTTTTACATAGACCTTAACGCTTCCTTAAAAAGACAGCAACAATGGTTTTTATTGATCCACGTCATAAATCATTAATGCAAAAAAATACTACCTATATAAATAAACTCACAAACAAGTCACAGAGTCAGCCAGGCCCGGAGGATGTGGAAAAACCGACTGAAGTCATCATAGAAGCATTACTGCCGTAACCACCGATAACAATTTATAATGGTTCAATATGTACGCGACTTTGTTGTGCATTCAGTGAATGAGTCGTAACTATACTCTCAGTGGTTCAAATAAATACCTGATTGTTTCTGTATGCCGGTACACTGCTGTCCCGTTAACTGAAACAAAAAAGGCTTAAATCTCAATGAACTGTTACAATATAAGTGCTAGCAAACACCGTAATAGAAGGAGATTTAAGCCTTGGCTCATCATAACACCGTCTTT
>Ga0114931_10007478_pt1 | contig 13346 bp, 9 predicted proteins | sample 2SBtaG_FD_89579 | JGI IMG/M metagenome (GOLD analysis project Ga0114931, IMG submission 89579) | Deep subsurface microbial communities from Kolumbo volcano to uncover new lineages of life (NeLLi) - 2SBTROV14_V59a metaG | ecosystem: Environmental > Aquatic > Marine > Volcanic | place: Kolumbo... | reverse complement strand
TCCCCTCTGCTCTAAGCTCTGCTATCATCCCTCGCTCATCTATTTTCAGCTGATTGTATTTCTTTCCCATAACCACCTAGATTATCCTCCCAGGTGGTGAACTTCCTCTTTGAACTCAGTGTTCTAATTTACTGTTAATACTCTATTTGTATCATGTAGTCGAGCCTCAACAGCCTTATAATAGCTTGTGGATGACACCAGATGACGACCCATCTAAAACTTTTACTCTTAATATTACTCTTAACTATTCCATTTGCGTCGCAAGCTCCAGCCCAAACGAGTGATGATAGCTTGTCTGATGGTAGAGACATTAACTCAACCTCAGAAATCAATACAACAAAGTTTATGACAGGGGGGTGGGGAGGTGTGAGGGATAAATTGGTTGGACTGGGTATTACTCCCACTGCAAAGTACTACACTACGGTACTCGGAAACCCTGCGGGTGGGGAGAATAAAGGGGTTCAGTACGCAGGGCTTTTGAACGCGCATCTGAATTTCGATCTGGATAAGCTTCTGAATATAGGCGGAACCCGATTTGTGGTTTCCGGGTCCTGGGCTTCGGGTAGGAGTCTCACAGAAGAAGATATTGGCAACTTTTTTAACGTATCGAATGTATTCAGCGGAGATACCCTCAGACTCTACCAGATGTTTTTAAGGACCGATCTGTTAGAGGGCAGGCTTAACTTCGCTATCGGGCGAATGGCCGTAGGGGACAAATTTGCTACCTCAAGCACATTTTACAATTACGTTAGCCTAACATTTGATGAAAACCCGGTGAGCATACCAATAAATAATCCGGGTTTTTTTAGTAACCCCGAGGCCTCCTGGAGAGCCTGGCTGAGGGGTGCTCCTTTGGATGAGGTCTATCTAATGGCGGGAGTTTATAACTCTAATCCCGGCTTAGGGCGGGATAGCGCCCATGGTGTGGATTTTTCCTTTCGGAACGGCGTAATGTTTGTCGGAGAGGCCGGGTATTTACATAATCAAAAGAACGGCTCAAATAAAAAGCCAGGGAAATTTAAATTCGGCGCATATTACGACACCGGGAACTTTCCTCAATTTAATAATGGAGTTGATAATAGTGAAACGAGCGAGAACGGCAATTACGGCTTTTATGTTATAGGTGAGCAGATGGTATACCGTGAGCAGGTAGCCTCGGATCAGGGTCTAACATCCTGGGCTGCCCTGACATTTGCGCCAGAGGAAAAAATTAATACATTTCCGCTATTCGTGTCAGGCGGTTTGGTTTATCAGGGGCTATTTAACACTAGAGACCGCGATAGAACGGCTTTTGCGGTTGCATACGGCAGGGTTAGCGATGATCTCAAAAGTAAGGATTTTGAGCTTCTATTTGAAGTAACTCATATTTTAGAGATTACCAATTGGCTAAATATTCAGCCTGACATACAATATATAGTGCATCCCGGAGGGTCGGGAGAGATCCCCGACGCTTTTGTAATCGGAGTGATGCTAGCCCTGGATATTTAATTCTGGTTAGAAGCCGTGCCGGTAAAGCTTCCTAAATTATTTCGGAATATTACAAAGAAAGGCGGAGAAACACTATGTGCTCCTCCGCTTTTGATTCTAATATGTTCAGTTTTTTTCGGGCTGGAAGATTGTTTTAAGAAAAGCCTGGAATTTTTCCCAGGAATCCTTGTCCGCTTGTTCGTTATATACCAGCGGGAGGTCGAATTTCTTACCCAACTCGTCCGCTCCGGGGTTAGTGAAGCTATGCTGTGCTTCAGGATAAATCACTATGTCGTAATCTGCGTTTGTGTTCTCCATAACCTTTTTGAAAGCATCCATCTGCTCCTTGGAGACAAAAGGATCGGTGCCTCCTTGAAATACGATGATTTTTGCTTTAACATCTGCGTTTTCAGGTGCTGAAGTCGGCAGTAGTCCATGGAAGCTGGCTACCCCGTCAATATCCACGCCGCGTAAAGCCATATTAAGCACGACAGCTCCCCCAAAGCAGTATCCGATTGCAGCTATGTGCTCGGGGTTTACCGTGCTCTGCTCTTGAAGTAATGTAAGTGCAGCCCGAAACCTCTTCTCGGCAACGTCTAGGTTCGAAAGCACTCCGGTTGCAAGCTCACCTGCTTTTTTGGGATGGTCGGCCTTTTTCCCGTCCCCGTACATATCCACAGCAAGCGCCGTGTAGCCGAGCGCTGCAAGCTTGTCGGCTCTGCTCCTTGCATATTCGTTATGGCCCCACCATTCGTGCACTACTAGAATGCCGGGTCTTTTGCCTTCTATACTGTCGTCGTATGCGAGATAGCCTTTGAGCGTAGTGCCGTCGGATTTATACTCTACTTCTTTTCCTACAACCTTTGCAAATGCACTCGTTGAAACGAACATGAGCGCAACCATTAATAATAAATTTAAAATTTTCATATATCTCTCCTCACTGTATAGCATTTTGTGTGTAATACGTTTATGGTACTTTGTGCGTTATTGTATTTGATCCACCCAGAACCATTAGAGTATAACATACTTGGGGGTTTATGATGATAAAAATGATAGCTTGGATTTGGGAATGAGCAGGAAACAAATACTAACATTCATAGCTATGGGAATAGGTGTAGGGGTAATAGCCGTGGATATAGCGGCTATAAATGTTGCCCTTCCGGATGTGGAAAAAGACTTTCAGACCACAATCGGCGTCGTGGAGTGGGTTGTCAACGGGTACGCACTCTCTTTCGGCGTACTGATGGTAACGTGCGGGAGATTTGCCGATACGTTCGGGAGGAGGAAGATATTCTACATGGGGGTCGTTGTATTCGGTCTGGCTTCTCTTGTAGGGGGGTTAGCCTGGAGCCCGGAGGTGTTGATAGGGGCAAGGGTAGTTCAGGGTGCGGGTGCGGCGCTTCTGTGGCCGGCAATACTCGGTATCGTATACTCTTCCGTGAGTGATGATCAAAAGGGCTTTGCCGTCGGGCTAATATTGGGTGCGGCAGGTGTGGGCAATGCCGCGGGACCCTTGATAGGGGGAGGTATTACGGAGCTTATATCCTGGCGCTGGGTTCTCTTTGTAAACGTGCCGCTCGCTCTGACCGCCGGGGTGCTAACATATTTTAATGTCGACGAGCAACTTCCGGAGAAGGGGGAAAAGAAGGTCGATTATTTTGGTATTTTCACAATATCGATATCTTTAGTTGCTCTCATGTACGCTTTGAATCAGTCTCCTACATGGGGCTGGGAATCTTACAAGACTATTTTGCTTCTGATCGTATTTATAGTTTTCTTACTAATATTTATTCCAATTGAGCGGAGGACCGATGAAGCGTTAATACCAAAAGACGTGATGCAGAATTTCCCGTTTATGATAAACGCCGCGATTATGTTTACTGTTATCCCTGCGTTTTTCGGGATACTCCTCTACTTCCCACAGTACCTTGAGAAGTTCAAGGGATTCTCACCTCTGGGAGCAGGTGCAGCGCTAGTGCCAATGCTGTTGATGTTCGCGATTGTAGCGCCTATTTCGGGGAAGGTTTATAACAGACTAGGAGCCAAATTGTCAATACCAATAGGCATGCTGCTGACCGGTCTGGGAACGATAGCTATGGCTATACTTGGTTTTGATAAAGGTTATTACTATACACTCCCCACGCTTATAGTAGCGGGGAGTGGTCTGGGGTTTTCCGTACCCTCCATTACCACAGCCGCGGTAGGAGCAGTGAGGGAATCGAGGACCAGTCTCGCGGGGGGTATCATATATATGTTTCAGCTGGTCGGGGGCGCTTTAGGGCTTGCGGTAATTACCACTATATTCACTGATGTGGCGAGAAAAGATATTACATCGAGCTTGCAGAAGGTTGGGATGAGCCTGACAGAGGGCCATGAATCCGACATTCTGGGGTTTGTGCTCGGGAGCTCGGGAAAAGGGAAATTGATCAGTGATTTCGGACAGGAGCATTTCGGAGAGCTACTGCCGCATATACACCACGCCTACGTAACCGGGATTAAAACAGGTCTCATTTTCGCATCAGTCCTTGCTCTATTAGGTGCAATTTTGGCTATCCAATTCGTAAGCTCCAAAAAACCTCAATCCGTCTAGTAAAAAATAAATATCCAGTTATGTCAGAAGCTTGCCGTGGCCTGCGTTAATCCCATAAATATGCATCAGGAAGAAAAACTGATTGTAGAGAATAGGAGTGTAGGTTAATATATTAAAGGTAGTTTTATTGCAATCTCACTTATTAGTTTGTTCAACCGGCTTTAGTTTATACCGATGCTAAGTATATGATCTCTCATAGAAAATTAAGAAAAATCACAATTTGGTTAGGCGCTTCATTATCGATTCTTATCGTAATAGTCGGTATATCTCTATTTCTTATTAAAAAGTATGTAAACCCCGAGCTTATAGAAAGTAAGATTTTAGCTTTCTTATCTGAAAGAGCCGGTGGGATAGGTGAAATCGAGGATATAAAGTTAAAGTTTTTTTTAAGTCCCCATGTTGTGATAACCGGAGGACGGTTGTCCGTACCTGATAAGCTGGAAGTAAGTTTTGAAACCCTCATGGTATATCCGAAGCTCTTGCCATTATTAAACGGGGACGTAGATCCCTCGTATATAAAGATCGTAAACCCGTGCGCTAAATTAGTCTTACAGGAAAATCCTGAAAAGCTCGATAATACCGATGAAGGGCCTATGAATATTGAAGGTATTAAACCCAAGGTAATACAGGCGCTCAATTATCTGGATGCACACGAGAAGGGCACTAAGGTTGAAATTAAAAACGGCGAGCTTAGTCTTGTAAAGGATGGCAATGAATACTTTTATTTGAGTGGATTTAACGCTACCATCGATTACCCGAACGATAAATTGAATCTTTACATTTCAGGGAGCTCCAGTTTATCTGATCGCTTAGTGCTTAATGGCTGGGTAGATACTGAGAATTACGATACCCGAGGGTCACTCAGGCTTATCGGCTTCCATCCCCATAAAGTTATTAGCTTGCTTGAGCCTGATGAGAATCTGTTTAAGGATTCAAATATCGACTTAACTCTGGAGTTTGATATAAAAGAGCTTCAGGTATTTGATCTGCATCTTAAAAGTCCGACCCATAATCTGACCCTGGCTAAGGGCGGGGAGGAGCTAGAGGTCTCTGGAAGGGACCTTGATGTAAATATTTATGCCGATGAAAAGACTACGCGCGTTAGATTGAATAAAGCCAATTTGTTGAACCCGGGCTTAAAAGCAAAAGGTAGTTTTAGCGCCGATAAAACGAAAAATGAAATCACACTAAGTATCGAGGGACATAATCTCGAAGTAGAACCCTCCAGAAAGGGCGCGCTTCTTACGGCTGGGGACAATCATATTGTCGATACCATATTTAAGATAGTAAAAGGTGGTGAAATGCCTGAGGTTACGCTCTCAGCCAAGGGCAGCTCCATAAAAGACTTATTTCATAAAGGCAACTATGTGGTAAAGGGTAATTTGATAGACGGAAAAATATTTATACCTGGCGCTGAGCTTGATCTAACAAATGTGAGCGGGGATGCAGTGATAAGTGAAGGTGTGCTTAAAGGGACGAACCTGAATGTGAAAATGGGGAACTCAATGGGTACCGGAGGATCATTGATTGTGGGTACGGAAGGGCCTACCGGACCTTTGACCCTAGATATAGAAGCAGACGCGGATTTGAACGACATAGCACCTCTACTCAAAAGGTTTGTTCACGATGATGGTTTTCAGGAAGAGCTTGCCCAGATTACGAATATCGACGGCAGGGTTAAAGGGAAGATGATAGTAGGGGATAAGAAAAAGTCTCCGAAGGTGAGTTTTTCAGCTACTTCTTACGATATGACGGTTGATTACGGAAGGGTGCCGTACCCGGTAAAAGTCCAGGGCGGTAAATTTGACTACGGCGCTAAATCTATAAAAGTTGGTGATATGAATATATCAGTCGGAAATTTCTCATCAAATACTATTGCGGGCTCTTTTGAGTGGCAGGATACTCGCGTATTGAAATTAAAATCAGAGGATATGAGCGTTGATCTGAGTGAGTTTTATCCCTGGATTTCATCACACGAAATGATGAATAAATACATGGGGTATATTGAGTCGATGTCGGGCTCGCTGCACATGTCCCCGTTTAGCTTCGCCGGCCCTCTTTTGACGCCGACGAAGTGGAAAATAGAGTCATCCGGGGAGATGAAAAATTTAAGTGTAAATCTGAAAGGGCTTGATGAGACAGTTACGACAGAGAACTCCAGTTTCAATATTACGCCGGATAAGATTTCTTTTTCTGAAACCAAGTTTGAAACACAAAACTCTTCAATTAACGTCGATTTAGATATGTGGGATTATGTAACCGATTCTTTCGGGCTTAAGCTTAATTTTAAAGGGAATGTGGATGCGGATACTTCAAACGCCGTATCGGAAATGGTGAAGGTTCCAAGGCAGATAAGCGTTTTGGGGGATGTCTCGATTTTGGACTCAAGCGTTACCATAGAGTCAACTAAAAATAATCAAGTGGGTGAAATCACGGGACTCGGTACGGACGCACTCTCTTCAATAAAGCAATATAAACTCGATATAAATCTATATGCGGATTCATTTGAGTGGGCCGAGCCAGAAGTCGATAAGGAAGAGCCCAAGGCTGTAGAGTCAGAAGAGCCCGGTAATCAGCGCTCTCCGATTTACGGAAACCTGAATTTCAATTCTGAAGAATTCACTTATATGGGTTTTAATTGGGACACGGTGGACGGGGAGGTGGAGTTTTTTGGGCATAAAATAGATATAAATATACAAGAGGCCTCACTCTGCGGTATATCCACGCCGGGTTCTTTTAATGTATCAAAACCCGGCTTAAAATTGGACTTTAAGCCTAATTCCGCAAACGAAGATATCGCAAAGACTTTGGATTGTCTCTTTAAGAAAGCCGGGATTATTACAGGAGAATATGATTTCGACGGCAATGTTTATTCAAACGGCAGTAATGAAAACGTTGTGAAGTCGCTTGAGGGTGACTTGAAGTTGACCTCTATTGACGGACAAGTACAAAAATACGGCGGGCTAGCGAAATTTCTAACTGTGCTGAATTTCGGCGAGATATTCCGGGGGAAAGGAGCTAATTTCAGAGAGGGCGGATTCCCTTATAGCTTGCTAACTGCAAGCGCTGAGATAAAAGACGGTAAAATGAATATAACACGAGCCGTGATGGACGGCCCTTCACTAAAAGTAGTGTGCAGCGGCTCCGTGGATCTTGTTGAGAAAAGCCTTGATCTTGAGCTTGTCGTAATTCCCATACTGGCCGTAGATTCCGTAATCGATAAAATCCCCCTAGTAAGTCAGTTGTTTGGGGAAAAGAGTTCTTCGATACCGGTGAAGATTACTGGAAGCTGGTCTGACCCCGAGGTATCACAGCTCTCACCGCATACGATTAAGTCCGGACTGCTTACGATAATAAAAGAAACTCTAAACATTCCCATGACTCTGATAAAGCCTGTGCAATCGGGTTTGGAAAAGGAAAAAGCGAAGGAACAAGAAAAGCGTGAAAAAGAGAATGGGGATCAGCAGGAGCAGAATTAAAATAACCTATTGCAGGCAGTGCAGCTGGCTTCTGAGGGCGAGCTGGATGGCTCAGGAATTAACTTGCAACATTAGCGAAGGAGAGTCAGGAGGTTTCCCTTGCCCACGGCTCTGGAAGCGTATTTGAAATCCATGTTGACGAAAAGCTTGTCTGATCGATAAAAGCAAAGGGGCGTTTCCCCGATATTAAAGAGCTTAAAACTATTATAAGAGACATGGCTATTCCTGATAAAAGCCTGGGCCATAGCGAGATTGAATGAATTAAGAGGGTTTATAATCTTCTCGCGGCGCTGCTGGCTTGGGTTATATGAAGAGAATACCGAGAGACTTAGACTTTAGAATTTCTAAATTGAGTATAAAATTCCTCTATGCCTGTTTTTCTCCTGGACGATTCAAATAAATTTCCGCACCCCGTGCACGCGGAGTCAAGCGGGCTCCTGGCAGTGGGGGGGGACCTGAGTGCAGAGAGACTGATCACAGCGTATAAAAGCGGTATTTTCCCATGGTACTCGGAGGGTGGTCCGATCCTGTGGTTTTCACCGGACCCGAGACTCGTTCTTTTTTTGGACGGGTTGAGTGTAAGTAGGAAATTGCAAAAGATCATACGCCAGGGCGAGTTTGAAGTGAGGTTCGATACGTCGTTTTATCAAGTAGTAAAGAGTTGCGCCGGAGTAAACCGTAAGGGGCAGGACGGCACATGGATAACGGATGATATGATCGAGGCGTACGGTGAGCTTCATAAAAGAGGTTATGCGCACTCGGTCGAGACATACCGGGACGGGACGCTTGTCGGGGGGTTATATGGTGTTTCCTTCGGAGGGGCTTTTTTCGGGGAGTCAATGTTTTACGATATGAGCAACGCATCCAAAGTGGCTCTTTATTATCTGGTTCAAAGACTTAAGCGCTGGGACTTTGACTTTATAGACTCGCAGGTGCCGAACGATCATATGAAGAGTATGGGTGGAAGAGAAATAGATAGAGGGTCTTTTTTAAATATGCTTGATAAAAGTTTAGAAAAAGAGACTAAAAAAGGTAGTTGGTGCGAGACAGTGTAGAGTTAATATACAGCCGAGTGAAATCATCAGGGAGGAAAAAATGAAGACAGTTCTTTGTTTCGGGGATTCAGTTACCTGGGGATATAACCCGGCTGACGGGATGAGGTATGGTTTTAATGAGCGATGGCCCGGCATACTGGAGCATCAATCGGGGGGCCGGATAAGAGTTATAGAGGAGGCTCTGCCAGGCAGAACTATTAATTCGGACAGTCCTTTTCTGCCCGGGAGAAACGGAGCGGAGGTGCTGGACATGATATTGGAAACACACTCTCCGATTGATATATTCATACCGATGCTTGGCACAAACGATTTATGGCGGGGTTTTAATTACGGCGCCTCTTTTATAGCCACAGCCTGTCTGTCACTCGTGTGGAAAGCTCAAACAAGCCATTCGGGTCCGGAGTTCGGGGCTCCTCAGATCTTACTGATTTCTCCTCCCCCGCTCGGAAAGCTGTCTCCTTATATGGAGCTATTTTTTAAGGGAAGGGAAAAAGTATCCAAAGAGCTTGCGGAACTATATAAAATCGGAGCTGAGGCTTCAGGCGTGGAGTTCCTCGATTCTTCAAAGTATGTGAGAACAAGTACTGTGGATGGGGTGCATCTTGAGCCCGGGGAACATAATAAACTCGCAAGAGCGGTGAAAAAAGCCATAGCGGTAATGTTCTGATTCACTAGAATAAACCGGATTGAAAAAAGTACTCTTGCTGGTATAATCATGACCCTTATTGCTGGGGTATGAGTTAGATACGTTTCTTTCAGAGTCAATCTATTCTATAGTAATGCCGAAGCAAAATCTTTAAAACATGTAAGAGGTGAATGAAATGAGTGAATGGAATGTTACAAATCACGGGCATCCCGAAATTACACCCGCTAAGAACAAAAGGGCAATATTTATAGGCAGATACCAACCTTACCATATCGGACACGTAACTCTTGTAAGGCAGAAACTGGATAAGGGTGTGCCTTGCTTGATCATGGTGAGAGATATTCCGCCGGATGATAAGAACCCCTTTACCACAGAGCAGACAGTGGATATGATCAGGAAGTATCATGAGAGTAAGGGTGATGACGTAGTTGTGATGATCATTCCGGATATCGAGTCTGTAAACTGGGGAAGGGGAGTCGGCTATGAGATGAACGAGTTCTTCCCGCCCGAGAATATAGGTTGGGTCTCAGCCACCAAAATCAGGACCTCGGTAGTGGAAGGGAATGATGATTGGAGAGAGCTTGTAGATGAGTCTATACAGGAAGATGTTGTGAAATACCTGAAGGGGGAGTGATTTCCGTCCCACTTTGTAAACGGGATACGGATTCGAAATTGTATTTAAAAGAGGCGGCTGGAGTGCCGTCTCTTTTTTAGCTGCCTATTATAATTTTAAACGGATTCCCAAAAGCGAAGGAACTGGGTAACATTTTCGTTTGAGAGTTTCGAGCATATCCATAAGGAAAGGTGCGTCTGGTTGGCCAAGATACTCGTTTTTCAGCATGTAGCGTACGAAATACTGGGCACACTCGACCCGCTTTTAAGAAATGCAGGCTTCAGGATCAAGTACGTAAACTTCGAGCGTTACCCGGACGCGGAGCCCGGCCTGGAAGGGTACGAGGGGCTCATAGTTCTTGGGGGACCGATGAACGTCGATGAGACTCGGGCCTACCCCTTTTTAGAGACCGAAGTCAGGGTTATAAAAGATGCTATCCGAAGGGGCTTCCCGATCTTGGGAATATGCCTCGGCTCCCAGCTACTTGCAAAAGCTCTTGGAGCCAAAGTCAAAAAAAATCCCGAGAAGGAAATCGGATGGTACGATCTATCCCCGACTGAGGAAGGGAAATCCGACCCGCTCACCTCTACATTCTCAGAGGTGGAAAAGATATTTCAGTGGCACGGGGATACGTTTGAATTACCCGTGGGCGCCGTGCGTCTGGCGTCATCACCTCTTTGCAGGAATCAAGCGTTTCGTTTGGGGGAAAATATATATGGTTTTCAGTTTCACCTGGAAGTCGATGAGCCTATGATCGAGCGGTGGCTTAACGTTACTGCAAATAAGGAAGAGATAGAGGCACTTAAAGGTAAGATAGACCCCGATGTTATTAGGGAGGATACACCAGAGTATATTGAGCGCTTAAAAAACCTTAGCGATACGACGTTCGGCGGCTTCTTGAACTTATTCGGATATAACAAAAAAAGGCATATACTGCCCTCACGCTAGAGAATCAAGCGTCTGAGTTTGAGCTGTTACTCTTTTTAGCTCCCGGTCTGCCGAATTTTCTGTAATCTTCTGCATATTCTTTTAATTTTTTGTCCACCAGATAATTCACAGATCCTCTCTTGAATTTGCCGCTTTCACCTTTGGTGCCGGATTCTTTTCCGGTAAGTATCTCAACCGCCTGGTCGATAGTTTCAACAGGGTATATGTGGAATTTCCCTTTTTTAATGTCCTGTACAACTTCTTTTTTGAGCATCAGATTTCTGACATTCTGATGAGGTATTACAACTCCCTGCTCACCCGTGAAACCCTTTGCTTTACAGACCTGGTAGAACCCCTCTATTTTTTCGTTTACTCCCCCAATCGGTTGTATCTGACCTTTTTGGTTAACGGACCCTGTAATAGCGAGGCTCTGTTTGATCGGGACACCGGAGAGACTCGAGAACAGCACTATGAGCTCTGCTGCGGAGGCGCTGTCGCCGTCTATTACATCATAACTCTGCTCAAACCCGATACTTGCCGACAGGCTGAGCGGTTTTTTCTGGGCATAGGTGCTCCCGATATAACCGCTTAGGATAAGCACGCCTTTGTCGTGGATATTGCCACTCAGTCTCGCTTTTCTCTCAATGTTCATTACGCCTTCGGTCCCCATGTAGGTTTCACACGATATTTTGGAAGGGCGTCCGAACGCATAGTCCCCCATATTGTAAACTGCCAGGCCGTTAATTTGTCCAATAGCCACTCCCTCCGTTTCTACCATTATGATCCCCTTTGAGATCATCTCCCTTATCTTTTCCTCTACCATGTTCGATCTATATATCTTTTCCTCGATCGCTTTCTCTACGTGCTCCTTCTTTGTAAGCTCGCTTCCGTTATCCTCCTTGGCCCAGTAATCGGCTTCTTTAAGTATTTTAGTAATTCCCCCCAGCTCGACTGAGAGCTTGTTCTGATCCCCAGCTAGTCGGGAGGAGTATTCGATCAGGGCCTCGACTCCGCTCCTGTCAAGGGATTTAAGGCCGTCGTCGTCGCATATTGATTTAATAAAGCACGAGTACGAGGTAACGGTCTCATCATTTCTCTCAACAACCGAGTCGAAGTCAGCTTTTACTTTGAAGAGCTTCCTGAAGTCTTCATCGTATGCGTATAGCATCTGGTACAGGTAGGAGTTGCCCGATATTATTACCTTGACATGAAGCTTCACGGGTTCCGGTCTGATACCGACAGTACTAGTAAAACCATACTGCTGATAAAGATCCTCGATCCTTAACTCCTCGTTTTCGAGTGCTTTTTTGAGTGAATCCCAAACGTAGGGGTATTTGAATATATCCAGTGCCTCCAGCACCAGATATCCTCCGCCTGCCTTTGCAAGTGAGCCTGCCCGTATCATTGTGAAGTCCGTAATGAGAGCTCCGAACCTTGCTTCTTTTTCTATGGATCCGAATAGGTTTATATAAGTCGGGTGGGCCTCGAAGATCATAGGCGCGCCCCGGGTGTCCGAATTATCTATAAACACATTGACTTTGTATTCAGTAAACTCTGGTTCCTGCTTAGGCATGTTGAAAGGCGTAGGGAGACCGCCCTGGGGCATTGTTTTGCTGGGGAGGAAGTTGTCTATGTTCTCGAGTATATGTTTTTGTATCTGATCGAAATGGTCTATGACTTTCGGGTGGCTCTTATATTTTTCTCTTAAATTATCAATCAGGTCTCTCACCGAGAAAAGGGCAACCTTCTTCTCAAGCTCTTTTACCTTTTCTGTTGCTTCTTGTTCCAGCTTACGAGCGTCTTTTAAGGATTCTGCTACCTTTATTTCTATTTCTTCCTTTTTTTTCTTTATCTCTTCTTTTGTCGCTTCATCGAGTGCGTTATAGTTCTCCTGTGTTACGGGTTTTCCTTCTATAAGAGGGATTGTGATTATTCCCGTGGGTGAGAACTGCACCTGTATATTGTTTTCCCCTGCTGTTTTCTGAAGTTCCTCATAGAGTACGTTCTTTTGTCTCTGGAATTCATTTAGTATAGACTGCTTTCGCTCTTCAAATTCCTTACTCTCAAAGGCTCTGGGTATATCGGTCTTGAGAACTTGAAGAAAATTGTCCATATCTTTCTTGAATATTTTTCCTTGTCCCACAAGAAGCTCTATTGCCTTGGGCTCGTTGGGGTCTCGGAAGTTATACACGTAGCACCAGTCCTGTGGTGTAGGTTTGTCTTTGGCTACAGTGGACAGGATTCTTTCGATGGTCGTTGTTTTCCCAACCCCGGTCGGGCCCGATAGATATAGATTGTAGCCTGCGTATTCGATTCCGAGGCCGAAAGTAATAGCATCTACAGCTCTGTCTTGTCCTATAAAATCTGTGCAGGGTGGCAGCTCATCCGTTGTTTTAAACTCCAGTGTGCTTAAGTCACAGACTTTGTAAGCTTGTGCGGGCTTTAATTCCTGGACCTTTCTCATTTCAACTCCTCACTATTTAAATTTGGTGATTAGGTCATTTTAGTACTAGGCTATAAAATACCTAGCCATGACATTAAAAAAGCTACAAGAAATAATAAGCGGAAG
>Ga0114931_10007477_pt1 | contig 13347 bp, 11 predicted proteins | sample 2SBtaG_FD_89579 | JGI IMG/M metagenome (GOLD analysis project Ga0114931, IMG submission 89579) | Deep subsurface microbial communities from Kolumbo volcano to uncover new lineages of life (NeLLi) - 2SBTROV14_V59a metaG | ecosystem: Environmental > Aquatic > Marine > Volcanic | place: Kolumbo... | reverse complement strand
GATGTCGACCTTGTCGTTCCCGGTCTTGACATCGTCCGTGTCCTTCTCCTGCCCGGCCGCGGCCGCTGCCTCCGCATCGGCGATGCCCTGCTTGATCAGCTCGTCACGATCCGGTCCTTTCTTGAACAAACCCATCAGCTCGGAGCCTCCGCATGCTGTTCAGTATCCCTCATCTTTTTTCCTTCATCATCGTGCGCTTGCGAGGAGCTAGGGACGGCCGCAGGAACCGCTTCTCCGCCTTCCGGAGCCATCGTGATTGGCTGCTGCGCCTCCTCGACCAAGGCCTCGACCTCCTTCTTCACGTCCGGTTCCTCGAATGCGAGGGCGTCCGCTATCTCGCGGTCTGCCTCCTCCATGAGCACCTCGACCTTGTCGAAATCCTTCTGCTGCTGGGTCAACCGCGCATAGGCGAGCTTGCTCGGTACCGCCCGGAGCTTGAGCTCAGCGATAAGCGGGTCTTTCCCGGCCTTGCGCGTCTCCGTGATGCGCTGCCGGAGCTCGGTGAGACGTTCCGTGATGCGCTCGGTACGCTGCTCCACCATGGCTGGTTCTTCGGGATGCAGGCCATCTTCCATCCGGTGCGTGACCGCGTCGAAACGGTCAGCGATCCTGTCCTTCCGTACCGAATCCTTCTCGTGATATGACGCGAACGTCTCTGGCTCGTCGATGATCGCGCGCTCCTCGACGCCGTGCTGCTTGGCGCGTGCTTCCTTCTTCCTGCGCATCTCCTCTCGCACCACATGATTGTAGAGCTTGCTCTGGAACTCCGCCTTGCTGCGGCATCGGCGCAGGAATTCCGCGAGCTCGCGCTCGCCAAACACGTCCCTAATCCAGTTGCTGAAGTCGTTCTTGCGCTCGTTGACATGATACACCCATTCATCGTCGCCCATGGTGGTGAGGGCGTTCGCCATCTCGCGTATCGACTTCAACCCTGTCCCTGACTTGAGCCAGAAGAATAGCTTGCTATCTTCAAGGACTGTCTCGTTCATCGCCCACCTCTTTTCCTAGGCATTCCACATCCTCTCTTTTTGTGTCTTTCCGTTACTCCTCTTTATCAATGCTCTTCAGCCGTTGAGCACGGCAATCATCTCCTCCTTGTTCTGCACTGAACCAATCCTGCGTGCAAGATCCTCGTCGTGGAAGACCCCGCTAATCCACTCGGCGAAGTGGTTGTAGTCCAGCCCGACATGCTTCCGGAACTCCTCCTCAGACATCTGCGGGAGATACTCCTTGAGCTCCTTCATGCCATGGATGACCGTGCCGTTGTCCATCTTGAAGGCCTGACCCTCATCCTGAACGACGAGCTCGTCGAGCGAGCCACCACCCTTCGCCGCCGCCACGGGCTGGCTGGATGACCGTGCGGGGAACGCTTCCTGCTCCATCTCAAGGTCTCGTGACCGATTCAACAAGGTCTCGCCACCCTTTAGGACCGGAATCGGCTCGGGTTGCGCTTCGGGCTCGCCGTCGACCAATGGTGCAGGAGTGCCTGGCGCCTTGCCGGACAAGAGTTCCTCGCCTTCCGACTGGCCGGGCACGTTCACTGCAGACTGCTTTGCTGCCTGCCCGACTTCCTGAGCTACAGGTTGAACGGGTGCTGACCCTTCGAGTTTTGCTTCGCCGACTACTCCTTGCGGTTCCGGAACTGGAGGGGGGGATTTCGGTTCTGCAGCGGGCGCTTCCACTGGTTTTTCCCCTTGCTGTTCAGCTGTTTGCGTAGATGATTGACCTGCAGACGATTGGCCGGACTCCGGCTGTTCAGACTGTCCTTCAGCAGGTTTCTGTTCAGCGACCTCTTCAGGGGTTTGCAATGATTGGGGAGACGTCTCTTGGGATTGCTCTTGGGACTGTGCTTGGGACTGTGCTTGGGACTGTGCTTGGGACTGCGCTTGGGACTGCGCTTGGGACTGCGCTTGGGACTGCGCTTCGTCTTCCTTCTTCTCAGGCTTGTCTTCCGGATCCGTTGCGCCCGTCTGCTTGACGAACCAGTCCGGCGGCTTGACGTCACCGATGTCTTGACCTTCCTTCTTCTTGTCGAGGACCTTGATGAGCTCGTCCTTCGTCTTGCACGCGGCGAGCGCATTCGCGAGCTTCTGGTTTCCAATCGCGTCGCGCACCCAGACCGCGAAGGTGTTCTTCGGCGGCGGTGCCGGTTGCCCTTCCTCAGATGGTTGCGGGTCCGGGTCGAACTCCTTAGGCAGATCCGCATCTTTCATCGCGCTGACCTCGTCGTACAACGAGGCGAGGTTAATCACGATCATCCCGTTCTTGAGATTGAGTATCCTGTCCGGTGGGACGTCATCCGTCCAACCCCATTCCTTCTTCTCTTCCTTCTTCTCTCCAGCCGCGTTCTCCTCCTTCTCAGCGACGTACTTTTCCCGTTCCTGCTGCGCCTTCTTCAGATCCGCCTGTATCTCGCTCATCTCAACGAGCTCGCGCACGAGCTTCTTCGGCTTCTTCCCGAGCTTCTCCCATTGTTTCGTGATCCTCGGCGCGAGGCCCTCGAGGTAGATCTTGACCATATTGAAGTTCCCGGTCTTCACCTTATCGAGGGCGAGCTTGAGCTCGAGCTTGAGGTCGAACACATCCACTTTCTGCTCTTCGAGCTGTTGGAGGCTATATTCCAAGTCGTCAATCTGGTTATTGTAGGTGTTGTACTGCTCAATCTCCTCGTCGGTGAGCCGCTCGACGCTGTGCTTGAGGGGCTTGAACGCGATGAAATATGGCTTGCCCCGATTGTAGGCAGGATTCTCCATCATACCCGAACCGACGGTCGCCTTGACCAGGCTCCGTAGGACCTCCTCGCCGTACTTCTGGCGAATGCGCTCGAGGTCGCCCTCGTCGCGTGTCCGCATCTGGATTTCGGTGTTGATGTTCGCCTTAATCGTGCCGACGAAGTCGCTCAAGACCTGCGAAATCAGCATGACACCGAGGCCCCACTTACGGAACTCACGGCAGGCACGCTCGATCTGGAGGAAGCCATCGCCCGAACCGCCGAACTTCGGTAGCAGCCGGTGCACCTCGTCGAAGACGAACATTATACGGAGCAGCTTTTGCTCGTCGTAGTTCGCGTGGAAGATCTCCCTGATCGCGTTCGCGACGAGGATGTCCATGTCCTTCGGGTCGAGCTTGTGGCAGGCAAACACCTGGATTTCGCCGGGCTTGACATACTTGCGGATGTCAATCTTCTCGCGCGCGTCGTTGATCTGGCGGATGTTGCCGGGGAAGCCCTTCGCGTCCGTCTTCTTCATCCCGAAGAGGGGATAGAGGCCAAGCATGGTCTTGTCCTTGCATGGCCGGAGCATGCCGCTCCACTGCGCTGTCGGATCGAAGACGAGGACAGCGACGTTCTTCTCCAAGGCTTCTTCGACGATGACCTGTGCGCTCACCGATTTGCCACCGCCTGTGGAGCCGGCGACGATGGTGTGCGTCTTGAAGTTCTCCAGGTTGAAGTAGGTCGTCTTGTCCGTCTCGGCGATTTTCCCGACGTAGATGCTGCGCGGCCCTGGCTTCGGCAGCTCGTCATACTCGACCTTGAGGTGGTACTTCTTCTTCGATTCAATCTGCTGGCGGATGTAGAAGAACGCGCCGACGCCGAGCCCGATGACTGCGAGGATGAGCATCCAGAGCCACATCTTGAGGCCGAGGAAGCTGCGTTGCCAGAACGGCATCGCGATATGGAATATCGTGCTCGTCGCGCTGTTCAGGTCGAGGTAGGATGCGGTCACGCGGAGGATATAGTCCCCGTTCTTGGCTTTCGGAGGGAGCCGGAAGCTCTTGAAGAGGGTGAATGCCGTCTTGACGAAGACGTTCGTCTCGTAAGTCCACAACGTCTCCTCCCCTTGGGGATCCTGGACTGTGAAGAAGAGGCGAACCGGGTATTGCTGATCGCTCAGCATATTCCGCAGGTCGGACTTGACCCTGACGAGATCGCTCGGGTAGTAGTTCTTCTGCGCCGTCTCTACCTGTATCTGCAAGGCCTCGATTGGGAGCTGCTTCCGGGGCAGTATCTCGAGACGGACGGGGATGGTCGCGTTCAGGTCGCCCTCGAGATAGATTGAGCCGTTGAAGATGCCTTCTGGCGGGACGCCGAACACCGTCAGGACGAATTCGCCCTTCCCGTTGGGTTGCACGGTCATCTGGGTCTTGTCGACGCTGATGAGCCGGCTCAGGTTCGTTCCGTTGATGCGGAAGCTCACGCTCGCAGGGGTCTTCTTGAAGCTGTATACGTAGATGCGTTCCTGGAGGAACTGGCCGATACGCAGCTTCCTGTTCAGCTCAGTGAGGCTCACGATGTAATCCTTGCCCTCGATGACCTTCGGCTGCTGCACGACCGGCATAATCGGCGCCTCACCAGGGCCCTGCCCGGGGCCGACGCCCGTGCCCTGCTCATCGATGCCGGTACCGGTGCCCGGATTGTCCTGACCCGGCCCCACATTGGTGTAGTCATTCGGGGTGACGACTTCCTCGAGCACGATGTCATGCCGGGTCTCGTTGTTCCGGATGACCGTGACGTTGTTATGGTAGACCTGGAACCCCTCCTTGATAGCCCAAATGTTATGGAAGCCCTCATCCGTGACGATGCGGTAGTCGCCGCTCGCGTTCGTGACGTTCGTCACCCCTGCGACGTCGACGATGACACCGGGGATTGGCACGCCGGTCGTGGTGGTGACCTGACCGTACACGATTCCCTTGTTGGGCTCTGTCCCTTCGCCTTCGGGACAGGTATCGTGCGGATCGGTCCAGAAATAGTAGCGCGTCGAGCTCTGATTGATGCCACGGAGCAGGAGCTGGTAGTTGTAGAGCCTTCCGTTGAAGCCGTCCGTGAAATTCGTCTGGATGGCCAGGAAGACGGGCGTCCCGTTCGACGTCTGCGCAATGCCCATTTTGAAGGTTGTGGGCGGGTCCTCGCCGAGCTTCCAGGTGACCGTGCCCCAGCTGTTGATTGTGGTCGTCCCGTAGTTGAAACTGAACGGCTGGGTGAAGGTGTTCGCGGCAGAATCGAAGTCGGACGAGTTTCGGCCGTAATACGCGTCCAGCTCGGCGCCAGTCATCGGGCTGAGACTGTTGATGTCCAAGAGCGCGGGATCTATGGTCGTCGCGTAGATCTCGTGCTCGATGTTATTCTCCATGCAGTCGAAGAGGAGATTGGATTCCGAGAGCGTCCCCGCAGAGACATCTTCGAACAATTGCCCAGTATAGCCTGGAACCCGGAAAGAGACGCCGAAGACGCCGCCCCAGTACTGCGTCGGGATCTGATGGTCAATGACGAGCTGAGTGATTGTGCCGGCCGGGCTGGTGACGCTCGCGTAGCCGATGAACTGGCTCACGACGATGAGTCCTTTGATCGCGAAGAGCGCCATGATGAAAAGGCAGAGCCAGAAGCCGGCGCGCTGGAGCGGAGTGTGGAACCTCATTGCAGCCCACCTCCGAAGGCAGCCCCTGCAGAGGCACCATGGATGCCTGTATCGTCCTCCGTCAACCCTAGGCGTCGGGCCAGCTCTGTCACAATCGCGTAGAGCGTTTCCTGCTCTTCGGGAGCCAACCCCTCATAGGTCGCTTCCAGACGCGCGAAATCATCGACCGCGTCATGCAGCCGTCCCTCCTTCAAGGCGTCCTGGATGCGGTGCGTGAGCAGGCTGAAGTAGCTGGAATCGAGGGATTCCTTGAAGCGAAAGATATCGGGATAAGCCTCGTTCTGGGCATAGGAACTGAGGCGTTCGTATTCGAGCTTCGCTTCCTTGTACCGCATCATCGCCTGGTCGAGATTGCCCGCCTCGAGCTGTGCCATGCCGTCGTTCGCAAGCGTCCGCAATGCATGCACGGTCTTCTTGCCGGATTCGGCATAGAACAGGTATTTCACATGGCGGAGCACATCAAGCCGACGCACGAGGAAGATGGCGATCGCCAGAGCGAGGGTGAGGATCAGGCTCAGTTTCCAGTCGATCGTGAACCCCGTCAGGAGCGCATTCCCTGTCAGGGCCTTCATGTCTTCGAGCCGCGGTTTCTTGAGCAGGACCGTCTTCGAGCTGAGGAGCTCCTCGAGCGGCACGTCCTTGTCGGCGTAGTACGTGATGTTCGTGAGCGGCGCGAATTCGAGAGAGAGCGGCCGTTCATGCAGGGTCTTCGAGTCGGAAAGGATGACGAGGTCTCCGCTCTCGGCAGCGAGGGTGGAAGGAACGGCCTCGTAGAGGGAGTACCCAGAGGTGCCGGGCAGCGTCGTCTTTCCATCGGAAGGGGCATCTGTGACGCTGTAGGTGAAGGAGTGGGTAACGACGCTCAGCTTCTCCTCGACATCTCCGGGATGCAGGATGATGGCGCGATAGGCCGTCGTCTGCTTGGTGAAGGCGTTCTGCATCCCCATCAGATAACTGGTGAGCTGCTCCGGCGTGGCAGCGTATCCCTTCTCCGCGATGATTTCTGCCGCCAAGCCGAGGAGCTCCTCTTCCTTCAGGTAGCTCACTTGGGTCTTTGTCTCGACGATGGCGAGGTCAAGTGGGATGGCGGCTTTTGCTTTCGCGATGCGTGCGTCGTATTCTGTCGACTGCTCCGCAATCTCGCTCGGGCTGAGGTCGCGACGATAGGTGAGGCTATCCTTGTCCCTGAGAGCACGTTCGATCGTGCGTTTCTGCTCCTTGATGAGATTCTCGAACCCGAGGAGGTCGGCCAGTTTGCGCTGCGCCGCATTGAACGAATCGTAGGCGCCGTAGGCCTGATCGATGTAATCGAGCGGGTCTTCCTGGTCCCAGGCGGAAGGCGCTTGACGAGGCTCTTGCCCATCGCCAATCGCTCCTTGGTCGATTGTGAAGCTGCGTTGCTCGCTCTTCCCGATGTTACCCTTGCCGTCTTGACATTCGACGACATACGCATAGGTCGCTTCCTCAAGCGTCGTGAAGTCGAAGCCTGCTTCCTGGCCGGGCGTGACGTTCTGGCTCCCGGACTGTTCCATCCATTGATCCCCCTCTTTCGCGTAGCTGATGCGGCACGAGACCGGGCCTTCGTCCTGGGCCTTGAAGCGGACGGTGACTGGGGGTCGCAAGGCGGTGCCATTATCAGGAGCGAGGATGGTCACGTTCGGCTTGGTGTTGTCGTTCGGCGCGAGCAGGACGGTGAGGGTGCTGTCGTCATCGACGGATATCTTCTCATAGTCATAATCGTATCCTTCCTTGCTGACGAAGAGCTCATACTCGGCCTGTTCGAGGACAAAGAGCGCCTTCCCCTCCGTGTTCGTGGTCTTCGTCTCGGAGGATGTCGTGCCCTCGAACTGCACGGTCGCGTCGGTGAGCGTCGCGTCCGTGAGTGCATTCTTCACGAGGACCGTTATCTCCCTGACTGGGTCGATTCGCGCCGTGAAGTTGGCCCTGGCGATATTGCCCGCCTGGTCGGTCGCGACGACACGCTCGGTGAAGATGCCCGGCGCGTCATAGGTGATGCTGACGGTATCATCATCGACGATGGTGCCATTGTGGAGTGTCCACTGATAGCTCACGGGTTCGAGGGTGCCGCTAGCGCTCGCGGCCAGGGTGACGGTCCTGCCGTAACCGGGTGTCCGGTCAGCGCTGATTCTGGCCCCCATCGTGTTCTCCACAGTGTAGCCTGTCGTGTTGTAGGCGCTCTGGTTGTCCCGTATCGCGACGCCGTCGATGAGGAAGTTACCGGTCGCGTTCGTGGACGGCAGTATCAGGGTTTGGGGGAAGCTGCCGTTGACGATTGGCGTATAGCACTGGACAAAGCCCTGTTCGTCGGGGCAGACCTCGATGTCGACGTCCGCATCGGGGAGCGTGTCGATTGTGAGAAGGATCGGCTGGCCGAGGCCGTAGGTGCTCTTGTCGGTTCTGAGGCTGAGGGTGAGCATCGGCTCCGGCGCGTCGAGGGTGAAGCTGCGTTGCACCGTGGCGGCGTTCGTCGCCTGGTCGAGGCAGACGACCGAGAGATGGTGGGGTCCGTTCTCGAGCGAGAGCGGCACGGTCTTCTCCACACCGCTCGTGGCGACGACGCTCGTCTGGAACACACTGTCCGAGTAGATGCTGCACGTCAGTGTCGCGCTCGTCTCGTCCGTCGCCGTGAAGCGGATATTCGCTTGCGGAACTATTGCTCCGTCGCTCGGCGCGTCAATCACCACGGTCGGGTCGTCGATGTCGATGCGGAGAGTGCGGATCACGCTGTACTCGGTGTCGGTCGCATTGGCGCAAGTGATGCTCCAGTTATGACTGCCCGTCTGGATGTTGACGACGATGAAGCTGTTGAAGGTGTTGTTATCGATGGTGATGTCCTGGAAATGCTGGCCGCTCACATCGAGCGTGCACTGGGTGATACCCGGCATGCTAGGCCAGTACTCGAAGCTGACATTCAGGTCGTTCGTGATTGCGTTGTTCGCAGGCGAGACAAGGTCGATGTGCGCGCTCGCGAGCGGCACCAGGAGGAGCATGCCTAGGACGAGCGAGAAGAGAGGGAAGGAAAAGAGCCGGGCCGTGGCAACGCGCTGGTTCATGCTCAGGGTGACGTGGCCGCTCATCGGTCGCCACCTCCAATGATTTCCTGGATGCTCTCGATGAGCTTGCGTGCCCGTTCGTCCTCGCGTTCCTTGAAGAGCTCCTCCTTGAGCTGCGACTTGAGCTCCTTGAGCTCGTGCGTCACCGGGTTCGTGTATCTGAGGCAGCCTTTCCTGACGATGCTCCTGACCTGCTCCGACAGGTCGGTGTAGTGGTCCTGGCTCGTGCGTGCCTTGAGCGCCTTGACAAGACTGACGGGCATACGGACGGTAACCAGGACCTCGGCTACCATCAGCGATTCCCTCCTTTCCCGGTCTGCCTGGTCGTCGCGCGCTGCTGGGCGGCATCGACGAGATAGTCTCGGCAGAACTCCCTGATTGCTTCGCTACGATTAGAGAAGAGCTGACGCTTGACGAGCGTGTTGAGAATCTGGGCGACTTCCTTCGGAAGCCGGACGTTCACTGCTTCTGTCGTTGCTGTCATGCGCGTGATCCTTATAAGGTTTGTAAGGCAGATGTAAGACAACTGCATTACACAGGTCGTTACTTCGCGCGATTTCTGTTATTTTGTAATTTGTTTGTATGACTCTTGTAATCTTTTCTTTTTAAATGTTTCGCTCACCAAGGAAGGCAAAGGAATAAAAGTCCCACCCTTTCCCTTGGAACCAGGAAAATGACGAAGCGGGATGGCGAACGGCCTGCGAAGCGGGACGAGAAAGCGCCGCCGACCCTGCAGGAAGACCTCGAACGCGAGCTCGGCAAGCTCGGCCTGGACAGCCCAGGACGCATCATCGAGGAGTTCGAGCTCTTGACAATCAGCGATGACGCCACCTTCCTGGCCCGCGAGATCGCGAAGAAGGTGAAGGACCGGCTCGCGCACTTCGTCCAGCTCCTCGAGGAGCTCCTGGCGCCGAATGCCGACCTTTCGGCGATGAACGAGTGCAATTTCTTCTCAGAAAGCGAACGCGCAGGAATCGGCAAGGCCTTTCGCGAGCTGATGAGCGTGCTGCGCGGCTTCACGATGGCCGACGTTGAAGGCAACGAGGATGCCTACAGAGCCTTCCTGAAGGAGTGCCTGCCGAGATGGGCTGCGCAGAAGCCCTTCCTCGCAACGGTCACGAAGCGTCTTCACGAGGACTGGAGCAAAGCAGAACCGCTCCAGGGCGAGCACGGCTATTTTGGGTGAGCACGCCGGATATCTCAAGAAAAGTATGAACGTCATGAAAAAGTATGAAAAAAGTTAAGAGGTTCTACTTCATAACCTTCCAGAGGCCGATGAGCGTGAACAAGACGCCCCAAGCCGGGAAGTAGTCAACCCACCAGCTGAATGCACTGGGGATCCACGTACCCAAGAGATAGAGCACGCCGACAATCAGCACGACCCATCCGAACCACGATGCACACTCACTATCTTTACCCATTGACATCACCCCATTACTAACTCTGCAACGAGTTCAGGGCCTGTAGTTTAAAAAAATTGCGCTCTCAACCGGAAAAAACTTAAAAACACGCTCTCCAGCAGGCAAATTCCGGATACGCACCCAGATACAAAACAAGGAAGACAGGAGAAGCAACCATGAGAATCCTCCTCATCGGCCCCCAGGCAAGCGGCAAAGGCACCCAAGGGGATCTTCTCGCCAAGAAGCTCGGTGTTCGCCATCTCGCCACCGGCGACCTGTTCAGGGCGGAGAAGCAGGCAGGGACCGAACTCGGGAAGAGGATTACGATGAGCATCGACGCTGGGGAACTCGTGCCTGACGAGGTGACCTGGAAGATGATAAAGGCGCATCTCGATGAGCAGCGTGGGGGTTGGGTCCTCGACGGCTTTCCACGCACCCTCAACCAAGCTGAACTGCTCGACGCCTATGCTAAACCAGAAAAAGTTGTTGTGCTCGACACCCCTGACGAAATCTGTATCGAACGCATCTCCGGCAGGCGCATCTGCGAAACGTGCGGCAAAGAGTATCACAGCAAGTACAAGCCACCGAAGCAGCAAGGAGTGTGCGACGTCGATGGGAGCAGGCTCATCCAACGCCCCGACGACAACGAGGAAGCGGTGAAGAGACGCCTCGAGATATATCACGAGCAGACCGAGCCACTGCTCGCTCACTATGTAGACCGTCTGGTCCGTGTCGACGGCAGCCCCGGCATCGACGAGGTCTGGCAGGAAATCGAGCGCAAGCTCGGGATATGAGCAATCCCCTCTACAACCCGGAAATCTTCCGACTATATTCTCAAGACCCTGAATCACTTAACACCAACACAGTCCTCTTCATCATGCTCCTCAAACAACCAATCATCATCAGAGTCCACAACCAAGAAGCGGCGGATTCTTTCAGAACATACTTTGAAACACTCTGGCAGCAAGCGAGACCTTAGCTCGTAAGCGCTGAGAATCTCTCCCTTGCCGCTTCGATCTCATCATTACCGAGCTTCTTCAGAAGTACTTTCATTTCTAGAACAAACTCTTGCGCATCGTGAAAGAGTTCCTCGGCAACCTCTTTCGTAATCTCTTCCTTTTCCGTCGTCACGTAGTACTGCTTATTGATGCGTTCCTTCTTCGCGTCGGAAATAATATTTGATAACTCATTCTTGCCAAATGCCAACTGCAACAAGAGAATCGACGCGCCATGATTCTCACATTTGATGCCCGTCTTGAACAATAAAGCCAAGAGCAAGTTGTACATCGCGTAGTAGGACATCCCGATTGAGTTTTCAAAAAGCTCGTTCTGCAGCAACAGTTTTGCAGAGCGCAAGCAATCAGCGGATTTCTTTGAATAGGATTCGCAGATATCATCAGAAGGCTCAACCAGTTCAATCTTCCCTTCCGCTTTTAGCTTGCTCAGAAAGTTATTGCTTCTCATGGAACACCTCGACGCCGCGAACGATAATGTGATTCTTAATGATTTCCCTGATAAGCGGCGAACTCGTGTCGAAAGGTCCAATCTTCACACTGATCTTCGAGTGGATCTCCTCGACGACTTTTTTCACATTCCGGCTTGTCGTCTCGATATAGATATCAATATCACTCTCCTTTTTCGCCAATCCTTTGGCATAGGAACCAAACAAGACAACGAGAGGAGCATCTGTTTTCTTCAAGACATCCTCAAAAATAACCCCCAGTTCAGGATGTTTCAGCAACAGCTTCGCCTTCTTATGCAACTCCGCTTGCGCAATATACGTCTTCGCAACAACATTCTCCTTGAGAAAAAAGATCTTGTTACGACCTTCAGTCTTGGAATCAACTACACCCTCACTCTTCAAAGCCCGCAATTTCCGTGCGACCGTAGAATGAGACTCACCAAGCTCTTGAGCAATACCTCGCACATGATACTCCTTCCTCAGCAAGAGTTCAATGATGTCCAATTTTATATTGTCTCTTCTTTGAACCATATGTACCATAGATGAACCATTTCTATATAAAACTTTCGACCAGACAACCCCTTGAAGTAAGACTCTAGAGCTCACTACGTTCGCTTTTCTCAAAAAGTACGAACAAACTCAACGCGCAAATAACAGGAATTTGAAGGGGAAACGTTGCGACGTTTCCTCAACTTCCCTCACTTCGCTCGTGAAGTTCGTCAAATTCCGGTGTTAAGCGAACATCGCCTTGACGAGCATGGTGGCGTAGCTCCCCTTGCCGAGGGTGAAGGAGAGCCTGGCTTTCTTCATCCCGGGATGGAGATCGTCATCTTCGAAGCCGTCGCAAGCGAAATCAGTGACCTTCATGAATGCGTCACGGAGATCGCCTTCCAGCGACAGGTTGGGCAGCTGCTTAATCACGAAGTCGCGACTCGAGAGGTTGTGCATTCTGAGCACGTCATCGACGTACTTCTGGGTGACGGAATCCGTCGCGTCGTTCCCGAAGCCCGGAAGAGGAAGTGATTTATTTTCTATATTGTCATTAATTTCGGGGAAGACAAGCGTGCCCTGACTGTACGGCAAGCGAGAGATCATCTCGGCAGTGTCCTCGATATATCGGACCAGGATCTCGTTCCACAGCCGGCTCTGGAACGCGTGGAGATAGAGCTTGAGGAGTATGTGCGGCACTGTCTGGACAGCACCGACAACATCAGATGGCGAGTCGACCAGGTGCACTTGGACTGCCGGCTCATCCATCAAGCTCGCCGCCCGCTTGAACTCCTTGCGGACAAGCGCTTCGCCGATGCGCGCATTATTGCTACTGAAGCGCTGTTCGTCGAAATAATTCGGGACAGCATCAGGAAGACGTAGGTTCTCATCGCCCTCCAGGTTCCGAAGCGTGATGGTGAACTTGTTCCCGTCGAGCATTCCCAAACAAAGCCCTTTCTTCACATATCCCTCAAACTCGATATCGATTTTATCGAGAAAAGGTCGGCTTGCGAGTTTTTTTAGATCCTGTTCCGTTCTGCCGCGCACCGTGAAGTATTGCGTCGTCACGGCCTCCTTGTCCTTCGCCCCGGCGTAACCGACGGCCTTGCGTGGCACCCGGAATGCTTTCGCCAGAGCAAGGGCGACGTCCTCCGTGTTCAGGCCGCGCTTCGTCACCCTGAGCAGGAGCTCCCGTCCTTCGTCCGTTATTTCGTGCTGCGCCAGCTCTTCCACAACGAAATCTTCCGGGTGATATTTCAGGACGTGCATCCGAGAGAGGAACACGGCAACCCTTATAAATCACATGATGGTCCTCCGCCCTGCGCCGGTAGCTCAGTTTGGATAGAGCGACAGCCTCCTAAGCTGTAGGTCAGGGGTTCAAATCCCCTTCGGCGCGCTAGCGACGAAGGTCCCGAACGAAAGTGAGAACACCTTCGGCGCGCTAGCGACGAAGGTCCCGAACGAAAGTGAGAACACCTTCGGCGCGCTAGCGACGAAGGTCCCGAACG
>Ga0114931_10007476_pt1 | contig 13347 bp, 11 predicted proteins | sample 2SBtaG_FD_89579 | JGI IMG/M metagenome (GOLD analysis project Ga0114931, IMG submission 89579) | Deep subsurface microbial communities from Kolumbo volcano to uncover new lineages of life (NeLLi) - 2SBTROV14_V59a metaG | ecosystem: Environmental > Aquatic > Marine > Volcanic | place: Kolumbo... | reverse complement strand
TATACCTCGAAATCATCGAGGCGCGTATGCAGCGCTTCTGCCACGCTGACATAGGCAGGCGTCCGGTCGCTCAAAACGACTGCGACAAGCGGCTCGGTATTCCGTGGTTGCGGCTGTGGTGCGGGTTCCGCGACCGGCTCGGGGGGCGGAGGCGGCTCGGGAGCAATCTCCGGCAGCGGCTCGACGACGGGCGGCAATTCCGGCGGTGGCGGTGCTGGTATTTCGTCGGCAATGAAGATAGAACAGGCAGAAAGGGTCGATAGTAACAGGACTGACGACGATCGAACGATCGTCATCCGCAAAATTCTCCGCTTGTCCGTTCGCCAGAACTTCGCCACAGCTTTCCCGATCCGATGGGTCAAAAGCCCGAACAACGCAGCTTTTCGACGCTTTCATCCCTGAACGGGCCACTATATCAAGCGGTCATAATGTTGCAGTGATGCGCGTCTCAGTTGGGCTTATTCTTAACATAATATCGGAACGCAACGCTGCGCATGGGCGCCGAGGCTCATTTACGGCAGATTGGATGGGCGTGAAACCCCGGGGTCAGGCCTCGGCAGCCTCCGTTGCGTCAGCCGACAGCAATTCCTTGAGCTCGCCGGAATGGAACATCTCCATGACGATGTCACAACCGCCGACAAGTTCCCCGTTCACGTATAGCTGCGGGAAGGTCGGCCAGCTCGAATATGCCTTGAGGCCCTCGCGGATATCCGGGTCTTCAAATATATTCACATAGGCGAACGGCTTGCCCAGTGCCTTCAGGGCGGCGACAGTCTGGCCGGAAAATCCGCATTGCGGGAAATCAGGCGTTCCTTTCATGTAAAGCAACACGGGGTTGCCCTCTATCTGTTCTTTGATTCTTGCGTTTACGTCCACGTGGATTCCTGCCCTATTGATAAAAATCTGCTGCTCAGAGATAAGTTCGACTCGCTGGATATCAACATCGTTCAACGCCTCGTGTTGACAATGATTCGACTGTCAACCCGCTGCACCCCGGCCGTCTCCCGCGCGACCTGTATAGCCCGATCACGCATCGTGTAACTGCCGACCGTACCACTCAGGGTGACATTGCCGGAGCGGGTTCGGATACCGATAGCATATCCGCCCAATTTCGCATCTGCGCTGATCTGCTGGCGGATCTTGCCACTGATTGCGCTGTCCTCCGCCGATGTGGCCACCTCGTGCGCTGCCGGCGCGGCTTCACCCGATGTCGTGTTGCCGAGCAACATCGAAGTACAACCCGTTATTGCCAGCATCCCAACCAGTATCAGCGCGATACGCATTGTAAATCGCTCCATTTTCGGCCGAAAGGCCGATTGTACTGGACTGGCAGGCCGGAACCCAGAGGCAGTCTCAGCATTAGCCCTGCAATCGGGTGATCCTGCCTCTATAATGTACGCTTCGCCTTCCGCGAGGAGAAGGTGGCGCTCCCGAACAACAACGTCAGCGCGAACAGAAACAACAATTCCCTGGGAGAAAGAAGCATGAATCCACTGAAAAGCGTCCTTGGCACAATCATCGCAGGATTTGTCTTGTCGATCGTCATATTGCTGCTCATCGGCGACAACCATATTCCGGCTGCAATGCCGGTAAACTCGGTCATTATCTGGCTGCACGTATTCGCCGGCATCATCTGGATTGGGCTCCTGTATTATTTCAATTTCGTGCAGGGACCGGCGCTTGCCGATGCGGCGAGCGACGACGGTGGACCCGGCGGTGCCGGCATCACCAAGTACATCGTACCGCGGGCACTTGTCTGGTTTCGTTGGGGAGCGGTTTTCACCTGGCTTACAGGTGCCGCGTTCCTCCTGCATCGCGGCATGCTCGATGACGCTTTTGCGCTCGGTATGCTGGGCGACACCGTCAACACCTATGCATCGACCATCGGCATCGGCGCCTGGCTGGGTACGATCATGCTGTTCAACGTGTGGGCATTGATCTGGCCGAACCAGAAAAAGGTCCTCGGCATGGTTGAGGCCAGCGCCGATGAAATTGCCAGAGCAAAGAACATCGCATTCCTGGCTTCGCGCACCAACACGCTGCTGTCGATCCCGCTGATCATGAGCATGGTCGGCGCCGGTCACGGCTTCTTCATGTAGGCAGCCTCGAAACACCCGGGGTCAGTGCCGCCTCAATGCCGGGCTCTGACCCGGGTTCTGGCCCTGAATGCGATGAGCAATCTCGAACACCTGACGGCGGCCGTCGTCTCCAATGCCTCAGCTGCGCTCGCGGAGGACCTGGGGAGCGGCGACATCACGGCGGAACTCATCGCCGCTTCGGCAACAGCGCGCGCCTTCGTCATTGCGCGCGAACCGATGACGATGGCCGGGCAGCCCTGGGTCAACGAGGTTTACCGCCAGATCGACCCGCAGGTTTCTGTCGAGTGGCTCTGCAACGACGGTGACCACGTGTCGGCGGATTCGGAAGTCTGCGTCATCAGCGGTTCGGCGCGCTCCATTCTGAGTGGCGAAAGAACAGCACTCAATTTTCTGCAAGCATTGTCGGGTACGGCCACGATAACGGCACACTACGTCAAAGAAATAGAAGGCACCAAGACCCAGATTCTCGATACGCGAAAAACGATTCCCGGCTTGCGCCACGCACAGAAATACGCGGTTCGCTGCGGCGGCGGCAACAACCACCGTATCGGCCTGTACGACGCATTACTCATCAAGGAAAACCATATTGTCAGCGCCGGCAGCATCGCAGCCGCGATCGACGCGGCCAGGGCCACACATGGCGAACTACCCATCGAAACCGAGGTCGAATCGCTCGAAGAATTGCGTGAAGCACTGACTGCCGGTGTCGACCGTTTGCTCCTCGACAATTTCGATATCGATGAGCTGCAGCAAGCTGCCGAGATTAACCAGGCGCAAGGTAACCCGCCTGCCGAACTCGAAGCTTCGGGTGGCATTACGCTGCAGAATATTCACGCGATTGCGGAAACCGGCGTCGACTACATTTCCGTCGGCGCACTGACCAAGGACATCATTGCGATAGATCTGTCGATGCGCTTTCGCTACGAAGAGTGATCGCCCGCTGGAGCGGGCGCCTGCAGGCGGGCTCGTTCTACATGGACGCCGGCACCAGCTCCGGACGCCGCTCGAGATGATCGGTAACGGCTTCGTAGCCTAGCGCAAACTCGAGCACACGCCGGTCTTCTCCGAACGGTCCCATGACCTGCATGCCCATCGGCCGACCTTCTGCATCGAAACCCACAGGTACGTTACAGACCGGCAAACCGGCAAGCGTGCCTCCGATAACGACCTCCATCCAGCGATGATAGGTATCCATTGCGACACCTTTGATCTTTTTCGGCCAGTGAATATTCTTGTCGAACGGAAATACCTGGGCAGTCGGCAAAATAAGGAAGTCGTACTGTCCGAAAAGCGCAAGAATGGCCCGGAACCAGTCTGCGCGGGCGATGCCGGCCTCGTACAACTGTGCACCGCTCGTCTCCAGTGAACCCTCGATTTCCCAGATTGCCTCGGGTTTCAACAAGCGGCGCATTTCCGCATCGTCGTATAGGGGACGCATGCCATTGCGCCCCCAGTTGCGTAATGTCAGCCACGTATGCCAGAGCCGCGGCATGTCATATGCCGGCATACAGGATTCAACAGTGGCACCCGAATTCGACAATACGGCGAGGTTCGCTTCACAAAGCCCGAGAATACCCGGTGCGATTTCGAGATAGCCGTCGTAATTTCCGAGCCAGCCGATTCTCAAGCCGCGCCAATCGAACGCCCTGAATTCACTGGCCGGCGCCAGTTGATCCCGCAGCGTCAGCGGCAATGCCGGCGCGTAACCTGCGAGGGTCAACAACAGCCTTATTGTGTCCTCCGTATTTCGGCCCATGGGCCCGGTCGCGCCCATGCGCGTATAGTAAAGATCGCTGCCCACGTCGTTCGGCACCCTGTCCTGCGTCGGCCGGAATCCGATGACGTTATTGAAGGCACCGGGATTGCGCAGTGACCCCATCAGGTCACTGCCGTCCGCAACCGGCAACATATGAGTGGCCAGGCCACAAGCCGCTCCACCACTGCTGCCGCCGGCAGTGAGCCCCGAATCGTAGGCGCTGCCGGTGGTGCCGAAGACGGGATTATAGGTCTGGGATCCCATGCCCCACTCGGGCATGTTGGTCTTGCCGATGAAAATCGCACCTTGCCTGCGAATCCGCGAAACCGACAGCTGGTCGCGTTGAGCAATCTTGCCCGCAAGTATGGGCGAACCCCAGCTCGTCGGCTGCCCCTCGACATCGAACATGTCCTTGACCGCATGCGGCATACCGTGCATCCAGCCCCAGTACTCGTCATTGTCCAGCGCACGGTCAGCAAGCTCTGCCTGCCTGATCAATTCATCGTCGGCGATCATGCTGACGATTGCGTTGTACACGGGATTGTAGCGGTGGATGCGTTCCAGGTAGGCATGCATAACCCCGACGCAGGTGAGGTGCCGCTGCCTGATGGCGGCAGACAGTCCGGATGCGCTCAGTTCGGTTATGTCCGCAGGAAGGTCGCTGGCCAGGATATCTGCTGGCAAGGACATCGACATTCCTGCCATCGTCGCTCCTCCTAGAAACTCTCGTCGATCCATCATCTGCTCCCGCTGCAAACGATCGCCCTGGCAGCGAGGAATAGCACCGAGGACGGCGGCAGGCAAAATAACAGCGGTGCCACACCGTAGATCACCACTATCGTTCTCCTTTTCCGCTGCGTGGCCTTCGCATTGTATGATGCCCGGCAATACGGGAAAACGCCATGGCGACCAGCGATTTCAATCTCTACACTCATTTTCAGCGGCAGTTCCAGCGGCACGCCGAAACTGAATTGCTGCGTACCGGAGACGGGCGCTCATTCAGTTACGCCGACATCGACCGGCATTCGGCCAGAATTGCGCGCTTCCTGAGCGATCTCGGCATCGCGCCTGGCGATCGCGTTTCGGTCCAGGTCGAAAAATCTCCCGAGGCGCTTTGCCTTTATCTCGCCTGTTTGCGGGCAGGCTTCGTCTTCCACCCGCTAAACATGGCATACACCCCCCACGAGCTCGAGTATTTCCTGAACAATGCAGAACCGGCTGTCGTCGTCTGTGATCCGCAACGGGAAGTCGCGATCAAGCAGATTGCCGACGACAGCGGCACGAAGTTCGTGTTCACACTAAACGAAAACGGCGGTGGCACGTTTCTCGGGAGGGCAACGGATGCATCTGCAGAATTTGATGTCGTCCGCAGAGGCGCAGACGATCTTGCTGCCCTGCTCTATTCTTCCGGCACGACGGGCGTGCCGAAAGGCATCATGCTGACGCATGCCAACCTGCTCAGCAATACCGAAGCATTACTCCAGGCATGGAGATTTACCAGGAAGGATCGGCTGCTGCATGTATTGCCGATATTTCACGTTCACGGCCTGTTCGTCGCCGCAGGCTGCGTGCTGCTGAGCGGCGCCAGCATGCGCTGGCTAGCGCAGTTCAACGTGGCAGAAGTCCTGCGCTATCTACCGGAATGTACCGTGCTGATGGGCGTGCCTACTTATTACACGCGGCTGCTGTCACAAAGCGCGCTCGATGCCGACCTTGCCGGCAATGTGCGCCTTTTTATTTCGGGCTCCGCACCATTACTCGAAGAGACATTTGTCGACTTCCAGTCGAGGACCGGGCAACAGATTCTCGAACGCTACGGCATGACGGAAACGAACATGAATACCTCGAACCCGCTCGATGGCGAGAGAAAACCGGGTACAGTCGGCCTCCCCCTGGCCGGTGTCGAGATCCGCATTGCCGACGATGACGGCAAACTTCTCGGCAGTAATGAAAACGGCAACCTGCAGGTTCGTGGCCCGAACGTGTTTATCGGCTACTGGAAGATGCCCGAGAAAACCGCCGAGGACTTTACCGACGACGGCTTTTTCATCACGGGCGACCAGGGCAGGATCGACGAAGACGGCTACGTGTCGATCATCGGCCGCTCCAGGGACATGGTGATCAGCGGCGGCCTGAACGTCTATCCGAAAGAAATCGAACTTTTCATCGACGACTTGCCGGATGTCAGCGAATCGGCAGTCATCGGCGTACCGCATGCGGATTTCGGGGAAGGCGTCGTTGCTGTCGTCGTGCCGGAAAGCATCGGCGAGGTAAGCGAGCGTGACGTGATCAACGCCTGCAAGGCTGAACTCGCAAACTTCAAGGTGCCGAAGCGGGTCGTGTTCGTGGACGAGTTGCCCAGGAACACAATGGCCAAGGTGCAAAAGAACGTACTGAGAGAGGCCTACAGGGAGCTGCTGTCCTGAACGATCGCGCGCGTCACGCGCTTGGGTTCGGAAACGCCGTACCCCTGGGCAAAATCGACGCCCATGCCTTTGAGCATCGTGATTATCTCTTCGTTTTCGGCGAACTCGGCAATCGTTTGTTTACCGGTAAGATGTCCTATTTCATTAATCGAACGAACCATTTCCCGGTCTATCGGATCATGCAGTATCTCCTTCACAAAACTTCCGTCAATCTTCAGGAAATCGACGGGGAAATGCTTCAGGTATCCGAATGACGACAAACCCGTACCGAAATCATCCAGCGCGAACTTGCAACCAAGCTCCTTGAGCGCGTTTATGAAACGGTTTGCCTGCGAATAGCTCGCGATGGCTGCTGTTTCGGTTATCTCGAAACAGATCTTGGTTGCATCGAGTCCACTCATCCGGAATTGCTCGATCACGAAGGGCAGGAACTTGTCGTCACCCACGCTCTGCCCCGACAGGTTGATCGAGCAAAGCGACAACCGTTCCCTCTCGTCAGCCTCGGACACCAGCCAGCGGAAGGCGTTTGTGATTACCCAGCGATCGATCCGCGGCGTCAGGCTGAAACGCTCCGCCGCTTCGATAAAGAGCCCCGGCGCAATGATGCCACCGCTCTCGTCCCGCATACGCAGCAGAATTTCGTAGTGGGCGCCGTCATCGGCAATCTGCAAGGGCAGGATCGTCTGCCGGAACAGCTCGAAGCGATTGTCCTCCAGCGCATTGTTGATGCGCGCTGCCCACTGCTGCTCGCGCCGGCGCCGCTGCAGGTCGAGATCGTTTTCTTCGAAGCTGTGAATGCGGTTGCGCCCCGCTTCTTTCGCCACAGCACAAGCACTGTCCGCCGCGCTAAGCAACCCGGCGACATCTTCGTTACCCGCGTTAATCGGTACCACGCCGATACTGACGCCCAGGCGAAAACTGCGATCGTCCCACATGAATTTAAAATCGCCGACGGCCACGCGCAACTGCTCCGCCGTTTCCATGGCCTGGTCCAGGTTACAGCTTTCGAGTAACACGCCGAACTCGTCACCGCCGAGCCGCGCCAGGGTATCTCGCCAGCGGATCTTGGATTTGAGCAAGGCGCCAAGCTGCCCGAGTAATGCGTCGCCTGCCTGGTGGCCGCAGGAATCGTTGACAATCTTGAACTGGTCGAGATCGAGATAGCAAAGTGCATACGAGGTTTCCCGCGCCTTGGCGCTTTTCAGCGCCCGCTCGAGTCGGTGTTCGAATTCCGAGCGGTTGACCAGGCCGGTGAGGATGTCGTGACTGGCGTGGTAGCTGAGCCGCCGGTTCAGTTCTCTGGACTCGCTGACATCGTGAAACACGAGCACACCGCCGGTCACGTCACCCTTGCCGTCGCGAATCGGCGAGGCCGTGCTCTCGATATAAAGTTCGTTTCCGTCACGGCGAATCAGCAAGGTCGGCCGCACGGACTTTATCGGGCGGCTGCGGCGTATCGAAACGGCGAGCGGGTTCTCTAGGGGCTCGCAGGTCTCTTCGTGGAAACCACGGAAGATATCGTCGATCGGCCGACCGTGCGCATCATCGACTTTCCAGCCGGTCAACTCCTCCGCAACCGGGTTGATGTACTCGACGTTGCACTCGGCGTCTGTAGTGATCACCCCGTCGCCGATCGAGCGCAAGGTAATCTGCGCACTTTCCTTCTCGCGAAAAAGTGCCTCTTCGTACAGTTTGCGCTCCGTAATGTCGACTTCGACGCCGAGCAGGCGAATCAATCGACCCCTGTCATCCTGGAGGGCCTTGGCACGGCTTGTCATCCAGCGCCAATCGCCGCTCTGGTGCTTCATGCGATGTACGCTTTCAAAGAATTCGCTCTTGCCCTCGAGGTGTTCGCGCATCTTTTTTTGCACGCGCGCCATGTCGTCCGGGTGCACCAGCCGATACCAGTCCGGCAATACATCTTCCTGATCGACGTCGTAACCGAGCATGTCCTTCCAGCGCCGCGACAACTTGATGCGCTTGGAGTAACCGTCGAAATCCCAGATGCCGTCGTTGGCAGTCAGGCTGACGAGCTCGTTTCGCTCCTCGTATTCGTCGAGAAGATCCGCACTCTGCATTCTCTCAAGGTCTGACGCCAGCGAGGCGCCAATCAACTTCATGAGCAGGTGCAAGTCCGCGTCCTGCTTTTTCACCGGATGTTCGTTGGCGAGCGCCAGGAAGCCGGCTACTTCCCGGCGGATGGAAAAACCGATGACCAGCGCAGAACCAATGCCGAGCTCGGCGAGCCGGCCAAATTCTTCGCGTGCCGCCGTTGGGCCAGCGGCAGTGTCGTTGATTTCGATGACCTTCAGGTGACCAAGATGCTGGCAAAGCCACGGCCAGTTGGCGAGTGACTCACCCGTCAGCGGTTCGGCGTTGCATGCCGAGAATACGGAACTGGTGGCAAGCACTGTATCGATCGCCGCCAGGTCCGGCGTGAAAAGTGCGAGAAATGCTGAGTCGCAGCCACTTGCATCAGGCAACTCTGCAATGTTGTCGCAAAGCTGTTCTTTGAAATGACGCTTGTCCAGGGTCTGCACATTGACGGCGATTTTGGTCTGCAAGGCGTCCACTGCACCCCGATTGCGCTCACCGGGTGGTGGCCTGCGGCGCCGCACGGCCACTCCTCCAGCCGAATTGCTATCAGACGGTATGCTCATACGGAAATTTATGTCCAAGCTCGCCATATTTTGACACGTTACCGCAGGAATACAAGATAAGTTACTGTATTTTTTGGGAAATAAGGCTCAAAAGTACGGAAAAACAAACCGGAAAATGTGCCCGCCGCTGCGGCGGGCGCATTCAATGTCAACCCGCCCCCTTGCACCGCGTTATAGCCCCATGACGAAACGACTTTTCGGAAGGGAGACCAACATGAATGTTTCGAACAACCGCCTGCCGGGCGGTGTCAGCCAAAAGACGATATGGATATCGGCGATTCTCATTCTCGCCACAATGGTCTTGTCGGCCTGTGGTGGCGGCGCCAGCACCGTGAACAATGTACCGCCGCCTCCGGTTGCCGCCAGCTGCGTGCCGTCGGATCCCTCCACAGCCGGTGAATGCGGCACGATCATCATCGGCCTCACCGACGCCGACGGCGAATTCTTGAGTTACGGCGTTGACGTGCTGTCGCTCAAACTTGAGAAGAAGGACGGCGCAATCGTCGAAGTCTTGCCAAACAGCACCCGTATCGACTTCGCACAGTATGTCGACCTGAGCGAGTTCGTCAGTGTTGCCACGGTACCGCCGGGCGAGTACGTTGCCGGCACGATCCGCCTCGACTACTCGGCTGCAGAGGTCTTCGTCGAAGCCGGCGGTGCCGCGAAAGAAGCCATCGTCGTCGATGCGGACGGTGCCGCGCTGGGCGAGACAGCGCTGAAGATCAAGCTCGCCAATCGCGACCACCTGCGGGTCTTCAAAGGCCTCCCGTCGCTGCTGACGCTCGACTTCGATCTCGACGCATCGCATGTCGTCGACATCGTGCCGACACCGGCGATCGCGACAGCCGAGCCATTCATCGTTGCCGAACTCGACCCGGTCGACACGAAGAACATCAGGGTCCGCGGCCGCTTGATCGAAGCGAATCCCGAACAGATGTACTACACCGTGGCACTGCGGCCATTTCACGACTTGGCCAGTGATTTCGGCAGGATGAAAGTCAACATTACAGCGCGGACGGATTTCGAGGTCAACGAAGAGACCTTTGTCGGCGCCGAGGGCCTGCGCGCGCTCAACAATGCCGGCCAGGGCACCCTGACCGTGGCAACAGGCACGGTCAACGTTGCCGAACGAAAATTCACCGCGGACTACGTCCTCGCGGGTTCCAGCGTGCCCGGCCACGGCAAGGACGCGGTCAAGGGCAACGTCATCGCGCGAATGGGCAATGAGCTGGTCGTTCGTGGCGGCACGGTCATCCTGAGCGACTCGGGCCGTGCTTTCTTCCGCGATGATGTGACCGTTACAGTCGGCCCCGACACCGTGGTGTACAAAGCCTTCGATACCGACCGGCCGCTTGGCATGCCGCTGCGCCTGCTCACCACCGATGCGATCTCTGTCGGCCAGGCAGTGACAGTCCGCGGCACGGTTACCGCAAACGACGCAATCGGCGTGCATGTCGACGCGACCTCGGGCACAGTGGCCATGCACCTGACGCACCTGAGCGGTACTGTCAATATGATCCTGCCCGGCCAGGTGGACATCGATCTTCACGCCATCGACCGGCGTCGCGCCAGTGTCTTCGACTTCACCGGAACCGGCGCCAGTCCCGACCTGGATGCGGATCCGAACAACTACGAAATCTCGACTGGCCCGCTGTTGACGATGGCTGCACAAGCCACCGGCCAACCCGTCGCCGTCTTCGGTTTTCCCAACACGTTCGGTGCCGCGCCGCCCGACTTCGAAGGCCGCACAGTCATCGACTTTTCGGACGTACGCAGTGCGCTCGGCGTCGGCTGGGGCGCCACAGGCACGCCCACGCCGTACCTGATGATGGACAGCACGGGCCTGCTGCTCGACAAGCAGAACCCGGCCATCGACCAGCGGCACTTCATCAAGAAGGGCCCGCTCCTTATCGACCTGACCACGCTCGATTCGAACACGCTGATCGCGCCGCGCGAGTCCGGCAGGAAAGTGTTCACGATCAAGACGTCAGACAGCCTGCAACTCTACGCGGACTTCGACGACTTCGTGACGGCGCTGACCCTGCAACTGGACGGCGTCAATGCGGCTCGCTCGATGTTTGCGCGGGGTCGCTACAACGGTGACACCAACGTGTTCACCGCGTACAAGATCTTCGTTTACATACTCGAGCCATGAGGAAGGTGTCCTGAACGCATTCCCATAGCCGGGGTTGTTCGTTTCCCCCGCTGCCCCGGCCGGACTGGCTCACCCCGCACAGGAATGTGCGGGGTTTCTTTTTACTCATCGCACGGCTTGGCGAGACTCGAAACGTGTGACTGGACGAACGCCAGCGTCTGGCCTGAAGGAACTCAGTGATAGGTCTTGTCGGGATCCACGTCTTCCGCCGCGAATTCTCTCTCGGCAAGGAATTCTTCCGCGGCTTCGGTCTCGGCCAGTTCCTCATCGGACGGTTCGATGGCAATCAGTCCGGCATCGTCGGCTACAACCCCCAGCCGATCAGCGATGTCATAGTCCTGCGTTGACAGCGGACTGTCACTCGCCGAAACAGTCGTCGCGGATGGCGAATCCAGCGGCTCGAACAAGACCCGGCCTGCCGGGCCGGGTTCGCAAAGCGCGCCGGCGCCCTCCGCCATATGTTCGTAAAGCCTGCGATACTCGTTGCCAATCGTGCGCAAATGCACAGCGGTGGCGCCAAAATGGCCACTCACCTTGCGCCGGTAGTGGTTCAATTCTTCCTGCAGCTCGCTGGCTCGTGCCGTTTGCGCCTTCCGGCCGATACTGCCAAACCAGAACCCAATACCAGCGCCGACCAGCAAGATCAACGCGCCGGTGCCGATAACAACAACCGGATTCATTGCACAACTCTCTTTGTCGATAGATTGCCCAAGCGGGGGCAGGCGTTATTGTACGCCATTGAGGATCGAAAGTTGAGTTCGGCTATCATGTCAAGCGTGACGTCACGCACCCCGAATATTAACTCCTTCTGGATGGCACCACTGGCCGCTGCACTCGCCTATCCCGGCATACTTGTCCTGTTCGCGGGTACCGTCGCTGCGTATCGTGAGTCGGGCGGATCCTTCACACAACTCGCCTGCTCATTGACGCTGATGGCTGCAGCCGTCAGCATTCCCGTGATCGCTGTTTGGGGACTGGACAAAATTCGCGACAGCACCGATCCGAAAGCGCCCGCAACCCGAGCTGTGCTGTATTTTGTCTTCGCCGTGTTCCCGTTGTTCGGATTGGACTTCGCGGTAACGAGATTGTTCCGTGTTTGGCACTGGCATATGCAGATCTGGTGGATCACTCTTGTGGCAATCGGCGGCATCGTTTACGCGTATCGACCCAGGCAAAAAAACGTAAGCCCGGGAGAGCCGGTCAATCCTTGGCTGCGCAAGCTTCATGGCGCCACGGCGATGTTGCTTCTGTTGGGCTATCTGATTCCGCATCTCGTCAATCATGGCACCGCGCTCTGGTCGATCGAATTCAACGCCGCAGTCATGGAGCTATTTCGCAATTGGTACAGATCCGCGCTGGTCGAGCCGGTCCTGATCGCGATGCTTGGCGCCATGGTGGTGACAGGCCTGCACATGGTCATCCGCTATTCACGCGAATGCGGGGACCGCTTTCGAGTCCTGCAGACAGCAACCGGTACCTACCTCGCGGTTTTCATCTGCTCACACCTGACAGCGGTATTGTCTGCCCGGGCAGCCGGTGTAGAAACGGACTGGTACTTTGCCATTGGCCCGACGGGCCAAATCCTGGATACGGCCGCATTTCTGATTCCCTATTACATTGCAGGCGTATTTTTTCTGCTGGTCCATGTGTCACTGGGATTGAGACAGATTCTTCTTGCACACAGCGCCGGCAAACGCAGTGCCAATCGCACGTTCTTTGCGCTCACGGTTGGAGCCACCCTGATCACCCTGCTGATCACGGCGGCAATGTTCGGCGTCCACCTGGGCGACCTTTGAATGTTGGTGTATAATCAACAGCACATCAGGAGAGAGCTAACGCTCCACCAACCTGCCAACTCGGGCAAGGTGGTACCCGCAAGGGGATGTGGCCGGACCGGCAACCAAGCGGGAAATCCTCAAGGTTGTCATCCGCTGTGTTGATCAACGCATTGGAGGATTGATATGCCCGCAAACCTCATCGATTTTGATGAAGCCGGGGAGCGCCGTGGCATGAAGCGATGCCCGTCGTGCAAGAGTACGAAAGTTGCATCCATTCTGTACGGACTGCCGACCCGGGAATTCATGGACGAGGAGCACGATGATGTGGTCCTCGGCGGCTGTATCGTCAGTGACGGTTCGCCGAAATGATATTGCCAGTCCTGCGGGGAGCGTTTTTGAGGGTGTCCGTCGCGAACGGCTCTAAAGAAAATCCCGCACCCGGAGAGAGCGAACGCTCCGCCCACCTGCCAACC
>Ga0114931_10007475_pt1 | contig 13349 bp, 11 predicted proteins | sample 2SBtaG_FD_89579 | JGI IMG/M metagenome (GOLD analysis project Ga0114931, IMG submission 89579) | Deep subsurface microbial communities from Kolumbo volcano to uncover new lineages of life (NeLLi) - 2SBTROV14_V59a metaG | ecosystem: Environmental > Aquatic > Marine > Volcanic | place: Kolumbo... | reverse complement strand
GGATGAGGCCGGGGGCTACCACATTGACGGTCACCCCTCGGGAGGCGACTTCCTTCGCAAGAGATTTTGCCGCGCCATGAAGGCCCGCTTTTGCTGCTGCATAATTGGTTTGACCTCGATTGCCCATCACACCAGAAATTGACGACATGATAATGATCCTGCCCCATCGCGTATGAAGCATGGGGAGCAACAGAGGGTGCACCACGTTGAAAAACCCATGGAGAGAGACGTTGATCACCTTGGACCATTGATCAAATGCCATGCCGGCCATCGGAGCATCGTCATGAATGCCGGCGTTACACACAACGACCTGAAGTGGTCCGTTGTTTTGAATCATGTCAATATTTTTCCGGGTAACCTCCGCGTCTGCGACATCAAAAACAGTAGTCTCAGCCGAGCCCCCGGCTTGCTTGATCTGATGGCAGAGGGCCACGGCCCGCTCAGGATGATGATGGGCATGTACAAAGACATGGAGGCCTTGCTTGGCAAGTGCAAGAGATATCGCGCCGCCGATTGTCCCACTTCCACCTGTCACCAACGCACGTTTGTTCATGGTCTTGATCCTGTTCGAGCGGATAAATCCGCGTGAATGGGAGGAAAAATTCTTAAAGACTCATCCATCTCGATCAGAACCCGGGGTTCATGGACCGCATCAGATCTTGAACAAAAATGGAGGCCCGTCCTTCAAGCAGCATGGCCGTTCCGGCTTTGATAGTGAAAGAATAAATAAAACGTGTTTCCTGTTCAAACAGTTTGCGGGAATCTATGTCTAAGTTATCGTTCACCACGTCAAGACGCAAAGAATGGAGTGTGAGCATGTTAACGGATCCAATATATCCCAATGTGAGACCTTGCGACCTCCAGTTCGTAAGACCGATATGTACCCCAATGGCCTGTGCGGCGTATTCAAGACCGCAGATGGTGGGTAATCCTTCTGGTTGCCTCAGGGGATTCTGAAGATCACGATGAGAGCAAGCCATACAACGAATGGATGTCGCGTCCCAATCAACCACGGAATCCAAAAGGCACATCCTTCCGGAATGAGGAAGCCATTGGCTTAAATCATTTTTTGATAGGAAGGGCATGAGGTTACATCGATGGTGAGATGACAGTTATCCAGATATTCCAATACCACGGTTGTTGTTTCTTGGCGAGCGATGGCCGCAAGGAGTGGGAGCCCCCGAGCCGTGGGAATTTCCCTTCTGTATTTCTCTAATTGGCAATCTTCCAATGTCGTGATCTTCTTGAGTCGATCAAAGTAGAGCGAGATATCCAATCTTGCAATACTTTGCTCGGACTGTTCCTGCCTGATGACCAGTGCGATGCCAAAGGCCGCGAGAATGGGCCGGGCTTGGGACAGTGGAGGAGGGGAAGGAGTGTCGTAGACCACAAGCAACGTCGATCGTGTCTCGACAATCGTTTGCAACGCGGTTTCGACTAACCCAGCCGAGAAGGTCCCATCATGGCAAGAAACACTCGTCGAAGGAAGCTGTACGCTATGTGCGATACTCCAGTAACCTGCTGGCGCGTTGTGAACCGAATGATGAAAAAGGGTCGGCGAGACTTGGGGAACCGGAGCGGCGACTGCTGTACATAATTGGTGTAAAATAGTTCCGTCTCCATCAGAAGAGGCAAACACCGTCCCAACTTCTTGAGGCTTCATCTGAGAATGGTCAATGGCTTCCTGAGCGACGTGCAAGGCCAATTTTACGGTTTCACTACCCCTTCGCTGTTCATTGGCTGAAAGAATATTGGGCGTCGGTGGCGTCATCTTCGATTCCACCCAAACCTGGTCTCCTTTGAGAATGCGTTGACTTGACGTCCAGTCAGCCAGGCCTGGCCCAAGAATGCCAATTCCGTCAAGGTAGATCTGCATTAGATCAATTCTAAGAGGAGGCTACAATTATTGCCGCCAAACCCAAAAAAGTTTCCCAAAGCCCACTTTACAGATGTCCTTTTATGGTGCAGAAGGATATGGCTCTTCAATAAGGGGTCTAGGGTTGTGGTATTCAGCGTACCAGGCAGGAGACGATGTGTTAAACATAAGGCAAGGAACACCAATTCCACGGCTCCTGCTGCTCCTAGTGTATGACCGATCCAGCCTTTGATGGAGCTACAAGGGGGGGACGAATCAAAAATGGTATGAATGGCAGAATCCTCCACCAAATCATTTGCTTGTGTGGCTGTGCCATGTAACTTGATGTAGCCAATTTCTTCCGGCCTGACATTGGCACGATGCAAAGCGTGACGCATGGCGAGAATGGCGCCCTCACCCGTCGGATGGGGATGCGCCATGCGGTATCCATCACAACTTTCCCCATATCCCCGGAAAATGATAGATCCTGTTGGCGGATCGTTCTCCAATTTTTCAAGCAACACAAATGCGGCGCCTTCGCCCAAGTTCAGTCCATCACGATGGACATCACAAGGGCGACAGGGGGTAGAGGAAACCAAACCCAAAGAGGAAAATCCATAGAGGGTATTGAGACATAAGGTATCCACGCCTACGACAACCGCGGCATCGCACAGACCCGCATCGATAAGACGTGACGCGCAAGCAAATCCCTTTGCACTTGAGGAACAGGCCGTGGAAATGACGACCGCTGGCCCTTCCACCTGTAAAGACCGTCGCACAAAGTCCCCGACCGAGAACATGGAATGGGTGACTGGTGCCTGTACGTAAAAGGAAGCGGGTAATGCCTGTGTGTGTCCATCACGATTTTGATACGCATGCTCGACTTCTAAAATGCCAGACGTTGAGGTGCCCATGATGACGGCAAGCCGGTGCGCCCCATATTTTCTACACGTCTCAGCCACGCTCTGCTGAAACCCGTCTTGTTGGACACCCAGAAGCGCAAGTCGATTATTACGACAATCGAATCGGTCAAGTCCATTGCCAATGCCAGGGTTGTCTATGCCTTCCACTTTCCCAATATAGGTCTCAATGTGCCGGTTTTCAAAATCACAAGGTCGGAGGCCTGTTCGGCTCTGAAGGAGAGCGTGAAACGTTTCACCCACACCTCTCCCAAGCGCATTGACGGTGGTGTAATTCTTAAAACGCAGAGGTATCATGAACTTCTCACACAAGTGGGTGTGAAGACGTAAATCTGGATAAGGGAAGCGCATCATGCGGAACGCTATTGGTTGTCCCCTCCAAAAGACCTACTCCTTGGGAGTAAATTCTGTTGAAAATTTCAGTTAATCGTTTGAGTTGCGTATGCCCCGGTTGTGGAAGGCCCACGTGTTCGATATGGTTCATTCCTTCCAGACTGTCCGAGAACTGTTTGCGATTGCAATGATAATAGTGACCCGTTCTTTTGATATGGGTCTCAATGGCTTTGAACAGGCTAGAAAAATTCGTGAGGGCATTGAACACAAAGTGCTGTTCTTCTAACTGTGATCGAAGAAAGGCTTCGTTGAGATGCAGATCTTGAAGATATTGGGAAAGCCACCAATGGTAATAGAGAGCAAAATCAAATTGCCATTTGAGTTTAAAGAGCTCAAAACTTCCAAGGGTTGAATAGAGATCTCGGTAAAGCAGTAGACTCGACTCATACCGAAAGCGCATGTATTGATTATACAAATCTGACAGCTGACACAGTTTGTCGAAGGAGATGCCCTGCGTATCCCGGATAATCAGGTCAGTCAAAAAGTCATTTTCCAGCGCGATGAAATCCGACCCTGGGCTGTAAAACGGATCTGTGAAGACAGCCGATTCACCTGTCAGCCCCCAACAATTTGCGCTGAAATATTGCTTGGTATTGTAAGCCAGTTTTCGATGGCTACCTATATCGAGCATCTCAGCTTGGCCCAAAAACGTGGTGACCGCCTGATGACGTCCCAGGAATGTCAGGAAGTGTTTTTGCGAACTCAATCCCAAGCGCCCCAGGGAATGAATGTCTCCTACGACACCAATACTCGTGATCCCTCTTCCAAGGGGAATGAACCAAATCCAATACCCTGGATAGCAAAAGTGGTTGGTCGAAAGCATTCGGCTGGAATAGCGGATCCGTTTTCTGAAGGCATCGGGTCCCGCATCCCAATCGGCAACTCCCCGAAAACGTCCCCAGACAGCGAACTGTTCGTGAGTGGGTTCCGGACTCCGCAGCCGTAGCTTTTTCGCGAGAACGACGTGTCGCCCACTAGCATCTATGAACCAGCGAGCACAACATTCATGCTCTCCCTCCTCGGAGGAAATTTTGAAATGGTGTTCGGATGTGCCCGTTGAAGATTCCATGATTTGGAGATGGCTCACGGTCGTTCCCCTATACACTGAAATACCATTTTCCTGATTCATAGCGTGTAAATCATTCTCAAGCCGTGCCCGATCAAGTTGAAAACTTGGATGATACGGGAATGCGACACCGCCAATCTCACTCATATGAGGAAGATCAACATCTTTTTGTTGGCTGTCGAAAAAAAATCGCAAACCATTTTTGGGTAAATGGTGCTCGTAAAGATAGGTCGATAAGCTCAAACGGCGTATCAGGTAGTTACTGGCAATCTCGACGGTCGATTCTCCAACCTTAAAAGATGTAGACCTGTTTTTTTCAAATAAGCCAATTGTCAAATGAGAAAGGTTCTGATGGAGTTGCCTGGCCAATAAATTGCCGGCAAGCCCACCTCCAATAATGGCAACATCAAATTTCTTTACTGCCATGTCAAAGGTTCCTTTTGAGGACGTGGGGCCATCTTTTTGGCTATCTCAATGATGCGCGTGAAGCCACATCATTTCTTGCCAGCATCGCTGAGCAGGCAAAGCTCATCAGTGTCCCGAGGGCGACGGTAAGCCCGATCGCCCGAAACACGGGGATTTCCGAAAAACTCAGTAGGCCAAATACCAGGATGGTGGTCGTACCACAAATCAAAATTGATGCGACGGTTTGGTTGCGTTGGGCTGGACTGTCCACCGTTCGATTGAAGAATAACGTATAGTCTAATCCCAAACCAAGGACAAGCAGAAGGGAGGACAGATGAAAAAGGGAGATTCGTTCACCAAGAAAATGAAGGAGAGCCATCACAACAAGAAGCGAGCCGGCAATAGGTAATAGTACAGATGAGAAAAGCCAAAGGGATCGGATTCGGATGGCCAGAACAACGCAAATAGCAAACGTGCCCCAACTAACAAGCCGGAGCGCCTCATCTCGGTAGGTGACAATAATGTCATGCGATTGCTCTTTCAGGTCTAAATAGAAGACCCGTGGATCCTCAAGTACATCATTCCATTGGCTGATCATCCCTCGGTCTTTGACCGCTCGCAAGGGAACCACACTGACCCACTGTTCTTTGTCTTTGAAGAGAAGGGATTGCAATTTTAACTCAAGCGTTGTCCCCTGAAAATCTTCACTTGCGATGGTGTCTTGCATTCGAGCCTGTGCGACATCCTGAAGAAATGGTTCAAAGAGATGCTTCTTAAATGGCAGGCCCCTCATTGCGGCCAACAAATGTGTTTTGAGCGTCTCTGGATCGGGAAGCGCAGCTTGCCGGGAGACTTGCGTTTTTCGGCTCGGCAAGTAACGAGTAGCCAGGTCATAGCCCTCCATGGCCCCTTGCTGAACCAAGAGATGCAATGGTTGTTTGAGCGCTTCACTGTGCCCCAACACATCCTGTTCTGTTGGCCCGGTTATCACAATGAGATCTCGAACACTGGGTGCCCCCATGGCCTGACGGAGCTGACGATCTAATTCTTTTTCCTCTCTTGGGATAGTGGTGAAATTGGCAATGTCCGTTTCCCAAAATGGTTCAGTGGATACTCCCAAATAGAAAACCGGCAGAATGATCAAAAGGAGAAAAAGACTTCGGCCCCTCTGGAAGAAATGAGTGAGGCGAATTGCCGGTTTGCCTAATCTATTGGTGGGAAAGGGTTTGGGAATGAGAGGGGGAAGAACCCATCGCGTGACCACACATGCCACAAGGACCCCAACTATCGCAAAGAGACCCAGTTGAGCAAGACCTGGGAACCCTGAAAACCATAGGGCTCCATACCCTATGATAGTTGTCCCTGCTCCCAGGAACATGGTTGGCCAAATGTCCGCTATACGGCTTTTAACGGAATCTCCATCAACAAGATGACTGAAAAGGTGGATAGGATAATCGACCGTCACCCCAATAAGGGTGGCGCCAAAGGCAAGGGTGATCCCATGGATGAATCCAAAGAGAAGATTAACCGATACGACAGCAGCCACCATCCCACTGAATAATGGGACAAGGCTTAGGATCATGGGCGTTGGCGATCGGAAGGTGGCAACCAAAAAAGCCGCAACCAGCATCAAGGCGATCAAGGATAACCACGTTGATTCAGTTTTGACGGTTCTCTCGGTTTCGACAGCAAACACGGCTGGGCCAGTCAGAAGCAACCGAATAGGGCGGAACGTGGGGTCTTTCGAGAGAGTCAGTCGGAAGGCTTTTCGAATCCGGCTCTGAATATGCCGCTGCTTGTCGAGATCAAATCCGGCAGCCTTTGTCTCAGCGAGAAGCAGCGAGCGGGATCTATCAGGCGTCACCCAGAGACCCTTGTGAATCCGAGGTTTGGTATCCGTCATCCACGATTGTACAACATGCCAATACTCATTTGTTGGATCAGCAGGAAGTTTGGACTTTAGAAGAGATGAGAGGGGAGTCGTCAATTCATGCAACCGATTGGCAAGAGCCTGATGCAGTCCATGGGTGGTAAAGCGAGCCTTCTTGATGTTGGGGCTAAGCAGGTAGCGATAGCGAAAAAGCTGATCTTTTTCATTCCCAGTATTGGCCCGTTCGCCATTGTTGATAGACACAAAATCACGGGTTTTTTGCATGTTGGCTGCTAGCACCCGATTCGCTTCAGTGAGCACGTCGATTGGGGCGCCTTCCAACCCAATGAGAATCAATCTCGATGAGGGCCCTTCCCTCAGAGCATTCAACAGAAGTTGCTGCTTTGATGTCCGTCCTTCGGGAAATAATAAGGAGAGTTCGGTTTGGACGCGGGTTGTTGCCAACGCCCAACAGCCCAGAACGGTGAGAAGGAGAAACCAAAGAGTTGCAGGATTCCCATACCATTTTCTTGCGCTCAATTGGCGACCTTCTCAATAATCATGAGAGCATAGTCTCCGTTTGGTTCATGTATGTTGATGGAGGTGATATCGTGGTGATGCCCAGTCAAAGAAATACAGTCAATGACTTCTGCCAATGAGTCGTCTAACGGTTCAAGCCTGAGGGCCCACTGGCTCTTTGTCCCTTCCACTTTCAGCGTGAAAATATGCCTAAGGGTTTCGAAATCACCGGTGAGTGCAGATCGTACCCCTATTGAAATCCCTTGGAGCAAGGGGTGTTCATCCAAGAAAAACGTTTTTGAAATCCCTTTCAGTGGATTTTCAAAATGAACCTGCTCTTCCTCAACAACATATATTTCTTCGAAGGGGGTGAGGATGTGTTTTTCCATCGTTGCCGGAGGAGTAAAGGTGAGGATCCCTGAGGTCATAAGAGGTTTGGTCAGAAGGGTCGAGAAATGTTTTTCTTGAAATGTTGCGTGATAGGTGGGATGGGTGGTGAGGGCTACTTGGAGATCATGCAGGGTCAGTGGACTGTCATGAGCTTCTTTGGGTACCGTGGACTGCTCCGATTGAGGGGCACTCCACGTGATAATCATATTCCCCCATCCTATGATGCAGGCGAAACAGAGACAGAGTGGCTTAATCCGTTTCATTCCAATAATCAAAAAAGTGAAACCAATTGTAGGGTGCTTGCAGACAATAGAATTCCAACCGTTCCGCGTAATGCTGTGTCCATTCGCGAACAGCCTTCTCCCGGGAATGCCGGTCAACGCTTAATTCCTCGATGAACGGCTCAAAATAAATCTCGTATTTATTCCCTCCCCTATACAGGCCAAAAAACAGGATGACCGGCACCCGCAAAATGGTCGCCAGGATCATGGGGCCTGCAGGAAAATCCACGTTCATCCCCAAAAGCCTGCAGGAAACGACTTTATCTCTTTTGACGGTGCGATCACCTAAAATTCCGATAAATTCCCCCCGATCCAATGATTCCTTGACTTGTAGCATTGCATCTGGAGTGCCAATGGGGATAATGGCTTGGGCCATGTGTGGATTCAGCTTGTCAAGGATTTTCCTTAACTCTTTTGTTGCTTCCTCATACATAAGAATTTTTAATGGAAAGTCCTTCAGATTCTGAAAATATTTGATTCTGGATGTTCTGACAATATCAAAGCTTCCGAGATGAGATCCCAACAAAAGGCAGCCTTGTCCCTGTGCCCACTGTTCATACAATAGCTCTGCGCCGTGAATGTCTACATCAAACAAGGCAAATTGATCTGTGAGCAGGTACACACGGTCAAGAATCGTTGAGGCGAAGCAATGATAGTGATGAAATAAATCTCGTAGGGTGGGAGAACGTCCCAGCACCCTTTGCAAATAGAAGGTGATGCCTTGTGAGGCTTTCGGTGAGAAAACCACAAAATAGGCACAAATTGGATAGAGGAGGGAACGCGCGGCTGGACGACCTAATCGGAGCGCGACCCAAATGATGAATTTGGTGAGTATGGGACTCCCTCGTTCGGGATGATGGCCCCATGTCCTACCCATCCCATTCCTTTTCTCTACGAGTGAAATGGACAGATCCCGATGAAATCAATCTTGAATCGACATGGCAGGTAAAGGTGGCTTCACCGGGTTCTTCCGATTCTAACCTAATGATAAGGCTTTCTTCCGGGCGCAAAGGCGAGATGAATTTGGCCTGTGGAATCATCGAGATCCGGATAGGATCCGGTAATGCTTTTCGTAACGCCTCAAACACTTTTTCGAGAATCACGACAGCCGGAACAACCGGGTTTCCAGGAAAATGTCCCACCAGAGCTGGATGTTCAGACTCAATGATGAGGATTTCTTCGTGTCGCATGGTTTGTGTTGGATGGGAAACGAAAAACGAATCAGGAATTAATCCTGTGGCCTTGTGAACCACTGCCCGATGTATGGTTTTGTTCTTCCGCAAGTTTGAGCAATGCTTCACGCGGGAGTTTCCCAGTCCCATTTCTTGGAAGGTGAGATATGACATACAAAGGACGGGGAAGAAAGACAGGATTGATCTTTTTTCTCAAATCTTCCACTATCTCCGCAGGCGTCTTCTTTTGTGTGACCACAAAGGCCATCAGCCTAGTCACGTGATTGCCCAGCTCCTGCTCCGGCATCAAAAACGTGCCATCTTCCACTCCTTCAATTTGTTGTAGATGCGTATTCAACTCAGTAAGAGAGATCCGATGGCCAGCAATTTTTATACAATCGGCATGACGACGCCCTAAAATAAACTTCTGAGGGTCCATTGGCGTTATTTCATCAGGGAAACAAACAGGCTGTGGTAAATGAGGCCCGTGCAAGAGGTGGCGATGACCACAGGATTCTATACAGTTTCCTTCGAGCAATTGCCAGGTTTCTTCCTTGGTAGGGCGACGCGTCGCCAAGGTTCCCGCTTCCACGAAGCCATAGATCTCAAGAACCTTCGTCTTGAATACTTTCTCAGCTTGTTTGGCTAAAGCTAAAGATAAGGGTGCCGTTGCAGAAATAATACACTCCAGCTCAGGCAGGTTCGTTTGATCCGCAACACAAGCTCGGAGGTGAAACGGTGTTGTGACCAAAATTCGTGGGCTCGGCACAGTATCCAAGGCCGTCCGTACGTCTTCAGGAAAAAAAGGAGAGACGGAATGAAAAGCCCAGCCATGTTGGAGAGGGAGCATGATCGACGTTTCCAGCCCATACATATGTTGTGGAGGGACCGTTGCCACAATGGAGATATGGGTTTGCTTATGAAGGGAGAGACTGATCGCTGTTTGTTTCGCGATGGTCACCAATGACTGCCAAGTCTTGGGACAAGGGCGTGGCTGGCCAGTGGTTCCAGAGGTAAAGGCGATTAATCCAATAAGCGTCTCCGGAATCATGGGAATACGTGGCGATGCAAAGGACTGACGTGGTATCTGAGGAATGGAAAAAGAGGGGAAGGGGCCAGTGGAATTGAATAGATCAGTGAGACAATAACAGGCAGGAAACTGTTGATGGATTTCCTCTACAGCCAAAGGTGCGCGGCTTTGAGGAAGCACAGTTGTTTGTCCTCTGCTGAGCGCGGCAGCCAATCCGACGAGCAACCAGTAGCGATCTTCGCAAAGATTGATCGCGTACCCTTTTTCGGGAAGCACTTGAGTCAGTGATGCCACATCTGAGAGGAATTCCCTAGAGGTTACCGGAGTCTGACCATGCCAAGCGAGTAGGTTGTTTGGGAAATACGGATTCAAGAGAGGAAGTGATGCCATGAAATTTACTTGGTCCGGTTTTTTTCAATGGCCTCACAGAGCGAACGAAGACATGAAAAGATTTTTACATTGTCCGGATCATCGGACCGTAGTTTATAGCCATAGTTTTGGGAAACAACAAGTGCGATTTCCAATGCATCAATGGAATCCAATCCCAACCCCTCTCCAAATAAAGGTGCGTTTGGATCGATCTCTTTGGAATCCATCTTCAGATTGAGAGTCTCAACCATGAGTTGAGACACCTCAGATTCTAATGGTGTTTGTTTTTCCAATGTATTATCGACTTAGTCGTCACCTATGGTATGCCGTAAACCGAGCAAAGCCTGGAGAATATTTTCCTATAGGCATCCAATGAAGATTGGCGAACAGCAGATTTCATGCCAAAAGCCCCGAGCCCAAACATTTTTCCCCCTTGTCCCAAGCCTTCCTCGGTATATTGCTTCTCGAACAGCAGCGTACCATTATTGGCATGCGCTTTTGCTTGAACAGTTATCGTTGTATGAAAATGAGCGAAGGTGTATTGCGGCAATAATAGTTCGAGAACCAACCTCCGATCTTTCTGGAGCGAAGGGTTGTAAACATCAGCAGTGTGGTAATCTCTGAATATTTGTGGGAATTCAATATCTGCGACCTGCTTCAACATGATGCCGGGTTGAACCTCCCAGGTATTGGCAATGCCAGTCATCCAAGAGTGAATCGAGACTTCCCGGTTGAGGGTTTGGGTATCAATGACTACCGTTATTGATTCACCCAGCAAAGATGAATGAATAGACTATGAATAAGAAGGATCAAAGGCTACATGATAACAACCGCTGATCGGAAACAACAGGAGCGTCAACCCAAGGATCACATTCCTCATGTTTCCTCTCCCCTCTGGTAGAATCCTATGCTCACGATTCTTTTGTCAATGCTTTCTCAGCATGGTTCAAAATAGGATTTTCTCGTCTTACCCGCCGACATTATTTAACGGCACGAAAGTCCTTGATTAACCCGCCAAGTTCTTTTGAAATAGTCGCTTGAGTAAATCCGACTTTTTGCATCGTCTCCAAAATGATGGTGGGAGAAACACACTGTTCCACGGTATCCCAAAAATATCGCATTAAGATTAAGGCATCCGCTTTTCTAGACCCAATCATTGCGATCCAGGGTACTATTTTTTTAAAGTAGAACCTCGTTATATTAAACACTCCCTTTGATCTTGGGCGAGAAATCTCCAGAATGAGTAAGATTCCCCCAGGTTTCAGGACTCGGAGATATTCCGCAAACGTAGCCTGGAGATCCTGAACATGTCGGATGGCATACCCCATACTGACAAAATCAAAGGAATTATCTAGGAATGGTAGGGATTCGGCCAAACCTTGGGTTAGCCTTGCTGGCAATCCTTTGCGGAGTATTTCATGCATCATGCCCGTACTAGGATCCAACCCCACAATAGTACCAGAAGACCCAACAATTGATTGCGCACATTGGATAACGGGGCCAGTGCCACACGCGACATCTAAGAGATTCATCCCCTCACACAAACCAGCTTTGCGTAAGGCTCTTCTCCGGTGCCACATACTTGATCCCAAAGAGGCCACCGTATGGATCCAATCGTAATCAGAGGCAAATTCATCAAAGAGGTTATTCAGGAAAACCTGTCGTGGTTTGCCCGGATAATATCCTATGAGTGGAGTATGGGGAGCAACTTCTTTATTGGAAGCATCGGAACCTGGAGGGATTTGTACGGTCATCGTCAAAAATTCCGTAAAAGGTATTCCAAGCGAAAAAATGCTTAGGGGGTCGGGCGCTATGTGTAAGCCGATAAGTCCTTTTTAACAAAGCAAATAAAACGGTTCAAGAGGCAAGAAGGGAATGAAACCAGAGTCAGAGCTGAGTTGAAGGAAAAGAAAGGGAGGCCCTACGGAAAGGAGATTGAAAAATTGTAGATTAACACCTAGAGTTCAACACTCATGCAAAGGGGAGTCCCGTAATCTGGGAACGTGATATTTTAACCGATCTGTCCATGAAAGGAATAGAAAATGAAATACGTCAGAAACACTATGTTTTCCTAAGAGATTCTCATCATAACAGCTTGCCAATCGGTCCCTCTCCAGATTCCTACCGCTCCTCCACAACCAGATGAAGAAGTCCTTGGTATAGCCACAGGCGAAAGTACTGGGATCATGTTGCTTGGGTTTATCCCCATCAAACAAAACAACCGGTTTAAGGTAGCCTATGATCAAGCCATTCAAAATAAGGGGGCCGACAGGCTGGTGAATCCGACTATTAAGGAACGATGGTTCTGGGCCTGGATTCTCAATGGGTATAGTTTTTCTGTTACAGGGACGGCAGTCAAGAAGAAGTAAAAGCTTGCATGGTTTTGTTTCATGATGTGCGGTTTCGTAATATATTAACCCGGCAACAAATTAGAGTGCATTAATTCGACGAGAGTCCTTATTTCACATGTATTCGGAGAGTTCTGTGCAACTTATTAAGTTGCCGGTTTAATACCATCCCTACGGTTTGTATGGCACAATGGTTCCTGCTTAACTTTTGAAGAATGAGAGGTGCTGAAAAGGTGGATCTGGAAAGATATTAACCTGGCAATTAAATAGCGTGCTTTTACCGGAAGAATCCTGCATACTTGGGGCATGAATACACAAGATGCACAAACCCTACTCCCAGCAGCTCAAGAGCCATGACGGAAACAAGCCGTCCGATTCAAACAGAACGGGATGAGTTTTGTGGAGATTGCGGCCATGGTGGCGGTTCACCGGAATACTGTCGCCAAATGGTGGAGGATCTATGAACGCGAAGGGGCCAAAGGCCTCCGTGCCCAGCGGCGCGGTCGGCGTGTCGGCAATGGCATTCGCCTTCGTTCGAACGAAACATCCGGCTTCTTTCTCTGTTGCGTAACTCCTTGAGTGGAGAGGGATTCTTTGCCCCATTCCGCCTCCTACCATTTTCCCCTTGACTTCTTTCTCATCTTCGGCGATACTATGCGTGATGAAAACCGTAGACACCTTACCCACGACCACCTTTAGCGGGCGGCGGTTCACCCGCAAACAGTTAGCGC
>Ga0114931_10007474_pt1 | contig 13349 bp, 10 predicted proteins | sample 2SBtaG_FD_89579 | JGI IMG/M metagenome (GOLD analysis project Ga0114931, IMG submission 89579) | Deep subsurface microbial communities from Kolumbo volcano to uncover new lineages of life (NeLLi) - 2SBTROV14_V59a metaG | ecosystem: Environmental > Aquatic > Marine > Volcanic | place: Kolumbo... | reverse complement strand
GATCGAGCAGCTGTTCGCAGGGCCTCGGTGCCTCTTCTTCTCCCGTGTCTATGCCAGCGCCCGCGGATTCGAGGACCCGCTGGCCTTCCTGCGCCATGTCCATCCCGTCGCCCCCCGGGCCCGCCTGGTCTGCGCCTGGGGTGCGGCGGGGGCCTATGCCCTGGACCCTGACGGGGGCGAGTGCCACTGCCCGGCCTTTCCGCCGCCGGTGGTCAGGGATACCCTCGGGGCCGGGGACACCTTTGTGGCCGGGGTGATCGATGCCCTCATCGCTGGCGCCGACTTGCGCGCCGCCGTGGAGGCGGGCAGCCGTCTGGCGGGTCGCAAGTGCGGTCAGCCCGGTTTCGACGGACTGGTGCCGCCACGGGGCAGGGGGTCGGGTGGGGGGCTGTAGCCCCCTGCCACCCAGGTTCTCCCTCCTGCCGGCTGCGTGAGTCCGCAGGACAGAAAATAAGATGGAGATGCGCAGGCCTGCCACTCACAAGGCGGGTATTTCCAGCGTCGTCACGTGCCCGCGGCCGTGGGCACATGCGGCTGGAGAACCCCGTGTGGCGGGGATGGACGCCTGAGGTCGTCACGACTCACGCCGGGCGTTCGATAGTTGGGATACGGCTTTGTTCCACGACGGGGAGTGACTGATGAATCCGGAAAAGGTTGTCTTTGGGTTTTTTATCGTGCTGGCCCTGACCCTGAATTTTGGGTTCTTTGTGGGTGAGATGGACAATCCGGCGCACCATAACGCCTATGAGCTGTTTGCGGTGCTGATCGTCAATCTGATCGCCACGGTGCTCAAGTTCGGGGATCGTACCCAGATGGGCGCGGTGCTCCTGGCCACCAGCCTGGTCGCCGTGCTTCAGCTGTTCGCCGCGACCCTCGTGTGGGGTGTGGGCGTCTATGCCACCGAGGGGGGCCTGACCCCGGAGCTCACGGCGAGCATCGTCTCTCTGTCCGGCGGTGCCATGCTCGCCAATGTGGTCTCGGTCACCCTGCTGGTGATAGAGACGGTGCTGTTGCGCAGGTAGGACTTCGGTCGGGGCCGGGCGTGGACACCATCATCTTCATGATCTTTCGGCGCATGCGCCAGCCGCTGCTGGTGCTGATCGTCACCTATGCCGTGGCCATCCTCGGGCTGACGCTGATCCCGGGTCAGGATGCGCAGGGCAACCCGTGGCGGATGGATTTCTTCCACGCCTTCTATTTCGTCAGCTACATGTCCACGACCATCGGCTTCGGTGAGATCCCCTATGAGTTCACCGACGGCCAGCGCATGTGGGTCACGTTCAGCATCTATGCCACCGTGGTCGCCTGGGTCTATTCCATCGGGACCCTGCTCACCCTGTCTCAGGATTCGCTGTTTCTCCATGCCGTCACCGAACGGCGCTTCGCCTATCGGATCCGGCGCCTGCGCGAGCCCTTCTATCTGGTGTGCGGCTACGGCGAGACCGGCTCCGAACTGGTCGCCACCCTGGTCGAGCGCAACTACCACGTCGTGGTCGTGGAGATCCTCCAGGAACGGATGAACGTATTGCGGCTGGAGCCCCTGCGCGAATACGTCCCTGCCCTGCGCGGGGATGCGGGCAGACCGCTCCATCTGCTGGAGGCGGGGCTGAGGCACCCGCTGTGTGCCGGTGTCGCGGCGCTGACCAACTCCAACGACGTGAACCTCAAGATCGCCATCACCACCAAGTTGCTCCACCGGGAGCTGACCGTGATCTGCCGGGCCGATTCCCACGACGTGGAGGCCAATATGCGCTCCTTCGGCACGGACTACATCATCGATCCCTTCGACACCTTCGGGATCCACCTGGCCATGGCCTTCCAGGCCCCGGGCCTCTATCTGCTCTCCGAGTGGCTGAGCGGGGCCAGCCATCAGCCCCTGACCGAGCCCGTCTACCCGCCGCGGGACGGGGTGTGGATCATCTGTGGCTATGGTCGCTTCGGCAAGGCGGTCTATCAGCGCCTGAGCGAGGAGGGGCTGAAGACGGTGGTGGTGGAGGCGACTCCCGACAAGACGGGGACGCCCGAGGGCGGGGTAGTCGTGGGCCGGGGGACCGAGGCCGGTACCCTGCAGGAGGCGGGGATAGCGCATGCGGTCGGGTTGATCGCGGGTACCGACGACGACGTGAACAACCTGTCGGCGGTCATGACCGCCCGGACGCTCAAGTCGGATCTGTTCGTGGTCCTGAGGCAGAACCAGAGCGAGAATCAGACCCTGATCGACTCGGTGCATGCCGATATCGTCATGCACCCGAGCCGGATCATCGCCAACAGGATCCGGGTCCTGCTCGGCACGCCGATGCTCTACGACTTCCTGCGCCTGGCGCAGTTCGAGGGGGATGAATGGGCCTGCATCCTGTTGAGCCGGATCGTGGCCCTGGTGAGCGACGAGGTCCCTGACGTGTGGGAACTGTCGATCGACGATGAGGCCGCCCATGCGGTGTGGACCGCGATTCGCGAGGGCAGCAGCCCGATCCTGGGCGACATCATGAGGGATCCCCGGGACCGCCGGCAGACCCTGGAGTGCATCCCCCTGATGCTGGCGCGGCAGAGGCGCTCGGTGGTGCTCCCGGAGCCGGCTACGGCACTGAAGGCGGGGGACCGACTGCTGTGGTGCGGAAGATACCGGGCCCGACGGCGAATGGAGTGGAACCTGCAGAACGAGCACGCCCTGTCCTACGCCATGACCGGGGAGGCGGTCGCCTCCGGCCTCATATGGCGCTGGATCAAGGCCCGTGGTCTGCGCCCGGGCTCGGTAGGCCGCCGGTTCTGACGGGCCGAGCGAAGCACCAGGTCCGACAGGCCCACAAGCGCGGGACCTGGATGCCGAAAATCCAGGTGCGCCGGGTATATACTCGCGGCATGCTGATCAATGGCAAATGGGCCACTGCGGTGGCGGCGGACGACCGCGGCCTGCAGTACGGTGACGGAGTCTTCGAGACCCTTGCGGTCCGCGGGGGCGCGCCGGTACAGTGGAGCCGGCACCTCGCGCGCCTGCGTCGGGGCTGCCAGTGCCTGGGTATCCCTGTTCCCTCAGAGCGCGTTCTGGCGGATGAGGCCGCGCGGCTGTGCCGGGGTTCGGGGCTCGCGGTCCTCAAGATCATCGTCACCCGGGGCCCTGGCGGGCGGGGCTATCGTCCGCCGGACCGTGCCACTCCGACGCGGATCCTTGCGCTCCATGCCTGGCCCGAGCACCCGCAGCGGTATGGCCGCGAGGGCATAGATCTCACGATCTGCCGGACCCGCTTGGGCTCCAATCCGCGGCTCGCCGGAATCAAGCACTTGAATCGGCTGGAGCATGTGCTGGCGCGCGCCGAGTGGGATGAGGAATTCCAGGAGGGGCTGATGCTGGACAGTGGCTCCCGGGTGATCGAGGGGACCATGAGCAACCTGTTCCTGATCCGGGGCGAGGCCCTGGTGACGCCCGATCTCGGTGCGTCCGGGGTGCTGGGTGTCACCCGGGCGCGGATCATCGAGTGGGCTCGGGATCACGCGAGGGGGGCGGAGGTGCGCCCCGTCGCCCTCGAGGAGCTGCACGGGGCCGAGGGGCTCTTCGTCTGTAACAGCATCATCGGAGTCTGGCCGGTGCGCAGCCTCGAGGGGCGCCGGTTTGCGATCCCTCCGTGGATCGGGACCCTGGGACGCTTTCTGGAGTCCGGGTAGCCGGGGTTGCCACCACCCGGGCCGCATCCGATGCCCGGGTACCCGGCAAGGCGCAGATACACAGATGGCAGGTACTTCCAACGGGGTCAGGTGCGGGATCGGTCTGGAGGCCGCGGTACCGAGTACGACAGCGATAATCTAGATTCTATGGTGAAGCGTTTGATAGCCGCCCTGCTGGGCGTGTCTGTACTCGGCGGCCTGCTGGTCGTCGATATCTATGACTATGTGAGCCGGCCGGTGCCGCTGGATGGGGGCGTGCTGGACTACGAGATCGAGCCGGGGACCCCCTTCCGGGAGCTGGCGCATGAGCTCTACGAGCGCGGCGTGATCCGCCAGCCCTTCTACTGGCTGGTCCTGGCCAGGGTGCAGGGAGAGGCCGGTGCGATCAAGGCGGGGGAATACAGAATCGAGGGACCGGTGACCCCGGCGCAGCTGCTGGACCAGTTCGTGCGTGGCAAGACCGTACAGTTCAGCCTGACCATCCCGGAGGGCTGGACCTACCGCCAGTTGCGCCAGGCCTTGACCGCCGATCCGCGGATCCGGAATACGCTGAGCGCGGACGAGGACGTGATGGCGCGGCTGGGCCATCCCGGCATGTCTGCGGAGGGTTGGTTCTATCCGGAGACCTACCATTTCCCCAAAGGGACCACCGATTTCGAGTTTTTGCGTCGGGCCTTCGAGCTGATGTGGCGTCGCCTGCACGAGGAGTGGGCCGGGCGGGCCAAGGGCCTGCCCCTGAAGACCCCGTACGAGGCCCTGATCCTGGCCTCGATCGTGGAAAAGGAGACCGCCCGGGCGGGCGAGCGTCCGCTGATCGCGGCGGTGTTCCTATCCAGGCTCGAGCGGGGGATGCGGCTGCAGACCGACCCCACCGTGATCTATGGCATGGGTGAACGCTACAAGGGCAATATCCGGGCCCGAGACCTGCGGGCGGATACGCCCTACAATACCTATGTCCACGCCGGACTGCCGCCCACACCGATTGCCCTGCCGGGCGGGGCGGCGATCCATGCCGTGCTCCATCCCGCATCGACCAGGGCCCTGTATTTCGTGGCCAAAGGGGATGGCAGTCATCACTTCTCGAAGACCTATGAGGAGCACCGCAAGGCAGTGGTCAGATACCAGCTGGGCGGAGAGGCCCGACGCTAGGTTTGGGCCCTTCTCCCGCCGGCGCAGTAGATTGGCCCTAAGTCCGACAGACTCCTAGGGGTTCGTCCGAGTCGTGTCGGCCCGATGATCCCCGATCTGTGCCGGGGGCGGCCTGTGCGCGGGCGCGCGCCCTGGGTGGCTCGTGCGAGAGAGGAGGTGGAGTAGGTGGGTAGAGGGCGGTTTGTCAGCTTCGAGGGGATCGAGGGGGTGGGCAAGACCACCCAGATCGACCGTGCCTGTCGCTATCTCGAGCAGCGGGGTGTGCGGGTGGTCCGCACCCGTGAGCCGGGAGGCACGCCGTTGGCAGAGGCCATTCGGGGCGTCCTTCTGGACCCGGAGTGGTCCGGGATGCACTCGGATACGGAGCTGCTGTTGATGTTCGCGGCCCGCGCCGAACACATCCATACCCTGATTCGTCCCGCCCTGGAACGCGGGGAGTGGGTCGTGAGCGACCGGTTCACGGACGCCACCTATGCCTATCAGGGTGGGGGTCGCGGGATTCCGGAACAGCGCATCGCCGTTCTGGAGGGCTGGGTGCAGCAGGGGCTGCAGCCGGATCTGACCCTGTTGCTGGATCTGGATGTACGCATCGGGCTGGCGCGTGCCCGGGCGCGGGGTGTGGCCGATCGTTTCGAGCAGGAGGAAGTGGAATTTTTCGAACGGGTCCGCCGCAGTTACCTGGAACGGGCGCGCCGCGATCCGCATCGGATCCGGGTGATCGACGCGCTCGGTTCCGAGGAGGCGGTCGCCAGGCGGGTGGAGGCGGTGCTTGCCCCGTGCCTGAGCGAGGAGATGCCATGAGTGGTCAACTGTACCCCTGGATGCGCGCGGCGTGGGGGCGTGTCCAGGGCCGTCTGAGCCGGGACGCACTGCCCCACGCCCTGTTGCTCGTGGGCCCGCAGGGTCTGGGCGCCGTGGAATTCGCCGACCTGCTGGCGCACAGTGTCCTGTGCGAATCCCGCGATGGGCAAGGGATGCCCTGCGGGGAGTGTACGGGATGCCACTGGTTCGCCGCCGGCAGCCATCCGGACTACTATCGCCTGGAGGTGGAGGCCGACGGTCGCCAGATCCGGGTGGAGCAGGTCCGCGATCTGATCGAATTCGTGGGTCTGAGCCGTCAGAGGGCGCCTCTGCGGGTGATCGTGGTCCCCGCGGCGGACGCCATGAATCGCAATGCCGCCAACAGCCTGCTGAAGACCCTGGAGGAGCCGCCTCCGGCATCGCTCTTTGTCCTGGTGAGCCAGCAGCCGCGTCGACTGCCGGCCGCGGTGCTCAGCCGCTGTCAACGGATCGAATTTCGTCCCCCCCCGCGTGAGGCGGGCCTCTCCTGGCTGAGGGCGCAGGGCGTGGAGGGCGAGGCGGAACTGCTGTTGCACCTGGCCCACGGGGTCCCGCCGCTGGCGCTGGCGCTCCAGGGGGACGAGGGGGTGGCACAGCGCCGGGCACTGTTTCTGGATCTGATCGCCTGTCAGAGCGGTGAACTCTCGGTCAGCGCATTGGCCAAACAATGGGACCGCCTCGAGATCCCGGTGTGGGTCGACTGGTGTCTGGGATGGTGGGCCGACCTGATCCGGGTGGCGTTCGGGGCCGCCCCCATGCATCTGGACAACCCCGATCTCTATCAGGAGTTTCGTGGCCTTTCGGCCCAGGTCGACCTAAGATCAGGGTTTGGATTTCAGGATCGGCTGCTCAGACTCAGGGGCATGGCAGACACCTCGCTCAACCGGCAACTCCAGGTGGAGGACATCCTCCTGGCCTGGAACGACTTGTTTCATCAGTCCTGAGGGATAGATATGGCGGATAAGAGCCGTGGGATCCTGTCGCTCGCCATCAAGGACAAGGGCTCGTTGTATGCGGCCTATATGCCCTTTGTGGTCAACGGCGGACTGTTCATTCCGACTCAGAAGCCCTATACCGTGGAAGACGAGGTCTTCATGCTGCTGACCCTGCTGGAGGACCGGGAGCGCATGCCGGTGGCCGGACGCGTGGTCTGGGTCACACCGCCTGGTGCCCAGGGGAGTCGCGTCCCGGGCATCGGCGTACAGTTCAGCGAACAGGACAACGGCGCCACCCGCGACAAGATCGAGGGCTATCTGGCCGGTGCCCTGGGCTCCGAACGGCCGACCCACACCCTCTGACCGGCCAGTCGGGTCGCGTCACGGGGCCGTGGCGAGATATCCGGAGCTGTCGCGCCCGCAGCCACGGCGGGGTCTGTGCGCTGGATTCGGGCAGGGAGGTCCGGGGCCAGCCAGACCGTGGATAGCCCGGGGGTCTCCTGACAGATTCAGGAGTGCAAAAACTGCTATGATCGGGATATCCGTCCGTATGGCAGTGAAGGGCAGCTCGATGACACGATCCCTGATTCTCCTGGCATGAAAGAGAGCGGCCATTCCTACCTCTATAGTGGGAATGCCTCGTACGTCGAGGGACTGTACGAAGAGTATCAGCGTAACCCGGCAGGCGTCCCTCCTCGGTGGCGCGCCTATTTCGACCGCCTCGGCGGTGGTCAGGCGGCACCGGAGGTGGCGGCCCCGGAACCGGAACGGGGCACACCCCCTGCGGGCGGGGCCGCGGAGTACAACGCAAAGCAGGTCTCCGTACTCCAGCTCATCAATTCCTACCGCTATCTCGGCCATCGGCAGGCGGATCTGGATCCCCTGCACCAGCATCCGCGCCCGCCCGTCCCCGAGCTGGAACTCGCCTATCACCGCCTGTCCAGCGCCGACATGGATACGGTGTTCCATACCGGGTCATTGTTCGGGGTGCCCGAGCGGGCGACCCTGCGCGAGATCATCAATGTCCTGAGCACGACCTACTGCGGGACCATCGGCTCGGAATACATGCATATCACCGAGACCGATCAGAAGCGCTGGATCCAGGAACGTCTGGAAGGGGTGCAGGGCAGTCCGCGATTCGGTGCCCAGCGCAAGCGGCGGATCCTGGATCGACTGGTTGCGGCCAAGGGTCTGGAGCTCTATCTCCATCGCAAGTATGTGGGGCAGAAGCGATTCTCTCTGGAGGGGGGGACCAGCCTGATCCCCATGCTGGACGCCCTGCTCGAGCACAGCGCGGCCCTGGAGGTCAGGGAATTCGTCCTTGGTATGGCCCATCGGGGGCGCCTGAACGTGCTGGTCAACATCTTCGGCAAGAGTACCAAGGCGTTGTTCGAGGAGTTCGAGGGGGTGACGCACCCCGGTTTCGGCTCGGGCGATGTCAAGTATCACAAGGGCTTCTCCGCGGACCTGGTGACCCCAAAGGGGGCGGTGCATGCGGCGCTCGCCTTCAATCCCTCCCATCTGGAGGCCATCGACCCGGTGGTGGAGGGCTTGGTGCGGGCCCGTCAGGAGCGGCGCGGCGATCGCTCGCGTGATCAGGTGGTGCCCTTCCTGATCCACGGGGATGCCGCCTTCGCCGGCCAGGGCGTGGTCATGGAGACGCTCAACCTCTCCCAGACCCGTGGCTATACGACCGGCGGGACCGTCCACATCGTGATCAACAACCAGATCGGCTTCACCACCAGTGATCCCCTCGATTCCCGATCCACCCTCTATTGCACCGACGTGGTGAAGATGATGCAGGCGCCCATCTTCCACGTGAACGGGGACGATCCCGAGGCAGTGGTCTTCGTGGCCGAACTGGCCCTGGACTTCCGGGTGTTGTTCAATAAGGATGTGGTCGTGGACATGGTCTGCTTTCGCCGTCACGGCCACAGCGAGGCAGACGAACCGGCTGCCACCCAGCCCATCATGTATCGCTGCATCCGCAATCACCCCAGTGTCAGGGATATCTATGCCGGGCGCCTGCTGCAAGAGGGGGTGATCCAGTCCGGCGAGGTGGAGGAGATGGACCGCGTCTATCAAGACAATGTGGAAAAGAACTACGCCGTCTCTCATCCCATAGCGCTCAACCCGGAGCGCAGATTCACTGTCGATTTCTCCCCCTATTTCGGCACCACCTGGGATCCCCCGGCAGAGACCCGAATCGACCTGGAGCGGGTGCGTGATCTGACCGAGAAGATGACCCGCATACCGGAGCACTTCGAGCTCCACCCGCGGGTGGACAAGATCATCGAGTCGCGCAGGAAGATGGGGGCCGGGAGCCTGGCCATGGACTGGGGATACGCAGAGCTGCTGGCCTATGCGGCCCTGCTGGAGGACGGTTATCCGGTTCGCCTGTCTGGAGAGGACAGCGTGCGCGGCACCTTCTTTCATCGCCATGCCGCCGTCCACGACCAGGTCACCGGTGAGATCTATATCCCCCTCCAGCACATGTTCGAGGGGCAGCCCCTGTTCCTGCCCATCAACTCCCTGCTCTCCGAGGAGGCGGTCCTGGGCTTCGAGGTGGGCTACAGCACCTCCGATCCCCATACCCTGGTGATCTGGGAGGCCCAGTTCGGAGACTTTACCAACAACGCCCAGGTCTATGTCGATCAGTTCATCAGCTCCTCGGAGGCCAAGTGGCAGCGCCTGAGTGGGCTGGCCCTGTTCCTGCCCCATGGGTACGAGGGGCAGGGGCCGGAGCACTCTTCGGCCCGGCCGGAGCGCTTCCTGCAACTGTGCGCCGAGGAGAACATGCAGGTCTGCGTGCCCAGCACGCCGGCGCAGATGTTTCACATGCTGCGCCGTCAGATCCTGCGCCCCTACCGCAAGCCGCTGGTCGTCATGAGCCCCAAGAGCCTGCTGCGCCACAAGCTCTCCACCTCCCAGCTTGGCGACATCACCGACGCGGGGTTTCAGACGGTGATCGACGAGATCGATGAGATCGATCTCCAGGGTGTGCGCCGTGTGCTGCTGTGCAGCGGCAAGGTCTATTTCGAGCTCCTGGAGGTGCGCCGGGACAACCATCTGAACCACATCGCCATCGTCCGCGTCGAGCAGCAGTATCCGTTTCCCAAGGCGGATCTCGACGCCGTACTGCGGCGCTACCCCCAGGCCGCCGAGGTGGTCTGGGTGCAGGAGGAGCCCCGGAATCAGGGGGCCTGGTTCTATATGCGTGATCCCTCGCGCCTGCCGGCGTGTCTGTCCACCGGCCAGACCCTGGACTATGCCGGGCGGCGAGCGGCGGCCGCTCCGGCTGTGGGCTATCTGCACAAACACCGTGCCCAGCAGAAGGCACTGGTCGAGCAGGCACTCGGTCTGGACACGCAGTCCCCCGACAAGGATGTGGATGCCGCAGTGGCCAACTGAACGGTCCGCAACTCACGAGGGTGGAGGTCGATGCGCGGGCGCCATGGGGCCGTGGCGCCTGGTGGCGCACCCCTTCAGCAGCAGCTCAGTATTGCCTGGAGTCCGGGCGCGTCATACTGAATAGTCACCCATTCCTCAAACCTGGAGGGTCGTTGTGCGAGTAGACGTCAAGGTGCCACCACTGCCGGAATCCGTAGCCGACGCGACGCTGATCAACTGGCGGAAACGCCCGGGAGACGTCGTAGAGGCCGGTGAGAACCTGGTCGATCTGGAGACCGACAAGGTGACCCTCGATGTCCCGGCCCCCCAGGGGGGCGTGCTCAAGGAGATCCGGCGCGGGGACGACGAGACGGTGCACAGTGGTGAGGTGATCGCCGTGATCGATACCGCCGCCGGTGTCCCGGCAGGGGCAGTCGAACAGGCCCCGGCGCAGGCCCCAACAGAGGGTGCGCAGGCCCCGGCACAGCCCCCTGGCGAAGGTGCACAGGCGCGGGCACAGATCGAGGGCGAGGCCCCGCGGGTCGAGGGCCCCGACACGGCGAAGGGGCCACCCCAGGGAGGAGATCGGAGACCGAAACTCAGCCCCTCGGTGCGCAGGTTGTTGCTTGAACACGGGCTGCGGGCCGAGGAGGTCCCCGCCTCTGAGGGGGGGCGGCTGACGCGCGAGGACGTGGAGCGGTTCATAGAGACCGAACGGGCCGGGTCCCCTGCCCCGGCCAGGGCCTCGTCCGCGGCCCCTGCGGCACCGGGGCCCGAACCGGCGGGCACGGCACGCGCGGAGCGACGTGAACCCATGAGTCGGCTGCGCCGGCGGATCGCCGAGCGGCTGGTGGCCGTGCAGCAGGAGAGCGCCATCCTGACCACCTTCAACGAGATCGATATGCGCCATGTGATCGAGGTCCGTGCACGCTATCGTGAGTCCTTCGAGCGCACCCATGGCGTCAAACTCGGCTTCATGTCCTTCTTCGTCGCTGCGGTTGTGGAGGCCCTGCAACGTTTCTCCGTGATCAACGCCTCCATCGAAGGAGACCAGATCGTCTATCACGACTATTGTGACATCGGCATCGCCGTCAGCTCCCCGCGCGGCCTGGTGGTGCCGGTCCTGCGGGACGCGGAGCATATGAACATGGCACAGATCGAGGCGGCCATCGCAGACTTCGCGCACCGCGCGCGGGAGAACCGGCTGGATATCGAGGACTTGAGCGGCGGGACCTTCACCATCACCAATGGGGGAGTCTTCGGATCACTTCTGTCGACACCGATACTGAATCCGCCTCAGAGCGGGATCCTGGGCATGCACAAGATCCAGGAGCGGCCGGTGGCGGAGTCCGGGCAGGTGGTGATCCGGCCGATGATGTACGTGGCCCTGTCCTACGACCACCGCCTGATCGACGGACGGGACGCCGTACAGTTTCTGGTCGCGGTCAAGGCCCTGGTAGAGGATCCGCAACGGATCATGCTTCAGGTCTGAGTCCCGCTTGATGGTCCGGCTGGAGGCCCGCGAGCGCCATGGGGCCGGTGTTGCAGGCATGGCCGTCTGGTATGCCTCCGCTCTTCAGGTCCCACGCCCGCGGACGCCGGCCCGCCTTGGGGACTCCCGGCACGTGAATCACACTCTGCGCATCCCGGACGATGTCCTGGACCCGGATCCATCTCCCGGAGACATCCAGGGAATCGACTGTGGCCGGTATCGACAGCGAACAGGGCGAGGGGGGAGGTGCTATACTTTTCGTAGTTGGGGTTGCTTCGCAGTCTGTACCGAAGACCGGGGCAATGCCGGATGGGTGATCTCATCCCGTCTCGCAGCGGCAGAAGCCCTTATCGGGCGGTAACCGAAGGCGTACTCCTCCTCTGCCCAGAGTTCGTCGGAGCTTGCTGGCTTCGAGGTGTTTGGGTGTCTCGGGTATACGGTATGCGGCCCGTGTCGAGCCATGGGACGCTTGTACGTCCCTCGTGTTTGGCATTTCTGCAGTGCGTGGATCGGGACGCAGGCAGGACAGCCATACGACCGTATGAGAAGCGTTTCCGACGCCGTGGTGCGGCCCAGGTGGCTGGACCGGGAGCTCGAAACCCCGGGTGCGAGGGGTGGGCAGACGGGTTTTTCTGCACCTGAGGGAGGGGCACAGCACTGTGTGCGCTCGAATCGAGAGGCCCCTGAATCAGGGATGCCCGACGGATGCGCGGGACGGCGACCTGTTGGGTAGGAGGGCAATAGTGTTCACTTCGTCAGGGACAGGCAAGAGGTCCCGGATCTGGGGGGCGGGGCTCTTCGCCTTGGCCATGGGCGCCGTTGCCGTTCTCCAGTTCGCTACCAAGCATGCCTCTGCGCTGGGTGCCGTGGCGGACCGCGTGAATGCCGTCCCCTCGGGCGACACCTATATCCGGGTGACGGGCAACGACGAGGTGGGGACGGCCCCCGTGACCGTCTCTCTGGAGACCGATCCTCAGAACGGGATTGCCTGGGTCGATGGCAATCTGGTGGCCTATCGACCCTTCCAGGGTTACGACGGAACCGACGCCTTCTTCTATCGCATTACCGATGAGTCGGGCCATTCCTCCATCGCAGAGATCACCATTACCGTCTCGCCAAATGACGCGCGTCCCGGCGCAGAGCCGGACCGGGTGAGCGGGTTGTCCGGCGAGTCCCTGCTCATCGATGTACTGGCGAACGACACCCTGGGTGACGAGCCGGTGGCGGTCCATATCGTCGGCACACCGAGCTTCGGGATCGCCTCGGTGGACGCGCGCAATCAGGTGGTCTTCACCAGCCCGCTCAGTTTTTCTGGGAAGAGCAGCTTCAGCTATCAGCTGGTCGATGCGGACGGTGACTTTGCCATCGGTACAGTGAGCGTGGCCGTGGAGTGTCCGAGTTGCGCAACGGACGCCCTGACCATCAGCTGGGACCCCCCTCCGCGTCCGGTGACCGGCTATCGTGTCGTCTGTGGACCCTCCAGGGATGCATTGGATATCCCTGTGGCCGAGCTTCAGGTGGACGAGGACGACCCCTTCGCACGCCGTCCGCATGTCACCTTCTCGCCATCCACGGATCTTGGTGTCAGCCTGGGCAATGAGGTCTGCATCAAGGTGGGGGCCTTTGCGGACTCACAGTTCCTGGGCTGGAGCGAGCCGCTGTGTGCACCCATGGGCCCCGACCGAGCCCCGGCTCAGCTCGATGTGACGGCAACCCGCTGACAGCTCCAGGAGTATACCCCTCGCACCCGGGTTTTCGGCCCCTAGGAGTGTGTCGGACTTAGGGCCAATCTACTGCGCCGGTGGGAGAAGGGCCCAAATATCCCCGATTTCTATTCGTCCCATCCCTGGGACTCCCCCCTGTGGGGCTCACGTGCAAAATCG
>Ga0114931_10007473_pt1 | contig 13350 bp, 11 predicted proteins | sample 2SBtaG_FD_89579 | JGI IMG/M metagenome (GOLD analysis project Ga0114931, IMG submission 89579) | Deep subsurface microbial communities from Kolumbo volcano to uncover new lineages of life (NeLLi) - 2SBTROV14_V59a metaG | ecosystem: Environmental > Aquatic > Marine > Volcanic | place: Kolumbo... | reverse complement strand
GCTGCGTCGAAGGCCTCAGCGTCGGCAGGCACCTCGACATTCTCGCCCACCGCCACGATGCGCCCCTTGTCCACGACGACGCTTCCGCTTTCGATCACCGTTCCAGGCTTGGTCACGATCCGCGCGTTGCGAATCACCAGCGGCGTTTGGAACTCCGCCCGGACCGAATCGCCCCAACCGCCCAATGCCGCAACAACAAGGCTCCCGATCGACAACACACGAATGCCACGGTTCATACTCGCTCCTATCAGAATGGTGGATGTCCCCCTTCTACACGCGACGGAGGGTTTGCAAAAACGGCCTCACCGGCGACTATTACACGTTCTTTTGATGATTGATGCAAGTCCGCGGGTTGAATCATCAATTCGCTGGATGACTCATTCGGCCCTCCGATGCTTGGTCCGTCTCTCAGATGAAGAAAACGTCGGGGCGCAAGAGCATTCACGGTCGTGCACACGCAAAACCATCGGCTCCCGCCGACGGCTACGACGGTGGCTGTCTCTTTCCATCTCAGCGCACCTCGGATTTAATAGTTCCAGTGATGACGATGACTCAGCCGATTCGATCGCGATAGGAACATGATTAACCTCAAGGCCGTCACCAAGTCATTCGCCGGGACGCGCGTCCTCGGACCGATCGACATGCTCATCCCCGCCGGCCGGACCACCGTGCTGCTCGGACCCAGCGGCTGCGGCAAGTCGACGCTGTTGCGCCTGATGATCGGCCTGATCGAGCCGGATGCCGGAACGGTCGAGTTCGAACGGCACGCCGTGACGGACGAAAACGTCCTGGCCACGCGTCGGAAGATGGGCTACGTCATTCAGGAAGGCGGCCTGTTTCCCCATCTGACCGCGCGCCGGAACGTCACGCTGGTCGCACGACACCTGCGCGGCTGCCGCAATAGCCGTCGGCGGCAGCCGACGGTTCGGCGTTCGAGCAACGACGATCCAGGCGCCGCCTGGGATGATCGGGAAATAGAGCGCAAAGTCGCCGAACTGGCCGAGTTGACCCAGCTCCCATCCGACGCCCTGGACCGCTATCCCGTTCAGCTCTCCGGCGGACAACGGCAGCGCGTCAGCCTGATGCGGGCCCTCATGCTCGATCCGTACGTCTTACTCTTTGACGAACCTCTCGGCGCTCTGGACCCCATGATCCGCGCCGGCCTCCAGGCGGACCTCAAGCGCATCTTCCAAACGCTAAAAAAGACCGTCGTCTTGGTCACGCATGACATCGGCGAGGCCGGCTTCTTCTCCGACCGAATCGTGCTCCTGCGAGAGGGGCTGATCGTTCAGCATGGGACGCTGCGAGACCTGGTACGATCTCCGTCAAACCCGTTCGTCACCCGTTTCATCAACGCCCAACGCAGCCCCTTGGAGATGCTCGAATCGTGAACCCCATGCGCCGCGGACGGATCGCTCTGGCGTTGTTCTTGCTATGGCCGATCGGCTGCGCTTCGGAAAACCCAACGGACCAACGCGCCGCGACGATCCGGGTCGGCTCCAAGAAATTCACCGAGTCCGCCATCCTCGGCGAGATGATCGGCCTGATCGCCAAGAGCCAAGGGTTTGCCGTCGAGCGCCGCCGCGACTTCGGATCGCAGGTCGCCTTCAACGCCCTGAAGCTCGGCGAGATCGATGCCTACGTCGACTACACCGGCACCATCTCCCACGAACTGCTCGCCGGCCTGCATCTGGTCGGTCCGACGAAATCCGCGCCGCCCTGCTCAAAGACGGCATCCGCATGAGCCGGCCCTTGGGCTTCAGCAACAACTACGTAATCGGCATGAAGGAGTCGCTTGCCAAGCGGCTGGGCATCCACACCATCAGCGACCTGAAGAAACACCCGGACCTGGCGATCGGATTCAGCAACGAGTTCATGGATCGCCCGGACGGCTGGCCCAGCCTCCGCGACCGCTACGGCCTGCCGCAGAAAAACGTCCGGGGCATGGACCACGACCTGGCCTATCGCGGCATCGAACAGGGCGCCATCGCCGCGGTCGACCTCTACTCCACCGACGCCAAGATTCGCAAATACCACCTCCGCTCGCTGAAAGATGACCTGCACCATTTTCCCGACTATCAGGCGGTGATCCTGTATCGCAGCGACCTGCAAGCCCGGGCCCCCCGGTTCGTCAAGGCCATGCTGCAATTGGAAGGCCGCATCAACGCCAAAGCGATGATGCGAATGAATGCACGAGTGGACCTGGACCGCGTTCGCGACGTGGTCGCTGCCGCGGACTTCCTCGCCAGCGCACTGGGCATCGACGTCGAGGTCGGCGACACCGACGTCATGCAGCGGCTCTGGCAAACCACGCGAGAACACCTCTTCTTGGTCGGCATCTCCCTAACCGCAGCGATCCTGATCGCCATTCCGTTGGGCATCGTCGCAGCCAAGTCAAACAATACCGTCGCCCAGGCCATCCTCGGCTCGACCGGCATCATCCAGACCATTCCCGCCCTGGCCTTGCTGGTGTTTATGATTCCGATCTTCCGGCAAATCGGCACCCTGCCGGCCATCGTCGCCCTGTTTCTCTACAGCCTGTTGCCCATCGTGCGGAATACATACGTCGGTCTGCGCGCCATCCCGCCGGCCCTGCGCGAGTCGGCGGCGGCCCTGGGCCTGACCGCCTGGGCGCAGCTCCGCCTGATCGAACTGCCGATGGCCTCGCGGGAAATCCTCGCCGGCATCAAGACCTCCGCGGTGATCAACATCGGCACCGCCACGCTCGGCGCACTGATCGGCGCGGGGGGATACGGACAACCCATCCTCACCGGAATCCGGCTCGACGACGTTTCCCTCATCCTGCAAGGCGCCGTGCCCGCCGCGATGCTGGCCCTGCTCGTCCAGGCCCTCTTCGAGCTTGCCGAACGCCTGCTTGTTTCCAAGGGTCTGCGCCTGAGACCGACGACCTGAAGCGCACGCTCGTCCGAGTTTATGGGAGCCCCAAGAGAGCGTTGACCAGACCGGGAACGTCCAGGAGGCTGAGAACGCCGTCCTGGTTCATGTCCGCCTGGCAGGTGTAGCCGCCGGCGACCAGGACATCGACGAATCTCTGCACGTCGCGCCCGTCTCTCGCTGCGTCGCAGTTCATGTCGCCGAGGAGGATCCCCGGACAGCCGGGAAACTCGCACTCATCGGGAATCGCATTCGCGTTGCAGTCGAGGCTGCTCCCGCCGGCGATGTCGCAGTCGTCAGGAATGCTGTTGGCGTTGCAATCCATTTCGCAGTTGTCAGGGATGCCATTGGCATTGCAGTCGTTGCTGCTGCCGTTGGAGATGTCGCAACTGTCCGGGATGTCATTGTTGTTGCAGTCGGTGCTGAAGCCGGTGAAGATGTCCACCAGATCGCTAATGCCGTTGCCGTTGCAATCCCCTCCGATGCGGAGGAAATAGACATCCTGCTCTCCGTTGAAGGTGGCGGCATACGCCAGGTTCGCCCCGACATTATCAGAGACCATGTGGTAGTAGTCGCCGATCTTGTTCTGGTTGGGGAACCCAAGAAAGCTGTCGAATACAGGGCTGACGGGGATGTTGGGCGACCAGGTGACCCCCGCGTCAAGGGAGAAAGAATAGAACAACTCCGACATGTTGGTGATGCCGGTATTGCGGGTGTCATTCCAGACGACGTCGATGCGGCCGTTGGGCGCGACCGACATGGTGCCGAGCCACTGGTAAGCGCCGTTGTTTGTGGGGTCGTCGTTGACGCGTACCGGGGCGCTCCAGGTCAGCCCGGCGTCGGTGCTGCGGATGAACATGACATCGACAGGATCGGACCCGGGCGGATTGACCGAGCCGAGGACATAAACGTTTCCATTGGTCGGGCCGCCGGAGCGATCGGTCGCAATCCAGACCTGTCCGAGCAGGCCGGCTGGGTTGGGCCCGCCGGACGAGGTGGTTCCGCCCAAATTGATGGCGTTGACGAAATCAAAGGTCGGCGTCTGCGCCGCATCACGCGCATTTGAGGAGCGGGCGATCAGGTGTGAGGACTGATCGAGGGTCGCCCCGGCCAAAAAGAGCGTGCCGTCCGAAGCCACATCCAACGTGCCCCATTTCATGCTGGGCAAGGGCAAAGCGAACGGACCCTCGAACGATGCCCCGCCGTCGGTTGATCGGGTAAAGTCCTTGTTGGGGCAACAACTGAACTGCACGTTCCAGATTTGGTAGATGTTGCCGCTGCCGATGCCTGCGGTCCGATCGGCGATCATCCACTGCTTGTCGCCGCCGAACGCGGAGACCGGCGGTATCATCCAGGTGACCCCGCCGTCGATCGACTTGAACACCTCCGCCGAGCTGAGCGTGCTCAGGCTGGAGTAGTAAAAGGTTCCGTTGGCATCAGAGGCGAGGACCGGGTCGCTGCGGAACTGGCCGGGATCAAGGACGCCCGGGAAGGTCCAACTCTGCCCGCCGTCGGTGCTGTAGGCCACGCCGGCCTGGCGAAAGTTCGAGGCGACCGTGTCGAATTGCCGCCATCCGATCGCCATGCTCTTACGATTGGTGGGGTCGATAGCGATGGACGGCTCGTTGGCCGCATCGCCGGGGACGTTGTTGCCCAGGGCGTCCACGTTGACCTGGACGCTGACGAAGATGCCGCGTTGCGGGGTCGACACGCCGCGCAGGGTGGAAGCCGGCTGATTGGTCGAACGGGTCATCGGTGGATCGTCCGGAACCTCCGGCCGGATGCGTGGTCGGATAGCGCCGCTCCGCCGAGCCGGCGGCGTTTGTGCCGCGAGCGGCGCTGCAAACAGCAACAAGATCAGGCCCACCAAACTCACGGCTCTGGATTTCCCAGTCCCCATCTGTTCACCCTCCAAGGAAACGTGTTCGGGGATATTCCCCCCCCTTGCTGCCAAGGACCGAGACGGCGTCTCGATCCGGCGACGATCGAGGTCATCTTCCCCCTTCTCTCGCATGGCGCCGGGCAGATTCTAGGGCCTGCGACCCGTAGTCGACCTTTTGATTCTATGCCTATGCGGAGGTCTCTTCCGACTCAGGCGGCGACTCCACCATTTTCAACTTCTGGTAGAAGCCGTCCTCCTGCAATCGGTTGAACTCGGGCTCGGCTTCTTCCTTGGTGACGTATCGTCCGAGTGTCACCTTGAGCCCTTCCGGGGAGAGGGCTTCGATGCGCCACAACTTTGGAGGCGGCGGCTCCTTGACCGGACGTCCCCTTTTTGTCGGAGTCGCAGCGGGAGGATTCGGCTTCGGGGGATTCTTTGTCTTCGATGGCTGCTGCGTCTTAGTCGCCGGCTTCTTGCTCATTCACGCCTCGCTCTTAGGTCGCTCGAAAGGCTCATCGAAAGACAATCCGCCTGAAACGATGAGGATCCAGAATCTCATCAGTGTAACCGAACGACCCGAACTTTGCAAACAGGGCCCCTTAGAATCGCTCTACTGAAGAATGGACAGGCGACTGGGGACCGGCTCTGCGATCAAATCATACTCTCGGGCTGCGGTGCAACGCACGGTGAGCAAATCGCCGGGTTCGTGTTCGCCGCCTTGCACGTAGACCAAGCTGTCGACCTGTGGAGCCTGTCCCTGATGGCGCGCCGGGTAGATGCCGTCGCGACCATAGTCGTCGATCATGACCTCGAAGACATCTCCCACGCGCGCCGCCGCCTTGGCAAAGGCCACCGCCTGTTGGGTAAGCATCAACGCTTCGACGCGGTCCTGGATCGTTTCCGCCGGCAGGTGCCCCTCGATGCGATGGGCCGGCGTGCCCGGCTCGTTGGAGTAACCGAAAACACCCAACAGATCGAAGCCGAAGTCGCGGACGAAATCGCGCAGCTCCTCGAACTGGGCCTCGGTCTCGCCGGGGAAGCCGGCGATGAGGGTCGTGCGAATCGCCACGCCGGGAATCCGGTCGCGCAACTTTTCCAAGAGCGATTCGGTCTGCTTGCGCGTCACGCGCCGATACATGGCCTTGAGCATGCGGTCGTTGATGTGTTGCAGCGGGATGTCGATGTACTTCGTAACCTTCTCGCACCCGGCGATGGCGTCGATCATCTCGTCGGTGAAATCCGAAGGATAGGCATACATCAGCCGCAGCCATTTTACGCCGTCGAGGGCGTTCAACGTTCGCAGCAGGCCCGCCAGACCGGGACCATCGCCGATGTCGCGGCCGTAGCTGGTGGTGTCCTGGCCGATCAGAAGGATTTCGCGGGCGCCGTCGGCGATGAGTTCACCGGCTTCGGCCATGATCTCATCGACGGTCTTGCAGTGCATCGGCCCGCGGATGGATGGGATCGTGCAGAAGGTACACTTCTGGTCGCAGCCTTCACTAATGCGAAGATAGGCGTAGTGACTGGGCGTCAGACGAAGGCGCGTTCGGTCGGAGCGATTGGCACCGACCCAGGAGTTGGGGTGATACGCTCCGAGGAAGAGGCGACCATCGTCCGTGTTGCTCACTCTGTTGCGAAGCTCGGCAGGCGATCGACCGGTCACGGCGCGAACGATGTCGCCGCGGTTGTGTACCCCCAGAAGCGCGTCGATTTGTGGCACCTCCTCCAGCAGGCTTTGCCCGTCGCGCTGCACCAGACAACCGGCAGCGACGAGGCGTTTGACTTTACCTTCTTGTTTTAGCTCGGCCGCCTGACGCAGGACCTCGATCGCCTCGTCCCGCGAGGCCGCGAGAAACCCGCAGGTGTTGACCACCATGACCTCGGCCATGCCGCTTGCCTCGCTGACGATAGGGCAACCGGCCTCGGCCAGGAGCCCGAGCATCTTTTCGGAATCGACCAGGTTTTTAGGGCAGCCGAGTGAGACGAAGGCGACGCTGGGCATGTCCACCGGCAAGACTCCTGTGCGTTCGCGGCGATCACGGAGAGCTCGACACGAAGTTGGGGTGCGTTGCAGATGGATATCATAACGCCGACCGGCGAGTTTTCACACGGCGATTGAAGCGAGGCCGGCGCCGGGTCCAAGACACCATCGGCCGATGCCTGAAACATCGCCAAAAGTTGGGATTCAGAACCTAGCCGCCGGCGGAAGCCGGCGGTTTGACATGAGCAGAATACGCTTCGATATCAGAGTATGCTCGCAGACGCCGCCTGAAGTGTCATTCACACACCGGCGGCTTGTGTCCTCGGCCCGTCCTCATGCCATTTGTTCAGCCTGGGCGAGCAAGGGTGGGCGTCTTCGGCGACGGCGTTTCTTGGGAGCCCCGGGGACGATCTTTTCGGGTGTTCGCGGCTCGGCACCGCCGGCGATCTCCAGCGCTTCGGAGGCGGTCTCGGCAAAGAAGTCCGCCTTGACTTCGCGCCAAAGCTCCGACGCGCGATTGAACACCCCGCCGGAGACCAGGATGTTCATCGTGGGACAGGCGTTGATGCTGCGGACGTGGTCAATCATCTGCCGCACGATCGGCGCGTCGGCCGGCTTGCTGCCGACGATCATGAGCATTGCCGGCTGGAGCTTGCCGACCAGCGAAGTGATCTCGTCCCGCGGAACGCCGCCGCCGAGGAGGTAGACTTGCCAGCCGTCCGACTCGAACAGATCGGCGCACATCTGGGCGCTGATTTCCTCGGGTTCTCCTTGGGCGCAGGCGATGATGATCTTCTTGTCGATGCGCTTGGAGCGATCGAGGCGAGACTGGACGTGGTCGGCGATGGTGCGGTTGATCCGCGTGGCCATGTGCTCCTCGGCCATGTTGATGCGGTCCTGTCGATAGAGCTTCTCGACGTGTTCGAGGGCGGGCCAGATCACGTCCTTATATAGTTTGCGGGGTTCGATGCCCGATTCCAAGGCCGAGATGACCAGCTCTCGGCAGGTTCGTCGATCGCCGTTGAGCAGAGGGTCGATGTACTTGGGGAGGAGGTCAGTTTTTGATGCGGCCATGACTGGTCGTCTCCGTTGCCTGTGGACCGGAAGGCCTGGCAGCCGTGCGACCCGCGGGCTCCTGCGGCGGGTCGTTCCGGTGGGGCATCGTCAGTTTCGAGGTGGACAAGGCTCAGCATCCAGCGGAGCCACGGGGCGCAATCCCTGCACTTCATACCGCCTGTGCCGGCGAGTGCGGGCTGCATCTTTGGAACCAAATGTTAAGTTGGGCAGTTTGGGAAACATAGCTAAAATGGGCATCGGTCAGTCGGCGTCAAAAACTTTAGCCGCAGGCGTTTGTTGCCGTTCTGGACGCAAGAACTGCGGGTATGGCTTGGAGCAATGGATGGCCAGGATGGACTGTTCCCCTCGTTCGGGATCAACGGAAGCAACCGATAACGAGGCCAATCCCGGGCTTCGTTCATTTTTTACCCCCGGGGTCAAGGTGACCTGCCTCCCTTTTATGTACCAGTTGTTATGAGAGTCGGGTCCTCGATGTCCATGTTCGGCTCCCTTCCATCCCTGGAGGGGAAGAAGCCGGGGACCAGTGGCATAGCCCCTGACGGGGTTTGGGGCGGAGCCCCAAGGGCCGCGTCAGCGGCGGCGGTTGTAGTGGTTTGGTGGAAACTCTATCCGTCGAAGTGTAGAAGCAAGCTCGAATCAATAGGGAATCGGAGATTCAGTTACTATGTCGGATTGAGAAACTCCAGCGCAGCGCAGGTGACGCAGTTCTCTTGCTCCGGGGTGATGGCTTGGTGATAGCGGAGCAGGCGAGCAGAGGCCCGGCCTTTCAGCGCGGTGGTCAGGGCATAGATGCAGCCGACGCTACAGATGTTGGTGGCGTTCTTAGCGGCGGAGACGGCCTGTCGAAAAGCCTCGGGCTCGCCGGCCTCGACCTGGGCCAGAGCGCGGCGGTCGGACGATTCTATGGCATGGAGGCTGTCGGCATCGAGATTGCGATCATCATTAAAGTATCGCCCCACGTGGCTGAGGTCTGCACCGGCGATCAGGCAAGTCGGCACGGGGTCGGCCTCGATCTGCTCACCCAGCGCCTCGGCAAACGCCTTGAGGTCGACGCCGCGCCCGTCTCGCGGGGCCGTCCCGCTCGGTCCGCAAGGGTCCGGGCATAGATACGGTACGATCGTGAACGCGCGGTCGGGCAGGAGATGCTTGAGGAGGATGACCTGAAGCTCGATCGAGTGTTCGCGGACGTGGTCATGTTCTCCCTCGCACAGGTCCAGCCCCAGCCTTTCATTCAGTCGATCCATGAAGGCCTCGTCGTGCGGCACGAGGCCGAAGGGCGTTTGGAAGTCTTTGCGCGTTCCGACCACAAAGGGGCAACGGCCGAAGTGATTGGTGCCCAGGATGACGAATCGTTGGGCATCGGTGCGGTGGGCGAGATCGGCGTATGCGGCCGCGTAGCAGGGGAACCCGCGCCGGTAGTCCAGGTGTGGGGCAATCAGGCCGGCAACCGGGCCGCCGGACGTCTGGTTGTGGCGTGCTGTGGAGCCGGCATTCGCGCCGGCGGCCTCGTGTTGGTGATTGAGAAATGAATCGAGGTATTCGCCCAGGCGTTCGACGGGGGCGCCCAGCGTATGGACGTCGCGGATCGGGCGGCTGGTCGAACGGCGGTAAGCCTCCTCGAGTTGTTGCAGGCGGACTTCAAAAGCAGGGCCATCGAGCAGCAGGGCGTTGTCTAGCTGTCTGATGAGTTCATTGAGTTCATCGGAAAACAGCAAGCGGCCGTGGCGGCGGAGGAACTCGACCTGAATCGCCGCCCGATCGTGTTGGCCGTCCATGCCGGCCAGGATCGCAAGGGTCGCAGCCGAAACGGTAAAGACGCTCGTCGAGATGCCCGACGGATCGAACAGTTGGTAGGCGCCCGGATGATCCCGGGCCTGCCGCACTTCCACGGGGCGGAGCTTTGGAAACGCCAATGCGTCGGTGGCCTGCATCCGGTTATTCTATCGGATGAGGCCTGAGAGTTCCAAAGAGGTGGAGGAGCAAGGTTGCGGGCGCTATGAGACAGGGCGGCAGGGCTCCGGACTCAAAGTCAATTCGTCTGTTCGCTGTTGGTGATGATATTGTAGGCGGCGTCCGCGTCCTGTGCAGAGAGGAGGTCGTCGAGGACCTGACCGTTGGAGACCAGGTGGCTGAGCTTGGCCAGGGCTTCGATGTGTGTACTCGTCTCGTTGGTTGGGCTGACCAAGAGGGCGATCAGGCTGACCGGCTTGCCATCGATGGCGCCGAAATCAATCGGCTGGCTGGGGCGGCCGAAGGCGATGGTCAGCTTATCAACCGAGTCGCACTTGGCATGAGGGATGGCGAATCCGCGGCCGATGCCGGTGGTCCGCTGCGCTTCTCGATCGAGCACGTCCCGAAGGACTTCATCCCGTTTATCGGTATAGCCGTGCTCGGCGAGCAGGTCCACCAAGTGGGTGATGGCCTCGGTCTTGTCCGCGGCAGGGAGTGGAACTTTGACAAGCTCTCTGGGCAGGTGGTCGGTGAGTTTCATCCTCTTCTCATCCGTCTTTCGGAAAAGATGAGAATTATAGCAAACCGTGCCGGCTAACTCAAATCTCAGACGGCGGGGGTTTGGTCGCGGGGGCACATTCGGCGGCGTCGTCAAGCAAACTCTGATATCGAGGCGGACGCGGGGCATGTCAAACCGCCGGCTTCCGCCGGCGGCTAGGTTCTGCGTTGCGGCCTTTGGCGACGTTTCACGCAGATTGCGATCGTGTCATGCCTCTTCCATTGCCAGGAGGGGAAGAACCGATTGCGATGGAGCGTTTTCGGACTACAGTAAGGGGTCAGGTGGTGGCGGGGAGAACGAGCGAGTGTCGACGGAGTCATGCATAAAGGGGAACAGCATGAGCACAGCAACAACACCGGGACCGCGAACCGTCCATGCACCGCGAGGGCAGACCATCTCCTGCAAGGGCTGGCATCAGGAGGCGGCCCTGCGGATGTTGCACAACAATCTCGACCCGGCGGTCGCCGAGAAGCCCGATGATCTCATCGTCTATGGCGGCACGGGCAAGGCGGCCCGGAGTTGGGCGGACTTCGACCGCATCGTTCGGGCCCTGCGAGACCTGGAGAATGACGAAACGTTGCTGGTGCAGAGCGGCCGCGCCGTCGGCGTCATTCGGACACACGAGATGGCCCCCCGCGTGCTGATCGCCAACGCCCTGCTCGTTCCCAAATGGGCGACGTGGGACGAGTTCCGCCGGCTGGAGGCGATGGGACTGACCATGTTCGGCCAGATGACCGCCGGCAGTTGGATTTACATCGGCACGCAGGGCATCCTCCAGGGGACGTACGAGACCTTCGGTGCGGCGGCGAGGAAACATTTCGGCGGCGATCTGAGCGGCCGGCTGGTCATCACCGCCGGCCTGGGTGGAATGGGCGGGGCTCAACCCCTGGCCGCAACGATGCACGGGGCGGCGTGTCTGGTGATCGAGGTCGATCCCCAACGGATCAGGCGTCGATTGGAAACGCGCTATCTCGACCAACAGTGCGACAGCCTGGACCAGGCCCTGCAAATGCTCGAGGCGGCCCGGCGCGAGAAACGCCCCTTGAGCGTCGGGCTGCTGGGAAACGCGGCGGACGTCCTGCCCGAGCTAAACCGACGCGGCGTGGTGGCCGACCTGCTCACCGATCAGACCAGTGCCCACGATCCGCTCAACGGCTACGTCCCGCATCAACTTCCCTACGACGAGGCCCTGGCCCTGCGGAAGAGCAACCCCGAGCGCTACGTCGAGCTGGCGATGGATGCGATGGCCGTCCACGTCCGGGCCATGCTTCAGATGCAGCAGGCCGGCGCCGTGACCTTCGACTATGGCAACAACATCCGCGGCTGCGCCAAGGAGGCGGGCGTGGATAACGCCTTCGACATCCCCGGCTTCGTGCCCGAGTTCATCCGCCCGCTGTTCTGCGAAGGGGCCGGGCCGTTTCGATGGTGTGCGCTCAGCGGCGATCCGGCGGACATCGCCGCGACCGATCGGGTCATTCTCGATCTGTTTCCGGAAAACGATCACCTCGCCCGATGGATCAAGCTGGCGGGGGAACGGGTTGCATTCCAAGGTCTGCCCTGCCGCATCTGCTGGCTGAGCTATGGCGAGCGGGCCAAGGCGGGGCTGGCGTTCAACGAGCTGGTGCGAAGCGGCAAGGTCTCCGCCCCGATCGTGATTGGCCGCGACCATCTGGACTGCGGATCGGTCGCTTCGCCAAATCGCGAGACCGAAGGGATGAAGGACGGGTCCGACGCCATCGCCGACTGGCCGATTCTCAATGCGCTGGTCAACACCGCCTGCGGGGCGAGTTGGGTCAGCGTCCACCACGGCGGCGGCGTCGGCATCGGACTGGCGATCCACGCGGGGATGGTCTGCGTCGCCGACGGCACGGACCAGGCCGACCAGCGATTGCAGCGCGTCCTCACCGCCGACCCCGCCACCGGCATCATCCGCCACGTCGACGCGGGATACGAAAAGGCGGAGCAAATCGCCGAACAGCGCGGCGTGAAGATTCCGCGATAGCGCCGTTGGCCGGGAGGATGGCCGGGATAGAGCGACGGCGCCACTGGCCGGCGGTTTTTAGGGATCGGAAGCGATCATCTTGTGCGTGAGCTTCACAGGATGGATAGCATAGCCACCGGCGGAAGCCGGGGGTTTTGACGGTGCCGGCGTTTTGGGAAAACCGCCGGGCTTCCGCCCGGGGCTATTGAACGCATTGCAGGTTTGTGGGTGGTCATTCCGGCGCTATTGTGAAGGTTACTCGGGCGTTTCGTGTGTTGGAGCCGGCGGCACGTCGAGGCCGCATTCAGGGCATTTGCCGCTGACGTTTCCTGTCAGGTTGTAGCCGCACTTCTGGCAGTAACCTTCGGGCAGACCCGTGTAACCGCGAACCTGCTGCAAGATGATGGGAATAAGCGGCCAGCCGAGCATGATCGTCACCCAGGCGTAGAACGCTGCTGTAGAATTATTCATGAAAGGAGACCAAGCGTAGAAACCCGCAAGCGAGAAAAGAACCACGAGGATCCTAAACGACCAAATCCATTGGAGGCATGGATCACAGGTTCTGCGACGATCATCGGATAAAGATCGACCGCAGATTCTACAATGTTCGTCCGGCCACTTGCGACACCCCCAGTGAAACAGAAACATCGTTATCGTCCATGCAATCACCAGTGGCAATCGCAATTGGAATGTGCATAACCAATTGGCTTTCCGATACGAACTGAACGATGGCAGCGTCCAACGTCCTCTCCACCAATACATTCCGTCTCTATAAGGATTCACCGTGTCAAAACGAATACCCTGTGGCCCGCGCCTGAGGTATGTCTCCCTTTTCACGAAAATGCAACCATTTCTGAGAAACAATGCGTGTTGCCCGCGAACATAGGAAGAACAGAAAGTGGCTTGATCCCCACAACGCGATCAAGAGAAGGGAAAGAAGACATCCGATCCATTTGCCGCGGCTAGGTTTTCGCTTGAGCTGGCCCATGAGTGCATTTTACACGATCCAGACATGGCGACGCACT
>Ga0114931_10007472_pt1 | contig 13350 bp, 11 predicted proteins | sample 2SBtaG_FD_89579 | JGI IMG/M metagenome (GOLD analysis project Ga0114931, IMG submission 89579) | Deep subsurface microbial communities from Kolumbo volcano to uncover new lineages of life (NeLLi) - 2SBTROV14_V59a metaG | ecosystem: Environmental > Aquatic > Marine > Volcanic | place: Kolumbo... | reverse complement strand
TGCCGATTTTTTAAATAGCATGGCCTGGACATTGTATGAGGCGGCAAGTGCAGAGGACAAGGATATCCTTGAAAAAGGGCTTGCATGGGTAGTAAAGGCTGTTGAGCTCAAGCCGGAATATTCCATTCTCGACACCTATGCTGCACTCCTTTATAAAAGCGGGCATGCAGGGAAAGCCCATGAAATAGCATTGAAGGCCATACAGGCAGCCAAAGCAAGTGGAGAGGATTATTCCGGGACTGAAAAACTGATGGAAGAATACGAAAATTGATGACTATTCAGCTTTCATGAGCGGAACAGCCAGATGGAGCTGCTCCCAGTAAAAGTGCATAACCGCTGTAGAGGAATCGACTTCCAGTAATTCGAAACGAAGCGCCTCATTCATGGTATCGATTTTTTCAGGGGTGGTTTTTATCCGAAGTGCATCCTTTTCTTCATCATATTCGTACGCGCCCCACTGATTCCACTCATTGTTAAAAATGAAGGTCCATTCATTCTCGCCAGGAATGCTAAACAGGGAATAACGTCCTGCCGGAAGCGTATCACCGGCAATCACAAGTGTCTTGTTTGAGTAAAACACGGTTGCTTCATTGGCCCCTGTGCGCCACACCTTTTCATAGGGCACCAGGTCTCCCCATACTTTTCTTCCTCGAACCGAAGGAGAGCTATAGCTGATCATGATATTCCAGTCATCTTTTTTTAGTACAGCTGTGTCTGGCGGGCTGAGCCTAGCCTGCGACTGATTTCCTAGCGTACTGTCTTGTGTTGTTTCGGGCTTCTGACTTTTGACGGCACTGTCATTTGACGACTCTTTCTTGCAGGCTGCCAGATTAAGAATAAACGCAAGAGCTAAAAAAATTAGGTGTGGGCTTTTCATGATCTGATGATTTATTTAAACAAATTTTTGGCTATTTTTTCCGGAATGGCATCTTTATGAAGCATGATACCAAGTGTTTTCATTTTAAAATAAGGAATGGACGCATACAGGTATCCTTCGAAGGGGCCTACTTCACCCCAGGAGTTCTTCACAATAAAGTACTCATTTCCATTTTTGTCCTTTGCCATTCCGATAATATGCATCAAATGATCATCGGTGGTAGTAAATCGTTCGTAGGCCGCCTGACGCATGGCCGGTGTCACATCCAACTCGAGGGGAAGGCCATTTTCGCTACCTCCGGCCGGATCAGGAATAATGGCATATCCCTCGCGTGGATTAAATCCTTTTTCACTCACATCACAGTCCCAGACAATGGTATATCCTTTTGCAAGAGCCTCGTTCACTATTTCCACCATCTCATTCAACCTTACATTGTAATATCTGCCGCTTGAAAAATTGTCTGGTACCTCCAGGACAAAAGCTTCATAAAGGGGCTCATGGGTAAAAGAAGAAATTTCAACATAATCTTCCGGCTGAAGCCCAACCACTTTTTCGGCAAAGCTTTTAGGGGTATATTCCCGGCCCTCATATCTGAATATGGCAGGAACTGACCCCATATAGACATCAAGGAGGGCTCTCGTTTCATCTCTCCAATAAGTGCCCCCTTTATTTTTTAAAATTCCGTCCAGCATGCCTTTGATAGCAGCCACCATCTCACTATGGTCAATTTTTTCCTCCCCGGGAGGCAATCCGTTATATACCTCCTGCGGTACGATGCCATACTTTTTATATCCGTTAATCACATCGTGAGAGAGAGCACCCTCACCAAATCCCGCGTCACCTTGCCTCAGGATATAGTTTTCAGCTTTATCACGATATATGCCGTTGACGATAAACAATTCTGAAAGATCCATGGCTTTCCCACCTCTGCGTATCATTTCCGATTCCAGAAACGAAACCGTAGAAAAACTCCAGCAAGTACCACTTCTTTCCTGATTTTTTATGCTTGTAGCTCCATTTTCAATGCTGATTTTAAAATCAAATGCCGCTCCTGACGGTAAATTTTGTGCCTCCAAATTGGAAAAAAGGACCAATCCGAGATTAATAATTGTTAAAAAGAAAGTTTTCATAGTTATACGATTAGTTAAACAAAGCTACATACTTTCCATTTGTGCTCGAAATATGCCAAAACATGCCGCTTTTGCACATACAACCCTTACTTTTCGTTGAAAACCTCGTGGATAAGCATGTGAATTGCTGTTCATATTTTGTTTGTATTTCGAATGAAAAATATTTGGCTAAAATGGAGTATAATCAGACATTTGATATAGCAAGAGAGGGAAACAGAACGCTGGTTGCAAAACCCCACCTTGTGATGAAGAGAGTAAATTCTTTGAAAAATTGATTTATCCAAAGTCTTGTCCTTAACAGGATGGGATGAAACAGGAGTTAACCTGCATGGAAAATCATTTCTTGCGCTGTCTTCGGGCAGCAGGAGAATTTACCTCATCGATGGTAAAGAGAAAGACGGATCCTTCGGGTGAAGTTGAAATGACTTCGGTCACAAAATCTTAGCCATCAATCCATGGAGTTCGCTCTGTGGTTAATATATCATCACAACGATGGCACCTGAATTGCCAGGTGATGCAGAATGTTTTAAAACTTTCTTGCAACCCCAAGGGTTCTACGGAATCCGAAAGGGTGAGCGGAAGTCAATCGCAAGATCGGCTTCCGCTTTTTTTATTCTTTTGCTCCGATCTCGCTGCCACTAATTGAAGAAAGATCTTTGGGTTTCGGCAAATCATTGACCGAATTGATACCGAAATACTCCATAAAGCTATCACTCAGTCCATATAATATAGGCTTGCCCGGTAAACTTGCCCGGCCCGAAATGCTGATCAACTCTTTATCTAGTAGCTTGGTGATACTGTAATCCGCGCTTACACCACGTATATGTTCAATTTCCTGTTTAGTCACCGGTTGTTTGTAGGCAATAATGGCGAGGGTCTCGAGAGCAGCCGTGCTCAACTTGCGCCTGATGCGTTGATTTAAGAGCAGATTAATCAACTTGTGAAAGCGGGGTTTTGTCAAAAACTGGTATCCTCCTCCAATCTCCACCAGTGTAAAGGAGTAGTCATCTGCACTATATTTCTTTTTCAATTTTTCCAGCATCTGCCTGATCTGCTCTGTCTCAATGAAGGCTTCCTCTTCTCTGTTGTTCAGTACTTCAATCAGTTCTCGCTCTGTAACCGGTTTGTCCGAGCAAAACAGGATCGCCTCAATATCTCTTTCCAGATGATTCATGGGAATAAAAATATAAAAAGCACTTGAGCTATTTTTCGCCTCTTCAGGGGCTTTTCTCTAAATGGCTGTAAATAAACTACAAATCTTCGAGGGCAGCAGCGCCACTTACAATCTCCGTAAGCTCGGTAGTGATTGCAGCCTGGCGTGCACGGTTATATGAGATCTTAAGGTCTTTCAGCATTTCGCTTGCATTTTCCGTGGCCTTATCCATGGCCGTCATCCTTGCACCGTGTTCGGATGCATTGGCATCCAGCATAAACTTATAGAATTGCGTACGTAGTATTTTAGGTATCAACTCCTCAATCATCAGTGAAAGGGTAGGTTCAAATATATAATCCTGTTCCTGCTCTCCGGCTTCATTTTTTTCTTTCGGAATCGGCAAATACTGAACATCCCGGAATATTTGCACGGCCGCATTTTTAAATTCGGAATATACCACAGTAACCCGATCGAATTCCCCTTTCTCAAAGCGTTCAATTATCTCGTTGGCAAGGACAGAAACATGCTTGAAATTTAAATTATGAAATAATTGGGCATGGCTACTGTTAATCATTGATTCAGATAGTCTTCGCTCAAAGTATTCTTTTCCCCGCTTGCCAATAGGCATTAAGGTCAAATGCCCCTTGGCCACTGCTTCCACATAATCTTCTTTCATCAGTTTTTCGGCCAGCTTAATCAGGTTTGAATTATAACTTCCGGCCAGACCGCGATCAGAAGTAATTAATACGAGCAGCACCTTTTCCACCTTCCGCTCTTCGGCCAGCTTGATATTTACCTCCCCTTGAAGAGCAGCGGTAATACTTTCCAAAATGTTTAGTAGCTTATTGGCATACGGACGAATATTGATAATGGCATCCTGTGCCCTCCTCAGCTTAGCAGCTGAAACCAGTTTCATGGCTTTCGTAATTTGCTGCGTGTTCTGAACAGAGCTGATTCGCGATCGTACCTCTTTTAATTTTCCTGACATTTATTAAGCCTTATTTAGCCTGAACAATTATTTCAATGTGGCCACAATTTCCCGGGCTACTTTCTTCAAAGTTTCCTTGACTTCATCTGTCAATTTCCCCTTTCTGATTTCCTCCAGCACGTCTTTGTGCCCAGCCTCCAATGCTTCGAGGTAGATTGATTCAAACTCTTTTACTTTATCTACCGGAATGTCTTTCAGCAGGTTTTGTGTTCCGCAATAGATAATAGCAACTTGTTTTTCGACTGACATTGGTGAATATTGCGCCTGTTTGAGGATCTCCACATTGCGTGCACCTTTATCCAATGTTGCCTTCGTAGCGGGGTCAAGATCCGATCCGAATTTCGAGAATGCTTCAAGTTCACGAAACTGTGCCTGGTCCAACTTCAGCGTACCGGCCACTTTTTTCATTGATTTGATCTGTGCAGCACCGCCTACCCGAGATACCGAGATACCCACATTGATGGCCGGCCGCACACCTGAGTTAAATAAATCCCCATCCAGGAATATCTGGCCGTCCGTAATTGAAATCACATTCGTGGGTATATATGCCGAGACATCTCCTGCCTGCGTCTCGATAATCGGAAGTGCTGTGAGCGACCCTCCCCCTTTCACTTTATCTTTCAGCGAATCTGGCAGGTCATTCATTTTGGAAGCAATGGTATCGTCATCGATGATCTTGGCGGCACGCTCAAGGAGGCGAGAGTGCAGATAAAAAACATCTCCCGGATAAGCTTCACGGCCAGGAGGTCTTCTCAACAGCAAGGATACTTCGCGATAGGCAACAGCTTGCTTGGAAAGGTCATCATAAATAATTAAAGCCGGACGGCCTGTATCACGAAAATATTCACCGATGGCGCAGCCTGCAAATGGTGCATAGAAACGCAGCGGGGCGGGATCTGAGGCCGGAGAAGCAACAATGGTCGTATATTCCATGGCCCCGTGTTCTTCCAACGTTTTTGCAATTCCGGCTACGGTAGACCCTTTTTGACCACTGGCCACATAAATGCAATATACCGGTTCTCCCTTATCATAAAATTCACGTTGATTGATAATGGTATCTATGGCAATGGCTGTTTTTCCCGTTTGCCGGTCACCAATGATCAATTCCCGCTGGCCACGACCAATAGGAATCATGGAGTCAATGGCTTTGATACCGGTCTGTAGCGGTTCATTTACGGGCTGCCGGTAAATTACGCCTGGTGCCTTTCGCTCGATGGGCATTTCTATCAAATCTCCAGTGATGGGTCCTTTCCCGTCAATCGGTTCGCCCAAGGTATCTACCACGCGCCCAACCAATCCTTCACCCACTTTTATAGAGGCGATCCTTCCGGTTCGTTTTACCGTAAAACCTTCTTTCACTTTCTCCGTTTCACCCATAAGCACAACACCCACATTGTCTTCTTCGAGGTTGAGTACAACGGCCTCAATGCCATTTTCAAACTCAACCAATTCTCCGGCACGAGCATTGGTGAGTCCGTAAATACGGGCAATTCCGTCCCCTACCTCTAGTACTGTGCCCACTTCCTCAAGCTCTGCAGCACTTTTCACATCCGCAAGTTGCTGCCTTAATATGGCTGATATTTCATCCGGCTTTATATTCATAATTTATGATCTTTTAATATTAACCTGATTGTGTAAATCTTTTTTAATGCGATCCAGCAAATTCTTTATGCTGGCATCATATCTTTTATCTTCATATTGCAGGATAAAGCCTCCGATAATTTCCCGGTTGACTTCCTGGCTCAATTCCATTTTCTCTATTCCGAAATCCTTTCGCATCATCACTTTGAATTCCGTCTCAAGTTCCTCATTCATCGCAGTAGCTGTAATCACATTCACCGGAACGATTCCCATCAGTTCATTATATAGCACCATATAGGCATTTAGCATATCGGCTATCCAGGGCTCTCTTCGCTTATCTATCACCACATTTACAAAGATTAAGGTCAGATCACTGATTTTACCCTTATATATCTTTGCAATCACCCTTTTCTTTAGCTCAGGTTTAATGATTGGAGATTGAAAAAGCTGTTTCAATTCTCTGCTTGCATTGATATTAGCAAGCAAGCTCCTTACATCTGATGTAATTGCCTCAAGTGAATCCTGTTTCCCGGCCATTTCGATTAAAGCCTTCGCATAACGTCTTGCTAATCTAGATGATGCCATTTCTTTTAGTTTTTATTCACATCCAGATCAGCAAGAAGTGTTTTTACATATTCCAGCTGCTCTTTATCGCCTTTCAATTCTTTCTTTACGACCTTTTCTGCAATCGAAATAGCAAGATCGGCAGCAAAGCTTTTGAGCTGCATCTTGGCTTCGTTCATCTGGTTTTGCATCTCAGCCCTTGAAGCTGCAGCAATCTTTTCATACTCTGACTTGGCTTTGTCACGGGCTTCTACAAGGATGCTCTCTTTCATTTCTTTGGCTTCCTTTAGGATTTTGCTCCTTTCTTCAAGTGCTTCTTTCAGTAATTCCTCATTTCTGCTTTGCAATTCCTGCATTTCAAGACGTGCCTTCTCGGCCGCTTTGAGCGCATCATCAATCGATTCTTCCCTTTTTTTCAAGGCATTGGCTATCGGACGAAATGCAAACTTGCCCAAGAGCAACCAAAGAATAAGGAAAATTACCGTTGTCCAAAGGATGAGGCCCGGCTCAGGCTTTATAAGGGTAAATCCACTTAATAATATCGTGTTCATAGTCCTGTTGTTTTTAAAAAAAGCAGCAAGCCAGCCAATCGCTGGCTTCTGCTTTCTGTACCATCATTAGGCGGTCAAGAGTGCAACAACCACAGCAAAGAGGGCAACACCCTCTACGAGCGCGGCAACGATAATCATGTTGGTTCTGATATCGTTTGTAGCTTCAGGCTGACGTGCAATAGCCTCCATGGCTTTTTGCCCGATCATACCAATGCCCAATCCTGCTCCAATCACTGCGATTCCTGCTCCAATAGCTGCTAAACTCATAACGTTTTGTTTTAAATGATTAAACTAATTAATGATGCTCTTCCACGGCCTGTCCTATAAAGAGAGCCGACAATATGGTAAAGATGAATGCCTGCAAGAAAGCAACAAGCAATTCAAGTAAATTCATAAACAATACAAAGGGAACGGCAATCGTAATTCCGGCAATTCCTCCTCCTAAATTCTGCCCGGCATCACCAAAAATAAATATCAGACTTATAAGACTCAAAATGATGATATGCCCTGCACTGATATTCGCAAACAAACGTACCATTAAGGCAAAGGGCTTAGTAAAAACGGCTATCAATTCAATAGGAGCCAATAATATTTTCACAGGCACCGGCACACCTGGCATCCAGAAAATATGTTGCCAATAGGCTTTATTTGCACTTAAATTGGTTATTAAAAGCGTAAATACTGCCAGGGTTAAAGTAACCATAAGATTACCTGTGGTGTTGGCTCCAAATGGGAAAAAGGGAACCAGCCCCAGCATGTTGTTAAACCAAATGAAGAAAAAGATGCTCATCAAATAGGGAAGGTACTTCTCGTACTTCTCACCAATATTCGGCTTGGCAATATCATCTCTGACAAAAATGATTAGTGGCTCCATGAATGATTGAATACCTTTTGGTGCCTGTCCTTCTCTTTTTTTGTAGCCTTTGGCTACTGTCAGGAAAATAAGGAACATGAGCAAAGCTGCCATGAATAGCCCAAAGACAACCTTGCTGATAGAGAAGTCCATAAATCCGGCCCGTTCTACTTTGTATCTTTTGCCATCCATTTCTATAAAGGCAATCTCCTCGCCATGTATCTCTTCATGCTGAAGGGCAATAGGCACCTCTCCCTCCGGGAAGTCTGCCGATTGGATCATTTTTACCCTGCCATGATCCAGTACATACCCGTCTATAGCCAATTCTCCATGATGGAAACGGCTGGAGAGAAAGACAGAAATTTTACCATTATCGGAATTGTAGAGAATGCATGGCAGAGGCATTGAAAGTTCACCAATAATATGAAACTCATTGGCATCGCTAATGTGATGAATGATTTCTTTCGGAGCATCATATGCATGCTCCCCTATCTCTATTTCCTTCGTCACCTTTTCTGGCGAGCCATATAAAAAATAAGGCTGGCATAAAGCCAAGCCAATCAATAGAATAGCCAGAATTTTATTTTGCATATTCACATCCCTTTCAAAATCGGGACAAAAGTACTTAGATTCTTATTTCTATAAAAGATTTAAACCAAAATTCTCATCAAAGAGAAAGATAAAAAAAGGCCGGAGCAAAACTCCGGCCTTTTTTTATTGGTATTCCAATACGATCTTGTTTAGTTATCCCAAAAAATGGGAAGAAATTCATCGTAACCAGGATTAGCTGCAACTGCATCATTTACACTAGTACCATTCAGCGAATATTCATCTACGGGGTAGATATATCGCAATGGTGGAGGTGTACCTGCTTCAGCAGCGTTATTTAACACAGGTGCGTTATAAACACGATAAGTTGACCAACCCTCGAAACCACGGTTGTACATGGCCAGCCATTTCTGCATGGCAATTTTTTCAAGAGACGTACCGGCAGCTGTGCCCCAAGCCACTTTCGGATTAGCCAAATAATCATCGGCCTCTTGGTTAGTACCTCCCCAATAAAGGATAGAAGCACGAATGGCATTGTTATAATGGGTTTCTGCTGCAGACATATCGTTATCGAATCGAGCTGCCACATCAGCTTGCAGAAACTCCATTTCCACATAGTCCATAATGGTTCCGGGGAAAGTAGGATCGAGCAGCATAGTACCCGGATGAGAATACTCATTGTAATTGTTGCTGGCTCCGAATATTCCACCAATTGGATTGCCAAGAGAGTCTGTTACATCACTGAAGTAATAAGCTCTCCGAGGGTCTTCAAGATCATTCATATAATCCACCAATGTGTTGGCGGCTACGAAGTCATTACGACCACTTTGTACGAGATCTACCCATAACGGATTGGTATGAGGAGGACTGCTTGTATATGCCAAATCTACATTTTCATCATTGGAAGCGATTAAGCCGCCATTAATGGCCTCATTGGCCATTGTCTGAGCTTTAGTCGGATCTACATTTGCAATTCGAATTGCAAGTCTCAGTTTGAGTCCATTGGCAAACTTCTTCCACATATTCACATCTCCACCATAGATCAGATCAAAATCTCCGATTCCACTTTCTCCACCGAGATCAGCAATCGCAGCATCCAATTTATCCATTACCGCTTGATAAACACTTGCGTCATCATCATAGGCCGGAGTAATGTCGCTACCCAAAGCATCTGACCAGGGCACATCACCGAAAAAGTCAACTAATAAGTGGCCGGTGAATGCTTCCAGTACAGAAATCATGGCCAACTGATTTTTTCTATTCTCATCTGAGAGAAGAGGATCAGCATCGATGAATTTTCTGGCTTCTTTAAGATCACGCAAAACGGTTGCGTAAAGGATATTCCAGGTTCTACCATTTACATTTCTTTGAATCAATTCATAGTTTGACTCATCGGTATAGGTAGTTTCTGTCCAATACTGAGACCAAAGTCTCAGGTTATTCACGTTTACATTGGTGCTCACCATGAAGTCAAACAACTCCACTGTAGCATTGGCGAACAATGTACCCGCAGGAACCTCTTCCGGGTTCTTTGTGTCTCTGTTAAGTTCAGTCAAATTCTGACAAGAAGCGACTGTAACTAGAGCAATTAATGCTATTAATAATTTTTTCATAATCAATTTCTATTTTTTAGAGGTTTACTCTCAAATTAACTCCGACTTCTCTGACTGACGGGTATGCACCTGATTGATATCCCTGGATATTACCAGCACTCAAGCCGGCTTCAGGATCTGAATAAGGTGAATTTTTACTAATGATCCACAGGTTGTTACCAACAAGTGAAATATCAATACCCGAAATAGGCATATTCTCGAACATGCTTGCAGGCAGTTTGTATGTAAGTACCACTTCACGAAGTTTTACATAAGATGCATCATAAACATGGTAAGCATTGGGAGCAATTACCCATGCAATTGATGAATAAACATCATCCATATAAGCATAATCTTCGTTCGGAGTACCGTCAGAAATTGGGTTTCCATCGGCATCGGTTCCCGTTTGAACTACCCCAGGAAGCGGAATTCCACCACCATCGACAGGATTCACCCTTACAGGATTTCCTTTCGGATTGGTTCCTGCTGTGATATCATACAATCCGGTTCCAAATCCATACCAGGTATCAAGCGAGAAGAAATCTCCTCCTTTTTGTATATCGATAAGGAATCCTAAAGTGAAATTTTTGTATGTGAAATCATTCTTAATACCCATGTTCCAGTCGGGTTGAATATTTCCAATCACTTCAGGAGCTGCTGTTTTACGATATCTTACACCTCCGAAGGGGTGCGGATAAACGATAGGTTGTCCGTCTGTGTGATACACATAGTTGGTTCCCCAAATAGCTCCATAGGGTTCGTTGATGGTAGCATTGACGGTGATACCCCCTTGAACTGATGCCAACTGAAGATTGGTTTGATCTTCAAAAAGCTCAATAACCTTATTTCTGTTGCGCGTCCAATTCGCTTTAATTTGCCATTCAAAATCATTGGTTTTAACCGGGCTTCCAAAGAGAGCCAATTCCAAACCTTGATTTTGAATATTACCCGCATTTACATATTTGAACAAGCTACCGGTTGCCCCTGATACAGAAACAGGGATAATCTGGTTGTATGTATTTGACTGATAAACCGAGAAATCAAGGCCTGCTCGATTTTTAAGAAAGTTCAATTCCAGACCTGCTTCAATACTCGTTGTATTTTCTGGCTTCAGATTGGCATTTCTTTGCGTAGCAGGAGCAGAGGCCAAAGGAATTCCATTAAAAGGAGTGTTTAATACGTAAGTATCAAACGTACTTTGAGCCGGTGCATCATTACCTACTTGTGCATAATTCACCCGGAATTTACCGAAGTCCAATCCATCAATATCCAGAAGCTCAGAGAATACAAAGCTAAGGGATGCAGAAGGATAGAAGTAAGAGTTGGCTCCTTCAGGAAGGGTAGAAGAGATATCATATCTTCCTGTAAGGTCCAGATAAAGGAACTGATCATATCCAAAACTGGCACGTGCATAATAACCGTTCACACCAATTTGGTAGTTGGTTTCAGAAGGAGCTTCAATCGGACTCACGGAGTTGGTCAGGGAGTACACCTTAGGTACCACCAATCCACCATTTGTGCTTGCTCTGATTGCATCTACATAGGATCTTCTGTAGTTGGCTCCGATGTTACCACTGATGTTCAATTTGTCTTCCGGTCCAAGATATCGATTGAAAGAGAGGATGAAGTCATAGTTCATCTCACGGAAGTTGCGGTTGTATCGGGAATACAAAGGTACATCCACAGATCCGACAGCAATTCTTTCTTCCTGAATTTCTGAATAATTGTCCATTGTTACTCTGGTAGTAAAGTCAATCCAGTCATTCAGGTCATATACCAATTGCATATTTCCGAACATTCTGTTTCTCTCGTCATTCTGATAATTTTCATACCGGTTGAAGTAGTAATTATCAAAGTAGATCGGTCCATATGGATCTGATGCACCATAGCCATAGGGATTCCATGTAATGTTTTTACCCATAAGATCATAAGCTTCTTTCAACTTGATCATATTGGTATTCATGGCATACCACTGACGGAATGATTGATTCGGATTTCTGTTGTCGTATCCGGTACCATAGCGACCTAGACCTTTTGTATTCACGTAGTTAATCGTAGAAGAAACTTTCAGGCGATCAGAGACACTGTAAGTTCCTGAGAAGTTTACGTTGTTTCTTTTGATTTCACTATTGGGCAATACACCGGTTTGATTGAAATTGGTATAGCTCAAACGGAAACTTCCGTTTTCATCCCCTCCATCTACCGCAATGTAGTTATTGGTAGTTGTACTGGTTTGATAGAAATCAAGGGGATCTGTAGCACCGGCAACCCAAGGCTGCGGTTGGCCGAATGTAGGCAACTCAGGATAGAGAGATTCCCAGGTGTAAATCATCAAATTGGGATTGAAAGGGGCACCATAGGAAGCATCCTCTGTTGTAGGAGCTACCAGATCAACCTGGCCGTCACCATTCACATCATACTCTTCGAAATAACCTTCGATGTCGGCACCTGCAGGCACACCCGGATAATTATCCGCTGTTCCACTTCCATAGAAGCGACCATATCCTTCACCATATTGCTTCTGATAAACAGGCATGGTAGTATGATCAATTGAACCGGAAGTATAACCGGTTTTGAATGTTACACCCAGTCCTTTGCGTTTCGCTCCTTTTTTGGTAGTGATCAAAACCACTCCATTGGCAGCACGAGAGCCATAAAGGGCGGTAGCGGCAGCACCTTTCAAGATTGAGATACTCTCAATATCTTCCGGGTTGATATCCATGGCTGCGTTGCCATAGTCAAATCCACCACGACCGGTTCTTTGATTCCCGGTGTTGGTGATGGCGTTGCTGATAGGCACACCATCCACCACAAAGAGTGGCTGGTTGTTACCGGTCAGCGATTTGTAACCACGAACCACAATATTTGCGGAACCACCAAGCTGGTTACTTTTGCGAATGTTTACCCCTGCGACCTTTCCGGATAGCGAACTAATGAAGTTTGAATTTTTCACCTCACTCACCTCGTCTCCAGATACATCCTGGGTGGCGTATCCCAGCGCTTTTTTCTCGCGCTCAATACCAATTGCAGTTACCACTACCTCATCAAGACCGAGTACCCCCGATTCCAATTTGACATTGATAACTGACTGATTTCCGATTTGCACCTCTTTGGGCTTCATGCCCACAAAACTGAATACCAGTGTGTTATATCCTTCAGGAACAGCTATGGAATATTCACCATCAACATTGGTGGTAGTTCCAATCACTGTGCCTTTGACAACAACACTTACACCCGGCAGGGTGCTCCCATCTTCAGCAGAGGTAACAACCCCGGTGATGGTCTACTGGCCGAAGGCCAGTATACTCATCAGCAAAAAAGAGATTGCTAGTAACAAGTTACGTTTCATAATGACACTTTTAGATTAAAAAAATAGGAAACGACAATTAGGCACCTTCGCAAAAGGTGCAAAAGGTGTTAAAGAATCAAAATTTATTTAACTATTTCGTAAAAGTATTTTAAAAACCAAGCTCCTTAAATGCCTTTATATTCTTGGGCTTCATACTGTTCCG
>Ga0114931_10007471_pt1 | contig 13350 bp, 19 predicted proteins | sample 2SBtaG_FD_89579 | JGI IMG/M metagenome (GOLD analysis project Ga0114931, IMG submission 89579) | Deep subsurface microbial communities from Kolumbo volcano to uncover new lineages of life (NeLLi) - 2SBTROV14_V59a metaG | ecosystem: Environmental > Aquatic > Marine > Volcanic | place: Kolumbo... | reverse complement strand
TTCGCTGTGTGTGGGTCTAGACAATGCAGCAGAGATAGAGTATTTCTGCATGGAATGTCCGTTATTGTTAGACCCGTCATTCTACCCAAACATCACCCTGTTGTTTGAGTGGGTTTCGCCTCTCAATAAGATTGTGATAACATATGACCGTCCTCAATTGTTCCTGATAGGTGGCGTTCATTATGATGTAGGTGTGCCGTGGTGGAAGGCTAATTTCCGTTTATTCACGATGGATGAATTAGAGCGAGTAGAATCCGAACTGGGTATTGATCTGCCTGAGTTCTATCCGCTACGTACCAGTGAAGAAGTTACTCGACTCATTGAAGACTTGAACGAAAACAAGGCAATCGAGGGGTTTGTGGTCCGATTTGATAACTGTCAGCAGTTGACGAAACTTAAGACGGAACATTACCTCACGTTGCATGCGCTACGCTCTCATCTGACCACTGCTACTCTGGTGGACTTGTGGCAGCAGTGGGATAAGCCTACGTTCAAAGAGTATGCTGATTTGTTTGACAAGGCGTATGACTACGAATGCTGGCAGTGGGCGCTAAGTGCTGTATCGTCTATGTATGACGGCATCAGGGTCGCTCAGGATATTTACGATCATATTGTGGAGTTTGTGAAAGCAAACCGGGAAATGGCAGAAGCATGCCGCCGTGACTTTGCCTTGTTAGCGCAGCAGAAATATGATGGCCTGCGTCTGTCAACTTGTTTCATGTTGTTAGATCATAAGGAACCGTCGCCTGAATTTTGGAAGAAAATGATTTTGCAGAATTGCAAACAGGTTGAGCTACGGATGTTCCAAAACAGTGACGAAGACGCCTAAAAAATATCACTGGTTACTTGACAATAGGCTAGGATGTGGTAAACTTACTACAAAGACATTCCCAAGTTCATCCGTGATGTTGGAGAAGGAAAATGACTGATCCACAACTGAACAAACTTATGAAAATGTTGAATGAAACCAACTCTCGTCTAGGCGAAATCGCAATGGCGATAAGGCAAGAGATAAGAAATCTCGGAACATGGGTGTTTATCGGCGCATGCATTATTGTGTTGAGTGTATTATTGAATGGTTTGATGGTGGCTGGGTAGGAAAGATGATCCCGTTTATCTTCGACAAAGTGACCGATGCAGCCATCATTTTGCCGCCTACATGGAGTTACCCTACTCTAAGTTTGTCTGGATGCATCATCCTGAAGCGTCCGTAGATGACTGGCTGGATCGTGAGGTAAAATCCTAATTTGACTTTGCTTTGAAAGTGTTGTATACTGTAGTAGCAAGGGAGGAATATTATGGGCAATCCGATGCCAGCAGAAATCAGAGACGAGATTCACGAAGTTGTCAAGCAGTTCTTTCACCGCCACCGAAATGAGTTCAAGGTTTACGGCGATGCACTGACTTGGACACAGAATGCCGAGTACGAAGATATGCGGCAAGAGGCTGGGATGATACTACGACGGTCCTTGTTTATGAATGATATTTTGTACCTTATCAGCTCGTTTGGCCCGAATGCTGAAATTGACTTTGCCTCCTTGACTCTAAAAATCAAGAAAGCAAAGCCTGATTTTATGCCACCAGAGCCGGAACCGGAACCAGAAGAGAAGAAATCCAAGAAGCGTGGTCGTCCAGCGAGAAAACGCAAGAAAGGTGGCCCTACAAACGCATTAGGTAACATGGTCGAACCGGTGGACGAGGAACACACAGTTGTGGATACCAAACCGACGTGGACTCCAAAACGAGTGAATCGCCGCGCAGGTCGAGTCCCGCCTGGCGCACTGGCGGAGGCTGAATAATGCCTGCTCCTACCGTGAAATGTTCAATATGTAACGAGACTGTTTTGAAGGCCCGTACTCGTCATATAGGGGATGGCAAACGGGCTTGCAAGATTCACGATGGGATTATGGACATTGCAGAAGAAGTTCATGCAGGGCAGCTGGAAAACATTGCCAAGAAGCGTAAAGCAGAGAGGCAGCGTCATCGTCGTCGTGATCCTGAACAAATTTCCACGGAATTGCGTTGCAACATTTGTCAATGTTCCGCAGTCAAAGTAAGTGATATACTTAGAGAGTCGTTGCTTATATCAAAAGAACTAGAGATAGAAGGTCACCCCGGCGCTTTGCTTGCTGGTATGCTAGATGGTGATGATACTCTAGGTGAACGACTGAGAGCTAAGTTCCCCGGAAAGACCGGGTTGTACGTCTATACAAAAGAAGAACTAGGCGATCAATGGCCTATGGTGGTCAGACGAACCCGGCGAGCGCTGCGTGAGGGCATTCGCATGTTTGGGTTTGTTGGTATCTGCGTCAACTGCGTTAGAAAGTTGAAGATACCTGACAAAATGGCAAATCTCCCTCAACCGCCGTTGGAAACGATGACGATGTTGGGCTGCATTGATAGAGCATTGACAAAAGCAGATGAAAATAGACGTAAACAAAGCATGGACGAACGAGTTGCTTTTCACGTTGCTAACGGTATGAACATGGAGATGGCGAAAGCACAGGCAAAGATAGAGTCTCCGCTTGGATTCAAAGGTGAGGAAAATGGGCTTGATACCAATTGAAAAAGGGAGCCATGAGAGACAAGTATGAAATGGCGCTGTGGATTCTGCGCCACGTCTGCATTTGACTTTCGGTGGATATGGGCTATACTATTTTGGAGGCGTTGCTATATGTTAGCAAATGCAGGTTCAATAACTCTCACTCTGACCAACTGGTATCTTTACGGGTTTATCAAAATTTTTACAGCCTTGATATTGATGCGTTGGGAACAGAAATACGTTGATCTGCGATGGCATCAGTATATCAGTAGATTCCTGTTCCACGCCAGTTTTAATCCCGAATGGGGTTTACTCAAAGGCATTGTTGCTATCCCTGTCTGGTTGATTTGGGGATCACGTCTAGGCAATGCATTCTTCTATCGATTCATGCCGGTCAAGACTGGTAAAAATTGTGCTGCTAAGAAACCAGATTGTCCGGTTTGTCGAGATACAGGTATTGTACGTGAGAAGTGGAACAAGCGGGGGCGTGAATGCAGTTGTCAAGTTAGTCGTCAATGGCTCGATGACTTGAAGTGCCGCTAACTGAGAAGGATTGAATTATGCTAGCTCAACTGGTGATTAACTATGGTGAACAAACGTTATCAATCCAGTATGCGTGGATTGGTTATGTCATTGGGTCTTTCGTTTTGCTGTGGAGTCTGATTAAGATTGGTAAGTTCGCTTTGCGTAAGCAAGAGCAGTACAAGTTGCGTAAGCAAGAGCAACAACGTGAGCATCAGATGCGGCAGGCAGAAATTAAACAGCAGGAAGGGCATCGCCAATTGCGGGATGCCTCTTTCGCCAACTTTCGCCGCAAAAAGATAGAGGCGTCACTGCCCGGTATCTGGTTGACGATTTACGATGCGATGAAAACTGCTGATGACCCTGCCCTTGCTCGTCATGTTATCCAGAAACTTTATCCGTCGTGCAAATCATCCCGTGCCACAGAACCGCTTTCGGCGTCAGGGGCACACTATATCTTGAGCCTGTCGTCTGGTAAGGATCGGGAAGCGATTGCTCGCAGCATCAGTAGCCACGTTGCAGAGTGGATCAAGCGTGAGCACACTGGCAAGGAAAGGAGTTGTGACAAGGCAAATTACGACGATGTACAGCTCGGCAAGGACAAATACAAGGACAAATACAAGAACGAATATTTCAATGAAAAGAACAGCAAATACAAATACTACAAATACGACGAATATTTCAATGAAAAGAAGAACAATGTGACCGCAAGAGAGGATACCTGATATGAGAGGTTTGCTAGGACAAATCGTAAAGTGGTGGAATCGTGACGATGATCTGAATAAGATCGCCAAATTCAAGGAAGAACAGACTCACCTTGAAATCCGCCGTGAGAAGATACAAGCGGATATCCTCGCTCTGGAGGACAAGGAAGCAGATTTGATTGTCCAAGGAACTGCTGCTGTCAGTGGTGGTCGTAAATCCGCCTCACGCCGCCTCGCCAATAACTTGTTTCACCTTCGTCAAGACCTAAAGCGCCAGAGTGCTGTTGCGGGCCTTATCAGCAAGCGTATCACTATTATTGCCACAGATGTTCATAACCTGTCCATCGTGAGCGAGGGCAAGGCGCTTGGGTTTGATGTAGATGTTGAACAGTTGACAGAGAATGCTGTCGCTGCCGAGGAATGTGTTGAACACATCAACGCTGCTGCGGATATGGCACAATCACTAACGGACGATCAGTCACAGATACTTGAATCCGCTGCCTCCTTCGGGGAGTATGATGACATTATGAAAGAGTTTGGAGAAGTTCCCGATGCCCCTGTCAAGACTATCGAGAATATTTATGATGGTCAAGTGACGCCTGAGGAACTAACTGCACCTGCTGTGCGTACAGGAAACATCGCAAGGAACAAGGAAAGACTAGAGGAGGTCTAAACCATGTTGGCAACTATCACAATCCACCTTACGAATCAAATGATCCCGGCAGTCGCTAGTGGTTTTCTGGTACTTTACGCCGCTGTCGCTGGTCGCAAGAGCATCTTCTATGTCTTGTCCCATATTTGGTATGGTGGACGCTGGACCACTGCATGAAGAAAATTATTCTAAAGCAAACGGGGTTCAATTTCGGTTGGAAACCAGTCCACGTCGAACCTGCCACCCTTAAAGGTGAATTCTACGGTCCCAGAAAATGGCAGAAGAAAGCATTCAAAAAATCTCACAAAGAACCATTTGTCATTATCAATGCTCCAATGGGCAGTGGCAAATCGTGGTTAATGTGCTTGCTTGCTGTCTACAAACTTCAGAAAGACCCAAATCTACGTTGTATCATTGCTGTCCCTCAAACCATCATAGCATCTGGTTTTGAAGAAGCAAATCTTCTCATGCCAGGAACGAATAAGGAGCTACGATGGTTTGCTCAACATAACATGTGTATGGAGACTCCCAGTGAGGGGACTATCAAAACAGTCATAAAGTTCCTTAAAGGTCCATATGGTTTTCTCCAAGATAGAGTTCTTCTCTGCACTCATGCTACAATCATTGCTGTTTATAAACGACTGAAAGAGACGAAGCAACTCAAGTTGCTCCATAATCTCGTTTGCTGGATTGACGAGGCACACCATCTCAAGAACGCTCTTGTGGAAGGTTTGGAAGATGCCACGATCAGTAATGGCATGGGAGAACTGGTCAATTATCTCACTCGATATGGCAAGAATGTCCACTTGGGACTTGCAACAGCGTCATTCTTCCGTGGCGACCGATTGAGCCTCTTGACTCCGAAGATGGAAGAGCAGTTTGTTAGATTCAATCTTCCATACGACGATTATTTGGAGTCCATGAAGTATCTACGTTCATTCAATTTCGATTTCTTGCTTAGTGGGCCAGACTTTATTAAGGGCATTCGTACACTTCTGAAAACTCGCATTGGCAAGGATATTATCTACATTCCATCACCAAACTCTCGATGTGCTTTGGGTTGCAAATACGAGACCTGTGACCAAATCATTGAAGCATATCGCAAAGTGTTTGGTGGCAAGAGAATTGACCGTGATGACGGAGTGACAATACTCCGACGTAAAGATGGTAAAGAACTGAAAATACTTGATTTGGTTCAAGAAGAATTGCGTAAAGACAAGAAAGCCTTTGTGGGCAAAATCAAGGATAAGGATGACCTGGATGTAGTCATTGCTCTTGGCATGTTCAAAGAGGGAGCCAACTGGATTTGGGCAGATAGAGCAATCATTGTTGGTGCTCGTAGCTCTCTGCTGGACGAGTTTCAGATGATTGGGCGTCTCTTTAGGGATGCAAAAGGCAAGAAGAATGTTGAAGTTGTCCAATTACTTCCGTTTTCTCTGGATCAGACTAATTCTGAGAAGTTTAGAGATAACCTGAACAACTATTTGAAGGCTATCTATGCCTCACTGATTTTGGAGAACATCTTCAATCCTGTGAAGATACAAGTTCCCAAAGGCAAGAAGAAAAAGACTGGCAGTTTGCCCGAATCAGTTGATTGGCTGTCTGAGTTGTTGCCCGATGATGCGGCTAAATTATCGTTAATTGAAGACGTGAGCAACACTCTGATGGGTATCATTGATACTCCTTCTATAGAATCTGTTGATTTGTGGGAAGAATATAATTCTGTTCTACCAGATATTCTGGACAGTTATGGAATTAAAAGTCATGTTGATGAGATAAGTAAACAGATTTGGGGAATGTTCGCTAAGAGAACTTTGTCTGTTGCTGGAACTTCAATAGATAAGATTGATTTTAACATATTACAGCAGGCATCACCGATTGAGTTTATCACGAAATATACGAGTGGTGTTTGTAACATAGATACGTTTAGAAAGTTACGCAGTGCCATCGGGCAGTTCAACAGTGCTGATGAGAATAAAAAGAAGTTGCTTAAGCTGGCTATGAACGGCGAGCCACGACCCGACGGAAGATTGGGAAACCTCCTTTGTAACTATCTTGCGAAAAAAGGCAAGTGTCACGACTTAATTTTTGAAAAAGAAATAAGAAAACTACGTCCTGATTGGTTCGTCAATACTGCTGATGAGAATAAAAAGAAGTTGCTTGAAATAGCTAAAAAAAAAGAATGTAGACCAGCCAAAAATAAACATCCACTAGGAAAAGTTTTGATAAATTATACGAACGAAGGTCCGTGTTACGACCCTGTTTTTGAAAAAGAACTAAGAAAACTACGCCCCGATTGGTTTGTTAATAGTGCTGATGAGAACAAGAAAAAGTTGCTTGAAATAGCACGCAATAGCGAGGATCGTCCCACCAATAAGACTCTTTGGGTGACGAGACTGACGAAAAAAGTAGCTAATTTGGGAACTGCGTTGCTAAGTTACACAAAAAAGGGCAGTTCTTATGATCCCATTTTTGATAAGAAGATAAGAAAACTACGCCCCGATTGGTTTGTTAATAGTGCTGATGAGAACAAGAAAAAGTTATTGGAGATGGCTAAGAATGGAGAACCAAGACCTCAAAAAAGAAAGCATCCTTTAGGGGATAGGTTAGTTAATTACACGAATCAAAAGGCATCGGGTGGTAGTTCTTATGATTCTGTTTTTAACAAGAAAATTAGAGAGTTACGTCCTGACTGGTTTGTTGCACAACACGATATATGTGATGAGAAAAAAGAGCAATTACTTAAAATGGCTAAAGCAGGAGAATTAAGACCAGTAACAAAAAAACACCCTTTAGGGTCGGTCTTATGTACCTACACATGTAGTGCGAGCGGCAGTTATGATCCTGTTTTTGATAAGAAGATAAGAAAATTAGCACCCCAGTGGTTTATAAATACTGTGGATAATAAGAAAGAACAGTTGTTAAAGATGGCCGAAGAAGGAGTATCAAGACCACCAGAAAAGAAACATTTTTTGGGAAATGCATTAAGCTCTTATACTTGTAGTAAAACTAGTTCCTATGACCCCGTTTTTGATAAGAAGATAAGAACCCTCCGTCCTGATTGGTTTTTAGGTGTAGGTAAGTGGAAAAGAAATGCTAGTTAATCAAAAAAACTGGTCTTGTCCTAAGAAACAAAAGGCTCGTTGGGAAACCATTATTTCCCAATACCAGAAGCACTTTGGTAATTCTCTACCAACTGATTCACAATACTGGACTATGTGTGGACAATGTGGAACCGAAAACGGAGAACCACTGGATGGCTGTGAACCATCTCAACTTATAGCAGACGGACTCATTCTGCCAGAGCAGTTTTATGGTGTAGAAATCAATCCAGAGATACATGTTCTCAATGTCAAAGCATTTCCACATCTGAACTGGATAAACGATGACTTCTATCACGCTATGGTGGTTGAGCAGTCCCAGAATAACTTTAATCCTGCCATAGTGAATGCAGACCTCCCACAGACCCCTGATGGTGGTGGAGCCTATATAAGTAAATTGCTGGCGTTTCTAACAGAAACGGCTGGTGATGTCTTATTCATCGCTAATCTCATTTTGAGGATGAAATACTACACTGCCAAGGATGGTGATTACGTCATCAATCTATTGAACGATTACCCTCAGTTTAGGTATGCTATGAGTGAGGGGAATTGGAAGTTGGCGGATGGGTTTTATGAGTATAATGGTGCAGGGAACACGGGTTCTCGAATCTATATGGGTAGTTTTGTGTTTGTAAAGATATGTTGAGATGAAAAGAATCGACTACATCTGTGTTATCCTGTTCCTGCTCAATGTGCTTGCATGGTCCAGTTCCCTCTCAAACCAACTCAAAACTGAACCAGATACCCGCCTGATGTCCAAAAAAGGACCGCCTCTTAATTAGAGGTGGTCCTTTTTGGCAGGGCGCGTAGAGCATTATTCCGTATAAGCGTTTGATTTGTTGTATAATAGCGTGATTTCCGTATATAGGAGAAAGTAATGCCATATGGACCAGTAACAGTTTCGGAGTTTGCAACCACAGATGTTGTGGCTCCAGGCGCTCCAATATTTGTTCTTGTGGAGCAACTCGACAACGACACTATGAGGGCTACTTTATCAATTCCAACCACGGATGCGACTGGTGGTCCCTTGACTGGCTTGACTAAGTTGACGGTCACCACCGCCACTATGTCAGCCGGAGCGAACCCATTCGATGGTCTAAGTATGTCAGAGATTTTGGCACTTCCGGGTGCTGCGTCTGTTGATGTTGACTTGACCGAAGCGGATGCTGGAACTCAGAAGGAAGTTGTTCTTCCTGTAGTAAACTTGGGTGGTTTCCAGGCCCTAGCTGCTGCGTGCTCAGACGATTGAAAGCAAACAAAGGAGTGAAGGCGTGCCTTCACTCCTTTGTTCTTGGAGCCGCCAATGTATGGAACAATTACCGTCTCTGAATTCAAAACTGACGATCAGCGATACGGTAGTTGGTGGTGTCAGTTCATTAGATGGTTGCGATGTCTATTTGGCTTCATCGTCCAAAAGATTAAGGCTCTAATAGCATGCATCATTAGAGCCGTGATCACTATTTTCTGTACTCTATCTCGCTTAATCAATTGACTTATATGACTTTAGGGGCCTATACTTTCCTGTGAATTCCAGATTTTGGAGGGTAAAGTATGGTAACTCTGTGCGTGGTAGATATGCAGGTCTACTTTAGCGTATCACAGGAAGAATGGTTGATTCAGAACATTCTTAGGGAGATTCGCAAGGCAAAGAGGCGAGGGGACGGGATCATATTCCTAGAGTACAACGGTTGTGGCGCAACAGACAAACGACTGCTTGATGAAGTAGACGGTTATCATCGTTGGTGCAGGCGAGTCAAGAAAGGCGGGGATGGCTCACCACAAGTTGTCGATGCGGCTGTGCTTCAAGGGTACAGCCAAAAACACTTCATTGTCACAGGCGTAGAAACTGAGACTTGCGTTTGTGATACGATCAACGGTCTGACGCTCCTATTGCCGGATGCTCGTATCACGGTCCCTGTCGATTGCGTCAATATGCTTGGACGCAACCAACAACGCAGGGGGACTAAGGGTTTCTACCGATTGCCACAAGTCGCCCTGACCAACCAGAGACGAAAATTACCAGCCAACAAATATGAATGATGATTTGACAATGACTGAAAATGTTGTATGCTTAGGTATGACCACTAACCACCGATGGGAGTCAACGCTATGGCTAAGCGCAAACGTCGTTTGAAAATGCATCCAGCGTTGTTGATGCGCGTCATTCTTGACCAAGCCTGTGTTTTAGAAAAAGCAATCCTTGAAGGTGACATGAACGCCATCGAGGCAGGTTCCGAGGAAGTTCGCAATATCTTCAAGGAAGGCCAGGGTAAGTGGGAGAACGGCCTGATTACCATCGAAGATGATGGAATTGGTATCCGCAGCGAACAGGAAGTCGAAGAATTCTTCGATGAATTCGGGCGTCCTCACGATGACTCTGAGAACATTATCTGGAAGCGCTTCCGCATGGGGCGTGGACAACTCTTTGCCTACGGTCGCAATACGTGGCGAACGGGGACTTTCAAGATGGTGGTCGATATCAAGAACAAAGGTCTCGACTATGATTTTGAAGATGGCCTGCCCCATTTTAACCGGACAAAGATCGAAGTTGAACTCTACGAAAATCCGTTCAACTGGTCTTACAACTCTGTCGATGCTCTTAGACAAGATCAAGCATCAAGTGGAGTACATGCCGGGACGCATCCTTTTCAATGGAACTCAACTGAATACTCCAGCGGATGAAATTGACCCCACTCGATGGACAGCAGTTGACGACGATGCCTACTATCTGTTTGGCGTAGGCAGTAAGTTGACCATCTACAATCTCGGTGCCTACGTTATGGACTTACCACCTACTGATATGGGTGTTACGGGCGTGATTGTCTCTCGTCAAATCCTAGACGTGAACTTCGCCCGTGGTGGAGTCCACAACCGCTGTGAAGTTTATAAGCGGATCAAGCAGATTATCAAAAAGCACAAACCTGCACGTCAGCGTAAGCAACCCGAATATCTGAATGATTGGGAGAAGACGAACCTACTTCAAGATTTGCGGGATGGAGACGATGATCTTGATCTAGGCAAACTCAAGACAATCAAGACGATTCCTTGTAGTACCACTCGATCAATGAGTCTTGCCGAGATACGGAAGATTCGATCACCGTGGACATTTGCTCCGCTGGGTGACAGAGCTGCTGATCGTCTTATGCAGTCCGAGTCCTGCATCTGCTTAGATAAGCAGTTGCTTAATGATTTGAACTACAATGGTGAACCGAAGAACTTCTTCAAGTGGTTGATGCGTCGTCAGAACTATAAAGAACAGAGGGCAGTAGAGCATCTGGCAGGGTTCTATGAAGATTTCCAGCAAGCGTCATCTGGTATTAGTCGGTCATACAAGATTGTTCCTACCGACAAGTGGACAAAGCGTGAAAAGCGGATCGTTAGTGTACTCAATAAATTTGAATGGTATTGGAAGGGGCGCAAGATTTGTATCGGCATTGCGGGCAGCGCTCTTGCGTGGACTGATGGGCGGTTATATATTGCCCTAGAAAGAACCTGGCTCAAGCGACTGCGTATTGATGGGGCGGCAGGTGCTAGGGAACTCTTGACAACCATGTGTCACGAATTGGCGCATGATGAGCGGACTGACTGTACCCATATTCACGGTGAGGCATTCTATCACTATTACCATGATATCACAATGGATTCTGGCAGTCCACTGGACCTTTGCGCCTATCTTCACACTGAACTCAAGAAGGTAAAAAACCAAGAGTACCACGACGCTCAGAAGGCAAAGGAAAACAAGGCTATTGCGAAGGTGAAGGCAAAACTAGGAACAGATGGTAGTGCGCCGGTGAAGATCGCTGCTCGGATTGCCAAACCCAAGACCGCTCGGAAGAAGGCGGCTCCAAAACCCCATAGACGCAAAGGGGTGGGGCGGATTCCACCTGGGGCACTTGCAACCGCTTGACCTTTGGCGAGATTCAGACTATACTCTCTTGGAGGTCTGTTATGAGGGGTGACTACGGAAGACACGAGCGGATTGAGTTGCGAGACCAATAATGTTTATTCTTTGCGTTGTGAGAGATGAGACCAGAGAAGGCCAGCGTAAAGCCGCTGGCAAGCAAGTGCGCTATCGAGTAGGCATCGGTGTAGACAAATTCAACCTGAATGTCTGCGACTCCACCGCCGAACAATTTGTGGGTCGCAAATTCACCCCTCGTTTTGTATGGATTGCCCGTATTCTCAAGGATTTTAGTGTTGATATTGAGCATGCCCGATGTACATTGCGGGATGCACTCAACCATATCTTTAATGCCAAGTTACCAGATGAGGTAACATTTGAACAGATGGACGAACAGTTTCACCCCGGTAGATGTACCGACGACAGTTCTGGTGAATTGAAGTTTTATCGCCGACTTAAGGCGAAGTATGGTACTCGTCGTGGAAAGGGCGAGAAAAAGTTGGATTTGGATGACAACGCTGCGATCATCCTTTACGAACAAGGAGCATAACATGGAAGCTGTAAACTTTCTGGCGAGCAACTGGTGGGCATTTGCCCTGATCTCTGTCGGAGCTGCTATTGTGGGATCAATCCTGCAACTGAAAGTAGCGAGCGGTGCAAAGACCTTCAGCGTATCTTCTCGCCCCTGTGATGAGTCTCGCCACTTTGGTGTTGCCGGTTTTGATACCCCTATTGTAGCAACCGAGGGAGTCAAGAAAACTATGAGTCGCATGATCCTGCCGATGATATTTTACGTCGTGGGCACTGTTGGTTGTGGTATCTGCGCTGCAATTGGCCTAGTGATTACAATTCTTGACCACTATAAGGGGTAATCATGCCACTTGCAATTTATATTCTCTCCATTATTGCAATTTGTATTCTCGCCACTATTGCGGTCATCGTGATCGTGGTGGAGGAATCACAGGAACGACAAGGAAAGATAATGTTCAGATCAAAACTCCAAATCGCCCGCAAAATTCAACTCCTAGAAGATAGAATCAAAGAACTCGAATCCGAATATTGGGATGATGAAAAATGCCGATCCAAACCCACTCCCCAAAGAGAATTCCAGTCTCAAGTGGAACAGCAACTGAATCAACAAGAAGAGGCCGTATATAACTTCAAAGCACTCATCGAAAATACCCTCAAACGCCTAGATGAAGTCGAAAACGAAAAAGACACATTACAAAATGATGTAGCCAAACTACAAAATGAAATACAATTTCTCCGCTGCAAAATGATGTAGCCAAACTACAAAATGAAATACAATTTCTCCGCTGCAATTGGCCTAGTGATTACAATTCTTGACTACTATGGACTACACGTCAACAGGGACACTTAAACTTGCTGAATCCAATGCGATACCAGGGGCATTGTGGGGTTATCTCGAATGCTGTGAAGAACTGGGTCGTTATTATCGGTCAATGGCCCGTTTCAGGTTTGGTAAAGGTATTTACTTGCGGTTAATAAAACCTGCGTGGGGAACTCATATCACGGTTATCCGTCGTGAAGTACCTACAATGCCGCAAGATCAGGTAATGCACTATGCAGGGACCAACGTTGAGTTCAAATACCACAACCTACGCACAAACAGCAAGCATGTGTGGATTGATGTAAATTGTCCCTCTTTATTTTCATTCCGCGAAATTTTGGGGCTGCAAAGAAATCCCCAATTTCCCTTCCATGCCACCGTTGGCGTTCTGCCGGGTGACATTTGACTTTGCTCCGTTTATAAGGTATACTCTATAAGAGGAGGACGACCTATGTTTCAGGTACGAGCGCAACTCAATAGTGGTGATCCGTGTCCCAAGCGAGAACATCGCGCTTGGTGCTGGGAAGAGTCCGAACATAAACCCTGAGCGATGCTATCGCGTGATTGTTGGAGAACA
>Ga0114931_10007470_pt1 | contig 13350 bp, 10 predicted proteins | sample 2SBtaG_FD_89579 | JGI IMG/M metagenome (GOLD analysis project Ga0114931, IMG submission 89579) | Deep subsurface microbial communities from Kolumbo volcano to uncover new lineages of life (NeLLi) - 2SBTROV14_V59a metaG | ecosystem: Environmental > Aquatic > Marine > Volcanic | place: Kolumbo... | reverse complement strand
CGATCTGATGGACCTCTTCAATTTCCTGACTGGGTACAGCCGTCAAACCGAGTATCGCAAACTGCTGGTGGCGCCCGTCAACATGCGCCGTCACTTCCTGGAGATGCTGGATAACGAAATCCACCATGCGCTGGCGGGGAGAGAGGCGCGCGTGATCGCCAAGATGAACGGTTTGGAGGACGCAAAACTGGTGCGCAAGCTCTATGAGGCCAGCCAGGCCGGCGTTAAAATCGATCTGCTCATACGGGGCATTTGCCGTCTGCGCCCCGGCCTTCCTGGCATCAGCGACAACATCCAGGTCATCAGCGTCATTGGCCGCTTTCTGGAGCACTCGCGTATTTTCTACTTCCTCAATGACGGCGAACCCCGCTACTTCATCGGCAGCGCTGACTGGATGGAGCGTAACCTGAGCGAGCGGGTCGAGACCATCACGCCCATCGAAGACCCACGCCTTCAGGAGCAGATCGACGTAGTCTTCAACGCGTCCCTGAGCGACCAGCGGCTGGCTTGGGAAATGATGCCCGATGGACGGTATCGCCAACGCCAGCCCCAGCCGGGCGACGACAGTCTGGCCGCGCAGGGAACCCAGGAAACGCTGATGCACTACACGCGCATCGCCACATCGCATCTGCGACGTCTGCCGTAGGTAGGTGCGGCTTGCAGCCGCACGATGCCCCTCACCAGGCGTTCCGCTCACCAGACGTTCCGCTGTAAACGCAAAAAAAGACCTCCTATCCAGGAGAACGTGCGGCTATACAAAACGAAAGAGGGGAGAAAGCGGACGAATACGCTGAACATTCGTCCGTCTTCTCCCCTCTTTTATAGCGTACATTTTGTGTCTGCTCAATTTTTCGGGGCGAGTGCGTCGCATTGACCAAGAATGGGCCGAATTCCCCTCGGAACCCCCGGTCAATGCGATGGACTCACCCCGCTTTTTTGAGCAGATACTACATTTTTATAGCGTACGTTTCTCATGCACGCCACTCAGAACGCTATACATTTTACTGTCAGGGAATCATATCCCCGACGGAAGCCTTCTCCTCCAAAAGCTCATCGCCCGTGCGTTTGATCATGGCCTGATCGAATTCGCTCAACTCCAGCCCTTCCACCACCTGATAGACGCCGTTCTTGACGGTGACGGGGAAACTGAAGATGACGCCTTTGGGCGCGCCATAGTGGCCCTGGCTGGGAATCGCCATGCTGACCCAGTCGCCTTCGGGCGTTCCGTGATACCAACTCTGCACATGGTTGATGGCTGCGTTGGCCGCGCTGGCGGCGCTGCTGGCGCCCCGGGCCTGGATGATGGCCGCGCCCCGCTTCTGGACGGTGGGAATGAAGGTTTCCTTGATCCAGGCGTCATCACCGATGACCTCAGGCGCTGGCTTGCCCTGAATCAAGGCATGATAAGCATCCGGATATTGGGTGGAGCTATGGTTGCCCCAAATGGTCATGTGGGTGACGTCGCTCACATGGGTCCCCGTTTTGTGGGCCAGTTGCGACTTGGAGCGGTTGTGATCCAGGCGCGTCATGGCGGTGAAGCGATCATTGGGAACGTCGGGTGCGTTTGACATCGCGATCAACGCATTGGTGTTGGCCGGGTTGCCGACCACCAACACGCGAATGTCAGAAGCTGCATTCTTGTTGATGGCCTGACCCTGGGGTTTGAAAATCTTGCCGTTGGCGCCCAGCAGATCCTTGCGCTCCATGCCCTTGCCCCGAGGACGCGCACCCACCAGCAGCGCCCAGTTCGCGCCATCGAAGGCCACATCGGCGTCATCGGTCAGGACCATGTCAGTCAGAAGGGGAAAGGCGCAGTCATCCAATTCCATGGCCACCCCTTCCAGCGCGTTCATGGCCGGTGGGATCTCCAGCATCTGCAAAATCACGGGTTGGTCAGGGCCGAACAGATCGCCATTGGCAATGCGGAAAAGCAGTGCATAGCCGATGTGTCCGGCAGCACCTGTTACAGTCACACGAATTGGCGTCGTCATGATAGACTCTCCTGTCTTGTGTGAAAACTTTTTGTGGAACGAGCAATATGTCCAGGGTCGCAACCTAAGCGCCCTTGTCAACGTTTATCCTAACGAACCGCAACCGACCCTAGTACACTGCGGCGCAGTTCGTAGTACGCGCTTTAGCGCCGGGCCTGCCGACAACCGCGCTAAAGCGCGTACTACGAACTGTATGGTTATTTACGCCCGGCTGTACTAGCGCACGTTGGCCGGCCAAATGTGGTCGCAATCCCACGCCGGACTATTTGGGAGTGGGTGCAAACCATGTTGTACAATAGGCGGTCATGATTTCAATCCGTCCCCTATAGGATACCGCCAATTCGCCGATTGATCAATGTTTTGAGGTCTCGATACAATGACACGCGAAGGAGAACAAAGCTCATGAATCGTCAAACCCGACGGAGCAAACAACTGGCGCTGCTAACGCTGCTGACCTTTCTGATGGCCGGTCTGCCGGCGGCAGTCGCCTTGCCCAAACCTGCTATGGCCCAAAGCCCGACTCCCGCGTCCGTAGACGCCCCCGCGGACGAAGAGCCGACCGATGATGAGATCGTATATATCGACGACGATGGTTATATCCGGGTGTTGGATCCGTACCAACTGCCCGGCAAGCGGGAGATCATGTGGGTCAGCCCGGACAGAGGCTGGCGCAGCGCAGCGTTGGGCGATTTCAACGGTGACGGTGACATGGAGATCGTGGCCGTCGGCGGCGGCAGCGACGATGATAACAACGATAATGGTCGCCTGGTCATCTACGACCCGGTCGTCTCCACTGGCGGGACGGCCGGCCTGCCTACCATCAACGGCATCCCCTGGGAAAAGCTCTACGAACGTAGCATCGATGGTAAACCCACCATCGTGGCCGGCGGCAACTTCGATGACAACATCGACGCCGATGAAATTCTGTTCGGCTACTTCATGCAGGATGAAGCCAAACTGCCCGGCAAGGATGAAATATTCCGCATCACCGTCATCAAGAACGCCAACCCCGTCCCCGACGGCCGCGCCTGGACGGATCATATTCCGCGCAAGGACGATGGCAACGAGTGGAGCTATGTGACAGTCGGCAACGTCGACCAGCAGGGGACGGACGAAGTGGCCTTGCTGGATGAAGATGGCGGCGAGGTGAACATCTTCAAGATCGGCGCTGGCTTTGAACGCTTCTTCGGCGAGTCCAGCAGCAGTGAACCCTACCGGGCCGTGACGTTCGGCAATATCTACAACCAACCGAACCTGCAAGTCCCCATCTCGCGCAACATCAGCTCGCGCGAAAATCTCTACATCTATCGCTATGACCCGGCGAAAAACGACCTGGACCTGGAATTGCCTAACTCCGCCCTGCGCTTCAACCCTTACCCGCGCTTTCTGTGGGTGGCGGACGTCAACGGTAGCGGTGATGACGAGCTCTTTTTCATCCGCCGTGACAAGGACCCGCGTCTGGTCGGGATCAACGTGGGCAATGACGGCGTGATCACCTTGGAAGATAACCTGGAAACCAATGATTTCCGGATCGGCGTTGGCGGCGATTTCGACGGCGACGGCAAAGACGAGATCGCCATCGCCAGCAAAACGCATATCTGGCTCTATCCTGAACTCGATCGCAACATGAATCGGGACGAATACGCGCTGCCCACCGACCGTCGCACCCTCCAGGCCGGCGATCTGGACGCCAAAGGATTCCTGCCCGGCCCGGCCTTTGGCCTGCGTCGCCTCGGCGGCAACGATGAGAACCTCGAAGTCATCACCGAAACGCTGGAGACTGGCCTGCAAGGACCGGCGCGCGGCTATGAACTCCGCAACATCGGCAGCCCCGCGACCATCCCCTTCACCTACGAGGTAGAGGGCAACCCCACCTGGCTGGCGGTCAACATTCCATCCAACACCATCACCGACCAGGCCCCGGCCGATGTCTTCCTGCAGTTCGACGCCCGCAATCTCTTGCCGGGGGAATACAGGGCGGCCTTGATCTTCACCAGCAGCAATCCAGACGTGCTCAATAGCCCCTTCCGGGTGCCTATCGAATTCACTGTGGAGCCGGCGGCCGTACTCCCGAACCCGGAATCGGTCTCGGTCATCTATTATCCATGCACCGAGCCGCTGGAAAGCCGCCAGCCGTTGATCCAGATGGACGGCAGCCCGGGCGTCGTCTACAATGCATCCATCATGGATACGCCGCCGATAGCCGCGGCATTGGCGGCGCTAAACGGCGAGATCGTCAGTGCATACATCGATGACGACGGCGTGCTGGTGATGGAAGACAGCGCCGGTCAGGAAAGTAGGCTGACGCTACCCGCCAACCCGCGTCTAACTGCCGCCGGCGCTGACGGCATCACCTGGCCCTCCGGCTCGCCATGGGTTTCGGCCGCGTCCGAAGACGGGATCATCCCCGACACGATTACGCTGAGCGTAGATCCGTCTATGCGCCGGGCGGACATCGACGAGGCCGTGTTGATCGTCGTCGCCGATAAGAGTGCAGGGGCGGCCCCGGCCAACGTGCGCATCATTCCGATCCGGTTGATGTGCGCCAAGGGCCAGGTGAATCTGCCCGTCGTACGGCGCTAATTCATAGGGGGTGTGTTCAAAATGAGTTGAAACCGCATTCCGGGATTCGGCCACACGGTGCTCTGCAACGGAAGATGGCCTGGCTCTGCAACGGAAGATGGCCTGGCCGAATCCCGGAATGCTTCAATTGGTTTTGGACGCACCCGAATCTTTTTCTGAACGTCTATACGAACGGTGCAGGGCATCGAAGCCATCGCGTGCTGGCCTAAAAGCGTTTGACTATCTGACGATCACCATGTAATATTCAGACGCCGTACAATTGACATAGCACCCAAAACGTTGCGCTGACTTCCAGCCCACACCTATAAAGGCGTTCCCCATGCTTTCAAGCTTTGGCCGCAAACTGCTCTCTACGCCGTTGAGCTACATCGTTCCCCTGTTGGAGAAGACAGGCGTCACGCCCAATGGACTGACTATCATCGGCCTTCTTTTCACCATGATCATCGCCATTATCCTGGCGCTGGGTTACTTCACTACCGGCGGCGTACTGCTCATCTTTGCCGCCCTGTTCGACACATTGGACGGTGCGTTGGCGCGCCAGACCGGCCAATCCAGCAAATTCGGCGCCTTTTTGGATAGCACCATGGACCGCTTCTCTGAGGGCGTCATCCTGATCGGCCTGACATATTACTACGCCTCCTCACCAGAGAGCGGGTGGGTCGAAGTGACGCTGCTGGCCGTCATCTTGCTCGGCTCGCTCATGGTCAGCTACACCCGGGCCCGGGCCGAAGCGCTGGGATTCGAATGCAAGGTCGGCCTGTTACAGCGGCCAGAGCGCGTCATCCTCCTGGTTCTGGGCCTGATCACACCCTGGATGCGGATCGCGCTGTGGCTGCTGGCCATCTTCACCATCGTCACCGCGGGGCAACGCATCGTAGAAGTGTACAATCAAGCTCAACCAGGATCGCAGGGATCATTGGCGCCCAGCGCCGACGATTAACTCCATCCCGTCCGCCGGGAAGATGGACTGGCGGGCGGGATGACCGACGAATCTACCATCCACCTCAGCACCCTCCAACAAAGACAAAAAAACTCACCGTAATTTTTTGCACCCAATAACGTCATCATGTTCGAGAAGCTATTTCGCACTGCTCAAAAAGAAGAGAACATCCCCATCTCTGACCTTCCGGAAGAGCGGTTGTTGGCTTTGGCGAACGACTTCGACGAGGCCGCGTTGGGTGAGTTGTATGAGCGCTATGAATCGAAAATCTATAGTTACATCTATCGGCGCACAGGCTCCCCCACCCTGGCCGAAGACCTGACCGGCCAGGTCTTCTTGAAGATGCTGGAAGCGATTCAGGGCCAGAAGAGTTGGCACAGTTCGTTTTCCGGATGGCTCTATCGCATCGCTCACAACCTGGTGATCGACCATTACCGGCGTCGCGAGCGGCGTCAGTATGTGTCGATAGAGGATGCCCCCATCTTGAAAAGCGAAAAACACGATCCGGTGACGGCGGCGGAGACAAACCTGGACGCGGATCGATTGCGGTCCGCCATCCAACGGCTGACCGAAGAGCAGGCCCAGGTTATCAGCCTCCGTTTTCTGGAAGGCTATAATATCAATGAAGTGGCTACGATGATGAACAAAACCGAAGGCGCGGTCAAGGCTCTTCAGTATCGTGCAGTCGGCACCCTGCGGGGGCTTCTGGAGCGAGAACAGTTACGCTAATGGATGCGTACAAGACGCGAACGAACTACATAGAGGTTTTCGAACAGAGCCATGCATGACGAAATTCGATTTTCCGAAAAAGAGCTGGAGGCGCTTTTTGCAAAAGCCGTCGAACGCCTGGCCGCGGGCGATCCCTTCGATATGATATTAGACGACATCCCCCAGGTTTATCACACAGAGATAGCAGAGATGCTCTCCGTGGTCGAAGCTGCGCGGCGTCTGCAAAAAGAGGCCGTGCCCCAGCCCACGCCTGCGAAACGGGCCGCCAATAGGGACCAATTCCTGGCCACGGCCGCGGAGATGCGTGCGGCCAAAGTGGACAAGACGGCGTCTGAAGCCGGGACGGCTACGCTGGCGGCAGGCTGGCGTAGCCGTGCGCGCGCCCTCTGGGATCAGGCCAACGATGCCATGGGCGGGATGAACACCCCGGTCTGGCGGCTGGCTCCTATCGCCGTCATCCTGATTTTGGTGGTGACGGGCATGCTCTCCATCGTCACGGCCGCCAAAGCATCGGTGCCCGGCGACATAACCTACCCGCTCAAAGAATGGGCGCGTAGCCAGGAGCTGGCCCTGGCCCCCGACGAAGAGAAACCCGCGATCCAGGCCAGGCAGGAACAGGAAATCAGCAAAGAAGTTCAGCAGGCCGCAGCCAAAGCCAACCGCAAAAATTTGGTCATCGAGGAAACCTCCACCCTGACCTTCCACGGCTATGAGGCTTCCCGCTACAAGGTGGGTGACTTCCTGGTGGCTCCCCAGTATCAGCCGGATCCTAACGCCGAAGTCTTCGAACCCATGACCGTCGTCGGCGATCTGGAGCCGGGCGCGCAGGTGGAACTGACCTATCGCATCCTGCCTGGACAGACCGGTTCCCAGGGAACGCCGCTGGTCCAGGGCGTCTCCATGCGCGTGATCGCACCGCCGCCCACGCCCACCCCTGCGCCCACTGCGGTCACGCCCCCCACCGCCACGCCTACGCCGGCCTGCCGCCCCTACACGCCCAGGGGCTGGGTGCGCTATACCGTACGTCCTGGCGACACCCTCTCTGCACTGGCTGCCCGGGGCGGCGTCAGCGTAGGACGGCTTATGGAGGCTAACTGTTTGACCTCCAGTAAAATCATCGCTGGCGAACGCATCTCAGCGCCGGCCGGCGTTTTTGGCGGCGCGCCTGCACGCAAACCCAACCCGAGACCAACAGCCGCGCGGCCGCGCCCCACAGCCACACCAACCCTCGCGCCCACGGACACGCCGTTCCCCAGCGCAACGCCAACGGTTGCGGAGAAAGAGAAAACGTCGACGCCAACCGCCGAGCCGGAGACAACGGAAATCCCACCAACCGAGACGCCTGGTGACGAAATAACCGACACACCCGCGCCGCCGACAGACACGCCGAGTGCGCCAACCGATACGCCCGCACCGCCGACAGACACGCCGAGTGCGCCAACCGATACGCCCGCGCCGCCAACCGACACGCCGAGTGCGCCAACCGATACGCCCGCACCGCCGACCGACACGCCCGCGCCGCCGACGGATACGCCCGCGCCGCCGACCGACACACCGAGTGCGCCAACCGATACGCCCGCGCCGCCGACCGACACGCCGAGTGCGCCAACCGATACGCCCGCACCGCCAACCGACACGCCGAGTGCACCAACCGACACGCCCGCACCGCCGACCGACACACCGAGTGCGCCAACCGATACGCCCGCACCGCCGACCGACACGCCGAGTGCACCGACCGATACGCCCGCGCCGCCAACCGACACGCCAAGTGCACCGACCGATACGCCCGCGCCGCCGACGGATACGCCCGCGCCGCCAACCGACACGCCTGCTCCACCGCCGCCGACCAATACGCCGGTCCCGCCGCCGCCGACCAATACGCCGGTCCCGCCGCCACCGACCAATACGCCGGTCCCGCCGCCGCCGACCAATACGCCGATCCCGCCGCCGCCGACTAGCACGTCTGCACCGCCACCGACCGACGCCGCTTCTCCCTAGGAGCTGTCGGAGTGACAGACTCCTAAAACGGCTATATACAATGTAAGCAAGGTGAACAGCAATGAAAGTTGTCATCCCCGGTGGTTCGGGGCAAATTGGAACAATCTTGGCGCACTCGTTTCACAATGACGGCCACGAGGTGGTTATTCTCAGCCGCAGAGTCGGGAACGCACCGTGGCGGTTCGTGATCTGGGATGGATTTTCACCGGGAGATTGGGTGGCGGAAGTTGACGGAGCTGATGTTGTCATCAACTTAGCCGGACGCAATGTAAACTGCCGCTATACCGCCACGAATCAGAAGAAAATTCTGGATTCCCGAATACGCTCCACCCAAGCCATCGGCGTAGCGATCAGCCAAGCGGCGCGACCGCCCCACACGTGGCTACAATCGAGTACGGCGACGATCTACGCACATCGCTACGATGGGGACAATGATGAGATCAACGGCGTCATTGGCGGGTCTGAACCTGACGCCCCCCTGAAATGGCGATTCAGTATTGAGGTGGCCAAGCGCTGGGAGCAAACGCTCGATGAAGCGAACACGCCACAGACCAGAAAGGTGAAACTGCGTTCAGCTATGGTCATGAGTCCGGATCGCGGCGGCGTGTTCGACACCTTACTACGTCTTGTACGGTTCGGCTTGGGCGGGCGCGTGGGGGACGGACGACAATATGTATCGTGGATCCATAACGTAGACTTTGTGCGCAGCGTCCATTGGCTCATCGAACACCCCGAAATCGCAGATGTCGTCAATTTGTCTGCACCGAATCCGCTACCCTATGCAGAGTTCATGGCCGCCATTCGCGAGGCGTGGGGAGCTAGGATCGGCCTGCCGGCAACCCGTTGGATGCTTGAGATCGGAGCATTCTTCCTGGGCACGGAAAGCGAGTTGGTCTTGAAAAGTCGCCGCGTGGCTCCAGGCAAATTACTGGCTGGCGGCTTCTCTTTTGAATTTCCCCAATGGTCGGCGGCCGTCCAGGACCTGGTTCGACGGTGGCGGGAGATGAACTCTGAACCTGCGTAATTTGACTCAGCAGGCTCAACCAACTACAATACCCCCGTTGTCATGTTCCTAAATGCGTCGGCGGCGAGTCTGCCCTCTCTTTAGGTGCAAATTTTTTATTTCTAAGGGGATTGGAATTTCCCGAAGACCGCTAGCAGACAGGTGTCATCCGTGTTCGAAAGTCTTTCCGACAAATTACAGGGCGTTTTCGATAAGCTGGCTAAACAGGGCAAGCTGAGCGAGGCCGACGTCAACGCGGCCATGCGTGAGGTGCGGCTGGCGCTGCTGGAGGCGGACGTCAACTACAAGGTCGTCAAAGACTTCGTCGCCCGGGTCAAAGAGCGCTCCATCGGCGCTGAGGTGATGAACAGCCTGACGCCGGCCCAGCAGGTGGTGAAGATCGTCAACGAAGAGTTGATCGCAACCCTGGGATCTCCCGCTCCCCTGGATCTCTCCGGTCCGCCGCCTTCGGTGATCATGCTGGTCGGTCTGCAGGGTGCAGGCAAGACGACCATGGCCGGCAAACTGGCTCTGCACCTGCGCAAAAACGGCCAACGTCCGCTGATGGTGGCTGCGGACATCTACCGCCCGGCCGCCATCCAGCAGTTAGAAGTGCTGGGTGCGCAGATCGACATCCCCGTCTACAGCGAAGGGACCGAGACGCCGGCCTCCACTATCGCCAAGAATGCGCTCAAATTCGCACGCGCCAAGGCCTACACCGTGGTCATCCTGGACACGGCCGGCCGGCTGCAGATCGACGAACGGATGATGCAGGAACTGGAGCAGGTGCGCATGGTGGCGCGGCCGTCGGACATCCTGCTGGTTGTGGACGCCATGACCGGCCAGGAAGCCGTACGCGTGGCCGAAGGCTTCAACCAGAGCGTGCCCCTGACCGGCCTGATCATGACCAAGATCGACGGCGACGCCCGTGGCGGCGCGGCGCTGAGCGTGCGCCAGGTGACGGGCGTACCCATCAAATTTCTGGGCACGGGTGAGAAACTATCGGACCTGGAGCCTTTCCAGCCTGACCGCTTAGCCAGCCGTATCCTGGGCATGGGCGATGTGCTCACATTGATCGAACGAGCGCAGGAAAATTTCTCTGAAGAGGACGCGGCGCAACTAGAGAAGAAACTCCAGGAAGGCGATTTCAACTTCGAAGATTTTCTGGATCAACTACGACAGATCAAACGTATGGGTCCCATCACCGACATTCTGGGGATGATCCCGGGCATGGGCAAGATGACGAAGGATCTGGACCCCCAGTTCGCCGAGGAAAACCTCAAGAAGACCGAGGCCATTATCAACAGCATGACCGGGCAGGAGCGGCGCTCGCCCAGCCTGCTCAACGCCAGCCGCCGTCGTCGTATCGCCAGGGGTAGCGGGACGACAGTCGAAGATGTCAACTCGCTGATCAAGCAGTTCAAAGACATGCGGAAGATGATGAAGCAGATGGGCATGATGGGCGGCGGTCGGGGCAAACGCCGCGGTCGGGGCAAGCGCGGTCCCAGCATGGCGGGCATTATGGATATGTTTAGATAGCGCATCATGCGCTGGCGGGCGGCTATCTGAAGGTTGGCGGTCGCCTGTTTGATAAATTGTTAATTGGACATTAAAGTTAACGTAAGGAGCAAGGATACCTGTGGTTCGTATTCGCCTGCGCCGCATGGGCGCAAAAAAGAAACCGTTTTACCGTATTGTCGTCGCCGATAAGCGCTCCCCGCGCGATGGTCGTTTCATCGAAACCATCGGCACCTATAACCCGCTGACCAACCCCGAGACGGTGGAGATCAAACTCGACCGGGCCGCGCATTGGTTGAGCAAGGGTGCGCAGCCCAGCGACGCCGTAGCTCGTCTGCTGCGGACCGCGGGCCTGCTCGACGAGAACGGCAAACCCCTGCCGCTGGAAATCGAGACGGAAGCGTCGACTGACGAGACTGTCGAGGCCAGCGCGACCGATGAGCAGGAAGCAGAGAGTGAAGCGGTCGAAGGGAGCGAAGAAGTCGAAGAACCCAACGAAGAACCTGAAGAAGAAGAACCTGTGGCGGCATAACCATGGACATGGACCCTTCATTAGAGGAACTGGTCAGTTTTATCGCCGAGCAGTTGGTCGAAGCTCCGGACAAGGTCAGCGTTCACCGCAAGGAGACGCGCCGGACCACGATCCTGAAATTGCGCACCGCGCCGTCGGACACGGGCCGGGTTATCGGTCGCAACGGCCGCGTCGCCAACGCTATGCGCTCCCTGGTTCACGTGGCCGCGCGCGATCTGGACAGGCCGGTGATTCTGGAGATCGACTGAGCATTGGCATTCGGGCATTATCGGGACGCGGATGTCCGCGGTCGGCGGCCAAAGAAGTCCGGCTTTTGACAAAAGCCGGACTTCTGCGCCCCGAAATGTTGAGAAGGTACGGAAAGTCCGTGAAAATCCGGTTGCATCTGGGAAATCCGCGTTCCAATGGCCTGCGGCCGGCGCGAGCGCGAAAATCGATTTGTCGGCGAAAAACAGCGGGAGCGCGCTTCCGCTGTTTTTCGTATCCGGGATAAAACAATAAAGATAACAAAAGAAATGCATAGCCATCAAACCTACAAATACCGCAATCAACAAGTAATCGTGCCCAATGGTTATCTCGCCGTTGGCCAGATCGCGGGCGTTCACGGCTTGCGCGGTGAGGTGAAAGTCGAATTGCACACCGACTACCCCGACCGTTTTGCGGCCGGCGTCACCCTCTACATGGGCGTAAATCTGGCCGAGATCACCATCGAATCCGTGCGCCCGCATAAATCCCACTTGCTTATTCGCTTTCAGGGCGTGTACAATCGGGAGGATGCCGAGGCATTGCGCGGCCACTGGCTCTTCGTCGATGAAGCCGACGCCGCGATCCTGGAAGAAGACATCTACTGGGTGCATGACATCGTTGGCCTGGCCGTCTATGACCGGGACGACCGCCTGCTGGGCGAAATCACCGATGTGCTCTTCACAGGCGCCAACGAGGTCTATGCGGTCAAACCCGCGCCAGGCGTCAATCAGAACAAAGAACTGCTCTTGCCCGCGATCGCCGCCGTCGTCCAGAACGTGGACCTGGAGGATGGCATCATGATCGTGGCCCTGCCAGAGGGCTTGATCGAAGAGACATAAGTCGATCAAGCCGATTACAACGCCCAAATCTCCCGGGGGTGGAGTCATGGAGAACAACGCCTATTGGATCGCATTCAACAAGGTTAACGGCATCGGTCCAGCGCGCATGAAAGCATTACTGGAAGCGTTTGGCACACTGGAGGCGGCCTGGAACGCGCCGCCCATGGCCCTGGCCCAAAGCGGAGCCCTGGACCGACGCTCGCTGACCAACCTGCTGAAAGTGCGCAGCACGTTGGATCTCCAGGCGGAATGGGATCGGGTCCGGCGGGCGGGCATCGATCTTCTCACCTGGTCGGATGAACGCTACCCGCTGAATCTGGCTCGAATCGATGCACCGCCGCCCGTTCTCTATGCAGACGGGGCGATCCTGGAGGAGGATGTGTGGTCGGTGGCCATCGTCGGCACCCGGCGGGCCACGGCCTACGGGCGGGAAATCGCCCACACCCTGGCCACCGAGTTGGCTCGCAACCGCGTCACAGTGGTCAGCGGGCTGGCGCTGGGTGTGGACACCATCGCCCATCAGGCCGCGCTGGACGCCGGCGGGCGCACTATCGCGGTGCTGGGCAGCGGCGTGGACACCATCTACCCGCATCAGAACCGCATGTTGGCCAAGGCCATCGCCAAACAGGGGGCGGTCATCAGCGAATATGCGTTGGGCGTGCGCCCGGAGGCAAGCAATTTTCCGCCGCGCAACCGTATCATCAGCGGTCTCAGCCGCGGCGTGATCGTTGTCGAAGCCGGCGAACGCAGCGGTGCACTGATCACCGCCCGCTTCGCCGCCGACCAAAACCGAGATGTATTTGCTGTGCCTGGCAGCATTCTGCGCCCGGGTAGCGCCGGTTGCAACCGGCTTATCCAGGATGGCGCCATACCGCTGCTATCCATCGATGATGTCCTGGACCAACTGAATCTCACCCGCGTCGATGATCAGCGTGCGGTGCAACAAAGCGTCCCTGCCGATCCGTTGGAGG
>Ga0114931_10007469_pt1 | contig 13351 bp, 18 predicted proteins | sample 2SBtaG_FD_89579 | JGI IMG/M metagenome (GOLD analysis project Ga0114931, IMG submission 89579) | Deep subsurface microbial communities from Kolumbo volcano to uncover new lineages of life (NeLLi) - 2SBTROV14_V59a metaG | ecosystem: Environmental > Aquatic > Marine > Volcanic | place: Kolumbo... | reverse complement strand
GCCTTTTTTGATTTATGACAAATTCGTAAAAAGTCGAAAAGCCTGTCATCGCGAGGAGCGGAGCGACGAAGCGATCTTTATAAAACAGCACGTTAGTCGACATCCAGATTGCTTCGCTTCGCTTGCAATGACATTTTCGGACTTTTTACGAATGACTCATTTATCAGTCGATCCAGTATAACATTCTTCCGCAATTCTCACACGTAAATATCTCATCATCCTCACGTCCCCTCGTCCCGATTGATGTAGGCTGCCGCAAAAAACATCCTAAACAAATATCATTTTTTACGGGGACGATAGCTCTTTTGAGTTTTGATCGTAAACGTTCATAACGAGAAAGCAATGGCTTGCTTAAACGTCCCGCCAGTTCTTCACGTGCCTTTTTGAGTTCGCTGCATCCGGTTATATTAAATCCCAACTTTTCGACATCATCCGCTTCTTCAATCATCAAGTCAATGTCTTGCAAGGCAACCAGCATTTCCAAATCTTTTTTAAGCATTTCTTACTCTCCGGTAATGATAGATAAAAACTCTTGAAAAGTTTCTACCTTTTTTAGTTTATCTCGATTCTTTTTTGTATTCAAAGTCGTGACAAGAGATCCCAGTATGGGCAGGTAAACATTATCCTCGTCATGCGGAGGAGCAATAACCATGAAAAACAGATAAACAGGTTTTCCATCAATTGCGTCAAAGTCAATTCCAGCTTCTGATTTGCCAAAAGCGATCAGAACGTCTGAAGTCGCAGTGGTTCTGCCGTGCGGAATCGCAATGCCTTTGCCGATTCCTGTGCTGCCCAGGGTTTCTCTCGTATGGAGCATTTCCAAAACAATCTGACGATTGCGGATATGCTTTGTTTCCAGGAATAAATTTAATAATTCTTCAATGGCATCATTTTTCGTTTTTGCCTTCATATCAGCAATGAAAAGCGGCTCGTGAAAGTATTTTTGCAGTTCGCTTCCTTGCATTTATCTTACCTCCTCAGGGCTTGTTGTGTTTTGCAGGATTTTCCTTAACGCCGGAACGACATAAATATTTTCCATATTGAATTTTGAAAATTCGTTAGCAAAAACCCGGATTTTTTTGTCAGCGGGAATATCCTTTTGGATAATAATTAAATTTTCATCTTCTACACGACAGAGGGCACTCTTAAAATCTCCTTTTTCGTACCGCACTTTTACACCCAAAGTTTGCGCCAGAGTTTCAAATGCCTGCAGCGCTTCGGATTCGGGCATGCCGTAAATCAGAGTATTGTTTTTCGCTCGCTGTGTTTTAGCTTTTCGACCACCCATTTAACATCCTGTGAATATTTACGGTCACATATCAGGAGCGCATCCGGTGTGTCAACCACAATAAGATTGTCGACACCCAATACTGCAACAACCCGATCGCTCGTTTCAATGTAACTGTTTGTTACGTTTTTTAAAATCGGTTTTCCAAAAATAACGTTGCCGTCTTTATCTTTTGGAGCCAGCTTGTAAACTTCCTGCCAACTTCCCAAATCACTCCAGCCGAAAGTTCCTTCAAGAACGATGACATTGCTTGCCTGCTCCATCACACCGTAGTCTATGGATTCGCTGAAAATTTCTTTATAGACCTTTTCGGTTACCTTTTGAAGATCGGGTTTGTTGAGCACCAATTTAATTTTTAAAAGACTGTCATAAAGATCGGGCATTAATTCGTCCAGCTCGCTTAAAATTGTATCTGCGCGCCAGAGAAATGTCCCGCTGTTCCATAGAAATTCACCACTGGAAAAGAATTGTTGCGCCACTTCGAGGTTCGGTTTTTCGGCAAAGGCTTTTACCCTGAAGGCATTGCCATTGTTTCCTTTCAAAGGTTTACCCCGTTGGATATAACCATAACCGGTAGCCGGGTAAGTCGGCTCAATCCCGATTGTGACAAGAGCGCTTGGATTCTTTCTTATGATTTTTACACCATTTTCTAAAACGTGTTGATATTCTTCCGTATTTGTAATGAGGTGATCGGCAGGTGCAACGATCATGACAGCATCGGGATCGTGGGCCTGAATGTGAATCGCGGAAAGACCAATGCAAGGGGCCGTGTTTTTTCCCATCGGTTCATGGATAATGTTTTCTTTTTTGATCCACGGCAACTGTTCGTTTACAAGAGCTTCCTGGTCTTTTGTTGTGACAATAAATATCCGCTCATCGGGCAGCAAACTCTGAAACCGACGTGCCGCTGCCTGGATCATGGTTTCGTCGCCTGTTAAATTAAGATATTGTTTGGGTAACTTTGTGCGACTCTTTGGCCAGAAACGGGTTCCGACGCCGCCTGCCATTATGAGTGCAAAGGTTTTGTCCATTTACGCTTGAATCCTTTTTAAAATCTTTCTTTGATCATTCTCATGTTTTAAGAAAAAATATTTTTCTCCAATAATAAAAGTATTGCACGGATAAAAGTTGCAAGTCTGATATGAATTTGAATTCGCGCTGGAAATTGGAAAGTTATTTGAAGGAAAAGTAAGTGATAAAAACGCAAGAATAGATTTTGAAATCGAACTGTTTTTATTTAGAATGAACTGAAGGATAAAATCAGGCTCACGGAAAATGGAGATATACCATGAGCCTGCTAAAAACGAGAAAATCAAAATTGTCACGAGTGTGAAAAAACTCTTCTCCAAAATAATACTCATTTCATTTAAAACGAGATCAAACAAATATATTCTGTTAAATTTTTTCTATAAATGACGGCTAATTTTGTCGAGTAAATGACTTTTAGAAACAGCACCAATAATTTGCTCTACAACATCCCCATCTTTGAATAGAAGCAAAGTTGGAATGCTGCGAATGCCGTATTGCATTGCTATGTTGCGGTTATGGTCCACATCGAGCTTGCCAACTTTGAGCTTTCCGTGATATTCATCGCCAATTTCTTCGACAATCGGGGCGATCATTTTACAAGGGCCGCACCATATCGCCCAAAAATCAATCAACACCGGCAGATCTGATTTTAAAACTTGCTCATTAAAATTTGCATCGGTAATTTCTATTTCCTTACTCATGTAAACTCCTTCAACGATTATAGATTCGGCTAATTTTCAGCTTGTAAAAATATTAATAATTCAAAAGAATTGCAATAGAAAACTTGGCACTTTAAAACATTGCTTTGACATAGTAGAATAACATAACAAACGAAAGAGCTAGTTTTAATCCAACGCCGATCATGTTTCCCACAAAAACACCCCATCCCGCGCGTAGTGCTTGTTTGCCCTCTTTGCCGACAATGAGTTCGCCGACAAGAGCACCGAGAAAAGCACCAAAAATCATTCCCCAGGGCGGGAAAAACAAGAGTCCGACAAACATGCCGATAATAGAACCCCAGACGCCGAGTTTGGATGCCCCGTATTTTCTGGCACCTGCTGCCGGAACAACATAATCTAAAACAGTGACCAGGATTGTCAGTCCGGCCATAATGTATAAAAATTGCGGACTGAATGCATGCCAGTGTTTTGCTATGGAAATGAGAATAAGGGCCAGGAAGCTGAGCGGCGGACCTGGGACGACCGGAAGGATACATCCCGCCAAACCTATTAAAGCGACTAGCAAACCGAGAATGACGAGTACAATCATGCGTATTCCTTTTTTATTACAATTTTTTTAAATACTCTGCCGGATTGACCAGGTTTTTCGGTTTTTGCCCGATGAATGAATTTCCACCGACATACTTTTCAAATTGAACCGGCCATGCACGATAAAGTTCGAAATGCAGCATACAGGATATATTTTTTCTTTGCAAGTTTTTTATGTATTCCGGTGAAGTGTTGTCTATCTTTTCAAGGTTTAAAACACGCGCGACCTTGCCGATAATTTCCCCGGCTTTGACTATTTGTCCCTCTTTTACAGAAATGCCGTCAATTTCGGCATATTTGCAAAACAAACCGGATTCGTTTTGCAAAACGATATAGTAGGTTTTATTCCAATAGGGCAGCGTATGCGGAGAGGTGAATACGCCCGTTTCTACAATGCGTCCGCTTTCAATAGCGAGCACGTCGCTATTGAGCGGTGCGTAAATATCGATGCCGCAATGATGCCTGTCCTTTCTTTCTTCCCAGAATGACCCGGCTGCACCAGCAGCCGGCAATGTTTTGCTGTAACTATTTGGAACCGGCCAGATGTGCATTCTGTCTTAGCGCCTCCAGCACTTTCATGTTAGCCACCGCATCTTCAAGCGGCGTCGGTACATTTGTGTCGTTCAAAATGGCCTGGGAAAATAAATCGCCCTGGATTGTGTATTGATTGCAAATGTCGAAAATGATCTCTTTCTTATCCGAGTCCGTTTGCAGCCAAATTCTGGTCGGCTTGTCGATTGGAGCATTGAAAGGAATTTCAATTTCGATCTGTCCGGTGGTGCCGAATATATTTACCCGCTGATAGGAAAAGAGCTGTGTGGCACACGTAAAAGTTGAAGTGCCTACCTCAAAATCCATAATTCCTGATGTCAGACGGTCGGTCTTAAAATTGGGATCATAGTCCATAATGCCGAACACTCGCGTCGGTTCGCGCTCATAAAGAAATCGGGACAGCGAAATGCTGTAACAACCGATGTCCATCAACCCGCCACCGCCAATGTCGGCCTGGTTGCAAATGCTGTTGGGGTCGTCTTCGAAAAAAGAGAAAAACGAATGTATTGTTCGCAGCTTGCCGATTCTTCCTTCCTGCACAAGTTTTTTTGCTTCCTGCCATTGGGGATGATGACGGTACATAAAAGCTTCCATCACTTTCAAGTGAGGATAATTTTTTGCAGCGTCCAAAAGTTGTTGACCTTCGGCGGCTGTTAGTGCGATCGGCTTTTCGCACAGGACATGTTTTCCCGCTTCCAGTGCTTTGATGGACCAGGGCACGTGAAGATGATTGGGCAATGGATTGTAAATTGCGTCAATCTCCGGATCGGCCAAAAGCTCTTCGTAAGAGCCATAAGCTTTTGGGATGCCCAGTTCTTTGGCAACCTTTTCCGCCCTTTTAAGCGAGCGGGAAGAAATTGCCGTGACCCGGCAAAATTCCCCGCGTTGCATTGCAGGAATCACTTGTTCCCTGCCGATTATTGCTGTACTTAAAACGCCCCAGCGAATTTTCATATTTATACTCCTGTTTTTCACGCCCACCGATTCATGTGGAAAATCATCGGCTGAATTCGTTCGGGATAGTTTGCGAGGGTCATGCGAAGATCGGTGTGAATGATTCTGAAATTGTTAGCTAAAAAATAGTTGAATGCACGCGTGCTGTGTGAAGACAATCGAAAATGGATTTGTTCCAGACCGAGTTCTGTTGCAAATGTTTCAATGTCCTGAACAAGATATTTGAAATAACTGTTGGGTGTTTTGGGGTGTGCGACAAATGCCATGGAGCGCATTATGGAGGGTTTTTCTTCGGCGCTGGTTGGCACGGTCTGCAAAATCGCACACGCGATCGGAATTTTATGTCGCAGAAAAAGCAATGTTTCACCAAAACTAAATCTTGGAAGGAGATTAATGAGCGAGGAATAATCCACTGCCGGCGCCGCCAATTTTGTAATAAATCGTACTTTTGTTAAAAAATCGTTTCGCTCGGACTCGGAACAACGTGAATAATAAATAATATCGTGTTGTTGGGAGTATCTACGTTTTTCCGGCGTCGGAACACGCCGGATTACGTCGATACTCAGTGATCTGGGAAGGAATCCCAGTTTGCCGTAAAATCCAAGGTTGCGGTTGCTGCACGGGCTTGTCTCCAGCCCGATCGTCGTACAATCTGATTTTTTCAGAAAATCCATGCATTGTACCATCATTTTTTTCCCCAGCCCCAAAAGATGTTGCTCCGGGATGACCGCTAGCGGGCCGATCCAGCCGGTTTTTCCCCAGATATGGCAAAATGCCGCCGCCTGAATTTGTCCGGCGTCTTCGATAACGAAACATCCTTCCGGGCAGCCGGAAAAATATAAATCCAGAAATTCCGATCTGCACATGGGGACGTGTGTGATTTGGTATCCGTCATCAATCCGGCCCTGCGTAAAAGAACGTGAGAGCAGCATGTTGACTCGGTGCAAATCTTTTTGCATCATTCGGCGCAAGTCAGGCCTCGGTTCGTGGAATTATTTATTTATACTGTTAATTATACTATTTCCAAGATGAATTGCAAAGGATTTTTTATAAAATATAATACAGGACAAGAAAAATGTTTGCTTACTAAAATTATTGTGCCGGTTCAGTTTGAGTAAATTTTTGAAGAAAAAGAATGAATGTAAGTGGATTTTGATCGCACCCTAAAAAAAATCAGGGGCGAAGGTGTTCCCGCAGTTTCATCTTTAACATTTCACGAGCGCGGAAAATACGCACTTTGACCGTTCCCAGGGGAATGCGAAGTTCCTGAGCAATTTCTTCATAAGATTTATCTTCTTTATGGCGCAGGAGAATGGCTTTTCGATATTTTTCCGGTAAGGAGTCAATCACCTTTTGTATTTGAACGCTTCTTTCCCTGGAAATCATTCCCGTGTCAGGCCGCTCATCCTTGGCCGGGAAGTCGTGGTGCATTTCGCCGTTTTTGGACCGAATCGGGGCATCAATAGAATAAGTCACCAAGCGTCTTTTGCGAAAATGATCAATGCAATTGTTGGCGGCGATTTTATACAACCAGGTCGAAAAAGCATAATCAGAGTTGAATGTATCCAGAGCTTTGAACGCTTTTATAAATGATTCCTGGGTCAAGTCCTCCGCTTCTGCTCTATTCTTGACCATGCCGAGAATAAAATTAAATATCTGAGCGTGGAAGCGATTGACAATGTCTTCATACGCTTTTTGATCGTTGTTGAGAGCTTTGCTTATAAGTTCGGATGTAGAAGTTGGCATAATAACCGGGGTTCGTTTGATTGTTTATTTTATTAAATTACATTAAAATAAAAAAACAAGCAAGGAAAAGTTGTTGCAAAAGTAATTCATAAATATTATGTTAAGGATATGATAAAAATCCCCGGATGCACCGCAGGGTCCCCGGGTGTCTGTTGAGGAATACCAGATTTTGGGTGTGATATTGATTTATGCAATCGGCATTGATATAGTTGATATTCAGCGCTTTCAGAAAATGGTCAAGCGTTGGGGAGATCGTTTCACTGAACGAATTCTAAGCCGGAGAGAATTGGATTATTGCCGCAGAAAAACGAATGCCATTCCATCAATGGCCGCGCGGTTTGCGGCAAAGGAAGCCATGATAAAATGTTTGCCAACAGACCAGAACCTGGTTTTTCGCTGGCACGAAATGGAAGTGTTGAATTCCAAAGGGGGCAAGCCTCACGTTCATTTGCACGGGGAACTTTTACAATTCTTGCATGGTAAAAAAATATTTATTAGTTTGTCTCATAGTCTTAATTCTGCTGTTGCTGTAGTTGTTGTCGAGTAAAGATTGGATGTTGAAATGAAAAGCATTGTCACTGCAAAACAAATTGCTTCTATGGATCGGTATGCAATTGATGATCTTGAAATTCCGGGTATTATTTTAATGGAAAATGCCGGCCGGGGAATTGTAGACATTGCCTTATCACTTTTGGGAAGACCGGAACAGAAACGGGTCCACATTTATTGTGGCCCTGGAAATAATGGGGGGGATGGTTATGTCGTCGCCCGGCATTTGTCAAACAAAGGTGCTGATGTCCGGGTTTTTATTCTTGCCAGACAGGAGAAGATTAAAGGGGATGCTCTGATCAATCTGGAAATTTTATTAAAGATGGAGCAGGACGTTTCTTTTATTGAAAAAAATCCGCAAGTTGAAAAGCCGGATCTCATTGTTGACGCCATGCTCGGAACAGGGGTGGCCGGTTCATTGCGCGGGTTGTTTGCGGAAGTGGCTGAATTTATCAATTTACAAAATGTGCCGGTTTTATCCGTCGATATTCCGACGGGCGTAAATGCCGACACCGGTGCAGTGGAAGGCCCGGCGATTAAGGCGACTGCAACCGCGACAATGGCGTTGTTAAAAAGGGGGTTGGTTTTTTCACCGGGGAGAGAACATGCCGGTCAGGTTCATATCGTTGATATCAGGATGCCGTCGGCCGTTGTAAAGGAAAAGCAGCAAAATGTGTGGCTGCAGGAAAAGGAGGATATTGCCCCATTGCTGCCTGTTCGGTCACCTGATGCGCATAAAAACAACTGCGGTACAGTGGCTACGGTTGCCGGGTCGGAAGGATTTACCGGTGCAGCATGCCTGACCAGTGAAGCGGCTCTGCATGCCGGAGCAGGGTTGAGCTACCTGTGCATCCCCCAGTCTCTGAATCCTATTTTGGAAACAAAACTTACCGAAGTGATTACGTGGCCGTTTGATGATGCCGGAATGGGCTACCTGCACAAAGGCTGTTTTCAGGAAATGATTCTCCCGCTGCAAAAGCAAAATGTTGTCGCCATTGGCCCGGGACTGGGGCAGCATGACGGAACCGCTCATCTTGTGCATCTGCTGTTGGAAAAACTGGAATTGCCCATGGTGTTGGATGCAGATGGTTTGAATGTCTGTGCCGGTTCCATTGATAGTATCAAAAACTATCGCGGGGAAATGATTCTCACACCTCATCCCGGGGAATTGTCCCGGTTAATCGGGTTGCCGGCCGGTGAGATTGTCGCCAATCGCATCGAGGTTGCCAAAGAAACTGCTGTAACCTGGAACAAGGTTCTTGTGCTCAAAGGCGGGCCAACAATCATCGCTTTTCCTGACGGTCGGGTTTTTGTCAATTCGACCGGGAATGCAGGAATGGCCACGGCCGGTTCGGGAGACGTTCTCACGGGGCTTATTGCCGGATTTCTCGCGCAAGGACTGGATGCCGGTCAGGCCGCGTGCGCCGGCGTTTACGTTCATGGTTTGGCCGGAGACTTGGCAAAAAATGAGACAGGGGAGATGGGTATGCTGGCAGGTGATATCCTCCGCTTTGTTCCGAAGGCAATTCTCGCGCTGCAAGGGGGACGGAATGATAAAATCAATGTTTAATCGGTGGACCTTTCCGGCATTCTTTTGGAGCCTGGTCATTCTTTTTCTAACATCATACCCAAAAATAACGCTGCCTGATATTGGTGTCAGTTTTGAGGATAAACTGGGCCATCTGGGGATCTATTTCATTTTCAGCTTTTTATTGTCCAGAGCTTTTGTAAAAGGTGATCTGCATCGCTTAAAACATGGCGTTGGAAAAGCAATCTTATTGGGAGTTCTTTTTGCCATTTTTGATGAAATCCACCAGATACCTATACCCGGTCGAAGCGGTGATGTTTTGGATGTTTTTGCTGATATAATTGGAATTTTGCTCGCACAGATATTGTTTGTGATTTTTATCAGAGTGGCATTGAAGCAAAAATGGTCGTTTAATTAAATGTTAGTGAGTTTATGAAAAATAGATTCTGTTCAATTTGTGTTTTCATCCTTTTGCTCATGCCGCACTTTGTTTTTAGCCAGTTCAATATTGCTAAAGTGATTCAGCCGAATTTCATGCTTGGCGGAAGCGCATCTCAATTCAGAATTTCGCTGGCTGATTTTGAAAACGTTTATGATGGTCGATGGGGACCCAGTTATGGAGGCTTTGCCGGCGTCCGCGTATTTTCTGCGCATTATGCGGTCCTGAAATATGGTACGTTTCAGCGCGACGGAAAGACCGGTACCCATGAATCGTCGGGATTGGATTTAAAAAATGCGCATTGGGATGAAAAATGGTATAGCGTCGGTTTGCGTATTCATCCGCCGATTGCCACTAAAGTTCAGTCTTATTATGGTTTTGGATTATCTTTTTTTGATGTAAGTGAAGTTGAGGGGTTGTCCGTTTTTGACTCGAATTCGAGGAATAGCGGTTTGGGCAGTGGGTTTTATATGGAACTCGGGCTGGAGTATTTTCCCATTAGCCGGGTTGCAACATTTTTTGAAATGCAAATTGCTTCGGGCGGTGTCCATGGCAAGACCGGCTTTGAGGCTATGAGCGTTGGCGGTTTTCGCTTCGCTCTGGGTATTTCAATCTATCCTTTTTAAAGAAACGACTAAATAATTCAAGCCGACAAGTTACTCAATTCATTTTGCTTCGGCGGCTTGAAGAACATTACACTAACTAAAGGAGGGCCATCCCATGGCAGAAACCGCTTATTGCGTAAAGTGCAGGAAAAAAGTGGAAATTAAGGACCCTGAAAAAGTAACAATGAAAAATGGCCGGCCGGCTTTAAAGGGCAAATGTGCCGAATGTGGGACGGGAGTTTACAAGATTCTTCCAAAATCGCAGGCTTGAAGATATTCAAAAAAAATGAATCTTTAAATGTTGGGTGAAAAATCAGGGTCACGTAAATCCGTACCCTGATTGAAAAAAGGCGGAAAACTGTTTCCGCCTTTTTTATTAAGAGGGATCCTATGAATCGTTTTAAACTGGTTTCCTGGAATGTAAACGGTATTCGTGCAGCCATCAAAAAGGGCTTTTCAGAATGGCTGAGCAAAGAGAATCCCGATATTCTCGGTATTCAGGAAACAAAAGCACATCGCGAGCAAGTGGACGGCAAGCTGGTTTTGTCCGACGACTATCATCTTTATTGGAACTCGGCTGAAAGAAAAGGATATAGCGGCGTTGCGGCATTTTCAAAACGCGAGCCTGTGTCCATTCATAATGGATTTAATATAGATCGCTTTGACATCGAAGGTCGGGTCATTACGTTGGAATATCCTGAATTTACGTTGTTGAATATTTATTTTCCCAATGGTCAGCGCGACCTGGGACGTTTGCAGTACAAAATGGATTTTTACGATGCAACTCTGGAATATTGCCGGGACTTGCGCAAGCAGGGTAAAAAAGTAATCGTCTGCGGCGATTTCAACACCGCCCACAAAGAGATCGACCTTAAAAATCCAAAAGAAAATGAAAAGACGTCCGGTTTTCTGCCGATTGAGCGCCAATGGATCGACAAGTTTATTGCCCACGGCTATGTGGATATTTTCCGAACCTTTCATCCTGACGAGCCCGGACAATACTCGTGGTGGACGTATCGATTCAATGCTCGAGCGCGGAACATTGGCTGGCGTATTGATTATTTTTTCGTCAGCGATGATTTGCTGGATTCAGTTAAAGATGCTTATATTTTGCCGGAAGTGACAGGTTCCGATCATTGCCCGGTCGTACTGGAAGTGGAGGTTTAGATGGAAAAAAGAAAGTTGGGACGCACCGGCCTGCAAGTCACATTTATCGGATTTGGCGCTTTGGAAATCGGCAGGGACTGGGGTTTAGGTTTGGCCGGGAATCAGGTCCGGCCGGATGAGGAAAGCGCTATCGCGATGCTTAATTTTGTTTTGGACAGCGGCGTCAATCTCGTTGATACGGCGCGGGCTTATCATAAAAGTGAGGAAAGAATTGGCAGGGGAATCAGTCATCGGCGTAAAGAATTTATTCTTACCTCCAAATGCGGCGAACACAGCGCGGAGCCGGAAACCTATTATGATTTTTCCTACAAAGCGGTCAGAGCATCAATTGAAAAGAGCCTGCAACTTTTGCGCACCGACGTAATTGACGTCATGCAGATTCATTTTGGACCACACCCCGAGCAAGTTCTTAAAGCAGGTGAAACCGTTGCTGCAATGAAAGATGCGCAGGCCGAGGGAAAAATTAGATTTCTCGGTGCATCTCCACCAAAGGCCGTACTGAATGCTTGCCTTGAATCAGGTGACTTTGATGTCATTCAGGTTGATTATAGTCTTTTAAATAGAGAAAGCGAAGAGCTTATTGCCGAGGCAGCGAAAAAAAATATTGGTGTACTGATACGCGGCGGTTTGGCCATGGGATATCTCACCCCAAAGATAAAACATCATTTGCATGGAAATACTGATAGCCGAGTCCGAAAAGTGAAAAGAATCCTCGAACTGCTAAATGGCAATGCTGAACTTTTGCCTGCTGTTGCCTTACAATTTTTAAAAAGCAATAAAAGCATTTCATCCGTTTTGGTGGGATCAAGATCTGAAAAGCATTTTGCTGAGGCTATTGCAGCGTTGGAAAGACAATTGCCCGTTACAATAGATGAAATTGTCGATGGGGTTTCTTTTATTGAATAGTGCCCGAGATTCACTGTGTTAAGAAATTTAATTCTTTCATCATATATTGCAACGTTTCCTTCAGCCCTTCTTGCAAAGGCCGTGGTGTATAGCCAAGTTCACGCTTTGCTTTTTCGTTGCTGCCAAGGTAACTTGTTCCTGCCAGAACGCGGAGGCTCTCCGCAGTGAAATTTTGTGGCAATGGAAGAAAAGCAAAGAGGCTTGCCAGTTTTGACATAAATTTCATCATGCCCGGAGCAAGACGCATTTTAGGCGGCTTGATGCCGGTGATTTTTTCGGCGATGGTAAACGCTTCTTCGAGCGTGTGTGGCGGCCCGGCAATGATATAGTTTTCACCTGGATTGCCTTTTTCCATTGCCAAAATATGACCTTTAGCGGTATCATCCACATGCGCCCAGCACAACCTGACGTCTTTGGGTATTGCCGGAAGTTTTTTCAGCAAATAGTCTCTGAACGTTTCCCCAAGCTGGCTGGTATCGCCCGGACCATATACGGCGCCGGGTTGGACAATAACAAGAGGGAGTCCGTTTTGAATCATCGGTAATGCAACGTGATAATGTGCAAGCCATTTTGTGCGATCGTATTCGCTCAAGTGCGGCCCGTCATAGCGGTAGGATTCATCGACCAGCTTGCCGTGGGTGTCGGAGAAAACAGCCAGTGTGCTGGTGTAAACACCTTTTTTAATTCCGAGTTCCTGCATGAGTTCCAGCACATTGCGTGTACCGGTTACATTTATTTTTTCAGCGACACTTTTGTTTTTCACTCCAACCTTGTACCATGCTGCAATGTGAAAAACGCCGTCAGCGCCGGTCATCGACGCGCGCATGCTTTGCTTATCGGCTATATCCCCTGTTGCAATTTTCGCCCCCAACTTTTTTAAATGCCCTGCCCTGCCTTCGTTGCGTACGAGCGCCGTGACCTCATGCCCGGCTTCGAGCAATTGTTCTGCAACTTGCCCGCCAATAAAACCTGTTGCACCGGTGATAAAATATTTCATCAAAATTCTCCAAAGTTATACAAATAGATTGTGTTCTTTTTCTTGTTCGTATAACAAAAGAATCTCACAAATCATTCACTTCCTTTTCCGCGTAATTTAGCTCCAGCCAGCAATTCTTTTATCCCGCCAATTGAGCCGAGGATTCCCGTCGCTTCATAAGGCAAATAGACGACTTTGTTGTCCTTTCCCGAAACCATTTCTTTGAGTGCCTCGATGTAACTTATGGCAACAAGATAATTTGCCGGATCACCATTAGTTGAGTCAAATGCATTTGTCACTTTATTAATCGCTTCGGCTTCAGCTTGGGCAACTCTCATTCTGGC
>Ga0114931_10007468_pt1 | contig 13351 bp, 18 predicted proteins | sample 2SBtaG_FD_89579 | JGI IMG/M metagenome (GOLD analysis project Ga0114931, IMG submission 89579) | Deep subsurface microbial communities from Kolumbo volcano to uncover new lineages of life (NeLLi) - 2SBTROV14_V59a metaG | ecosystem: Environmental > Aquatic > Marine > Volcanic | place: Kolumbo... | reverse complement strand
TTTCCGCCTTCAGGAGCGGCGGAACGAGCGCCATGGCCTTAGTGTGCGGGACAGCCAGAAAGACAACATCGCATTGTTTGACGGCCTTGGCGATGTTGGTTTTTTCACAGACAAGCTTGGTCTGTCCGCGCAGTTGCGGCCAGATGCCCTGCACGGGCCCGGTTGTGGTGTTGGCGCTGACATAGGTCACTCGGACTTGGTCATGGCGCAGCAGGATTTTGAGCGTTTCAAAACCGGTATATCCGCTGAGGCCGATGACTCCGGCCCGGATGATGGTTTTAGGTTCGTTTTTCATAAAAGTGTTCTAAGCTATTGGAAAATCGTATCTTAAAATAAAAAACCTATCTCGTCAACTCTTTTATCGAGGAGCAAGATAGGTTTTCGCGTCTGAAATGTTTTGTTTGAAAAGGGTTTATCGCTTAACCCATTGATACTTACGGCGCGCTCCTTTTTGCCCCGGCTTCTTTCTTTCTTTCATTCTGGGGTCTCTGGTCAGGCAAGCAGCCTTTTTCAGAACCGGTTTGTTGGTGTCTTCAACTTTGACCAGCGCGCGGGATAAGCCCAAACGGAAGGCTCCGGCTTGACCGGATAGACCTCCGCCTGTGATTCGAGCGGAAATATCAAATTTTTCGAGCAGGTTGGTCAGATTCAGGGGTTCAAGAATCTGAATACGATCGGTCTCGCGTGGGAAATAGTTTTCAAAGGGCCGTTTGTTGACACGGATTCTCCCCGTTCCCGGCGTGAGATTAACGCGGGCGACAGAACTCTTTCGGCGACCTGTGGCTCCGTATTTAACGACTTCGACCATAATGATTATCTCCTTAATTCAAAAGCTTAAAAGGCTTAGCGTCTTGGATAATTATTTATTCAGTTCCAATGCCACCGGCTGTTGGGCCGTGTGGGGGTGTTTTTCACCGGCATAGATCCGGACCTTGGAGCGGAGTTTATTGCCTAGCGGGCCCTGCGGCAGCATGCGGTTGATGGCCAGCCGCAACGGCTCAGTTGGAGCCTTCGCGAGCAATTCTTCCAGTGTCAGGACCTTTTGGCCGGACGGGTATCCGGAAAACCGTTGATAGATTTTGTCCTTTAGTTTTTTTCCGGTGACCTTGACCTTTTCGGCATTGATGATGACGACCCGATCTCCAGTATCAAGATGGCGGGTAAATATAACTTTATGTTTGCCGCGCAGAATAACGGCTGCTTTGGCCGCGACCTTGCCCAGGATTTGGTCCTTGGCGTCGATCAGAAAGGTCTTGCGTTCAATTTTGTTTGGATCTGGAATGTATGTTTTGCTGCTCATAGAATGTCCTTCGTATTTAAATATAAGTGAACCCAAATTATAGCAGGTCTTCTTTAAATGTCAAATATTTTTATACGCTCTGGGAAATTCGGTCTTTGCCCTTACCCACAGGGGTTAAAGGACTTAACGTAGTCATTTTTGAATTTGAGAGGCAATCTGCCGGTATTGGGCGGCAAAGACTTCATTCAGGGCCTTCTTCCCGACTGTCCGGTTAGCCCGGAGGGCCGTAACGTCATAAAGGATGGGACTCTTAAAGCTGCCGTATTGCGACATCGGGGCCCAGCAGGCCATGAGAAATCCTTCCCGGTTCATGAATTCATAAGACCGGCGCATATAATCCGGCTCCAGATGAAATGAGGCGACAAATTTTTCCCACTCGGCGGGAGACATCTTCTGACGGTATGTTTGCCGCAGAACATCAGCCGCGGAAGGATTGGCGCGGAGCTGTTCCCGAATGGCCTTGGCCTGCGACCATTCCAGCGTCACCAGCGGAAGCTTGATGCCGAGGCGTTTCATGCGTGTCTGCATCGCCCGGACTTTCTCGGTCAGGTCTTCGAGACTAGAGCGATGCAAATGGATATCGACGGCATCGCAATAAGGCGCGATCCTTTGCAGTAAACGGTCGACCGTTTTTGAAGCGGCGGAATCGGTAACGGCAAGTCCGGGAAAGGCGGGAGAAATGATTTTGATATGAAGATGCTCCCGGTCGATCGTTTCACGGGCGCGTTTAGCAACCGCTTCCAGCCATTCATCGGCCTCCCCGCTTTTAAATTGGGCGTGCGTGTAATAACCGGGGCCGCCGAAGACCTCGTTTTGAATCTGGTACCAGGAGATCTGTCCGTCGGCGGCGATCAAGAACCGTTCAAGTTGATTTAAGGCCGCTTCCCTCGCTTTTCCCTGAGGGATACGGTCAAGATGTGAGGCTCGGCGTGTTTTGCCGGCATAGATGGCTTCTTCCGCCGACTGGAAATTGGCCGGCCAGCGCGTGGTGACGACGAACTCAACGCCATTCTTTCTTGCCTGCTGCATGGCCCGTGATGTTTCACCGCCCTTTTTCAAGAATTCATCGATGTGCTGATCTTTCACGATGGTCCGCACAACCTGGACGCCGAGTTCCCCGACATAATCCAGCGAGCCGTTATGCACGCCGAGAAGCGTATGATATGGAAGACCATCCCCGGAGTTCTCCGCCCGCGCCGGAGTTCCTATTAGAAAAGCGATTGCGATTACGCTTAAGACGGTGTGAAAAAGTATTTGTTTTCTCATTTTTTCTCCAATCCGAAGTTTGGGTCAATAGAAGACTTTCATCAGGCTCAATCCCTGCGCCGGCGCGGTCTTCGCAGCACAGGACCGATCCTTAGCTTTGAGGATGGATTCAACGTCTTTCACGGACAGTCTTCCTTTCCCGACGGCCACCAGGGTGCCGACCAGATTACGGACCATTTTGTAAAGAAATCCGTCGGCCTCGGCCTCAATATAAAGGAAGTCTCCCCGTTTTTTGATGTCAAGCCGCTGAAGAGTGCGAACAGTTCCCCGGCTTTTTCCCTGGCGTTTGAGGGCGGGATCGCTGGCGGTGAAACTTTTGAAATTCCGGCGGCCGGTCAATCTTGCGGCGGCCTTTCTCATTGCCGGAACGTTGAGTTTACCCGGGATGTGCCAGCAAAAACGGCGGTCAACAGCCGGGCGGGATTTTCGGCAACAGATCGTGTAGCGGTAAATCTTTCCTTTGGCGTTGAACTGGGTGTGGAAGGTGTCGGCGGCGTCTTCGACCCGGAGGATGCTGATGTCGGCGGGGAGATTTCCGTTCAAGGCCCGGCGGATCTCGTCGACAGAGTACGGTGTATCGGTCTGAAAATGAGCGACCTGTCCGAGGGCGTGCACCCCGCTGTCGGTCCGGCCCGAACCGGTGAGTGGAATGTCTTTTTTAAAAATCTGGCGCAGGGCTTTTTTAAGTTCCCCCTGCACGGTTCGGTTTGTTCCGCGCTGGATTTGCCAGCCGTTGAAATCCGACCCGTCGTATTCCAGCGTCAGCTTAATGGTTCGCATGCGCCTTCTTAATCAGGTTGTGTTCAACCAGATATTCGGCAATCTGAACGGCGTTTAAGGCCGCGCCCTTGCGGAGATTGTCAGCGACGACCCAGAGATTGAGTCCGTTGTCGATGCTTTCGTCTTCCCGGATGCGGCCGACAAAAGTTTCGTCTTTACCTTCGGCGTCCAGCGGTACGGGATACTGATTTTGAGGGAGATCATCGATGACCATCACACCGGGGGCCTTGCTCAACAGTTCGATGGCCTTCTGACGGGAAATCTTTTTTTCGGTTTCGATATTGACCGATTCGGAATGCGCGAAAAAGACCGGCACCCGCACGCAGGTGGCTGTGATCTTGATCGACGGCTCACCCATGATCTTGCGGGTTTCGTTGACCATTTTCATCTCTTCTTTGGTGTAGAGATTTTCCTGCGGCACGTCGATATGCGGGATCAGGTTGTGCATGATCTGATACTGGAATTTCTCGACTTTTTCCGAGCCCTCCAATTGCGCCTGAAGTTCCCGGTAACCTCCTCCTCCGGCGCCGGAGACCGATTGATATGTCGAAACGACGATCCGTTTGATTTTTCCGAAGTCATGCAGAGGTTTAAGCGCCACGACCATCTGGATCGTCGAACAGTTCGGGTTGGCGATGATCCCGGAATGTTTTTTGATATTCTGCGGATTGACCTCCGGTACAACGAGCGGGACATCCTTTTCCATCCGGAAGGCGCTGGTATTGTCGATGACGACACAGCCCTGTTTGGCGGCGATCGGCGCGTAGATCCGGCTGACGGCCGCGCCCGGTGAAAAAAGACCGATATCGATGCCTTTGAACTTCTCGGCGGCGTTTTCCTCGGTGAGCTTTTCGTAGCGGATACCATCGGCCGCAAAGTCTTTTTCGGCGCTGGTCGAGAACATACGGATCTCGGCGGCCGGAAAATTCCGTTCTTTGGCAATCTGGTACATTTTCTGACCGACGGCGCCGCGGGCGCCGACTACGGCCACATTATATTTTCGTTGTGTACTCATAACAATACCTCTCTTTGATATTCTTTAACAGGCGGGCGGCGCCTTTTCTATTTACAAATTTTCAATGACCATATCGCCAATTTCGGTCGTGGTGTAGCCCATTTGTCCGACGAGCATGGATTTCATCTTTTTGATCACGGTCTTCATGGCCTCTTCAATTTCATCCGCCGCCTTTTCTTGGCCAAGATAGTTCAGCATCAGGGCCCCGGTCGCGATGGTGGCAATCGGGTTGATGACGTTTTTCCCGGTGAATTGCGGGGCGGTCCCGTGAACCGGTTCGAACATACTGACCCCTTCGGGATTGATGTTGCCGCTGGGAGCCACTCCCATCCCGCCCTGAGTCACCGCCGCGAGGTCGGTGATGATATCACCGAACATGTTGCTTGTGACAATCGTGTTGAACCGTTCGGGCTGTTCAATCATGTAGATGCACATGGCATCGACATGAACATAATCCGTTTTGATATCCTTGTATTCCGCGGCGACCTTGTGAAACACGCGTTCCCAAAGATCGAAGACATAGGTCAAAACATTGGTCTTGCCGCACAGTGTGAGCTTGCCGATGTAGCCGCCGTTCTTCTCTTCCCCGCTCAGGCCTGACCACGGATTTCCCGTATGGCGTTTGCGGGTGTATTCAAAGGCAAACCGGACGCAGCGCTCCACCTGTTTTCGGGAATAGACCATCGACTGAACGGCGACCTCGTCGGGAGTTCCCTTCTTCTGGAACTCACCGATACCGGTGTAAAGTCCTCCGGCGTTTTCCCGGACGACCGTGTAATTGATGTCTCGCGGCCCCTTGTTTTTGATCGGGGTATTGACATTTTCGTACAACTTGACCGGGCGCAGGTTGATGTATTGATCGAGATCAAAGCGCAGCTTTAACAGGATGCCTTTTTCCAGGATCCCCGGCTTGACGTCTGGATGCCCGACACCTCCTAAGTAAACGGCGTCAAATTTTTTCAGACCGGCGACTTCTTCGTCGGAAAGGACTTCTCCGGTTTTTAAATAACGGGTTCCGCCGTAGTCGAAAAATGTCTTTTCAAGCGCAAACTGATGTTTTTGGCCGGCGGCGTCGAGGACCTTGATGCCTTCATTGATCACTTCCGGGCCGATCCCGTCACCGGGAATCACGGCTAATTTATATGTTTTCATGACGCAATCCTGTTCTTTGTGAGAAATTCCGGAGGAACTACTTTGTGAATCGCTTAACGATCAGAGACGCGTTATGTCCTCCGAATCCGAGTGAGTTGCTCATGGCGGCGAATACGTTGAGCTCTCTCGCCTGATTAGGGACGTAATCCAGATCACATTCCGGGTCGGGGGTTTCGTAGTTGATGGTGGGCGGAACAATGTTGTCACGAATGGCCAAAACGGAGGCGGCAAGTTCGATTCCGCCGGCGGCCCCCAACAAATGGCCGGTCATGGATTTGGTGGAGCTGATCGCGATTTTCTTGGCATGATCCGCCAGAGCATTTTTAATCGCCAGGGTCTCGGTTAAGTCATTTAATTTCGTTGAGGTTCCGTGGGCATTGATGTAACTCAGCTGATCCGGGTTGAGGCCGGCCTCGTTCAGCGCCAGAGTCATGGCACGACCCGCTCCGGTGCCGGAGGCCTCCGGTGCCGTGATGTGATAGGCATCAGAGGTGCGTCCGTAACCCGCCAGTTCGGCAAGGATCGGCGCCCCGCGTTTCTGGGCGTGTTCCAGGGTTTCTAAAAGAACGACCCCCGCCCCTTCACCCATGACAAAACCGTCCCGGTTCAGATCAAACGGGCGGCTGGCCTTTTCTGGCTCGTCATTGCGTTTGGACAAGGCCTTTAAGGCGCAAAAGCCGCCGACTCCCAGTTCGGTTGTGGCGCATTCGGTCCCGCCGGCCAGCATGAGGTCGGCCTCTCCGAATTGCATAAATCGGAAGGCGTCCCCGATGGCGTTGGTCGAGGTGGCGCAGGCGGTGGCCACACAGGTGGCCATGCATTTGGCGCCGGTATCGATTGAGACCTGGCCGGCGGCTTCATTGATAATGATTCGCGGGATAAAAAATGGTGAAATTTTTCTCGGTCCCTTCTCTAAATATTTCTTATGTTCGGCCTCCAAAGTGCGCAGGCTTCCAATTCCGGAACCGATCAACACGCCGAAGCGGTAAGGATCCACTTTTTCCAGGTCAAGGCCGGAGTTCTTAACGGCTTCTCTTGAGCTGACCACGGCATATTGCACAAAATTGGTCAAGTGCCGGGCTTCTTTGGTATTGAAGTAGTTGGAAGGATCGAAATCGTCGACCGCGCCGGAGATCCGGCTGTCAAAGGCCGAGGCGTCAAAATGGGAAATTTTGGTAATTCCGCTTTGTCCGGCCTTCAGAGCGTTCCAGAACTTTTCGACACCTGTTCCCAGCGGGGAAACGACACCCAGTCCTGTAATAACGATTCTGCGTTTTTCCATAATTTAGCCGATAAAGAATTGCCTCGATCGTAATCGAGGCAATTTTGGTTGAAGTCTTATCTCATAGCAGAGGCAAGGATTATTCGCTACCGCCTTTTTTCTCGTCGATGTATTTGATGGCGTCTCCGACCGTGGTCATCTTCTCCGCGTCTTCGTCGGGAATTTCCACGTTGAATTCTTCTTCGAGAGCCATGATCAATTCTACGGTGTCAAGGGAATCGGCTCCCAGGTCATCGATAAATGATGACTGCGGTGTCACTTCTTCGACTTTGACACCGAGTTGCTCAGCAATAATCGATTTTATTTTGTCTTCAACTGCCATAAATGTAGCCTCCTTGTTGACCCCTCTGATTTAAACGTTATATTGCCATACCGCCATCAACAACAATGGTTTGGCCGGTGATATAATCAGCCTCTTTCGAGGCAAGGAACAGGCATGTTCCGGCGACATCCTCACCCTGTCCCAGTCTGCCAAGAGGAATGTTCTTGAGAATTTCGTCCCGAACTTTGTCATTCAATTCGCCGGTCATGTCGGTTTGGATGTATCCCGGAGCGACCGCGTTGGCGGTGATTCCCCGGGAAGCCAGCTCGCGGGCGACGGATTTGGTGAATCCAATGATCCCCGCTTTGCTGGCCGCGTAATTGGCCTGGCCGGCATTTCCTGTCATACCAATGATCGAAGCAATGTTAATGATCTTTCCTTTGCGGGCCTTTAACATTGTCTTGGAAACGATTTTTGTAAAATGAAAAACACCTTTGAGATTGGTATTAATCACGTCGTCCCAATCGGTTTCACTCATACGCAACAGCAAATTATCTCGAGTGATCCCAGCATTGTTAATTAATATATCAACCCCCTTATATTTGTCAATAATTTTGTTGAGGGTTTTTTCGACGTTATTCATGTCGGAGACGTCGCACGCAAAACCGTCGGCTTTCAGTCCCTGAGAGGTCAATTCTCCGACCGTCTTGACGACTGTTTCTTCGCCGCGGCCGGTGATGATGACCGTCGCCCCGGCTCCGGCAAAGGCCTCGGCCACATCCTTTCCGATTCCGCGTGTGGAGCCGGTAATGACGACGATTTGATTTTCAAATGACATGGGTCCCCTTAGGTATAAATATAGGTGTATGATAACAACAGAGGCGGGATTTTCAAGTCAAAAACAAAAAAAAGAGGAAGGTTTTCCTTCCTCTTTCCGTGAGACCGGAACTGTTCTATAAAAGTTCAACCTCCACATTGATCAGGCCGCGTTTATTGTCCGCGATTTTACTGAATGCCTTTTTGGTCAGGTCGACAACACGTCCCTTTCGCACAAAACGCCTATGCGGTCCGCGGTCATTGACCCGGCAGACAACAGATTTGCCGTTGTCAAGGTTGGTGACCTTGAGCTTCTGGTTAAACGGCACATCCCACATCGCGCAGGTGTACGCCTGATCATTAAAAACTTCGTTGTTCGCCGTGTGCAGGCGGATACCCGGGTCTCTTTGGGAGTACCAGGAAGCTGTGCCTTTTCGCATATCAGTTGGAGTTTCTTGTGCAACCGAAACATTAACCTTGGCAGCAACCGCGCACACTAGAACAACGGTAGTGATTGTGAGTATCATTGCTCGGGGGAACATTTGATCTCTCCTCTACCTTTTTCTAGATTAATTATGTCATACAAAAATAACACTAGTTTTCGGGTGGGGCAATGTTTTTGCGCTGTGGTCAAGGTGCATAATCCCATGTATTGAAAGGGCTTACAAACCAGGTAAAGTTTTTTTATCACATTGAGCGAAATTCCTCCCAAAAAAGGGAAAAATACGTGGCGGCGGGAGTGCCGTTGGAAGGGCTATTCGTAGAAATCCGCGTCTTCGATATCGGTCTCGTCGGGGGCATCGGAAGGCTTCCGGATGTGGACGCGGGTGGCGGCGGTATTTTCCTGGATAACGGTGGCAAAATGCCGGCGCAGCCAGGCCTTGATCAGGCTCCGGGTTACCGGAATCAACAGGAGCAGCCCCACAGCATCGGTGATGAAGCCGGGTGTCAGAAGCAGGATGCCTCCGGTCAGGATCATCAGGCCGTCCAGCATCTCTTCTGTCGGCATCTGGCCATAGACCAGTTTCTGCTGGATGTCGCGCCAGATCACAAATCCCTGTATCCGGGCCAGAGAGGCCCCGGTGACCCCGGTCAGAAGGATCAGGAACAGAGTGTTGAGCGCGCCGATCCGTGTCCTGACTTCAATCATCACGGTCAATTCAAGGGCGGGCAGCAGGGTGAATAGTAGAATCAAATATGGCATAAAAAGGGTCATCAATATTCCAAATTCGGGAGAAGCTCCAAAACCGAGTTTTTCAGGAAGTCCCGAGAATAGAAGTCCTGATCGATAATCCGGTTGTTGAAGACGACAATGTCCAAGTCAATTGTCCGTGGTCCGAATCTGACGGGGCTTTCTTGACGCCCCAGTTGTTTTTCGAAATCTTTTAGCCGCGCGTTCAATTTTTCAAGGGTCAAATCCGTTTCAACCAGAACGGCGCCATTGATAAAATTGTCCTGTTTCGTGTAACCGACCGGAGCGGTTTCGATGAACTCGCTCTCGTTTTTGACCGTAAACCGCCCGCGCAGCAGCCGGCGGGCCTGGTCGATATTTTCTTCGGGTTCGATATTGGAACCCAGTCCAATGACAGCGGTATTCATAGCGGTTACTCTTTGGAACGCGATAGTTCAACCGAGACTGACTCGCTGAAGCGCAGGGCCTGGGGTTTGTCAATGCGAACGGAGGCCGAGCGCACCTTCGGACTTTTCATGATAATGTCCAGGACTCCGGCGGTCAGTTTTTCCAAAAGGAAGAATTCGGCGTGTTCCACGAAACGGATAATTTCTTTGGAAAGCGTTTTATAATCGATGGTGTCCTTGATGTCATCAGATTGGATCGAAGCGGTTTCGTCAAATTCGATTTGGAGATTGATTTTGACGTCCTGGAGTTCTTCCCGCTCCCAGTCGTTGATGCCGATGATGGTCCGTAATTTCAGGTCGGTGATGCGAATGGTTCCCATGGTCTTTTCCTTATAATAAATGTTCTCCGCCGTCAACGTAGATCATTTGTCCGTTGACGTATTTGTTTTTAATCAAAAACGTGACAGCCGAAGCGACGTCCTGAGGATTTCCTTTCCTCTTGGCCGGGACGGCGGCGATTATTTTTCTCAAATAATCGTCGTCCTCACGGCCCGGCGGGAGAATCGCTCCCGGGGAGACCGCGTTGACCCGCACACGCGGGGCGAATTCCAGACAAAGCATCTGTGTCAGGTCCCAAAGGCTTTTTTTGGACAAGAGATAATGGGCGTATTGACTCGTATTTTGGTTAACGGCGCGATCAATGATGTTGACGATCTGGCCATCCTTGCAGGTCTTGGCAAACGCGACCGAAAGCGTGTACGGCGCGAACAGGTGCATCCGGAAATTTTTTTCCAGGCGGCGCCGGTCGCCGTCACGGAGTTCGGACGGCTCGAAAATCGAGGCGTTGTTGATCAGAATTCTCAGGTGCGGGAAGTCTTTGAGAACGGCCGGGATCAGATTTCGGGTTTCTTTCTCCGAAGACAGGTCGCAGGCATAGGCTTCAGCCTGAATCCCTTTGTCCCGCAGTTCGTCCAGAGTCTGTCCAGCCTCCTTTTTCGAGCTGTTGTAAGTGAAGGCAATGTCATACCCCAGGCCGGCCAGTGTCAACGCGATTGTTTTGCCGATCCGCTTGGCCGAGCCGGTGATAAGGACAGCGTCTTTCAGCGATTTTTTCGTCATGATCCGTTCTCCCGAATAAAATATGGACGCATCATAGCACGCTCTTCTCTTTATTGTCAATCCGCAAAAGAAGCCTTTGGGAAGAGGCCCCGGCTGTGCTATAATTTTTTTTCTATGAATCCTCAATGCGATTATCACATGCACACCCCTCTTTGCGGGCACGCGGTTGGCCAGCCCGATGAGTATGCGCGCAAGGCCGTGGAGCTGGGCCTCAAAGAGATCGGGTTTTCCGATCACGCGCCGATGGTGAAATTTGCCGATATGCCGGGTGTCGCAATGAAGTTTGAAGAGCTTCCTCTTTACCATCGCATGATTGAAGAGGTGCGGGAGAAATACAAAGACCGGATCGTTATCCGCATCGGCATCGAGGCGGATTTTATCCCCGGCTGTGAAGACAAGACTAGGGCCATTTTGGACGCTTATCCGTATGACTACGTTATCGGGTCGGTGCACTTTATCGGAGACTGGGCCTTTGACCACCCGGACAAGCGCGCGGAATGGGACAACCGGGATATCGATGAGGTTTATCGTCAGTATTATCGGCTTTTGCGCGAAAGCGCGCGCGCCGGGATGTTTAATACGATTGCTCATGCCGATTTGGTCAAGAAATTCGGACACCGCGCCAAGACGGATATGATTGATGAATTGCGGAAAAACGCCGAGGTCTTTCAGGAATGCGGCGTGGCGGTTTAGATCAACACCGCGGGGCTGCGTAAACACGTCAAAGAAATGTATCCGGCCTTAGCCGATCTGACGGTTTACGCGAAGACCGGCGTCCCTCTGACCTTCGGGTCCGACGCCCACAATCCCAATCAGGTGGGAAAGGATACGACAAGGCCCTGGAACTGGCCCGCGCCGCCGGGTATAAGGAATATGTGACATTTGAGAAACGGCATATTAAGGAACGGATCAAGCTATGATATGTGTTAAAGAAGGTCAGAAGGCCCCTCTGTTCTCTCTTCCCGCCTCGAACGGCAAGACGGTCACGTTAAAAGATTTCCGGGATAAAAAGAATGTGGTTCTTTATTTCTACCCGAAGGATGACACGCCGGGCTGCACGACGGAGGCCTGCGGTTTCCGGGACCGTTTTGAGACGATCAAGAAAACCGGCGCGGCGATCCTCGGCGTCAGCCCGGATTCGCTGAAGAAGCATGAGAAGTTTGTCGAGAAGTACGAACTTCCCTTCCTTTTGCTAAGCGATGAAGACAAGACGGTCTGTGAAAAGTACGGCGTGTGGGTGGAAAAAAGTATGTACGGTCGGAAATATATGGGGGTCGCGCGCGCGACCTTTGTGATTGATCGCGGCGGGCGGGTAGTGAAAAAATTTTGCAAGGTCAGACCGCGGGAACACGCGGAGGAAGTCTTTGAGGTTTTGAAAGGCTTGTGATTCCTGTTTTCCCTTGCGGACGCACATATTGCGCGCCTGCAAGGGGGCAACGGGAAATTAGTGCTGATGTCCTTCCGGGCCGTGGGCGTATCCGTGCTGAATCTCTTCTTCCGAAGCGTCCCTCTTAGCCACAATCTCCACGTCAAAACTCAGATCTTTTCCGGCCAACGGATGGTTGGCATCAAGTGTGACCTGAGTTTCAGTGATATCGATGATCGTCACAACCTGTGACTGTTCCCGCGTACCCATGCGGAACATATCGCCGACCTTCGCTTCCTGCGGAGGGAATTGGCTGCGCGGGACCTGATGAATCTTTTTTTGGTCGTAAACGCCGTAAGCCTTTTCCTTAGGAACCGTTACCGCCTGTTTGTCGCCGGCCGTCATCTTTGTCAATTCCTCTTCCAAGCCGGGAATGATTTGTCCGCTGCCTTCCAGAAATGAAATCGGTTGATCTTTTTCACGCGAAGAATCCAGTTGTTTTCCTTCATTGTCCGTCAGCGTGTAATGAAACGTGATAATCTGTTGCGGCATGATGTTTCCTTTCAGTTACGATTAAATTTCTTTTGGATGTAATCCTCCAGAATGTCGATAAATTCTTCCTTGATCCGTTCGCCTTTTAATGTCGAATGCTGTTTTCCGTCGATATAAACCGGGGCGATCGGTTTTTCCGAGGCGCCGGGAAGCGAGATGCCTATGTCGGCGTGGCGGCTTTCTCCGGGACCGTTGACAACGCAGCCCATCACGGCGATCTTCAGCCGTTCAACGCCCGGATAATCTTTTTTCCAGAACGGCATCTGCCGGAGAATGTGTTCGTTAATATCCTTCGCCAGGATCTGAAAATAATTGCTGGTGGTCCGTCCGCATCCCGGACAGGATGTCACGCTCGGCTTAAAATACCGCAGACCCAGCGACTGCATGACAGCCTTGCAGACTTCGACTTCTTTGGAACGCGGGACATCCGGTTGCGGCGTCAGCGACACCCGGATCGTATCTCCGATTCCCTGTTGCAAGAGGATAGAAAGCGCGGCGGAACTTGAGGTGATCCCCTGCACATCCGCGCCGGCCTCGGTCAGCCCCAGGTGCAGGGCGTAATCGCATTCCTTTGCCAGGCGCGAGTAAACCGTGACCATATCCTGCAAAACCGACATCTTGACGCTGATGATGATTTTGTCCTTGCCGAGTCCTTCTTTTTCAGCCAACCGCGCGCTGGCCAGCGCGCTGGTAATCATCGCGTCATAAGTGACGTCTTTAAAATCTCTGGGTTCGGGCTGGGCCGCATTCTCATTCATCAATTTTGTCAAAAGTTCCTGATCGAGAGAACCCCAGTTGACGCCGATACGCACCGGCTTTTGATGTTCGATCGCGATTTGAATGATCTCGCTGAAATTTCCGTC
>Ga0114931_10007467_pt1 | contig 13351 bp, 17 predicted proteins | sample 2SBtaG_FD_89579 | JGI IMG/M metagenome (GOLD analysis project Ga0114931, IMG submission 89579) | Deep subsurface microbial communities from Kolumbo volcano to uncover new lineages of life (NeLLi) - 2SBTROV14_V59a metaG | ecosystem: Environmental > Aquatic > Marine > Volcanic | place: Kolumbo... | reverse complement strand
CTATTGATTTTATTGGAGCTGGCGAAGGGATTCGAACCCCCGACCGGCTGATTACAAATCAGCTGCTCTACCAACTGAGCTACGCCAGCTAAGAAAGTGTAATTGTAGCCAGTTTCCAATTTTACTGGCAAATGTTTTAATCCTGGGGCATGATCAAAAATTTTGAGTATGCATGGTATTGGGGGCTGACTTGTTGGGCAAGAGGATTGAGGGTTGGTTCGAACGGGGGTTGTGGGGCAGTCGGCTGGTGGTGTTGGTTGCGGTGCTGGCCAGCCTGATGACGTCATTCGCAGTGTTCTATCTGGCCACGGTGGATGCCATGTTTCTGATCCGGGGGTTGAGCGATTATGCCGATCCCGGGTTGACGGATAGTGCCCGGCGGGCCATTCGCTCCGATGCCATCGCCCATGTGGTCGAGGTCATCGACGGTTATCTTCTGGCAACCGTGTTGTTGATCTTCTCTTTGGGTATGTACGAGCTTTTCATCAGTGCCTTGGATGAGGCACGCAAATCCCAGGTTTTTGCGAAAGTGCTGGTAATCAGCAATCTGGATGATCTGAAAAGCCGTTTGGGCAAGGTGATTCTGATGATCCTGATCGTCAAATTCTTCGAACACGGAATCAAGATGAAGTTTGAACACCCCCTGGACCTGTTGGCATTCGCGGGGGGAATCGCGCTGGTGGGGTTTGCGCTGTTCCTCTCCCATTCCGCCATTTATCACCTGGGAGTGAAAAACCGGATCGAATCCGGCAAATGATCGTCTTCTGCACTGCTGATCATCACCCGGGTTCCCCCCTGAACATGCTCGAACAGCTCGATGATGTCTGCGTTGCGCATCCGGATGCAGCCGCAGGAGCCTGGTCTGCCGTTGATGAGATGATCGGGGCTGCCATGGATATAGATATAGCGACGAAATGTGTCCACGTTTCCCAAGCGGTTGAAGCCGATCTGCAAGCCACACAGCCACAGGATCCGGCTGAGGATCCAGTCCCGCCCGGGAAAGCCGGAAGCCAGATCGTTGCTGTAGATTTCACCGGTGGGACGGCGGCCAACGAGTACAGACCTGATCGGAAGACCGCTGCCGATCTTGGCGCGGATATAGTGCCAGCCGCGGGGAGTGCAGCCGCTGTTCTGCTTTTCGCCGGGGCCGTTGCGGGCGCTCGAGACAGGATAGTATCTCGAAATTATACCGTTATCTAATACATATAGCCGTTGTCGGGCGAGACTGATGTAGAGGGAAGAGGTCATCGTTCAAGCAAGGCGATGGATTCGACGTGGGCGGTATGGGGAAACATATCCATGATGCCGGCCCGCAGCAGGCGGAATCCGTGCTCGTGAACCAGGACACCCAGATCGCGGGCCAGGGTGGAAGGGTTGCAGGAAACATAGACCACCTTCCCCGGGTTCCAGCGGGGGATCCATTCCATTACCTCCAGGGCCCCGGAACGTGCCGGGTCGAGAAGGATCTTGTCATAAGCTCTCTGCGCCCAGGGCAGATCATCCAGGGTGGCGCTCAGGTCGGCACAGTGGAACACCGCATTTTGGATGCCATTGGCTTCGGCGTTGTATCGGCCCCGGGTCACGGCGTGGGGATTGCCTTCCACACCGGTGACCTGGCTGGCTTTGCTGGCCAGGGGGAGGGCGAAGTTACCGATTCCACAGTACAAATCGAGGATGGATTCTCCAGGCCGGGGATCCAGGGTTGCCAAAACCCGTTCGATCATCTTGCGGTTTATGGTGGGATTGACCTGGGTGAACTCCAGGGGGCCGAACCACAAATTCACGTTTTCCGGCAACTGGTAGCAGAGCAGGCCGGGCTCCTCGGGGTAGAGACATTCCAGGGAGTCGGGACCTTTGGGCTGCAGGTAAATGTCGAAACCAAAACGGCGTGCGAAATTCGTCAACGCTGCCTGATCGTTGCTGTCCGGATGGGTGAGGGTTCGGAACATCAGGGCGCGACGGTTGTCTCCCAGCGCCACTTCGATTTGGGGGATCTGATCACGGATACTGAGACCATCGACAAGTTGTGCCAGGGCCGGAATCCTTTCTCCCACCGTCGGGTGCAGTATCAGGCAATTGTCGATTTCGGCGATCTTGCCGCTGGCTTTCTCCCTGAAGCCCACCAGTACCCGGCCCTTGTTGCGCAGGAAACGGACGCCCAGCCTGGCCTTGTGGCGGTAGCCCCATTGGGGGCCGGTCAAAGGGGGCCATAAATCGAACGATTCTATCCTGGCGATGCGGCGCAGCTGCTCGATCAGCAGCTCCTGTTTGATCCGGATCTGCGCCTCGTGGGAGACGTGTTGCAGACTGCAGCCGCCACAGTTGCCATAGGCATTGCAGGGAGCGGTCATCCTGTCGGGGCTGGGGTGGCTGATCTCCAGGGTCCTGCCACAGGCATAATCCCGGCGGACCTGGGTGTAACGGAACAGGACGGTCTCTCCCGGCAGGGCTCCATCCACGAAGACCGCCTTCCCTTCGAGGTAACCGATGCCGCGGCCGTCGTGGGTCAGTTTCTCGATCGTGACCTGCCCCGGTTGTTCGGGCAGGCGTTTTCTCCGGCGGCCCATGGTCTTACTTTTGCTGCCAGCCGCCGTCCCCGGTCTGAATCCACCAACCGCTTTCGGCATTGGCAATCCAGCGCTTTGCGAAGGTGGACTGGATGTCGTCACGCCATTCGGGGTGACCATTAGCGCGTGCAATGGCGTCGTAGAGAGCCAGACGATCCCTGTTTTCCGTCGCCACCAGGCTTTCGACGGCGGGGCGTTCTCGGAGGGGGATCTTGTCTTTGTGAATGACTGCCACCAGGCCATTGTTGGTGTAGCCGACCCAGCCTTTGAGCAGGTATGTTCTCAATTTGCGGAACCGGCGCTCCATCGAGGCCTTGATTTGACGGATTGCGGGGCTGTCGATATTGATGTCGGCGGCGGCCTGGGCAGCGCCGATTCCCAAGAAATCGAGGAAACTCAGGTGGACCCGGTAGGGGCGTGAACCGGCCTCGGGTTCGTTCACAGGCGCACCGCTTTTCTGGATATCCTGGATGATTTTGTCTGCCGCTTTCTCTGCGGCTGCGGCTGGGAAGTAGATGTTGATGGTGACGCACGAGGCGATTCCAAGAAACAACATCAAGGGAAACAGCATTCTTGGTTTTTTCATTCAACCACCGGTGTCTGGAGTTGGGTGATACGGGACAGGCGCTTCAGGAGAGTCGGCCAATCGATGCGACGATTATAGCCGATCACGTCGATTCTAGGCAGTCCGGCACCTGTGACGATGTAGTAACCCTGAGAGGCGGGGGCGACGCCGCGAAGGGTACAGACGTTGTTGGCGAGGCGCAACCCCAAGCCGATGCGGCGGTAGCCGAATTCGTCGAAGAAACGGAGGAAAGTTCTGGAAAGCAGGCCGCTGACCCCACCGCCGCCAAGATCGGTGAGGTTGGAGACCGCCTGTTGGCTGATACGGTGCCGGGAACCATCGTCTGGAGGCGTGCCAAACCAGGCATCGAAGGCGACCGGCTGCCACTTCTCCAGCTGTAGCTTATGGATATGTCCTTCAAGCTTCCCGGTGATTCTGCCGAAGGAAAAATGGCGGGTGACCAGTTCCAGGTCGAGATCGTGGAAGGATACATCGACCTGCAATCTTGGCAGAGCGCCGAAGAGATGGGTCACCAGGAGATTTTCGATGATGACCGTGCCGTCGAAGACGTCGAGTACCAATTGGCCGTCCAGTTTCAAGGTATGCTCGCGATGGTTGTAAAGGACTCCCGGAATCCTGCCCGATACGGTCCCGGCCAACGGTGGAATTCCCAGCACACGGGTGAGTAACTCCAGCGATACCGCTTCGATTTTACCTGCCAGGTGGACTTTCGGTGTTGCGGACAGATCCAGCAGTTCTAGGCGATCCAGGCGGATTGCACCATCGAGTACTGGTAACGAAGTCGGTTTGAGGAGGCGGATATCATCATCAATGAGGCGCAGGAAAAATTCCGTTTTTCCCACGGGGATGGCATAGACATGGGCGGCATGCCAACCGATCCGGGAGGTGGGAAACATCCGGGGATGTTTTTCCAGGGTGCGCTGCCAGTTGAGACGGGCCTGGAGGCGGTTGACGCCGATCCGCTGACCACTGTCGCTGACCGTGACATCGAGCAAGCGGATCCGGGCCTGTTCGGGGAGCGGACCGGTACTCGTCAAGCGCCCCTTTGCCTCCCCGCTCTTGATGTCCAACCCCTCCCAATCGCCGCCTTCAAGGAAGGGATGCGCGAACAAGCGAAATGCGGTGGGCAGGTCCAGCTGAAGACCTGCCAGAAGTTCTGAATTTATACCGTTACCTATTTTACTATTAATAAACATCGATCCCAATTTAGTCAGATCGATACGTAGATCTTCAATTTTCAGGGAATGTTCGTGGGGCTGCCAATGGAAATCGCCCTGAAGCCGCAAGGGATGGTCATCGAAAGACAAATAGATGGGCAGAAACAAAACCTCGCCTCCATCGACCCCTGACTTCAGGCTCCCCTGCCAGTCGTGGCCATGGCGACGGGCTGTGAGGTTCAATTGGAGTTGCAGCCTTTCGCCTGCCCGTCGGTATTGGGAGTCGTGGAAAAGGAGATTCAATCCGTCGGTTCGCAGGCGTAACTGAGTGGTTTCATGGGTTCCGCTTGCGTTGAGCCTGATGGCCAGTTTGCCTGATATCGCTTGCAGCCACTGAAAGGAATCCGGTAGCAAGGGTACCAGCCAATGATTCTGCAAAAGCTGCCCATTGGTTTTCGCGTCGACTTGCCATTTCTGCCCCCGTTGGCGGAAATCGAGTCGCCACTGTCCGGCACTGAAATGGAAGGGGAAGAGGGTGAGTGTTTTATCCCGGGCTTGACTCAGGTCATATTGGAATCGACCTTTGAATGCCTGATCCAGGCGGGGAAGATTGCCCTGGAGTCTGCCTCGGAGACAACGAAAAGGTTGGGTGAGCATTGAGCCTTCCAGGCACTCAAGGAAAAGGTTTTGCAAATGCCAGGGGGGGAAAGGGAGAGTGATCGAGCGGACCTTCAAGGACGCGCCGTTCTGAGCTGTCTGCCCTTGCAGTGACTTCAGTTCGACGGGGCCGTAGCGTAGATGATCGAGATGAAACTGAAACCGGGATGAGGAAACCGCCCCCGGCGACAGGCTGCAGCAGAGACCCAGAATTATCCATCTTGAGGAACGCAACAGTCCTCGATATTGATCAGGCCGGGAAGACGCCGGTGGACAAATATCGGTCACCGCGGTCGCAGATGATGGTGACGATAACCGCGTTTTGCAACTGATTGGATAACCGCAATGCCGCTGCGACCGCGCCACCCGAGGAGATGCCGCAGAAGATACCTTCTTTGGCGGCCAGCAGTCGGGTGGTCTGTTCGGCTTCGTTCTGACTGACGTCCAGGATGGTGTCGACTCTCGCGGGATCGTAAATCCTGGGAAGGTATTCCTGGGGCCACCGGCGGATGCCAGGGATTTTGGCACCTTCACTGGGCTGGACGCCCACGATCTCGACAAGGGGATTTTTTTCCTTGAGGTACATCGAAGTGCCCATGATGGTCCCGGTGGTGCCCATGGAGCTGACAAAGTGGCTGATGGTGCCTTGGGTGTCCCTCCAGATCTCGGGGCCGGTTCCTTCATAGTGATCCCTGGGGTTGTCGGGATTGGCGAATTGATTGAGGACCTTGCCTTCGCCTCGGTTTTCCATGGCATCGGCCAGATCTCTGGCCTCCTCCATTCCCCCTTCCGCCGGCACCAGAATGATTTCCGCCCCGTAGGCTTTCATCACCGCCCGCCGTTCCACGCTCATATTTTCCGGCATGATCAGGGTCATCCGGTAGCCTTTGAGGGCCGCCACCATCGCCAAGGCGATCCCGGTGTTACCGCTGGTGGCCTCGATCAAGCGGTCCCCGGGGTGAATATCGCCCCTCATTTCGGCGTGCTGGATCATGCTCAGAGCGGGCCGGTCTTTGACCGAGCCTGCCGGGTTGTTACCTTCCAATTTGGCCAGGATGACATTGCTGGTGTCACCCGGGAGGCGTTGCAGCCGGACCAGGGGGGTATTGCCGACATAGGCTTCGATGGTGGGAAATCGGGAAGGCTCGGGGTGTGACATGATTTCGTGAATAGTTGCAGAGTAAGGTGGTCGCAAGATGATTCCAATGGCGGTAAATTATATCATCTCTGTTGACTACACTCGTGTGGACCCCAAAAATGCCCTCCGTAGAACTCCTTTCACCCGCTGGTACCCTGAAACACATGCACTATGCCTTCGCCTATGGGGCCGACGCGGTCTATGCTGGATTGCCGCGCTACAGTCTCAGAGTACGAAACAACGATTTCACTTTGGCTCAGGTGAGGCAGGGAATCGAAACGGCTCACCGGCAGGGGAAGAAATTCTATCTGGCGGCCAATGTGTTGCCCCACAACAGCAAGGTCAGGACCTTTCTGAAGGACTTCCAGCCAATCGTGGACCTGGGGCCCGATGCCCTGATAATGGCTGATCCCGGATTGATTCTGTTGGTGCGTGAACATTGGCCCGGGATGGCGATCCATCTCTCGGTCCAGGCCAATACCATGAATCATGCCGCCGTCCGGTTCTGGCAGGGGATCGGTATCGAAAGGGTGATTCTGTCACGGGAACTCTCCCTGGACGAGATCGAGGAGATTCGCCAGACATGTCCTGAGATGGAACTGGAGGTTTTTGTCCACGGGGCTCTTTGCATCGCCTATTCCGGGCGCTGCCTGTTGTCGGGTTATTTCAATCGACGCGATCCCAATCAGGGAACCTGTACCAACGCCTGTCGTTGGGAATATCAGGTCCAGCCCGCCGATGCCGGCGGCGTCCAGCGTCATCCCGAGGCCGACAAGGAGTATCTGCTCAGCGACCCGGGGCGCCCGGGGGAATATCTGCCGATTCTGGAGGACGAACATGGAACCTATATCCTCAATTCAAAGGACCTGCGGGCAGTCGAGCACATCGGCCGCTTGTTGGGGATCGGAGTGAACTGCCTCAAGATCGAGGGTAGAACCAAGTCCCACTACTATGTGGCGCGCACCGCCCAGGTATACCGTCAGGCCATCGACGATGCCATGGATGGGCGGGCTTTGGATTCCAGGCTCCTGGGGGTGTTGGAAAACCTGGCCCATCGCGGTTACACCGATGGATTTTATCAACGCCACCACAGCCACGAATATCAGAACTACATCCAGGGAGCTTCCCGTAGTCATCGGCAACAGTTTGTGGGGGAGGTGGAGGCATTCCACCCGGAAAATTCGATGGCGAGCATCCTGATCAAAAACAAACTCCGTGTCGGAGACCGGATCGAATGGATTTCTCCGCGCGGTAATTTCGATCAGCAGGTGGAGTATATGGAGGATTCCCAAGGGCAACCCTTGCAGGAGGCTCCAGGGGGAGGCTGGAAGGTTCGTCTGCCTGTGCCCAGAGCCGGCGACTATGACCTGGTGGCCAAGTATCTGTGACTTCTATGTCAAGGCTTGCTACCAGGGTTACTTCCTCCATTTGGGAGGTTTCAATGGGTTGCGGAAAACAGGATCCGATTGCTTTTGCCACCTGGCAGGCTGTTTTCCATCTGCTATTCTTAACGGATGGATCCATCCTCTTTGACGAAGGGCTGAAAAATGGGCACAGGCAATTGTTATCCAGAGCTTGTCTTCGAAATCGATGAGTTCCTGGCTTGGCACGATGCCCCGGGACTGCAACCCCACGCATATGATTTCCTGACCCGGCAGGTCAGTCGCCACCGCAAGTGTTTGTCTTTCCATGTCTGCCGTATCATGGCGGCAATCAATCGACATCAAGAGGCCGTTTATGGTTCCTTGCTCGACCTGTTCATTGTCTTGAACCTCAAAGGCCGTCCCTTACAATTGAGATTGCTGCTGGCGGCGCGAAAATGGCTGGACGACGAGCGATACCAGTTGTTGATGGACTGTTTCAATGACAGTCAGGATCCCGGTACTTTGCCCTTTTCTCCCTGTTCCTTGTTTCACGAAGGGGTTTGGGGGCAGATCACGCCTTTGCTGGATGTGGAGGCGCCTTCCCGGGAGGATGCCCGCCTCGATCCTTTGGCCGTTGCCAAGGGATGTCTTGAGGCCGGTCAGGTCGAACAGGCGCGTGAGTTGTTGGAAGAGGAACTAAAACGCACTCCGGATCGCCATGAGCTGAGGAACGACCTGTTGGAAATCTATCGGGCCACCCAGGATATGGAACGGTTCATTGCCAGTTTTCAGTTTCTGGACTCTGTAGGTATCAGTGATCCTTCCTGGCAGGAAATGTACGACTGGTTGAAGGTCCAGGAACTGTAAGCGCCTATGAATCCAGCCCCCTTGAAAATCGCCGTTTTGGGTAGCCGGAATCGTTTCCAGGAACTGCTGATGCAATTCGTGGAGAAGGATTACCCTGCGGGTATATTGGTGGACATCGATGAGGCGGATGTCTGTATTCTCGATTTCGATGGTTACGGTTCCGAGCGTTTGCTGGAGGAACAACGTCAGCAGAGGCCGCAACAGCCGATGATTCTATTGGCCCTGCAGCAGCCGCAACACGACAATTGTATCTGGTTGAAAAAACCGCTTCAGTCCAGACAATTGACGGAAGCTCTGGACCACTTGCGTCACCAGCCCATTGAAGAGGATTTGAAGGTCGTCGTCAGCGAAAAGAAACATACCCCCCTGCATCAGACAGCCAAAGGGCTTGCTGTCAAGCACTCGGTGAACCATAGAATGGTCCATTCGGTGACCACCTCATCGGCCAAGTATTATGAGCCGGTGGAGTATCTGCAGGGATTGTTGATCAAATCTTATCGTCAGGCGGTGACGACCGGAATCACCTTGCGTATCGACGCGGGTTGGGAGCCCATTTTTGTCTACCCCCGAAAGCGCCTTGTGTGGGTGGATGCCGACGATAGAAAGCTCCAGGCGTTTTGTCATCTTACCATCAGAAAATTCGCCCAGATGACCGGGGACATGGCGACCGGGCCAACCATCACTCCCGTTCCCGAAGCCAAAATGGAAGACATCCCGGATGCCGCTCAAAGAATGGATGCTTTCCTGTGGAAGGTTTCCTGGTGGAATTCAGCCGGCCACCTTCCCAGGGGGGTGAGGTCTTCCCAGGTCATCTGCCTGAAACGCTGGCCTAACCTGACGCGCCTATGGTGTCAGGAAAACGCCTTGCGAATGGCAGCCTTGTTGTATCAACAGCCGATGACACCGGTGGCGGCAGTTTCGGCGCTGGGCATAGCGGCTGAAGAAGTATATAGTTTCATCAGCGCAGCGAGGGCCATCGGGTTGATCGAGCGGATCGATGATGAACCCAAAACTCAGCGGGATGAGCCTAAGTCTGCAAAGAGTTCGGGGGGATTTCTTGGCAGAATCTTGCAGAGATTGAGGAGGGGATGATCATTCAATGGCGAAATACAACAAATTGATATTCACCGGGCCTGTGGGGGCAGGCAAAACGACGGCGATCGCAAGTCTTAGCGATGATCCGCCGGTACGAACCGATGCCTATGCCAGTGATATGGCGCAGAACCTGAAACCTGAAACCACGGTGGCGATGGATTACGGCGTCATGAGCCTAGAGGGGGGGGAGAAACTTCACCTTTATGGTACACCCGGCCAGGAGCGTTTCGATTTCATGTGGGATATTCTTAGTAATGGAGGAATCGGCCTGATTCTCCTGATCGACAATAGCCGTTCCGAGCCTTTTCAGGATTTACGCTTCTTCCTCAACCGTTTTCGTTCCTTTATCGACGAATCAGGTTTGGTGATAGGCGTTACCCGCATGGATCTGAAGGCCGACCCCACCTTGGACGCCTATCACAAGGAAATCATTGCGCAAGGAGTCAAGGCGCCGCTCCTGGAAGTGGATGCCCGGTCCCGGCATGACGTATCCTTGTTGGTGCAGGCACTTCTATATCATCTTGATCCGGGTTTGGAGGTGGAGGAAAACGATGTCAGACTTGCGACAACCTGAGGATCAGTTCCTGATCCCCACCCCCAGTGGGGCTTTTTTTGCTGTGGCCGATTCTGTGGAGAACCCGCCCCGGCTTTTTTTGCGCAATTTGTTGCGGCATACCGAAACACCCAGGTTGGCCACGGATGAAATCAAGCGGTGGTGTGGAACCTCTGCATTGGAGGACACGGTCGAACTATTGCGGCGTATTCATGGGATGCGCTGGGTGCAGTCCCTCAAAGAACCGATGCAAGTCATCGATCAGCCTCTGGAAGAAATCCTGCCGGTGCTACTGGTGGATCTGGCGGAAAATGGCAAGGTCCTGCTTGCCGACCAACAGGGTTTCTATCTTGGATCAAGCGGATTTCCCCATGAAACCGCGGAAGAACTGGCGGCGTTGAGTGCCGATATCATGAATCTTCAGCAACGTCACCGGGGGCTGTTGCTCAACAACATGAACCTTGGGAGTCAGGCATGGGGGGTGGTGGATGCGGGGGGGCATACTCACATGGGTATCTGGCCCGTTTTTATCGGCAATCAATGTTTTTCTCTGGTGATGACCGGAATACCCCATTTCAATCATCCCAATTTCGTTCATCTGGTCTGGGTTTTGATGACCAGATATGCTCCGGCACCGTTGTCGGTTTAACTTTATTTTAGGCGCTTTGGAGGTGAATCATGCGCGCAGAAATGCTGACATCCATTCTCACCGAACTCAACGGCACGTCGGCCGATATCGAAGCCTCGGGGGTGATCTCCACGGATGGTTTGATGATGGCCGCAGTGCTCCCCGCCACGATGGATGAGGACAGGGTCGGGGCCATGAGTGCCGCCATGTTGTCTCTGGGGGACCGGACATCCCAGGAACTGGCGAGAGGAGAACTGGAACAGGTGTTGATCAAGGGCAATCAGGGCTATGTGTTGATGACCCATGCGGGGAAGGAAGCAGTCCTGACAGTATTGGCCAAACCCCAGACCAAGCTTGGGCTGATCTTTCTCGATGTCAAAAGGGCCGCCGAGAGCATTGCCAAACTGATTTGACCCGACCCATGATTAGCGACATGAAGCCTGAGGATATCGTTGGGGAATACCGGGAACGGGTCATTCACCTCCATGGGATCGGTCCCCGGAAAGTTCTCTTCACTAAAACGGAGGTGCCTTACCCGGATGGTCGGCTGATCGTTTCGAGGACGGACACTCAAGGAGTCATCACCCACGTCAACCGTTCTTTCGTGGAGATGTCGGGGTACGCAGAAGAGGAGCTGGTGGGAGCCCCCCATTCCATCCTGCGGCATCCCGACATGCCCAAAGCGGCGTTCAAAGATCTCTGGGATACTGTCCAGGTGGGTGAAATCTGGCAGGGTTATGTGAAAAACCTGCGCAAGGACGGGGGATACTATTGGGTCAAGGCGACCGTGATTCCCAATGTCAGAGGGGGAAAGATTGTGGGTTATACGTCGGTCAGGCGGAAACCCGAGCGGCGCAAGATCGACGAATGTATCGCCTTGTATGTCTCCATGAAGGAAGCGGAGGGTGAGGCATGAGTTATCAATTTACCATCAGTCCGGACTTCAGTCCTGAATACATTTCCGGATGGTTCATCTTCAATACCTGGCTGCAACGTTCCCTTGGATTGTCCATTCACCTGGAATTGATGGATTCGTTTCAGACTTTGCATCAGGCGATCGAACAGGATCGCTACGATTTGATCTATGCCAATCCCTACGACGCCTCGATGCTGGTGCGTGACAAAGGATTCACGTCATTGGTCCGTCCGCGGGGAGGGGCGGATGAAGCTGTCATCGCCGTCCGGGCCGATAGTGAGATTCATCAGCTGGAGGCCCTGGCGCCAGGCTGCAAGGTGGCTAATACCGATGATCCCGATGTGCATCTGATGGGCATGATCATGTTGGAGCCTGCCGGTCTCCATCCGGGAAATGTGGAGCTCTGCCAGCAGGACAGTTATGTCCTGGTGGCAAAGGCCCTGCTGACTGGCCAGTGCGATGTGGGGATTTTCCTCGATAAGGCTTATGACGAACTCAGCCGACCTGTTCAGAGTCAACTGCGTCCCTTGGTGCGTAGTCAGATCCAGGTGATCCACCACAGTCTCATGGCTGGGCCGCGCCTGCTGGATCAGACAGGCAGCCTTCGCCAGCTCCTGGCAGGGATGGACCAGGATGAAAAGGGCCTCGGGGTTCTCAAGAGTCTTGGCCTGAGAGGATGGGATGTGGTGGATGAGGAAGAAGTGGAGTTCATGATCGACTTGATGGAGACTCTGACCTACATCCCCAATTGAAGTGGCTCCAATTCAATCCCGATTATCGATTTCCACGAAGCACCACCGGACCTGAGGAACCTTTTGTTTGATTTTGGTTTCCAGGGCATTGATTATGGGGATGGCATCTCCCACGGGCAAATGTGACGGCAGATTGACTTTGGCGGCTACCATGATGTCCGGTCCGAATTGGAGGGTGATCAAATTGAACAACTGGGTGATATCAGGTTCTTCGGTGATGACTCTCCTGATCGTCTGTTCCAGGTCTGGTTCTGCCTAACGCCCGACGATCAGTGTTTTGATATGCAGGGCGACGAAGATGGAGACGGCGACCAGGACGATGCCGATGGCAATCGATCCCATGGCATCGTAGCTGGCATTGCCCGTCAGGGTGGCCAGTCCAAGGCCGATGAGGGCGAAAGAAAGGCCGATCAGGGCAGCCGTATCTTCCCCCAGAACCACCACCAGTTCCACGTTGCGGGTGATCCCAAGCCAATGCCGCAGCGACCGTCCTTTGCGTAAATGGGAAATTTCTTTCAGACAGCCGCGCAGGCTGAAGAATTCAAGCAGGACCGAGAGGCCGAGGATGATCAGGCCTGTCCAGGGCTGATGAAGGGGTTCTTGGCTTGCGATTTTGTGCCAACCTTCATAGATCGAGAACAGGCCGCCGACGCTGAACAGGAGAATGGCGACGAGGAAGCCCCAGAAATAAGTCAGTTTTCCATAGGCCAGCGGATGTTCCGGGTCGGGGGGGCGTTGGGACTGTCTCAATCCCACATAGAGAAGCACCTGGTTGCCGCAGTCGGCAAAGGAATGGATGGCTTCGGCAAGCATGCTTCCGGACCCGGTGAAGAAGGCCGCCCATGTTTTGGCCATGGCAATGCCGAGGTTGGCCAGAAAAGCATATAAAATGGCTTTGAGGCCATGAGAAGAAGAACTCATATGGGAATTATGGATTTTTTTGTGGATAAAAGGGTCAAAAAGGGTGATTTATTTTTGCTTTCGAGGCAATTTTTGCCCTAAAATCGGCCAACCATATATTAATTGGCCCACTTTTGGCAACGAAGGACCGTACCGTTGCCTCCCATCTAT
>Ga0114931_10007466_pt1 | contig 13351 bp, 9 predicted proteins | sample 2SBtaG_FD_89579 | JGI IMG/M metagenome (GOLD analysis project Ga0114931, IMG submission 89579) | Deep subsurface microbial communities from Kolumbo volcano to uncover new lineages of life (NeLLi) - 2SBTROV14_V59a metaG | ecosystem: Environmental > Aquatic > Marine > Volcanic | place: Kolumbo... | reverse complement strand
ATCCAGCGTTGCGAACGCCAAAGTGGCGTCTCGCGTGCACAGGGTAAGGCTCCCCTCTTTTTTTCGCTATTCCGACCCATCATTCCTCACCCTGTACATGGTAACTCCCCAAGGGAGAGGGGACCCATCAAGCTCCCTCTCCCTCCGGGAGGGTTGGGGTGAGGGGATGTAGACGCTCCCTTCCGAATAGGTGGCAACGCTCGCCGCTCGCGAGTTTCTTTTCCGAATGATCCGGCGGCACGCCGGGGGTCGGGCTAGACCGAAACTCGCTTCGCTCGTGGGCTGAGGCACGGGCAAAGGCTCAGGCTGAGGAGGGTGGCCGCTGCGCGACGATAGTCGACGATTTGTCATTGAGCTAAGAGCCAATAGCCAATAGCTAAAAGCTGTTTCTCCTTTGAATGATCCGGCGGCACGCCGGGGGTCGGGCTGGTCGGATACACCCACCATTCTCTATACGATTCGCACGCCCGCGACCAATCCACGGCGATTCCACCGCGATGCGATGGCGCAGGCCGGACTCAACTTTCGATAGCTGGTATTCATACGCCGAGCGAGTTTCGGCAGCGCCGCGTTCTGCCGAAGGCTGGTCCTCGATCCGACAACCTTGCTATGCTGCCGGCGATGCGGAAACGGGATCTCGACTCCCTCGACTTTGCCGGCGTCTGCGAGCATATCGCGGATTTCGCCACATCCGATGCCGGTGCCGAACGTTGCCGGGCCCTCGCCCCGGTCACACCCCGTCGCGGCGCCGAGGCGGCACTCGAACAGGCGTCCCAGTTCGTCGAGCTCGTCGAGCGACACGGAAGCCCCCCGATCACGGCGTTCCCCGATGTTCGCGATCACCTGCGGCGAGCGGCGACCGAGGGGTTCATTCTCGTCGGCGAAGCTCTGGTGGAGATCCGCGACGTCCTCGATTGCGTGCGGCTCTGCGCGGCGTTCTTTTCGCGAATCAAAACGAATCTCGGACCGATCGCGTCGGTAGTCGAACAGCTGGCGCCGTTGCCGCCACTGGCGGAGACCCTGCATCGCTCCCTCGACCGCGACGGAACGCTGCTCGACCAGGCCAGTGAGGAGCTGGCCGGTATCCGCACCAGCATCCGCCGCTTGCGCGACACCCTATCCCGACGGCTGCACGACATGGTCGGCAAACGCAGCATGTCGGACCTGGTCGCCGATCAATACGTTACGATTCGCAACGATCGGTTCGTCATCCCGGTCAAGGCAGGCGCGTCTTCACGCGTCCAGGGCGTGGTCCAGGATCGCTCGGTGTCGGGTGAAACCTTTTTTATCGAGCCATTGTTTGCGGTCGAACTCAACAACCAGCTTCTCAACGCGGTGCGCGACGAGCAGGCGATCGTACGCCGAATCCTCGCCGAGCTGACCGACCACGTGCGCCGCGACGGCGAAGCCATACGCAACGGCGCCGAGCGCCTGGGCGAGATCGACTGCGGCGTCGCGCGCGCCGCCTTCGCGGCCGAGTATCGATGTAGCCGGCCCAGCTTCTCCGACGGTGACATCGAGTTGCGCACCGCGCGCCACCCGGGGCTACTCTTCACCGGTCGCCCGGTTACGGCCATCGATATTCTGCTACCGCGAGAGCGCCGTGCGCTGGTGATCACGGGGCCCAATACCGGCGGCAAGACCGTCGCGCTCAAGACCCTCGGGCTATGCGCCCTGATGGCACAGAGCGGGATATTGATTCCGGCCGATCCAGGCGCCTCGCTACCGTTCTTCAATCAGGTGTTCACCGACGTCGGCGACGCACAGAACATCGAGCGGGATCTCTCGACGTTCTCCGCCCACATCGCCAATGTGCGCGAGATCCTGGCTGGCGCCGGCCAGGGCACGCTGATCCTCCTCGACGAACCCGGTGTCGGTACCGACCCCGAGGAGGGTGCCGCACTCGCCGTCGGCCTGCTGCGTTATTTCGAGCGCAGATCTTCGCGCCTGGCCATCACCACCCATTACCGATCGGTCAAGCTCCACGCCGTCAGCAGCGGGACCTGCCACATCGCCGCGGTCGACTTCGACGTCGAGAAACTGGAGCCCCGTTACCAACTGGTCTACCAATCACTGGGGCGCAGTCTGGCACTACCGATCGCAGAACGCCTGGGACTCGACCAAGAGGTTCTCGACGCCGCCGTCGAAGCACAGAGCGAGGATTCGCGCACCTTCAGCGAAGCTCTCGCGCAGCTCGAAGCGTCGAGGAGGCGACTCGAGGAGGAACGCGTCGACCTGCGAACACAACAGGCCGCTCTCGCTGCACAGCGCACCGAGATCGGCGCCCGCGAGGCAGAAGCGGCTCGACTTGTCGAAGACCTGCGCGATCGCCGAAAGAGCGCATGGAAGGACGAGCTCCGCCGAGCGCGCGAGTTCGTTCGCGAGCTCAAAGCGAAGGGTCGTTCGCGACTTCGCGAGATTCGCACCGACACCGCCGCGGGTGCCGATTTTGCCGGATTCGTGCGCGAGCAGGAGGCCCGTATCGCCGAGCAGACCGCATTGCTCGCACCGCCGGCACGCCTGACTGAGCCGGCGCATCCGCGAACCCGAACACCTCCTCGTCCCGGCGACACTGTGGAAATCGGCGGGCGCGGCATCCAGGGCGAGCTGCTGTCGATCGAAGGCGGGCGCGCCTGGGTGCAACGCGGGACTTTCCGCTTCGAAGTCGCATCGGACCAGCTGCACCGACTCGGCCGCAAAACCGTGGCAGCGCCCGAGGTCCACCTCGACAGGACACTCGAGCAAGTCGATCGCGAGATCGTTCTGATCGGACTACGAGCACGCCAGGCGATCGAGAAGCTCGAAAATTTTCTCGATCGGGCCACCCAAACCGACCAGGACAGCGTCCGCATTGTGCACGGGATCGGCAGCGGCGCCCTGCAACGCGCCGTTCGCGACTACCTTTCCACGTCGCCGTATTGTTCCGGCTACCGCGCCGGCGACGCAAGCGAAGGCGACGCCGGCGTCACCATCGCCGTGCTCGCCGACTGAAAGTGGTAGGCAAGCTCGATTTGCATGTTGCCAAGCGAGAAACTCTGCTGCTAAGACGAATCAACTCAGGAGGGTAACATGGCTAAGACTGTTCGAGGGCAGATCTCCGCGATGATCCGCGACGTCGAGAAGGCGGCGCGACAGATTCGCACGGAAGTCCGCAAGCAATACAACGTTACTCCCAAGGTTCTCGACCAAGCAGCCTCACAGTTGCGCCGCGGCGCCGCTGAGGCGGCGTATCAGGTCGAACGCTACATCCGCGAGGTACGGATGGATCTGCAAGAGAGTGGCGGCAAAAAGGCAACCCGCAAGTCCGGCGTGAAGACGACCCGCAAGTCGTCCGCGAAGGCGACTCGCAAGACCGCCGTGAAGGCGACTCGCAAGAGCACCAAGAAGGCGACTCGCAAGACCGCCGTGAAAACAGCTCGCAAGACCGCCAAAAAAGGAACGCGCCGACGCGCGACACGCTGAACTACCCGCCAGACAGGGATCTCCGGAGCTGCGGGGCCGCTGCCGCCCGCCCGATGAAACCAGGGCGGCCTCAGCACGAGCCGGCAGCCCGTTGAAAAACAGGACGAGCGCCTCCGCGTGCCGCCCGGCGGCATAGGGGACGTACGGTGGTCGAGGAAGCAAGCGCGAGGAAAGTTGGGGCGGCCGCCGTACTGCTCGCGGCCAGTGTGCTGCTCTCCAGGGTACTCGGCTACGCTCGCGAGGCGTTGCTCGCCTACCGGGTCGGCGCCGGACCCGACGCCGACGCGTACTACGCCGCCTTCCAGATCCCCGACCTGCTCAACTATCTGCTGGCGGGTGGGGCACTCTCGGTAGCCTTCTTGCCAATGTACGCGGCCAGGAGATCGCAACAGTCCGGCGCCGGTGACAGCGCCGATCAACTGTTGGCAGTCGTCCTCGGCACGTTAACCGCGACCGCCGTCATCGCCACCGCCGTACTGTGGTGGCAGGCCCCCTCGCTGATCGAGTTGCAGTTCCCGCGATTCGACGCAGACACCCAACTGTTGACGATCCGATTGACGAGAATCGTCCTGCCGGCCCAGGTCTTCTTCGTTGCCGGCGGGATCATCAACGCGGCACTGCTGTCGAAGGGGCGATTCCGCGCCGCCGCCGCAGCCCCCCTGCTCTACAATGGGGGAATCATCGCCGGAGGCCTGCTGCTGGCTCCTTTCACGGGAACTCCCGTGGAGGGGTTCTCGTGGGGAGCCCTGATCGGAGCGGTCTGCGGCCCGTTCTTCGCGCCACTGATCGACGCGCGAAAACGCATCGTCGTCAGAGCCAGGATTGCACCCCTCGACCGTAGATTCCTCTCCTATCTGTGGATCGCCGCGCCACTGATGCTCGGGCAGACCCTGCTCACCGTCGACGAGTGGTACGGGCGGTGGTTCGGCGCTCTGCTCGAACCGGGGACGGTCGCCCACCTCAGTTACGCACGCCGGATGATGTTGGTACCGGTCGCGGTCGTCGGCCAGGCAATCGCCGCCGCCGCTCTACCCGCGATGTCGCGGCTGTGGGCGGAGCGGCGCGCCGACCAGCTGAACCGACTGGTCGCTCAGACACTCCAAACCGGACTGGCGCTGGCAATCTTCGCCGGCGCCGCGTTCTACTTGTTCGCACACGAAATCGTCATCGCAATCTACCAGCGCGGCGCATTCACCAGCCAAGACACTACCGCCGTCGCGGCACTTCTCGCACTGCTGTCGCTCGCGGTACCCGCCTGGATCACCCAGCAGATCATCACTCGCGCGTTCTACGCTCGCAGCGACACCTGGCGACCGATGATTCTCGGAACCGTGTTTGCCGTGGCGGCGATCCCTCTCTACATCACCCTCGGCAACGCCTACGGCGCCGTCGGCCTGGCGATGGCTCCCAGTATCGCGATGACCGCCAACGCCGTGGCGACCGTATGCCTGGCCCGCTATCTACACGGGGCACCCAATCTCGGGGCCGTCGGATCTACTCTCGGGCGCGCTCTTCTGATCGCGGCGGGCGCCGTCGCAGCCTCTCTCGGACTGTTCGGATTATCGCCCGAATGGACCGCCGTGGTGGGTCGCATCGCCGTGTTCACTCTGGTGATCGTCGGCGGCACGTTCAGCTTCGGCGATCGCGCCGTGCGCAGCGCCCTGGTGCAACCGATCGCCGGAATCGCGCGCCGCCTCAAATCGGGACATTGAACGATCGCCCAACGGCGGAGGTCCAAACCACACAGGCGATGTCGCGCGCACGGCTACGAGCGAGACTGGTACCCTTTCTCGAGACCGATACCCTGGCTAACCATAGAGGCCCGCGCCGAAGAGGCCCGCGCCAAAAGTCTCCTGAGACAACCCGCCCGGCCTCTCGTCGTAGACAAGTGATGGAAACTGGCGTGGGATGCCGGTAGGACACACAGGCAACCGCATGAACCATTTCACCACTCTCGATGAGGCAGCGGCTCGCGGCATGAGCGTTGCGTTCCAGGCGAAGCGCCATCCCGAGCGGATCGCAATCTTATCGCCTCGCGGCAACCGGACGTACGCCGAGCTCAACCGTCGCGCCAACCAGGTCGTCCACCTGCTTCGCGCAGCTGGTGTAGAGGCCGGCGACGGTCTCGCTCTGCTCTCTCGCAACCGCCCCGAGTTCGCGGAGGTGTTCTTCGCGTGCCAGCGCGCCGGCCTGCGTCTGACCCCGGTCAACTGGCACCTCGGCAACGACGAGATCGCCTATATCGTGAAAGACAGCGGTGCGGTCGCGCTGGTAGCCGATGCGGCGCTCGCCGGGGCGGCGCGGAGCGCAGCGGAGCTCTCTGACACCCTGGTGGTCAAACTCCAGTTGGGTGAGGCGGTCGAGGGTTTCGACACCTACGGGCGCGCGATCGCCGCGATGCCCGACGATGATATCGACGATCCGGTTCTCGGCGACACCATGCTCTACACCTCCGGCACCACGGGGCAACCGAAGGGCGTGCGACGGGCGATGCCGGAACCCGCCAAGGCGGTCGAGGGTATGAACTTGCTCTCGGCGGTGTTCGGTTTCGACGCCGACGGCAACGACACGGCGCTGGCAACCGGGCCCCTGTACCACTCGGGACCGATCCATCTGTGTCTGTCGATCCCCGTCAACGCCGGCATTCCGACCATCCTCATGGAGCGCTGGAAGGCGGAAGAGATGTTGCGCTTGATCGACGAGCACGCGGTCACACACACCTACTGCGTCCCGACCATGTTCAGCCGTCTGCTCGCCGTGCCCGAATCGACGCGGCGCGCCTACGATGTCTCGAGCCTGCGCTTCCTCATCCACGGCGCCGCCCCGTGCCCGGTCGAGGACAAACGCGCCATCATCGACTGGTTCGGCCCGATCGTCACCGAGATCTACGCCGCGACCGAGGGCATGGGCACATTGGTGAGCTCGCAGGAGTGGCTCGAAAAGCCCGGCACGGTCGGCCGGCCCGCGCCGGACGCGGTGCGGATTCTAGACGAACGAGGCCGGCCGCTGGACGTCGGCGAGATCGGCACCGTGTTCATCCGCCCGCTCGCAGGCGGCGACTTCGAGTACTGGGGCGCTCCGGAAAAGACCCGAGACGCAATACGCGATGGCTACTTCACGGTCGGCGACCTCGGCACCATCGACGCGGACGGATACTTGTTCCTCACCGGGCGCAGTGCCGAGGTTATCATCTCCGGCGGCTCCAACATCTACCCGGCGGAGATCGACGACATCCTGTCGCAACATCCGGCCGTCGCCGACGGCGTCGCCTTCGGTGCTGCCGACGACGACTGGGGCGAAGTGGTCCACGCGGCGATCGTAGCCAACGCCGGCGAGGAATCGAGTCAGCAACTCGCCGACACACTCCTCGCCGATTACGCAAACGCTCTACCCACCTACAAACAGCCGCGCCGCATCCACTTCGTCGACGCAATCCCACGCAACGAGGCCGGCAAGATCGTTCGCCGAAAACTGCGCGACCGATTCGGTGGGTTCGAGACGTGACCGCCAGCCGCAGCAGAGGCACGTCCGTCTCCGCCGTTATGCTGGTCTTGCGACTGCGGACACCGATGTGACCAGCGAGGCTTCTTCCACTTTTCGCGAGATTCGCGACACCCTCGAGCCTCTGCGCGAGCGCTCGGAGTCGGCCCGCGCCGCTCTCGACTTGCTCGAACGCGATCTGCTGCCGCGCTCCGCCGGAGGCGATTCCTACGCCGTAGTCGGCATCGTCGGCCCCAACAACTCTGGCAAATCGGCGCTCTTCAATTCGCTCGCCGGAAATGACCTCTCCCCCTCGAAGCCAACCGGCGGCGCAACCCGCAGACTGATCGGCGTTCTCCACCCAGACCTGCGCGCCAAGCTCCAGGACGAACCGACGCTGTCGCGCTTCCATCTGCGCGAGATCGAGGCCGTAGGCACCGACCGGGCTACCGAGCGCGGCAAGGATCCGGCCGAAGTCCTGGTGGCGACCGACGACACCCTGCCACCGCACATCATGCTGATCGACACCCCCGACTTCGACAGCATTCTCGACAACAATCGCCTGGCCAGCGAATCGCTGCTCGCCGTCGCCGACCTCGTCGTCGCCGTGGTCACCCGACACTCCTACCAGAACCGTGCCGTCGTCGAGTTCCTGGAGGGCTGGCTCGCGCACGGACGCCCGTGGTTGCTGGTCTACAACGAGGCAGCCGACCGCAACACCGCCGACGCACACTCCGCCAAGCTCGCCGCCGATGTCGGCACCGAGCCACTCGAACGCTACTGGGCACCGCACGATCTTCGCATCCAGTCGGGCGAGGCACAGCTGACGCCGCGCGCGATCGGCGATCCCGCCAGATCCTTGCACGACGCGCTCTTCGACCTCAGCACGATCGCCGAAGTCAAGAATCGCGCCTTTGACGCCGCCCGCGCGCGCTTGCTCGACACCCTCGAGTCGACGCGCGAATCCCTCGCCGGCGAGGCCACCAACGCACGAGCAATCCAGCAGGTAGTCGATGAAGCATCGCACCAGGCCGCTTCGCGCATCGCCTCGACCGCGATGCCGGGAGGGCCGTTCGTCGAAGCCTTCCGCAACGTTCTCGACCGGCGGACCAACTTTCTCAGTCGCGGCTGGAGAAAGTCACTGCGCCAGGTGCGGCTCGGCATCGAGAGCCTGCCGGCGCTCTGGCGCGGCAATCCCCGTGACGACGCGGAGGAACTGCGTCTCGAAAACATCGAACAGACCGCGCTGCGCGAGGTCTGGCCACACTTCTGGGAAGATCTCGCGCGCGACCTCGGACACGAGTCGCGCCATCTAGCTCGCGCCACTGCGGCTCCCGAGATCGCCGCCGCGCTCGAACGCGACCTCGCCGGCGCAGGCGCCGGCACAGGCACAGACAACTCGGCCAGCGCGCGGGGGGAAGTCGCCCGCGCTCTACAATCGTTGCCAGCGGCGGAGATCGGGACGTTTCGCAAGCAATGCGAGGATCTCGTCGACGCGGCGCTGGAAGCGCGCGGCTTCGACATCGACATCCAGGCCGCCGCCGACGTCGCAACCCTGGTTCCGATCGCGCTCGCCGCCGCCGTCATCGTCAACACCGGCGGGTTCGGCTCCGACGTCGCCGCCGCCGGCGGCGGTGCCCTCAGTAGCTTCCTGGTCGAAAAGTACTACCATCTTCTCGGCCGTGGCGTCCTCGTCGAAGCGCAGCGCCGCTGGACCGAGCTACGCGGCAATCAGCTCGCAGAGATGATCACCGCGGCGAGCATGCCCACCGCGGCGGTGGCCCTCGGCCGAATGATCGACGAGGATGATCGACTGGTTGCCGAGATCCAGCGACTCGAAGAGAAGTTGGCCGGTTGAACGGATGGGAACCCGGTGCGAAACGAACGACAGATGATGGGCACGTCCGATCGCGCGTGGCCGGCGATGCGTCCGCCGAACATGCGGAGCCAGCTACGAGATCTGCGCCGCGATCTCCGTCGCGATGTCGACTACCTCGGCGTGCTGCGCAGCGTCGGCGAGCGCGGCGAGGAGATCGACGAGCTGCTCGCCGACCTCGATCGCCAGCTCGACCGATCCGGAAGGGCCGCCGTGATCACCCTCGTCGGTGCCACCGGCGCCGGTAAATCGACCCTGCTCAACGCGCTCGCCGGCAGCCGCATCGCCCGCGAAGGGGTCGATCGGCCGACGACGCGTCGGCCCGTGATCTACGCACCGAGCGATGCCGATGTCGGCGAATTGGTCGGTCCCGCTGTCGCGACCCCGAGCGGACACGATAGTGAGGGGGAAGTTCGTGTCGTACGCTACGACAGCGGCAACGGGCCATGGACCGCTCAGATTCTCGTCGACGCACCGGACATGAACAGCGTCGACCGGCAACACCGAGCTACCGTGACCGCACTCGCCGAGCGCAGCGATGTCCTGGTCGTCGTCCTCCATCGACAATCCGTGCTCGAAGAGTCGGCCGTGTCCTTCGTCGACGCCTTCGCCCGGCGCCGCCAGCTCATCTTCGTCCTCAACCGTATCGACGAAGTCACGCAGGACGCACGATCGAAGCTCCTCGAGCAGGTCCGTCAGCTCGCAGCGAGTCGGTGGGACGCACCCGACGCGCCAGTGGTCGGCATCAGCGCGCTGGCGGCACAGAACCAGCCGGGCGCAGAAGGCTGGGAAGAACTGTGCTCGGCCCTGCACGACCTGGTAGGCGAGGGCGGGATCACCGGTGTGCGCCGTCTCAACGCGGTCGGCACGGCACAACGTATCCAGGAACTGTTTCGCGAGATCGATGGCGAGGTGCGCGACGATCTGACCGAGCTGCCCGACGAGGCGCGGTGCGGTTTGTCCGACCTCGTCGATCGCTGCGCCGAGGAGGTGTCCACTCGACTCCAGCTGCGCCGGGCCGATCTCTCCGAGATGCTGTGGTCGGAGGCCGCCAAACGCTGGGACGGGCCGGGCGGATGGGCGCTCAAAACCGGCGGCGTCGGCTCGCTCGGCCTCGGCTCCGCGGCGGCGCTGGTCACCCGCAACCCGCTGCTCGCCGCCGGCGCGGCAGCCGGCGCGGTCGCCGCCGACCAGCTGCACAAGTCCGTGCGCGCACGACGGATCGGCGACGTCACCGGGCTCATGCCGGCGTCGACCGAGTTCGACGCCTGGTACAGGGAAAGCCTCTCCCCGGCGCGCCTGCGCGCAGCTCGGTTGGTCGGATCGCCGGAATCGCTCGGTCTGCCACCAGTCGATGCAGCCGGCAGCGATGCCACCCTCGCCGTCGAGGTATCGTGGGAGACCCTTCTCGAACGCGACCTGCCCGGCGCCGCCGAACACAGCGTCCTGCGCTTCTTCCGGGCTCTCCTCGACCTGCCAGTATACGCACTGGCGGGCTGGGTCCTCTACCATGTCGCCATCGGCTTCGCCGCCGGCGAATACGCCGGCATCGACTTCTTGATCAACGCCGTCCTCATTCTCGCCGCCTACCTCTTCGGCGTGCGCTTCGCGGTACGACGTCTACTCGGACTGCGCGCCAACCAGATTCTGCAAGAGGTCACCGCGCGGACACGACGAGCTCTCGACCAACGCGCCGAGCGGGTGTGCGAGGAATTGGTGAGTCAGCGCGACGACCATCTCGCCGCGCTGACTCGGATGACGGGACTCGAAGATTCCTGGCGCTCGAAACTGAGCCGATGAAGCATCTCGCGCAACACCCTCGATAGGTTTCAGGATACTCGATATGACAAACAGTAGGATGTCCGACACCAGGAAAACGCGCCGTGCACCGGGCTGGCAAATCGCCGCCCTCGTCGTCGCCGCGTTCAGCGCCGGACTGTGGCTGCGCCAGCCGGAAACCGCCGCCCTGGCCGAGGTCGACGCCGCACAGCTACGCGACTTCGAACGCACCACCGTTGGGCTCTTTCGCGACGCTGCGCCTTCCGTGGTCTATATCACCTCGGTGGCGCTGCGCCGCGACTTCTTCAGCTTCAGGATGCAGCGCACCGAACGCGGCACCGGCTCCGGCTTCGTTTGGGATCGCGACGGGCACATCGTTACCAACTACCACGTCATCGAAGGCGCGAGCGCCGCTCGCGTAACTCTCGACGACCGGACGACATGGGACGCCGAGCTAGTCGGCGCCGCGCCGGAAAAGGACCTGGCGGTGCTGCGGATCAAGGCGCCGCGAGACAAGCTGCGAGCGTTGCCCATCAGCGGTGTCGAGGATCTGCACGTGGGACAGTTCGTCATGGCCATCGGAAACCCCTTTGGCCTCGATCACACCTTGACGACCGGGGTGATCTCGGCCTTGGGGCGAGAGATCGAGTCGCGCGCCCACCTCCCCATCCGCGACGTGATCCAGACCGACGCCGCCATCAACCCCGGCAACTCGGGCGGGCCACTCCTCAACAGCAGGGGCGAGCTGGTCGGCGTCAACACCGCGATCTTCTCGCCGTCCGGAGCGTATGCGGGGATCGGCTTCGCCATCCCGGCCGAGACGGTGAGCTGGGTTGTATCGGATCTGATCAACCACGGCCGGGTCGTGCGGCTAAACCTCGGTGTCGAGCTCGCCAACCGCCAGATCGCTCGCCGTCTCGGCGTCGAGGGTGCCTTGATCCTGAACGTCGACCCCGGTGGAGCCGCCGAGCGCGCGGGACTCCGGCCGACTCGCCGCTCCCGGCGCGGTGAGATCGTCCTCGGCGACATCGTCGTCGCCGTCGAAGGCGAGCGGATCCGGTCGTCGGGCGACCTGCTGCTCGCCCTCGAGCCACACCGCTACGGGAAGAAAATCACCATCACGATCCGACGAGATCGCAAAGAAAGGAATGTCGAGATCGATCTCACCGACCATGCAAATGGGAAGAGGAGTTGATCGGTGGCCGCCGGCCGTCCTCAACCCGCGCATCGCCGACGTCGCGCACGGTACGTTCATCCTTCACAGCGCGCCAGTGAACGCTCTCAATGAAAATGCAGACAGCGGTGAGATACTGGCTGATCCAGGCTCCCGCCACCCTCGGAGTCGCACTCCTTCTGCACTGGGGACATCGTTCCGGCTGGATCCCGGGAGTCTGGGTCGCCGGGCTGCTCCTGGCATGGGTAACCAAAGACGCCCTGATGTACGGAGTCACCAAGGACGCATACAGCGCCGAGAACGCGAGGCTCGGCCACCCGGTCGGCGAGCTCGGCACCGTGCGCCAGCCGCTCGCGCCGCGCGGTACGGTGTGGCTCGACGGCGCGATCTGGAAAGCCGAGCTGGCCGGGAGCTTCGCCGCGGCGGACCGCGGTGCCCGAGTGCGTGTCATGAAGGTGCGCGGGCTGCTGCTGGTCGTCGAGCCGGTCGCTGAGAACGACGATGGGATCCCGTAAACCACTCGGCGGATCGCTCGGCGGCGTCTGCGTCCTCGCGTCCGTGCTGATCGCACCCGCGCATGTCCTCGCTGAGCCCGTTCCAGCCGGATCCGAGCCGCCGGCTCGGTCCCAAATGGCCCTTCCAACTCGCCTGGTCCCGACCACGGTCGCGCGTTACCCGCACGACCGCGCGGCATTCACCCAGGGACTGTTATTCCACCAGGGCTGGTTGTACGAAAGCACCGGGTTGCGCGGCCGGTCGAGCCTGCGCCGGGTCGATATCAGCAACGGCAAAGCCGACAAGCGCCGCGACCTGCCGAGTGCGCTGTTTGGCGAAGGCCTGGCCAGAGTCGAGGACCGACTGATCCAACTGACCTGGACCAGCGGGATCGCCCGCGTCTATAGCCTGTCCGACTTCACCTTGACCGGCGTGCACCGCTACCGCGGCGAAGGCTGGGGACTCTGTTTCGACGGTGAATTGCTGGTCATGAGCGACGGCAGCCACCAGCTTTCGTTCCGCGACCCAACTACCTTCGAGGTCGTCCGGACGATCGAGGTTCGGTCTCCCGCCGGACCGGTTTCGCGGCTGAACGAACTCGAGTGCCGCGGGCGCCACGTCTACGCAAATGTCTGGGGCAGTTGGCGGATCGTCGAGATCGACAAGTACTCGGGCAACCTCGTCGCCGACATCGATGCATCCGACCTGATGACTGCCGAGGAAAAACGATCCCTGCCATCCGGCGCCGTGCTCAACGGGATCGCCTACGATCCGACGAACGATACCTTCCTCATTACCGGAAAGCTCTGGCCAACGATGTACCGGGTCCGCTTCACACCGCCAGCAACAAAATAGCGTTGTATTTTCATGGTTCGAGCCCCTGGGCCCCACCCCCCCGCGGAGGCGGCATTGGCCACATGACATCGCACGTCGCCATGCAAGGACATTAGGCACTAAAGTCCTTGACTCTGTGGACCTTTTGACGGCGAATAGGGGGCGGGGGAACGAAATTCCGCTTGTTATTTTTATGCAATCAATTTGCCAAAGTGAGCACCGCGACGGGTGGTGGATGGTTCGGGGAGGTT
>Ga0114931_10007465_pt1 | contig 13352 bp, 14 predicted proteins | sample 2SBtaG_FD_89579 | JGI IMG/M metagenome (GOLD analysis project Ga0114931, IMG submission 89579) | Deep subsurface microbial communities from Kolumbo volcano to uncover new lineages of life (NeLLi) - 2SBTROV14_V59a metaG | ecosystem: Environmental > Aquatic > Marine > Volcanic | place: Kolumbo... | reverse complement strand
TTCTAGTATTACGGCATCGGCCGTGGTGAAGATTAAAGGAAATGACAATGTCAACCGTATTAGAAAAGAAGATTCGGAATAAAAAAGCCCGCGTGGCTGTGCTCGGATTGGGATATGTCGGCCTCCCGTTGGCCATTCAGTTTGCCAAAGCGGGGTTCACGGTCACCGGACTGGATAAAGACAAAGACCGCGTTGAACGTATTCTCAAGAAAGAGAATTATATTTCAGATGTCAAACAGAAGGATTTCCTTTCGGTTCTCAAGAATGGCCGTTTTACGGCATCGGTGGACTCTAAATTCTTAAAAGAGGCCGATATTATTGTTATCTGCGTTCCAACTCCGTTAAAACGCAAATACACACCCGATGTTTCTTATATCGTCGGAGCCATCCGGGATATGCGCAAATATTTGCGGAAAGATACTCTGATCGTTCTTGAAAGCACGACTTACCCGGGGACAACCAACGAAATGATGAAACCCGAAATCGAGAAATCCGGACTGAAAGTCGGCAAGGATATTTTTCTATCCTTTTCTCCGGAACGTATTGACCCCGGTAACAAGAAGCACGATGTGACCAGGATTCCTAAGGTTGTCGGCGGAATCACTCCTCGTTGCGGAGAATTGACAAAGTTGTTTTACAACAATATTATCCGGGAGATTCATTTGGTCACGTCAGCCAAAGCGGCGGAGATGACAAAACTCCTTGAAAACTCTTTCCGGATTATCAATATTGGATGGATCAATGAAGTGGCGATGATGTGTCATAAATTAGGAATTGATGTCTGGGAGGTGATTGAGGCCGCTAAGACAAAACCTTTCGGCTTTATGCCGTTCTATCCGGGTCTGGGCGTCGGCGGGCACTGCATTCCGGACGACCCGCTTTATTTGTATTGGAAGGCCAAACAATATGGGTTCAGTTCAAAATATATCAAACTGTCAGCGGACACAAACTCCGCGATGACCTTGTATGCCGTCGTGAGAGTAGAGGAGCTTTTGGCGGACTCGGGTGTTTCTTTAAAGAAGGCGAAGGTCCTTGTTTTGGGAGCCACATACAAGAAAGACGTCAAAGATCTGCGCAAGTCTCCTTCTTTAAAATTGATCGAACATTTTCAGTCTGCCGGCGCGGCTGTGGATTATTATGATCCGATTATTCCGTTTCTTGAGATCGGGCCTCTGCACATGAAATCGATTCGGCTGACGGCGTCAAGATTGAAACAATACGATTGCGTGGTGATTGCTACGGATCACACCGACGTGAATTATGATTTGATTCTCAAATCAAGTAAAAGGATTTTTGATACAAAGAATGTTTATGGGCGTAAGAAAAACAAAAAGATTACAAAGATTTAGGAACCAATAATGACAAAAAAGAAAACAGTTGTGGTGACCGGCGGAGCCGGGTTTTTAGGGAGTCATCTTTGCGATCGGTTTTTGCGGGAAGACAAAAAGGTGATTTGTATCGACAACCTGATCACCGGATCGATGAAAAATATTAGTCATTTGAAAACTGTTAAGGATTTTGAGTTTATTAAACACGATGTCTCCAAGGAAATCGCCGTCAAAGGACCGGTTGATTATATCCTGCATTTTGCCTCGCCCGCCAGCCCCGTCGACTATCTGAATTATCCAATCCCGACGTTAAAGGTTGGATCACTGGGGACACATAATGGTCTCGGTCTTGCCAAAAAGAAAAAAGCGACTTTCCTGCTGGCGTCGACGTCCGAGGTTTATGGAGACCCGCAGGAGCATCCCCAAAAAGAAACCTACTGGGGACACGTGAATCCCACCGGTCCCCGCGGCGTTTACGACGAGGCCAAACGTTTTGCCGAGGCCATCACTTTGGCCTATCATCGGTACCATAAGATGGATATCAAGATCATCAGGATTTTTAACACCTACGGACCGCGGATGCGGATTAATGACGGAAGGGTCGTTCCCAATTTTATTTATCAGGCCCTGCACGGAAAACCCCTAACCGTTTTCGGTAACGGGAAACAGACACGGTCGTTCTGCTATTATTCCGATCTTGTCGAGGGGATCGTGCGGCTGTTGTATTCCAAGATTTCCGGTCCGGTCAATATTGGGAATCCGGATGAATTCACGATCCTCGAGTTCGCCAAGATGGTCAAACAAATGGCCGGATCAAAAAGCCGGATTGTTTACCGGCCGCTCCCGAAAGACGATCCGAAACAGCGCCGCCCCGATATCTCTCTGGCTAGAAAAGAACTCCGATGGCGACCGGCGGTAAAATTGGAAAAGGGTCTTAAGCAGACGATGGACTGGTTTAAGGCGAATGTAAAATAAGGCGTTTATGTCAAACGATATCACTAAAGCAGATTTGCAAATTTTCGAACAGGAGATCGCCGATATCTTTGCCACCGGCAAGATCCGGGCACCGGTGCACCTGCGCAAAGGCCGGGAAGAACATTTGATCCGCATTTTCCGGGAACAGCGCATTGGAGAGGATGACTGGGTGTTTGGCTACTGGGATTCGCACGAGTTGGGTCTCTTGAAGGGAGTTCCGCGGGAAGAATTGCGCGAAGCGATTGTGGAGGGCAAAAGCATTTCGTTGTGTTTTCCACAATACAACCTTCTGTGTTCCGGGATCGTCGGTAGTTTGATGGGGACCGCCGTGGGAACCGCCTGGTCCCTGAAGCGGGAAAAAAAGAAGGGCCGGGTCTTTTTGTTCTGCGGCGATATGTCCTCGGAGACGGGAAGTTTTTTCGAAGCTGTGAAATACGCGTATAACTTTGATTTGCCGGTGACCTTTGTCGTCTCGGATAACGGTTTGAGCGTCATGACCGACACCCGCGAGGTCTGGGGCAGTCCCGATCCCTGGTTTAAAGGAACCAAGTATGAAACAAAGATCATTTATTTCCAATACAAGAACGAGTTTCCTCATTCCGGACTGGGATGGAAAATAAAGTTTTAGATGAATATGGCGAGAGTTGGATGAGTATTCTTCGCTCAGACAGTCCTCGCGTCGCAGATTTTTTTATATTCAATTTTTAACGCAATCTGCTTGCTGCGGAACTCGCTCGGGAGTACTCATCCAACCCTCGGTTAAAGAGGAGAGAGATCGATGACAGGTGTAAAATATTTTGACGAATTGAAGCGTACGATGGAGTGGGTGGCCGAGCATCCGAAGACGATGTTTGTCGGGCAGACGGTGGCCGGGCCGGGAACCTTTATGTTCCAGACCCTGCGCGATCTTCCGAAGGAAAAGGCGCTGGAGATGCCGATCAACGAGAGCTTTCAGATGCAGTTTACAATCGGCCTGGCCTTGGCCGGATATGTCCCGATTTCAGTGTATCCCCGTCAGAATTTTCTTCTTTTAGCGACGGGGGATATGGTCAACATGCTGGATAAGATTTCGGCGATCAGTTCCGGACAGGTCCGGCCGCGGATTATTATACGGGCCGCCGCTGGTCCTTATGAACCGGTGCATCCCGGCCACCAGCACGTCGGCAATTACGCCGAGGGGTTTAGAAAACTTTTTTCATGGATCGAGGTTGTGGAACTGGAGGAGCCGGCGCAGATCTTTCCGGCCTATCAGCACGCTCTCGAACGGGAAGATCCAAAAACGACATTGATCATTGAGCACGGAAATTATTACGGCAGCAAATAAACGCGGAAAGCCATGGTCAACACAAAGACAGTTTTGATTGTCGGGCACGGCGATGTGATCGATCAGTCTCTGCAGAGCCATTTCGAAAAAGAAGGCTGCCGCTGTTTCTTGAGCGGACGGGATGTCGACGTTTTTGACAGCGCCGATGTTCAGCGGATTTTTGAAAAAGAAGATCCCGAGTACGTCTTTGTCTCATCGTTGAGATCCGGAGGGATTGAGGCCAACCGGAAATACCCGGCGGAATTTTTTTATCAGAATTTGGTCAGTGATATCCATGTCCTCGAGGCCGCTTACCGGCATAAGGTTAGCAGGCTTATATATTTCGGTAGTTCCTGCGTTTATCCGGCTAAGGCGTCCCAGCCGATTAAGGAAAAGGCGCTTCTGACCGGACCGCTTGAACCGACCAGCGAGGCTTATGCCGTGGCCAAGATCAGCGGACTCAAGCTCGCCGAATATTACCGACGGCAGTACGGGGTCAACTGGGTCAGTGTGATCCCAGCGACGGTTTACGGGCCGGGGTTGGACACCGATATCGAACAGGCGCACGTTTTGGGCGCGCTTTTGGGAAAATTTCATCGCGCGGCTGCTGAAGGCCAGAAGACCGTTGAGGTCTGGGGTGACGGGTCGCCTCGCCGGGAGTTTGTTTACAGTGAGGATTTTGTTTCCGCGATTTTGCTTTTATTGGACAAGGATATTAAAGATATTCCGGTGAACGCCGGGACCGGAGAGGATATCACCATCAAAAGCCTGGCGCGAATGATTGCCGGTGTCGTGGGGTTCGAAGGAAAGATCAGCTTCGACCGCTCGAAACCCGGCGGGGTGAAGCGCAAACTGCTCGATAGCCGGCGGTTGAAATCGTTCGGATGGCGGCCGCGGGTTGATCTTCAAGAAGGGATCAAACGCACCTATCAATGGTATAAGGATCATCGTCTATGAAAATATTAGTCACCGGCGGGGCCGGATACATCGGATCGATTTTGACGCCCGCGCTTCTGAAAGCGGGGCATGAGGTTGTGGTATTGGATAATTTCATGTATCAGCAGAATTCACTTCTGGACTGTTGTCATGACCCCAAGCTGGCGATTGTCCGGGGAGACGCCAGGGATCGGGATCTCATTGGCAGGCTGTTAAAAGACGCGGACGCGGTCTTTCCTCTGGCCTGTCTGACCGGAGCGCCGTTATGCCAGCAGCGTCCGGAGGAAGCCCAGGAGATTCTGCTCGACGCTGTTAAACTGATCCTGGATCTGCGGGGGAAGGATCAGATCGTTATTTTTCCGACGACCAACAGCGGGTACGGTATCGGAGAAAAAGGAAAATTCTGCACGGAAGAGACGCCGTTGAAGCCGATTTCTTTATACGGAAAACTTAAGGTGGAGGCTGAAGCCGCCATTTTACAAGCCGGCAACGGAATTACTTTGCGCCTGGCGACGGCGTTTGGTGTCAGCCCGCGGATGCGTCTGGATCTTTTGGTCAATGATTTTACCTATCAGGCGGTTACCGCCGGTAAGATCGAGCTCTTTGAATCTCATTTTATGCGGAATTTTATTCATGTCCGGGACATTGCCGCCGGGTTTATTCACTCCCTGAATCATTTTGAAGAAATGAAGAACGAACCGTACAACATGCGATTGAGTGACGCGAACTTGAGTAAGATGGAACTGTGCTTGGAAATCAAAAAGTTTGTTCCGGAATTTAAGATTATCGAATCCAAAGAAGGCAAGGATCCCGATAAAAGAGATTACATTGTTTCAAATGAGAAAATTGAAAAGACCGGTTTTCATCCCCGGGTGTCGTTACAGGAAGGGATCCGGGAGCTGATTAAAGGATATCAGGTGATTAATGACCGTCAGAGTTTGACCGTGGCCCTGACTAACGTGGAGAACTAAGATTGAAACAACTCGACGTCCTTTTTATTCATCCCAATGCCGCCAAACAGATTTATCAGGATTTGGCCAAAGATTTTTCCGCTATTGAACCGCCGATCTGGGCGGGGATGCTGACCAGTCATTGTCTGACACAAGGATTCGCGGCGGATATCCTGGACTGCGAGGCGCTGGGGCTGACCGATGAGGAAGCCGCGGAGAAAGTCCGGAAAGCCAATCCCCGTCTGGCGGTCATTGTTGTTTACGGACAGCAGCCCTCGGCGAGTTCGCAGAACATGGCCGGCGCGGTGTCGCTGGCGGACACGCTCAAAGACATGGCCCCGGGGACTAGAATCCTTTTTGTCGGCGGCCACATCGCCGCCCTGCCACGTGAGGTGCTGGAGAAACATACCTCCGTCGACTTTGTCTGCCAGAATGAAGGAGTGTACACGATTTCGAATCTCCTGCGGACGGATCTTAAAAGTCACCACGATAAAGTTGACGGTCTGGGTTACCGGGAAGAAGGCCGGGTCATTCTTAACCAACCCTCCCCGATTGTTCCCAAGGCCAAACTTCCCGAGGATCTGCCAGGGGTGCCGTGGGAGATGCTTCCGATGAAGAATTACCGGACCGCGCTCTGGCACGCCCTGCCCAACAATTCCGAGCGTCAGCCGTTCGCGGCGATTTACACGAGCCTCGGTTGTCCCATGAAATGTTCGTTCTGTATGATCAACATCATCAACCGTCAGGAAAACGAATATTCCGACGGGAGCGCTGTTTTTCGTTACTGGGACCCGGAATTCATTATCCGGGATTTTGATACATTCGCGAAGATGGGGATCAAGAATATCAAGATTGCCGACGAGCTTTTTGTCCTGAATCAGAATCATTTCATGAAACTCTGTCAGATGATCATTGACCGCGGATATGATTTTAATATTTGGTGTTATTCCCGGGTTGACACCGTAAAAGAACGGTATCTGGATACCTTAAAAAAAGCCGGCGTGAATTATCTGGCGCTCGGGATCGAAAGCGGCAACACCAAGGTCCGGAAGGATGTGACCAAGGGACGATTCGAGGATGTCGATATCCGTGATGTCGTGCGGAAGATCCGGGATCACGATATTAATGTGGCCGCTAATTATATTTTCGGCTTGCCGGAAGACGATTACAATAGCATGCAGGAAACCCTGGATCTGGCGCTGGAAATGAATACCGAGATGGCCAATTTCTATTCGGCTATGGCCTATCCGGGAAGCCCGCTTTACGGGATCGCAAAGAAGGAAGGGTGGAAGCTCCCGGAGGCCTACGCCGGATATTCGCAGCATTCGTATGAGACACAGCCCTTGCCGACGAAGCATTTGTCCGCGGCGGAGGTGCTGGCTTTTCGCGACAAGGCCTGGATGACTTATCATACCAATCCGGCGTTTTTGGATCTCTTAAAAAAGAAATTCGGTCAGGTCGCGGTTGACGAGACTTTACGCTCGACCAAGATTGCGTTAAAGAGAAAAATTCTTGAAGAAAAAGAACAAAAGGTCCGACCATGATTATCAGCCGCACTCCTTTCCGTGTTTCTTTTTTCGGTGGAGGAACCGATTATCCACCTTGGTTTGAGGATCACGGAGGCGCCGTTGTCGCCACCACGATCGACAAATACTGTTATATTACCTGCCGTTACCTCCCGCCCTTTTTCGAACACAAAAGCCGCATTATTTATTCAAGGATGGAACACGTCGATAAAAATACCGATATCCAGCATCCGGCGGTTCGTGAGGTTCTGAGATTCTTGAAAATCCGGCAGGGGCTGGAAATTCATCACGATGGTGATTTGCCGGCGCGGACCGGGTTGGGGTCCAGCTCGTCTTTTACCGTCGGGCTTTTGAACGCATCTTACGCCCTTAAGGGCGTGATGCCGACCAAGGAACGGCTGGCCGAAGAGGCGATCTACATTGAGCAGAAAATGTGTAAGGAAAATGTCGGCTGTCAGGATCAGACGCTCGCGGCCTACGGCGGATTTAATTATATTGAATTTGGAGGGGTCAATCATCTGAAGGCCCGAAGAATTATCATCTCGGCGGAAAAACTGCGGCGTCTGCAGGGAAATCTGCTGATGTTTTTTACCGGGTTTTCTCGCATGGCCTCGGAGATCGCCAAACATCAGATCAAAAACATACCCAAGAAAAACAAGGAATTGAAGGAGATGCAGGGCATGGCGAAAGAAGTGTTACAGATTCTCAACGGCCGTGACCTTAACGCGTTTGGAAGGCTTTTGGACGAGAGCTGGCAATTGAAAAGGACGCTGTCCTCGAAGATCACTACCCCGGTCGTTGACGAAATTTATGATACCGCCATGAAGAACGGCGCTCTCGGCGGGAAACTGCTGGGCGCCGGCGGCGGCGGGTTTGTCCTGCTTTATGTCCCGAAGGATCAACAGACAAAAGTACGCGCGAAATTAAAAAAGTTTTTGGAAATTCCTTTCAAATTTGAGGGACTGGGAAGTCAAATCATTTTTTTCGCGCCGAATACAGGAAAAGTTTAATTCGATGGAGACATTCAGCGAGACGGATATTGTCATTCTTTGCGGCGGGCTGGGGACGCGTTTGAGAAAGACGATAGGTGAGAAACAAAAGACCATGGCCGAGATTAGCGGCCGGCCGTTTCTTGATATCCTTCTGGATTATATCGCGGCGCGCGGAGGCAAGCGCGCGATTCTCTGCGCGGGTTATCATGCCGATGACGTTGAGAAATATTTTGAGTCCCGGAAGGATTTGGGAATCGCTATCTCGAATGAAGACGAGCCTTTGGGCACCGGCGGGGCGCTGAAAAACGCCGCGGCTTTGGTCCATAGCCAGAATTTTATCGCGATGAACGGGGATTGCTTTTGTCCCGTCGATTATCAGGGACTTTTAGATTTTCATCTGAGCCGGAACGCCCTGGCAACTCTAACGGTTTCGGTGATGAAAGGCGTTTCCGATTATGGGACAATTCGCGTTGATGAGCAGGGGCGGATTTCCGCGTTTGAAGAAAAAGCGCCGGGAGGCGAAGGATTGGTCAATGTGGGCGTGTACTGTTTTCGGAAGGAGATTCTTGAGATCATGCCCTCCGGACCGTTTTCCATCGAGCGTGATTTCTTTCCGGCGATAACCGGCCGCGGGATGTTCGCCTTTGTCACGCAACAAGAGTTTTTGGATATCGGTACTCCCCAGCGGCTCAAAGAAGCCGCGGAAAAAATTCAACAGTTAAAAGGAAAGACCTTATGACAGAACAGAAAGAAGTTCCGCTCCGAAAAAAGGCGGGTGATCATTATGACCACTAATGCTCATTATGAGATGATTCCGCAGTCAGCCAAAAATATCGTGAGTATTCCGTCCGTGGAAGTGATGCATGTGAGTGTTTTAACACCGGGTCATCTCAGGAGATTGTTGAATGAAAGCGGGTTGACGGCTTCGATTTTTTGTGAAGATTATTCTTATAATATTCTGAGTCTCCTGACTAGAAAATGGTGGGGGCGGGAAATCATCGTCGTCGACCGGAAAAAAGAAAATGCGTAGGGAACAGTCCATAGAAAGAAAAGCCGGCTATAAGGTTCCTTTCGGAACCGTGTCCATCACGCGGGAGGCGCGCCGTCTAATTGATCAGGCGTTAGATACCAGGTTTGTGACGCGCGGCAAATACGTCGAGGAATTTGAAAAGAAGTTTGCCGCGCTTTTCGGCGTAAAAGAAGCGGTCGCGGTCAGCAGTGGAACCGACGCCGACGCGTTGTCCTGCGCCGTTCTCTATGATTACGGCGCGAAGCGCAGTGATGAGGTCATCGTACCGGCGCTGTCATTTGTCGCGACGGGCAATGCGGTCTTTCAGGCGGGATTGACGCCGGTTTTCGTGGATGTCCGGAGGGAAACATTGAATATAGACGTTGAGAAAATTGAAAGGGCGATCACGTCCAAGACAAAGGAGATCATGCCCGTGCATCTGATGGGCAAACCCGCCGATATAGACGTCATTCTTGAGTTGGCCAGAAAACATAAGCTTAAGGTTATCGAAGACGCGGCTGAGGCGCACGGCGCCGAGTATAAAGGCCGGAAGGTTGGAAGTATTGGAGACATGGCGGCCTTCAGTTTGTACGCCGCCCATATCGTGACTACGATTGAAGGGGGAATCACCATCACCAATGATCCTGAGATCGCGGCGGTACTGCGGTCCCTGCGTAACCATGGCATCGTCGGGAAATTCCGGTTCGAGCGGATTGGATTCTCAGCCAAAATGAATGAGATTGAAGCCGCCGTAGGTATCGGCAATATTGCGATTTTTCACGAGATCCTGGATAAACGGCGGAGGAATCTGCTTTACCTGTCGGATCATTTTAAAAAGTTCGAAGAATTTTTCTATTTTACTCAAGAAGAGGAAGGGGAAAAGATCGGGCCTCACGCCTTCGGCATCCTTTTGAAGGAAAATGTTCCTTTCACGAAGGAAGATATGACGGCGTTTTTTGATGAGAAGGGGGTCGATTCGCGCAATCTTTTTTATTCGATGCCGACGCAGTGCCCGAGTTACGGCTTTCTGGGACATAAAATCGGGGATTTTCCGGAGGCGGAATACTGTTCCGATCATGGATTTCATATCGGTATTCATCAGGATATCGAGACTGACCAGCTGGATTATGTGGGGGACATCACGGAATCGTTTCTCAAATCAAAAGGGATTTCGATTTAAATGAGAATCGCTATCAATTGCCGAACTTTTCTGAAGCGTCATTATGACGGGATCGGACGGTACACGTTCAACCTGGTCGACTCATTAAGCAAGATCGATGATGTCGACGAATATTGGTTGTATGTTCATAAAAAGTATTTTGATTTCAAACGCGATATCCCGCGGATCCACGCGAAGAATTTCACGATCAAGGTCGACTGGATGGGCCGCGGGATCGATAAGACCCTTACACCCGTCGATGTTTATCATTCTCCTTCCGCCGAATATGTCAACGTGACCGGCGCCAGGATCGTTGTCACGGTCCACGATCTGGTTTTTAAGACCTGCCCGGAGGCCTTCACTCAGAAACAAATCGAGGCCGCTGACGACCAAATGAACATGATCGTCGATAAGGCGGACCACATCATTTGTTGTTCACAAAGCACGATCAAAGATCTGAAGGAACATTATCTTGCTGACGATGAACAGATCTCTCTGGTTTATCAGGGCGTGGATAAGAATATCTTTTATCCGATCCGGGGTGAAGAAAGACAGAGGGCTGAAGGATGGCTGAAAAAAAGAAATATTGAGCGACCGTTTATTTTTTTCGTGGGTGGAATACATCATCGCAAGAATCTTCATAATTTGATTCTGGCCATTTCGGAATTGAAGATGCAGAACAAGTTTGACGGCCGTCTGGTCGTCGTCGGGATGAAGCGGTCTGAACTTGCCTCTTTACAGAAGATGATCCAGAATTTCAATCTCGAGAAAGAAGTCGCGCTTCCAGGGTTTGTCACCGATGAAGAATTGCGGTATTTGTATAATCTTTGCGAGGTTTTTGTCTTTCCGTCTTTTTACGAAGGTTTCGGTTACCCGATCGTCGAGGCTTTTTGCTGCGGGGCGGCGGTCGTTACATCTAATCGTTCTTCCTGCCCCGAAATCGCCACCGCCGGCGCCCTTTTGATTGATCCTTACAATCCCACGGACATCGCCCACAGTATCGCCCACATTCTCAGTGATCCTGACTTGAAGAAACAGTTGGCGGAGAAAGGGCTGAAAAGGGCTGAGGCCTTTTCCTTTGAAAAAACCGCACAGCAAACACTTAAAGTCTATCAAAATGTCTTTGGTCACTAATCGAAAAATTTCACGGTTTTTATACATTCTTTTTTTGGCCGGATTACTCTCGGTTCTTTTTTACCAGTTTTTAGGACTTTTTTCCGATTTCCTTAAAACTTCACAGTATGTGACGAAGGTCGGTTTTAATCGTCAGAGGGTTATCGATTTGCATGTATCTTCCGTTGGACGGGAAGCACAAAAGTATCTTCCCGATGATGCTCCCGTCCAACTGACTGAGGGATTGAATATTAATCGGATCGGGATCCGTTACCGGGTTTTCCCCCACAAAGTGGTCGATCAAGCGCCTTTTGTGATTGATGGGCACGCAAATATTTCTAATTCTTTTTTTGAAAAAAGGAATTTGGGAGGCGGGTTTTATTTATATGCCGCGCCGGGTTACCATTTTGTCAACAAAAGGTTGACGACTGAGCCTCCCTACTCGGTTCAGATTTTCAGATCAATGTTTTTTACGGTATTTTTGTGTATTTTTGGAATGCTGGTCCTTAGAAAGACCGGTTTCGTCGGGATCAGCTGGTGTTCATTATGGTTCCTTTCATTCGGATATTTATTAGGCTTTTTTATTGTCACTGTGAGTGTATGGATTTATTTGCTGATCGGCGGGGCGCTGTCTATTTCTTCCGTTTTTTTGTCCTGCTGATTCTGAGCGGGATCGTCATAATTATTCCTCGGAAAAATCAGAAGGCTGTTTATATTTCCCGGGGAGACAGCAGATTGAGTTTATTAATACGGATGATATGGCTGATACCTGTCGCGATTATTTTTTTATTTACGATATACTATCCGGTCGGGGACTGGGATGGGATGTCACACTGGATCATGAAGTCGAAGGTCATGTATTACTACCAGGGACTGAACTTTGAATATACCCATCACAATGTCTATCCTATCCTTTGGCCTTTGAATGTAGCGGTGCAGTTTGTTCTCGCCGGCGGGATGTTCGATGTTCCTGCCAAATGGACGTCGGGGGCCCTTTTTCTGGTATTCTTCGCCCAACTTGTGGAGGGGCTGAGAATTCTTAACATTACGTTACGGAAGGCTCTCCCCGTTGCGGTCCTTTTAATTCTCGTGGCTTTTCAGGATATCTTTAAGGTGTATTATATGAAGAATTTTATTAACGCCAACGCGGAGAATATCTTTCTGGCCTTTTTGACGGCAACGGTGGTGATGCTTCTTCTATGGTTCAGGGACGGAAAGCTCCGCTCGTTGGTGCTTGCCGGAGTCATGAGTGTCGGATTGGGTCTTGCCAAATTCGAAGGGTGGGTGGCGGTTATCTGCATTTTGATTTCTCTTTTCATGGTCAGAAATAAAATACGTGAAAAATGGCCGTTGCTGATTTTTCTGCTTGGAATTCTTCTCCCGCTGTTATGGGCCGTGTGGATCCAGACCCATGGTTTCCTGCATAACTTCAGCCATTATACGGACGCACCCACGCTCAGGAAATTGATATTTCTTTTGAAAACCGAATTCTTAGTTTCGGTGCGTCATAATATGACAATCTTGTTTTATGCCAGCATAGTATATATGCTTCTTTTTGGAAAAAAAGGGCCTTTGATTGATTCCGAAAAGTTTTTAATCGTTTTGAGCGGGCTTTTGATCGGGTTTGACTGTTTCGTCAACATCAGCCTGACGCCAGAGCAAATCAGCCGGGGTATTCCCGAAGCCTTTCCGCGTCTTTTTTTACATGCCATGCCTTCGTATTTTTTATTTTGGTCAAGCCGTTGTCTGATTGACTCCCGGGGTCAAAACGGCTAAAGTAACCGGTGTAGGGAGAAAAGATATGATTCATCGGATAAAGATTCTCGACAGTTTATTTCTAAGGATCATTCCGATTCTTCCATTTTTGTTTCTGTTTATGAATCTCAATACAAAATACGTGAGAGGAGAAAATGCTATGCACTTGACCAGTCCGGTTTTTCAGCATCAGGGAGAAATCCCGCGGGAGTATACCTGTCAGGGAGCGGACGTCAGTCCGGAGCTCCATATCGACGGTATTCCGGAAGGGACGCAGACGCTCGCTATGATCGTCGACGACCAGAG
>Ga0114931_10007464_pt1 | contig 13352 bp, 10 predicted proteins | sample 2SBtaG_FD_89579 | JGI IMG/M metagenome (GOLD analysis project Ga0114931, IMG submission 89579) | Deep subsurface microbial communities from Kolumbo volcano to uncover new lineages of life (NeLLi) - 2SBTROV14_V59a metaG | ecosystem: Environmental > Aquatic > Marine > Volcanic | place: Kolumbo... | reverse complement strand
GCGCCAGTCTCGGAGGCGCCAGTCTCGGAGGCCCGTACCTCGTCGCGAGCCGCCTTGAACCTCCGCCTCGGTCGTTCACCATCCATGATCGTCCTTCTCCCATACCCCCCACAAGGCTCGCAGCGCCGAGGCTACCCCCCTCATGCGCGCCCGAGTGCATGCATCGTCTCAGCAATGTTTCCCCGCAGCCGGCGGCGCGCCGACCACGAAGCGCGGAATCCCAGCCCGCAAGCGAGCGACCACTTCGTAGTGGATGGTGCCCGCCCAAGCGGCCAATTGCTCGGCACGAACGATCTCCTCACCCTGCCGACCGAGCAGTACCACCTCATCGCCAAGAACGACGCCGGAAATATCTGTCACATCGATAAGACATAGATTCATACAGATTCGACCACGAATCGGCGCGCGCTGCCCGCGCACCAATGCGTGGGCCTGATTCGACAAGCGGCGATCGTAGCCGTCCGAGTAGCCGATCGGCAGCACCGCCAGGCGGCTGGGGCGGGTGGTCTGGTAGCTGCAGCCATAGCCCACGTAGGCTCCCGCGGGCACCGCCTTGACCTGGGTAACGCGGGTCTTCCAGCAAAGCACGGCAGCCAGCGCGTTCGCCACCTCGCCAACCGCCTCGGCGCGATGCGACAGCAGCGTCTCTGGCGACGGCCAAAGACCGAATTGCGCGATCCCCAGCCGCACCATCTCGAAACGGGTTTCGGGCATCACCAAGGCAGCCGCCGAGCAGGCGGCATGGCGTCGGGTGACGGTGAAGCCCGCGGAAGCGATGCGCGCCACAAGGGCCTCGAAACAGCGCACCTGCTCGCGCGCATACGCTTGATTCGTCGTGTCCTCGATGTTGGCAAAATGCGTGTAGACACCCTCGAGATCGACGCCGGGCGCCTGCTTCAGTCCCGCGAGAAGAGCATCGAGCTCCCCGGCGTCGATCCCATGGCGATGGGTGCCGGTCTCGAGTTTGAGGTGCACGCGCGCGCGCCGGCCGCTGGCGCGGGTCAGGCGATCGAGACGCTCGAGCGTCGGACGGGCGAAAAGCGCCAGGCGCAGATCCGCCGCCAGCGCGGCTTCGAGGCGCGCGAGCGGCACGTGGCCGAGCACCAGAATGTCGGCGCGATGACCGGCAGCGCGCAGCACGAGCGCCTCTTCGAGGCTATGCACGCAGAACGAGTCAGCCTCGCCTCGAGCGGCCAGCGCGGCGATGCACTCCAGGCCGTGACCATAGGCGTTGGCCTTGACCACCACTGCCAGTTCGACATCCGGGCCGAGAAGCCGACGAAAAAAACGCAGGTTTTCGCGGTAGGCGTTGCGATCGATCTCGATCCAGGTGTTGCGGCTGGCCGCGGCCGCTGGCGTTTCAGGAGACGTTCGAGCCGCGATGGTGATGCCCTCCGAATGCGCGGCCGCAGGGGCCGCGAGCTGCGCGATGAGTCTATCGGAGGGCGGGTCCGGGCGTGCGGGGTCCGGGCGTGCGAGGTCCGGGCAGCCGAGGACGCGCCCGGTAGCGATCGTCTGGGAGCCCAGTATGCTGGGCCCATGGATCGCTTCCCCGCCGCCAGCAGCCTCGACCTCTCGGTGCTCGCACTCGACGGGGACCACGCCTGCCAGCGACCCGATCCGGTGACGGTCGAGGAGCCGATCGAGATCCGCGTCGCCTATGGCCCCGCGCATGCCCGGCGTCTCGAGGCGGTGGCGGTGACCATGCGCACCCCCGGCGACGATCGGGCGCTGGCAGCCGGTTTCCTGGCATCCGAAGGTGTGATTCAGCACGCCGATCAGCTCGAGTCGATCGAGATCGTGCCGCCGGAACTGGGTGGCGCGCCTTCCAATCGTGTGGTCGCCACACTCGGCACCGACGTCGCCTTCGATCCCGTGAAGCACCAGCGCAATGTCTACGCTGCCTCGAGCTGCGGCATCTGTGGACGCTCGAGCATCGAGCGCATCCAGGCCATTGCCAGCGGCCCCCCGCGCGGCGACTTCTGCTTGTCGCGCCGCATTCTGCTCGACCTGCCCGCCGAACTGATCGCCCGGCAGGAAGGCTTCGCGCGCACCGGCGGCGTGCATGCGGCGGGCCTGTTCGCACCCGACGGCGAGCTGCTCGACCTGCGTGAGGACATCGGACGCCACAATGCGGTGGACAAGGTACTCGGGCGCCGGCTGATCCACCGCGCACTGCCGGTCTCCGACACCATCTTGATGGTCAGCGGGCGGGCCGGATTCGAGCTGGTGCACAAGGCGCTGGTCGATGGTGTCCCGATGTTGGCCGCAGTCGGCGCCCCGTCGAGCCTGGCCGTGAGCCTGGCCCGATCCGTCGGCATGACCTTGGTCGGCTTCTTGCGCGGCCGGCGCTTCAACCTCTACACCGGCGCCGCGCGCGTGGACACCGCCGGCACCGGAAGGTGCTGAGGATCACCGAGGGCTCCCGCAGCAGAACCCGCTTCGCCACCACGGGTCAGGAGGACTCCGAAGACCCGGTCTCGCCCTCGAGCGCGCGATCCCCGGCAGCTGCGCGCCGCGCGCGAGCCGCCTCTTGGCGCAGCTCCGCTACTACCGAGGCCGGGACGAAGCCGGACTCGACCCGGTTGCGGCCGCTGTCTTTGGCCCGGTAGAGCGCGCGGTCGGCGGCGGCGATCAGCTCCTCGGTCCAACGTCCGCGCTCACTGTCGATCGCCGACAAGCTGACGACGCCGATCGAGAGCTGCACCCCGACCACCCCGCCGGCCGCCACCGGCACGCGAAGGCGCTCAACCCGCTGGCGCAGATTCTCCGCGGCGGCGGCGGCCTGGACATGCTCGGTTTCCGGCAGCACCACCAGAAACTCTTCGCCACCATAGCGACCGGCCCGATCCGCTGAGCGCAGGCCCGAGGCCAGCTCGGTGGCCACGCGCCGGAGGACCATGTCCCCTGCCAGGTGGCCGAAGCGGTCATTGACCCGCTTGAAGTGATCGATGTCCACCAGGCAGATGGCCAAAGGCCGGCCGTAGCGGTCAGCACGCTCGATCTCCTGGTCCAGGCATTCGAGGATCGCTTCGCGGCGCATCAGCCCGGTCAGACCTTCGTAGGTCACCGAGGCAAAGAGGCGCGCATTCTCAAACACCGTGCTGACATGGTGGGCGACCAGCCCGAGCACTGCGCGCTGGGCCTGGCTGTAGGAAGCGCCTTGCGCCCGCGGCCCGAGCGCCAACACGCCGATCATCACGTCTTGATGCACTATCGGCACCAGCAAATGGGCGTTCAAGGTGGCGATGTGGCGATCGAGCTCGGCGCTCCGGCCACGCAGCTCGCCGGCCGCCAGGGGCCGTCCGGTGCGCGCGAGCAGTTTCAGCCCAGGATCGTCCGAGGGGAGCAGAACGGGCATCTCTGTGATGCGGTCTTTGTCGCCGGGCCCGCTCACCAGGGTTTGCAACCGCTTACTCTGGGGGTCCGTGAGCAGCACGGCGGCGGTCTCGGCGCCGAATACCTCGCGCAAGGCAGCGATCAGACGATGGGCCATGCGCGGCAAGGTGCCGAGCGCAGGCAGCTCTCGGGCCAGCGCAATCAGCGCGTCGGCACCCACCAGCCCGGCCTCGCGCGCGGCCTGGCGTGCGCGCTCGCGCTGCAAACGGGCGGTCAAGCCCCAATATGCCGGGACACAGAGCAGGCCGTAGCTCAAGAAAACGATGGCCGCATACGGTGGCAGACGACCGTCCAGATCACGCAGTGCCAGATAGAGCACCGGCACCAGGGAACTCAGCAAACCGACCGACAAGACCCGCACGATCCATGCGGCGCCTGCCGGCAAGACACCCTGCTTTTCTCTGGCTTGACCTCTCCCCACGGTGCAGTCCTCGTTGCTCGGCACCAGCTTCAGTGGCGCACTGCGCTGCACGGGCCCGAAAGCCCTTCCCCGCTGCATGGACTTTGAAACCCGCGTCTGCCCAAGCGTACCTGCTACAGCACCAGCGGCGCAAGCGCGTGCCTCGAGGACTCGCGCGTGCCTCGAGGACTACTGTGGCAACGCTGCACCCAGCAGCCAGCAACGTGCCCGGCCAGCAACGTGCCCGGCCAGCAACGTGCCCGGCCAGCAGCGTGCCCGGAGGATGCAGGTGTTCGAACCCTCAGGCGCGCAATGCCGTGTAGGCCTCGGCATCGAGCTGTCCGCGGCCGCTGAAGTCCGCCTCGACATCCTGGACCCAGACACCCTCGGCCGCGTCGCGGCCTGCGGTCAGCATCAGCAGCTCGGCGCCGAATCCCGAGCCATAGGAGAAGGCTGCGATCTGTTCGCCAGCAGGCAGACCCGCCAGTGCATGCGCGACAGCGATCCACAGGCTGGCGGTGTAGGCATTCCCGCACAAGCGATTCCAATGCATGGTCGGATCGACCTTGTCGGCGAATACCGCCGCGATCCGCTCAGCGTCCCAACCGAAGGCGGTGCCGACCTGCGCCACTGCCTTTTGGACCATCTTGGGGAAGGGAACGTGAAAACAAAGTGCGGCCAAACCATCGATCACCACATCGGGATCGCGCTCACCGACCATCGCACGGAAACAGTGCGCGGCGGCACGCTTGTAGCAGTCGAGACTGTAGGGGCCATCGACCCGCGGGAAGGCTTCGCCCACCGGACGCCAAAAGTCGAAGGCCGGCTCGCTCCAGGCAAAGCTTTGGGCCTCGACTGAGGCGACCCGTGCGTCGTCTATCACCATGGCGACTGCACCGGCGCCCTGGGTCGGCTCGCCGGGATCTCCCTCGGCATAAAGCGCCACATCAGCGGCCAGCACCAGGGCTGCCTTCTTGCCCGCGGCGCCAGAGAGCTTCCACTCGACCGCCTGGCGCAGCGCGAGTGTGCCACCGTAGCAAGCGTGCTTGACCTCGTAGGAACGCACGGCACCCTTGAGACCGAGCCGATCGGTAACCCATGCCGACAGCGGCCGGCTCATGTCGATCGCGGTCTCGGTGCCGACCGCGATCAGCCCGATGTCTCCGAGGTCGCCATGCCAGCGCTCGAGCGCCCGACGCGCAGCACCCACCGCCAGGTCCACTACGCCATACTTCTTAGAGCATAAAGACATCGACTGACAGCCAAGACCGATCGTATACTTGGCTGGATCCTGATGGCGCAGCCGTGCCAACTCTTCGACCGGCATGGCCAGCGGTGGGAATTGCAGACCGATCGATGCGATCCCGACAGGGGTCTGGCTCGTGGGAATGGTGGTCATGGTCAGGTCCTCACAGGCAAGATTCGGCGGCCGGTCCGGGGCCCTCTCCAAGCCGCGGGCGGCGAGCATAGACACGCTCGAGCGATCCATGCGTTGCGCGGTGCGCTCCCTGACCGAGATGTGACAGACGATGACAGTGGGCCGCTGCCCCGTGCGCAAGCGCAGCGGGGGGAGGGGCATGCCGCGTATGGCCGAGGGCTACCAGACGAGAGCTACCAGACCTCGCCCGGCTCGAGAGCGATGATCTCGCAGGTGACCCCGCGCTTGACCAACGCCTCACGCAGCGCGGCTGGGGTGCCGGTGAGCTGGGGAAAGGTTGCGTAGTGGATGGGCACCACTTGTTCGACACCGAGAAAGCGGCAGGCATGGGCGGCTTCGCGCGGGCCCATGGTGAAGCAATCGCCGATCGGCAGAAAAGCGAGGGTTGGCGCGTACAAATCCGCGATCAGGCGCATGTCCGAAAACAGTGCAGTATCGCCCGCGTGGTAGAAGGTGAAGCCGTCGGGAAGGCGGACCACGAAGCCGCTGGCGACGCCGCCGTAGATCATGCGCCCGCCATCTTCGAGTCCCGAAGTGTGGATCGCCGGCACTTGGGTCACCGTGATGTCACCAAGCACGGTCTGGCTCCCCCCGACATTCATGCCCAAGGCATTTCGCACACCCTTGCTGGCCAGCCAGGTGCAAATCTCATAGTTCGCAACCACCGCCTTCGGCGCACACGCGGCCGCCAACGACACCGCGTCGCCCATGTGGTCCACATGCGCGTGGGTCATGAGCATGGCGTCGATGCGCGACGGGTGTTTCAACGCGTCTGGGCAGCGCGGGTTGTGTTCGAGGAAGGGTTCGAAAAGCAGCACGCGACCATCCGCGAGGGTACACAAGACACTCGAATGCCCGCAGTAGGTGAAGGTGGTTGCGTTCTTGGACGAGGACGAACTCATGACGAAGACTCCTTGGCGACGCGCTGGTGTTCGATCGCTGGTTGGCCCTGGTCGAGGGCATTCTCGAGCCGGGCCACGATCGACCACAGCTCGTCACGGCTGATCTTGCTTCCCGGCCCTTGCGCCTCCACCTTGTCGAGTGTGGCGTAGGCGAGCAGTACCGGCAGAGCGTTGAAGGCGATCAGGCCGCGCGTATCTGGGTCGGGCGCATCGGGTCGGCGCTCGAGCGCCGCCACATAGGCACTGGCCCGGCCGAGATCCTCGCGCGCGATGGCCAGTACCGTGGCGCGATCGAGCGCCGCGGGCAGGTACGAGCGACCTTCGGTGGCGTCGAAGGCCGAATCCTTGAGGATGTTGACCAATTGCAGACCTTCACCAAACCACCGCGCGTGCCGCTTCAGGTCATCAGCCGCCGACGCGAGCGACGGCCGATCGAGCAAAAAGAGATCGGTGCACAGCTCACCGACGATGCCGGCAACCACGTAGCAATAGTCACGCAAATCCTGGAGATCGCGCAGGCGCAGCGCACCATCGTCGCCGGTGCGGGCCACGAAACCGGCCATGCCACGCGCTGTGCGTACGGTGTGGTGGCGCACGATGGCACGCGCCGGCTCCCCGAGAGCGAAGAAGGCCTCGAGCACGAAGGGAGTCTCGCGTAACAGCTCCTGGTAGCCAGCGTGCTCGATCGGCGCGCCGGCACACCAGGCCGCGGCCAGCGCTCTCGTGCGTGCCGGCCGTGGCGCTTCGAGCAGGGCGATGAAGTCCTCGAGCGCTCCGATGCGTTGCGCGCGGCCCCAAGTCGCGGCGTCCTCGAAGGTATCGGCGATGCGAAACAACAAGTAGGCGAGGGTCACCTCGCGCCGCGTCGGCTCGGGCAAGAGCGGGATCGACAGCGCGAAGGTGCGGCTGGTCTTCTCGAGCAGGTCGTCGAGGTCGGGCATGGTTTCGCGTCGGGTTGGTTGCGGCTGCGCGCGTTGGCCAATGCGGAGAAGCGCCTCAGAGGCCTGCCTGCTCGGCCGCGAAGCACGTCCCCGCAACACGCTCGCCGCGCATCGCGGCCGCGAGAAGACCAGGAACCGTGCCGTCGAGGATCCAGGACTCGATGCCCCGGCGGGCGAGCGCGCAGGCGGTCTCGAGGCGCAGCAGCATACCACCGGTGACGTCGATCCCGGCAGCGCCTCCGACCGCCGCACGCACCTGGGCGAGGTTGTGGCGATCGACGCGTGCGAGGGTCGCACCTTGGTGGTCATAGATTCCGGCGGTTTCGCCCAGCCACAACGCCCGTCGCGCCACCAAGCCCCGCCGGCTGAGACGGGCCGCCAGGCTGGCGAGCACGGTCTCGGTGGCGCACACGGTCGCTGAGCCGCGATCATCCATCAGCACGTCGCCACAGACCACCGGCAACAGCCCGAGCGCGATGGCGCGCTCGACCGGCTCGAGCGTGCGGACCGAGGGTCGTGCGCCACGCACCACCATGAAGGCCGAGGGCGGCAGCGAGAAGGGCGCGGCACCGGCGTCGTCGAGCGCGGCGATCACCCGGGCATGAAGGGTCATGGCCGCACGCTGCACCGCGGCCACCGCCGCTGGACTCGGCGTGGCGTGTGGGTCCCTCGCCGCACCACCCGAGCCGCTGCCGACACCGTGCCGCGCCGCAGCCACATGCCCGAACGAGCCGCTGCCATGACCGAGCAAGATGGCGCGCTGACCCCGGGAGGCGGCGATCTCCCGAGCCAGGCGTGCGATCACGGCCGGCCGCGCCCGCCCGGGCCGGCGCTTGTCGGTGAGCAAGCTGCCACCGAGCTTGATCAGCAGCAGATCACGCACGGTCTGAGGGCCCGGTATCCGGCGCTGGCGCCCGGTGCTTGCGCTGCCCGGCGACCGGGGCTCGCCCGAGGCCGCAGCAGTGCATGCTGCTAAAACAATGGCTCGGCATCGAAGATCGGCCCGGTGCAGACCCGGTCGCGGATCAGTTGCTCGACCTCGGGCATGGCCTCGAGGCTGGCGACCACCTGCGGCTCGCACGCGGCGGAACAGATGACGTGGACGTTGGCGCCGGCATCGATGGTGAAACAGGCCTCGACACCATCGGCGCGCAGCGCGCCTACCGCGGCGATCACCGCCAACGTCGCGGGGCGCCAGTAGAAGATCGGCGGCCGGGAGGTCATGGCGATGCAATGCAAGTCCACTGCTTCGGCCTCCACCACCTCGGCCAGCCGCTCGAAGTCGCGGACTGCGATCGCCTCGCGCACCGCCTCCAGCCGCTCCGGCAAGCGACGCTGTCGGGTGCGAAAGTAGGGGCTGGTGCGCGCGCGCCGGTGACCATCGAGCGACGACACCGCCTTCGGCCCGCGCTCGACCACCGCCACCACGTCGCGCAGATCCCAGTGCTCGGCGCCCGCCAGCACACGCGCGAAGCAGGCCTCGTCCGAGCGCCCCACCGGCCACTCGACAAAGCCACCGACCACCGAGCGCGCCGACGAGCCCGAGCCGGACAGACGCGCCAGCGACGACGAGCTGGCAACGTCGAGCTGGCGGCCGAGGGCGCTGGTGACCGCCAGAGTCAAGGCGGCGAACCCCGAGGCAGACGAGGCGATGCCGGCCGCGCTCGGGAAGGTGTTTTCGGTGGCGATGCGGAAATGGCCGCCAGCCCCCGACCAGCGACGCAAGAAGCTCAGATGGCCGCGCACCCGCTCGGCAAAGACCTCCGGTGCGGGCGCCAGGCTGCCATGGCCGTCTCCGAGCAGCACCTCATGCTGGCCGCGCTCGGCATGCCATTGCGCGGTGCAGCGGCTGACACACACCGACAGGCTCATCGAAATCGATTGATTCGCGGGTACTGCACGACGGAGGTTGCGGGCACCCCAATACTTGATGAAGGCAATGTTCGACGGCGCCACGACCGTCGCGCTGGCACCATTCGGCGGACTCTCGACCATCGGCTGTCGCTGCTCCTCACGGATCGATCGGACGGGATGCCCGAGGTGCCGATCACTCCGTTTCGCGGCGCACGCCCTGGGCACCGAGGCGTACTGCCAAACGTGAAAAAGGCGCGAGGTGTCGCGCAATCGACGCTCGCGCCCGACCGCCATGATAAACCAAGAGGGAACCGGCTTGATAGCCACTCAACGCGCCGGCACCCGAGATCTTGGCAGCCGCACCCTCGGCTTCGACGCCGCGGATGGCGCTACGAACCGATGGCGGCACCACGCCGAGGCGTTCGAGCCCGGATTCGAAGCTGCGGAAAAGAGCGATGACGCGGGCGGAATCGACACGCGCTGTTTCGAGCGCTTGACGCAGACCACGCGTCGCCGCCGCCATCGTCTCGAGCACCGCCTCGATACCCTCGGGGTCGCGCTCGCGACGCGCGCGAACGGCCGCCACCACCGTGCCCGTGGTCTCGGCCGGGGTGCCGGTGTCGAAGACCTCGAGCCCAGCGAGCAGCGCTGGCGACGCCGGCCGCACCCCCTCCACCGCCAAGGCGCCATCGAGCGCCCGGGTCACCCACAGCAAACCTCCGCGCTGTACGGTCACGCTGTCGGCGCCCGAAGGTGCCCCATGCTGGCGGCGTTCCACCTCGAGCGCCGTTTGTGCCACCAGCGCTGCGGGCACTTCGGCGCCCGCGCGGCAGAAAAATGCCTGGCCCACCGCCACCGCCACCGCCGCCGAGCTGCCGAAGCCAGCACCGACCGGGATCTCGGATCGCACGCCGAGCGCCAGCGCCGGGCCGCCCGCGGTGATGCCCACCGCGTGCGCCGCCTCGCCCAACGCCAGGCGAACCACCCGCGTTGGCTCGTCGGAGGCCAAGGCGGCGAAGCGCTGCGGGCTAGGTGCGCGGCGGTAGGCATCCCAGGCCGCGCGACAGGCCACGGTCTCGCGATGGATCTCGGACCAGGGCACCTGTGCCCGAACCCCGAGCTGGGGAAGGTCGAGGCGCACATGCGGCCCGACGCTGGCATCGAGCTGGTCGAGCACCACCTCGAGCCGCCGGTCGATCGCCGCCACCAACACCGGGTGGCCGTAGACCGCGGCATGCTCCCCCATCAAAATGGTCTTGCCGGGGGCTGATACGCGGATCACCGTTCGCCGCTGCGTCCGAGTCGCTGGTGGGCACGTGCCAGGTCGCGAGAGGTGAGCGCCGCGAGTAAGGACAGCTCGCCAGCGAGCACCGCCCCGCCGACGATCTCCGCCAGGCGCATGGCCGCTTTACCGGGGCGCTCGGCATCGACCCGCACGCCGAGCAAGTCGAGCACCTGGCGTTGGGTGGCGAGGCCGGTGCCGCCACCGATCGCTGCCACCGGGCAGTCGGGCATATCGACCGAGGCATAAACACCTTCAGGGCCATGATGCTCGACGCATGTAATGCCCAACGAGCCCTCGACCACCTGCGCTGGATCTTGTCCGGCCGCGATGAACAGCGCCGCCACGATGTTGGCGTAGTGGGCGTTGAAACCCATGGAGCCGGCCGCGGCCGAGCCCAGCAGATTCTTGCGATACTGCACCTCGACCAGCGCCCGGGCATTGGTCTTGAGCACCTTCTCGAGCACATGCTTGTCGAGCAGCACCTCGGCATGCACACGCTTGCCTCGGCCTTCGAGGAAGTTGACCGCGGCGGGCTTCTTGTCACAGCAGTAGTTGCCGGACAAGGAGATGCATTCGACGCCGGTCTCGGGCTCGATCAGGTTCTGGATCACGCGATCGCAAGCGATGGTCGCCATGTTCATGCCCATGGCGTCTCCCGCGTCGAAACGAAAACGCAAGAAGACCGTCGTGCCCACCGCCTTGGGCCGGATGTCGAGCAGGCGCAAGAAGCGCGAGTCGCCCTCGAGCTGGGCGCGGATTGCTTCGCCGTGCTCCTCGACCCACCGCAGGAAGGTGCGCGTTTGCTGGCCGCCACTGGTACGAAAAACCGGTGCGCGGGTGATACCGACGTTTTCCGCCGAAACCCATGCGCCGCCCGCCGCGGTGATCGCCCGACAGCCCCGGTTCGCGCTTGCCACCAGCGCGCCTTCCGTGGTCGCCAGCGGCACGTGTAGCTCCTCGTCGCCGATGTGCTCACCGCGCAAGCGCAGCGGGCCGATAACTCCGATCGGGATCTGGGCGACACCGATCATATTTTCACAGCTTTGCGTTGACGCCTGCTCGGCATCGAGCGAGTACTGACCGAGGTGGTCGAGGTCGACACCTCGCTTGCGCTCCATCGCCTGCCGGCGGAGCGTCACCTTCTCGTCTGCGCTCAGGTGAGCGGGCAAGCGATGCATGTCCAGGCTGCCAGCGGCGAGGGCCGCGACCAGGGTATCGCTCTCGTTTTCGGGTACACGCAGGGTCTGCATCTTGCTCATCGTCGTGGCCTCTTGACCAAAGATGCGCGGCGCAAGGCGCCGACGCTTGGGGAACCGGAACAAAACATTGCGATCTCGAGCTCGTGGCGGATCCGCTCGATGCGCGCGAACACCGCCTCGGCCGAGTGTTGGGCAGGCCCGAGAAATGGCTGCGCCAGACCGACCAGCGACGCGCCCATGGCGATCGCCTTGGCCACGTCCAGGCCGCTGCGCACACCGCCCGAGCCGATCACTTCGACGCCTTCGAGGCTGGCCAAGGCGCGGATCGCGTCTGGCGTCGGCACGCCCCAGTCCGCAAACAGCTCGCCGAGCTCGGGATCTTCGCGGCGCGCCGCTTCGATGCGCGCCCAACTGGTGCCGCCGAGACCCGCGGTATCGATCCACGCGACACCTACCTCGGCCAGCGCCCGGCCGCTCGCCGCGCCGATGCCGCAGCCGATCTCCTTGACGATCACCGGCACCTCGAGGGCACGCACCAGCGCGCCGATCTTGGCCACCAGACCGCGGAAGTCGCACTGACCCTCGGGCTGGATGGCCTCTTGCAGCGGGTTCAGGTGCAGCGCCAGCGCATCAGCCCCGACCATCGCCACCGCCCGTCGGCAATCTTCGATGCCCATGCCGTAGTTCAACTGCACCGCGCCCAGGTTGGCGATCACCGGCACCCTCGGCGCCACCGAGCGCACCTCGAAGGTGGCAGCGGTGTCGGGCGATTCCAGCGCCTTGCGCTGCGAGCCGACCCCGAGCGCGATCCCCGCGCGCTCAGCGGCGAGGGCCAGGTTGCGGTTGATCGCCTGCGCACTGCCGGTGCCACCGGTCATGCACGAGACCAGCAGCGGTGCGCGCAGCGGCTTGCCGAGGAAACGGCAGGCGGTATCGACCTCTGCCAGCGCGATCTCGGGCAAGGCCTGATGCTCGAATGCCCAATCGTCGAAGAAACGGCTGTCGAGCTGGATGCGCCGCTCGCCAGCCAACTCGATGTGCTCGAGCTTGCGATCGCGCTCGCCAGCGGCGGTCACGGTGGGTGGAATCGCGACGCTCACCAGCTTTTCCCGAGGAGATCCTTGAGGCGGTCACGGTAGCTGCGCGACAGGGTCAGCCGCTGACCGCCCTCGAGCAGAATCAGGTAGTCACCGTGGAATTGCTGCTGAAGTTCCTTGATGCGCTCGACGTTGACGATCGTCGAGCGGTGGATGCGCAAGAAGCGCTGCGGGTCGAGCTGGCCCTCGAGACGGTTCATGGTCTCGCGCAGCAGATGACTGCCGCTACTGGTGTTCAGCCGCACATAGTTGCCGGCGGCATCGATCCACTCAATGTCCGCAACATTGACCAGGACGACCCGCCCGGAGCCCTTGATCACCAACCGCTGGCGGTAGGGCTCCTGCTCGCGACGCACTTCAGCGAGCAGAGCCTCGAGTTGCTGGCGCATCGGCTGGAGCGCCTCGCGGCCGATCGTCGCGCGCACCTGGCGCAGCGCCTGGTCGAAGCGATCACGGTCGAAGGGCTTGAGCAGGTAATCGACCGCGTGCACTTCGAAGGCCTTGACCGCGTACTGGTTGTAGGCAGTGGTGAAGATCGCCTTGGGCAGGGGCTCGAGGTCGAGGCTCTCGATCACCTGAAAGCCGTCGAGCTCGGGCATCTGGACGTCGAGAAAGACCAGGTCCGGGCGGTGCTTCTCGATCGCTTCGAGCGCATGTTTGCCGTCACCGCACTCCGCGACGATCTCGATCTCCGACTCCGACGCGAGGAAGCCGCGCAGCTTCTCCCGTGCCAGCGGCTCGTCGTCGACCAGGATGGTGCGGAGCGTCACAGTCTCTTCCCAGCGTCGGCCTTGCTCTTCCCAGCGTCGGCCTTGCTCTTCCCAGCGTCGGCCTTGC